>LLEM01000005.1_pt1 | contig 56146 bp, 74 predicted proteins | sample 595841 | NCBI WGS metagenome assembly LLEM01 (sample SAMN02919313, study PRJNA255460) | bioreactor metagenome | biome: chemostat; feature: culture 2012_10.2; material: sediment; isolation source: day64 10degC chemostat 2012 inoculated with Wadden Sea sediment taken from... | place: Germany: Bremen ...
GGTATCCCAACCACCGATGTTACGCAAAAAATCTCTACGGAAGGCCCCCCCAAAGGTCCGGAGATATTATTGATTAAATTCCATTCACTTAACCCTGTTTTCCCCCCCATGCATCGAAATCATATACTCAATCGCCTGCATTCTGGTCACCAGGCTATCGTAAGTATTACGAACCGAAGAGCACCACCTACAGCTGGCACATCTGGGTCATCAAAACAGTGGACAATTTCATCGACCATATTGTTATCAAATGACGTATCACCATCGACATTAATAATGATCTCCCCCGTCGCAACTGCCAGCCCAGAGTTAAGTGTCGATACCCGTCCACCACGCTGCCACTTGGGCAACAGCACCAATTGCCGGTTTTTGAATCCGATAAAATCATACTTGCAAGCACGAGCCACCTGATAAGTATGAGCATTTTGCTGAGCTCCATCGATAACAGCGATAATTTCGATCTGTCCGGGGGGGTACAGTTGCTCGCGTAACGTATCAACCGTCACTCGAATCGCCTCACCTTCCGAATAGCAGGTAATAATGCATGACACTTTTGGTAGCGGCCCCCGTTCGCTGGATTAAGCCTGACTTATACTGTCTTGAAAACCACTTCAAAACGCCGCTTAGCGTCAAGATCATCAAAGGGACCTCAAACGCAAGCAACATCGGCAGCAACATCGCCATAACTAATGGTGTATTCGCAAGATTGCCGGCAAAATCAGCCAAGATGTATCGGACAGTGAACCACCACTCACTCATAATGTGTCACCGACGATAACCACTCCTTGAGCCAGTCTTCTGCCTTTTGGTCTTCAGGTACAGGTAGTGCCTTAACTTGTATCACCAGCTCCAATTTATCCAGCCCTTCAACTTCACTTAAAATAGAGATCCTGTCTCTGATCGCCTCCCAAACATGTTCGCTGGTATGTGGCAACAAGAGGATAAGAATATCGTCTGAATACTGGCAAACTACATCGGTTTCCCCTAAAAATCCCCCTGCATCCGTTTAACCAGCTCCTTGAGCCTCTCCTGAACCTTGAGTAATCCAAGGTCAATTTTAACTTCAGACAAATTCGACAGCCAAATCACCATAATTGTATTGTCACCGCCGTAGCGAGTTTGGTTAGAACTGATCCACTGCAACAACCATGGTAGGTGATCCACCGTTATGGCGGATCCCCCCCAAGTCAGAGGAAGATGGAGCAGATGCGAGCCTTCAAGGGCAATTTGACGGGCCAGTTTCCCCCCCACCTGAAACTCGCTTATTGGGGGGGTCACGATCAGATCATCAGGGATCTGTACCTCACCACAATCATGACAGCGCACTTTTACTATGGCTTCGATAAAGCGGATATAGCAGGAATAGCAGCTATAACGTTCCAAAGGCCTATCATAATCGACACCGATGTGACGAAGTTTGGTCGAACACTTGGGGCACTGCATAACACCGGACTGTATAAATACATCTTGATCATCAACGTAACCACAAACAAAACAATGGACCCCGGGTTTGAGGTGAATATCGATACTATTGCATTCAGGGCATACATCGACATAGTTAAGCCTGACACTCTGACAACTACGGCATAATCGAATCCTGTCAACAAGCTTACCGGGCACCAGCAAGTGATGTTCGACAGCTCGCATTAAGGCTAAATTTGATTCCACACCAACCAAACAATCCAATAATGGGTAGCGATAACCTTTCTGATAAATTCCCGACCAAACAGGAGTCAGGTGGAAATGTGAACGGGGCCAACAGTACCATGCCAATAAATCAAGGGGGGGTTCGGGATGGGGGGGAGTTATTTGCAGCAAAGCGAGTTTTTCGAGGATCGGCGGTATTCTTTGCCTCATCTCTTTGAGGTAGCCATCCGATAACACACCTGACATTTTACTTCGATCGACACAAAAAACAGGTTGTAAATGACGTAACTCATCACTTCGAATTTTTAGTAACAGATCATCTTGGCGTGCAGGTTCGGCATTAATTAACACAGAAGGGTATGCATCCACATTCCATTCTTCGATCCGATCAACGCAGGTAGGCAAGTCCGCCACCGGATCTCCAATTACTTGAATGTTTGCGTGCTTATTTATCGATTCAGCCATCTGTATACTCGCCATATCGTCATAGGAACTTCAAGCAACCAGCAACACTTGCAAGGCTGGCCGCCTCCAAATGGTATGACTGAATTAAAATCCTTCTATAGCAAGATGTTGAGTTATTAGTTTAGTTCGAATCTTGTTTCTTTATTCTGTTCGGTTCTGAGAAGAAAGTGATATTGCTCTACTTTATCCCCCCCAAAACATACTCAACATTATGATTATTAGCATGTTATAGAAAATTTGTATTAGCTAAGTACTTGCTTACTTTGGCATAATCAGATATCTCAATACGGAAAGAGTACAACACTGATCCATGAAAGCCTTATTCCCTACCAAACTGCTATGTAGCGCAGTATTATTAGCTGCATCTAGCCTGAGTACGCAGTGAGTGCCGCAGTGAGTGCCGCCAACTTTCCCCTATGATTATTTTGAGGTTCGGGTGCCATTAAGCCCAGGGGGATTAGGTATTGCCGGAAGCCAGCAGATTCACCCCAAACGCTCATATTATGGCTGAGGCCGAAAGCCATTTTGAAGATGACTGGATCATTGGCGCAGGAGTCGGATTCAATTCATCAGTCAACCAATTCACCGATATAACCGGACAGATCAAGTTATTGTCTTTCAAGAATGAAGAAAATAACAGTTCGATGGGGCGAATAGCCTCTGAACTAAACTTCGGCTTATCGGCGTGGATACTACCTCAGCTTGAAACTGGCGGAAAAGTTGGTGTCATTTCCGCAGATGAAGATATTACAATATTTAGTCTCTATGCACGCCTCCATACAGGGGACGCATTTTCCATGGGAGCTGAATGGCGAATCAAAGGCATTAATGATCAGACGCTTGCTTTCTCTGTACGTTATCCATTTTAAGTCTATTATTGCCTAAGCTATTCACTGGCTTTACCACGGACACAGTTATTAAAAACGATAAGGAAATCAACGATGTCAAAAAAAGTATATTGCATAGCGCAATTTCAACCAAAGGCTGGACGAGAACAAGAGCTCTTCAGTGCATTGCAAGCACTGGAACCCAATACTCTTCGTGAAGATGGCTGTATTCAGTATGTTGTCACACGTCAAATTCCAAGCTCTTTCGCTCCCGGTGAATCATTCCCGATAGCTTTCAATGAGATTTGGTCCGATATGGCAGCCTTTGAGGCACATTGCCAGCGTGAAGAGATTCAGGGCTTTTTTGCTCAGCACTGCGAAGCCAAGGCCGGCGCAGCAGAAAAATGGAATGTCTGCATTTATTCCGACGAGCCAAGCAATTATGATGCTCCCAAACTAGCCTAATCGAACAGACTCTGGACAACTCATTTTACTAAGAAACGAGTTGTCTTTTTAACAATCCTTCCCTTTCTACCTATTCACACCTTTCATAAATCTTTTCTATTCATCAATGAGCACCATCTTCAGATTCAGCGCTTAATAACAAACTAGTCACTATTCAACCTGGTGATGTGCGAGAGTGCTCACAACTTTATAAAATAGCGACATTTATTGCATAACTTTAGAGATCTTTGTCACTCACGCATCTCAGCATTAGATTTAGAATCGTCGCTCTAAATTTTGATTACAATAATAAGTTGATTATGAAAAAACATATTTTAGCTTCAGCCATTTGCTTTACACTTGCCGGTCAGGCCATTGCAGCAAATGGTGACATGATCGATGTCACCATTCTTGGTACTTCAGACATTCATGGGGCATTTCATGCCGTGGGATTACGCCAGTGACAAGCTCAATATGCGCGGAAGCCTGAGCCAGATTGCCACTAAAGTAAAAGCGATTCGCAACGATCAACAGAATGTCATCTTGGTTGATGCCGGCGATACCATTCAGGGCAACTTTGTCGAAACATTCAAAGAAGAGCCTGTTTCTCCTATGATGTTAGGCTTCAACGAAATGGACTATGACATTTGGGTATTAGGTAATCACGAGTTCGACTTCGGCCTTAATGTCCTAAACCGTTCACTAACCCAGTTCAAAGGGACCTCTCTTGGTGGCAACATCAAGCGGGCCGACGGTAACCCATTCCTACCTTCCTACAAAATTATTGAGAAGCAAGGTGTGAAAATCGGTGTGATTGGTATGGATACGCCAATGACACAGGTGTTTGCCGAAGGCACAAACCGCCTTCAAGGAATGACATTTACTAACCCCTCACTTGAAGTCAAAAAAGTCATTAAGAAAATCGATGACAAAGTTGATGCCATTGTACTTGTAGCGCACATGGGTATCGACAACGAAAATAATATTGAAGCAACGGGTGTACGTGACATTGCCAATGACAACCCTGAGCTTGATGCTATCGTTGCCGGTCATATGCATACCTTAGTAAACAAAGCGACAATTAACGGCGTTATTATCACTGAACCCGATAAGTATGGTCGTGCCCTATCTCGTGTCGATCTACAGTTCGAAGAGAAAAATGGTCAATTCACCCTAGTGAACAAAGATAGCTATACCTACAAAATAAAAGGCACTGCGTCTGATTCAAAAATGGAAGAGCTTTACGCCCCTTACCATAAACGCCTACGTGAAAATGCAAACCGTGTTATTGCCGATCTTTCCGGTGTCGATCTAGTGCCTGAAAACGAGATCAAAGGCATCCCTCAAGTTCATATTCAAGATACAGGCATCAGCACGCTATTCCAAGAAGCCAGCATGCACTATGCACCAATGGCTAATGTGATTGCGCTACAAATAGACAATGATAAAGCCGAGCTGGATGTAGGCAAAATCAAAGCAAAAGATATTGCCTATAACTATCAGTATGCCGGCGGTGAAATTACCGTGTATGAAATGACAGGCAAAGAACTTAGAACCTACATGGAATGGGCTGCCGGTTATTTCAACAGCGTTAAAGAAGGTGATGTTACCTATAGCTTTAACCCTGAGCGTCGTTCATCGAAATATTCTACCAATGACTTCTTTGCCGGTGTTACTTATACCATTGACCTGACAGAGCCTGCTGGTCAACGCGTTAAGTCATTACAATTTGCCGATGGAACATGATCACCGATACCACCCCAATCCGTATCGGTATGAACAGCTACCGTATGGGCCATCTCACCAAAGCTGGCGGTGTCCTTGAAGGACGCGAATTCCCAGTACTCTTCGATACAGAAGCCGAATACGGCGAGGATCCAGGCACTATACGAAACCTGACTATCCGCTACCTTACCGAAGTGAAGAACGGCAAGTACGAAGGCAAAGATATGCACCGCTGGGGGGCTGAGTGGACTAGAAGGCTACGAAAATGAGCGTAGCATTGTGAAAGCACTTATCAATGAAGGTAAAATTACCGTTCCAAGCAGTAAGAACGGTCGTTATACCAACGTTGCGTCCATTAACGTAAAAGATAAGGTTTTTGCAACCAAGGATGAATTAAAACGCTACGTTGCAAAGATGGAGCAAAAACTAACTAATGCCACTGATGATGCAGTCAAAACGCAGATTGAACGTGAGATCATTATTGCCAAGGCACTGAATAAAGCTTAAGTAAACTAAGCAGATATATTAAAGCCCCCCGTTTATCCGGGGGGCTTTTTTCATTCTGCTCAACCTATTTTAGGACTAGACACACCTTCAGGAAAAATCCATCGACTACCATCATTATTTCCTCTCAGACCAACACCTTGTGCTTGGGCATAGTGTTTAAAATTTGCTCGCAGTCTCAAATTTGCAGCTCCTAGCATGCCAAATAACTCAATTGTGATATTTGGCCGTTTTTAAACAGCAATTTACAATAAAATCCCGCACATATACCAACAAGGCAGTTTAACAAACCAGAATTTATCTATTGAACCACACAAGAAACTAGGTTGAACATTCAAATATCCTAGTCTGATTAACAAAGGGGTTGTTATGAGTACCGATGGAACTACAGTCGACACACCAACAAAAAAAAAGCTCAGCTTTCCTTCCGCATACACCGTTCTATTTTGTGTTGCCGCTCTAGTGGCAATGCTAACTTGGTTCGTGGATGCCGGGGGGGTTTATAATAAACTGTCCTATGAAGGTGAAAGTTTCATGATCACCTTTGCTGACGGCAGCACAGAAACACTTCCCGCAACACAAGAAACATTAGACAAAGTAGGCATTAAGGCTGACTTGGAGAAATTCGTCAATGGCGATATCTATAAACCAGTCGGTATTCCGAATTCCTACACCACGGTTGATCCCAACCCTCAAGGGATAATGGATCTCTTCCAGGCTCCTATTCAAGGTATGTATCAATCAATTGATGTGGTGTTTTTCGTACTTGTGATTGGTGGCTTTATTGGCATCGTTAATCATTCCGGTGCGTTTGGCTCAGGCATCAATCGGTTATCACAAGTGATGGCAGGTCGGGAAAAGTGGCTCATTGTTATTGTTACAGCTTGATAGCCCTTGGCGGTACAAGCTTTGGTATGGCTGAAGAAACCATTGCTTTCTACCCTATTCTCGTTCCCATTTTCATTGCCGCCGGCTATGACGCTATTGTCGCCCTCGCCGCGATTTACCTAGGTTCATCAATCGGAACAATGTGTTCGACCGTTAACCCATTCAGTACCATTATTGCCTCGAATGCTGCTGGTATTAACTGGACGCTTGGCCTGGGTTCTCGGATGGCAATGCTGATTGCCGGCACAGTCGTTTGCATGCTGTATATCATTCGTTATGCGCAGCGAGTTAAAAATGATCCAACCCAATCACTCATTTACAGCCAGAAAAAAGAAATTGAAGAGCGCTTTCTAAAGAACATAGATCCTAATGCGTCATCAACCAAACTCGAAAAAAGACACTCGATTATTCTTACCCTGTTCGCCAGTACCTTCTTTATTATGGTATACGGCGTATCAAGCCTTGGCTGGTGGTTTGAAGAGATGACCACGCTGTTCTTCGTTTCTGCAATCATCATCGCATTGGTTGACCGGATCCCTGAAAAAGAATTTGTTCGAGAATTTATCCAGGGTGCCAATGATCTTCTTGGCGTTGCGCTCATTATTGCTATTGCACGTGGTGTAACAGTCTTGATGGATGGCGGGGATGATCAGTGATTCTATTCTGCATGCCAGCGCATCAATGGTCGAGGGAATGGATAAAGGTCTGTTTATCGTCGTAATGATGTTCCTATTTGCAGGTGTATCATTCTTCGTTCCGTCTTCATCAGGTTTGGCTGTTTTGTCTATGCCTATCATGGCACCTTTGGCTGATGTTGTCGGTATTCCACGAGACAATATTGTGAGCTCCTATCAATTCGGTATGGGACTGATGGCGTTTATTACACCAACCGGTCTGGTACTCGCCTCGCTTGCAATGGTCAATATTACCTTCGACAAATGGCTCAGGTTCGTGATGCCGTTGCTTGGTATTCTCATTGCTATGGCAGCCGCAACCTTGCTGATCAATGTTTATATCTAACCTCACCTCGCAATAACCTATCACTCCCCCCCAATCCAATTGATTTGAGTTGGGAGTGAGTCGTAATAATTCGAATGATATTCATCTTCCTCTATGCTTTATTAACTACCAAAACATAAATTATCAATGGATAACTATGCCAGAAAGCCAATCTGCACCAACAATACAGCAATTTACAGTAACCGCATTGCTCTATGATCAATTCGACTTACTGGAGGTGTCAGGTCCTTTAGAGATGTTTGGAATACTGCCTGAACACTTCAATATTCAATTCGTATCTCAGCTTGGACGACCGGTAGCTAGCATGCAAGGCCCTAAACTGGTTGCCGATTTCAGTATTTATAACTCCCATAAGAGCGACATTTTGCTGGTTCCAGGCGGTGCAGGTATCGAACAGGCTATTACCAACACCTTGTTAATTGATTGGTTGCAGCAACAGAGCAATAGCGCCAATTACATCTGCTCTGTCGGTACAGGAGCCGCACTGCTGGCACAGGCCGGTGTATTAAAAGATAAAGCCGCTACGACAAACAAAAAACGCTATCGCTGGGTAACCGGTATTGGCACCGATATTAACTGGTATCCTGTTGCCCGCTGGGTAAAAGACGGCAGGATTTTCACGTCATCAGGTATTTCGGCAGGTATCGACTTATCTCTGGCGGTGATCGCCCAGCTGCTTGATGAGGAGACTGCACGAAAAACAGCCATTGAGGCAGAATATATCTGGGTTAATGACCCCAGTGATGATCCGTTTGCACCACTACATATTGTCTCATAGTTAAATGGTCCAATAGCTCACGCAATGCTGGAGAGAAGTAAGATCATTCCCACATGATGTAACACTGCTCTTTTTCTGCCGCTTTCAGCATTTCAATCAAAGGCAATGCACGGGTGTTTAGGCTAACTACAGGCTCGACATCCTGTTCATCGCAATCATCGATATCTGCGTCTTGAGTTTGCCCTTGCTCTCTCGCATCCACTTCTAATTGATGAATACTCGTGGTTGCATTCTTCAAGTTGGAAAGCGCCATAGGGATATTCTCCGCATCAATAGCACCAGGAATATTTTCACAATACCCCCCCATCATTCTTAGCATTTGTTTTGCCACATCACCAAACATGACAATGTTGCCACTCGCCCTGCAACTAAAAGTAACTAACATTTCAACTCCACTATCTATTTTACCAAAAAAGCCTATCAGCTAATCAACATATATAGCCTATGTTACTGGTTCTCGTTGCTTATCTCGTCGAGAAAAGAAATAACCCGCCAACACACCGGCCAAGGCACCAAAGAAATGACTTTCATAACTAACCCAGCTATGCGCCGGAATAAATCCCCACACCATAGAGCCATATAAGAACATCACAATAACTGCGATAGCAATTGATTTGAGGCTGCGATACATAATCGCATAGACCAGTAAATAGCCCATAAGCCGTAAATAATACCACTTAACCCGACATGATAATGCATACGACCAAATATCCAGACTCCAATACCGCTTCCTACCCAGCTAATCATAAACACTGCGATGAAGCGTGATAAGCCAGAGCTAGAGACTAAATAACCTAAGACCGAGAACGAAACCAGATTGCTGAGGAGATGAGCCCATGACCCATGTAAAAAAGGATAAGCGACAATACCTGTGAAATGCTAAAATGCCGGGGTAATAGCCCATAATCATTAAGTTGGCCACGGAAAAACACATTGGCAACATGTATCACTAAGGTAAACAAACAAATAAAGCCAATAACTTTCAATGAGTCTTTATCACTCTGTCTCAATTGCTCGCCCTCAGTTATTTCATTTATTTTAGTATAAGGCGTTTTTATATCTGATTCAGTGAATTATCAGACACAACAGTGATCAAGAGCTACAATCGAATGGCTCCAAGGTGAGTATAAAGGTGCTAACCGGCACCTTTACGGTATGCCAAAACTACTTTACGACTTACCAGAATGACTGGCGATGCTGATAGTCAATATCGGTTTTTGAACGCTGGCGCTTACCGGCAATAAAAAAGTTGCGACCTAGTAGCAAGCGTATCTGGCTAAATGTCTCTCGGGCTAGCAAGTTCCGTTCACTGCCCGTCCAGCATCGGTTGGTTGTATGTTTGATTGCAGCCAATGCATCTGGTGAGGCCTTCGATATTTGGCGACAAAACGCTTTCGCTGAAGCCATTGGGTCTTCACTCACATCTGTTACCAGAGATATTTTGCGAGCGTCTTCTCCGGACACAATCTCACCGGTCATTGTCAGCTTCATCGCCACATCTTTGGTCACAACTTCTCTTAATGACAACAACCCAGCCATATCTGGAACAAGCCCCCAGCGAACTTCCATAATAGAAAGCTCACTATCTGGTGTCGCGAACCTGAAATCGGCCCCCCCCATCACTATCTGCAACCCGCCGCCGTAACAACGCCCTTGAATAACGGCAATCACCGGCACAGATCAATCGCCAGTTACGAGACACTCGTTGTGCTAAGTTGCATTGCCAGGCAGAGCTTTTACCAGCAAACGCAAGGCTTTATTTTTTGATGTTGCTACACTTTTTATATCTAACCCGCTGCTAAACGTCCCTCCATTTCCAGTTAGAATTACCGCACGAATGTCTTTTCGTTTTCTTAGCTGTTTACTGACCGCATCCAACTCACGAAACATTTCCATATCCAGAGCATTCAATTTATCAGGTCGATTAAGAGCAACCGTCACAATTCCCCCCCGCTCTTCTGTCACTTCCAGTTTATTCCAAGTCATGAACAATATCCTTATCTGGTCTGTCCAGTTAAACTTAACACATAAACAACAAAAGGCTAATTTTCAATCAAGGCATTAGTGGGAATTATCAGACTTTACTCAAGTATCACCGAGATTGAACCATAGTACTGCTTTGTTACACATCCATTTAAAACAACAATATAAACCAGTTGCATATTGATGTTTTCACGGTACACTCGTCCAATAAGAAATGAAGCTTGGCTAGGTTACAGCAGATATGAATGTTATTAGTAAGTTGTGCTTATTATCTACCGTGTGCGGTCTGGTGGCATGCAAGACAGAGAGCCAGCTCGATCTCGATTCATTGAGTATCAATCATCACAATCAAGATCTAGCGATTTCCGGCTTTGTCATTACGGAACAAAGCAGTCCACTCTCTGTTCCTGAAGAGTACGTTCAAATTCATACACTTTCATCTCAGCTTCTTGGGCAACACTGGTTGCAGCATCCTAATTTTCTTGGCGATCTTGCTGAACTAAAGGCATTGTTCAAAGACACCCGCCTCCCTGAGGCAAGCTCTTTTATTGCAGCCTTAGAGCAAACCAAGAATCACTATATCAACTCTCTCAATAATATTGATTTGAAAGCAAAGGGACTGCAGCGAGAGATCGATAGAGATCTTGATGATTACAAAACTTCAATAGCAGAGCTAGAGACGAAAATTCTTTTTCTTCAAACCTCTGAAAATGTTTATCATGAAAGAGTTCGAACACTTGAGTTAAATATTAAACACCAGTCCCGTCAATATCATCAAATCAACGATGTACTTCGCCAGTCTTTACAACAACTCCTCAACAAACACGCTCCTAATATTCAGCTTATTAATGAACTAACATTTAGTTACGATGACCAGCCTCACGCTATATGTCGGCAATACAATGGTATGTCAGAGCTATTAACAACTATCTCCCAAAACTGTGTATACATTAATCGTGATCAGCTATTGTCTCCTTTTCCCTCATTTCTAAAGGGACGTGCGTCAGATCTAATTGATAGTTATGCGCCTGCAATATGGCGCTCGATGACAAGACTCAATGGCTATTTCGACACAACAAAGAATAAACAATACTTTCCAGATAACCTTAAATACCAACTCGTGCAGACCCGTCAGGCTCTAAGAGAAAAGAAATACATCAATGAAAATAAATCAGCACTTCTGCTTCACCGGTATCAGCAAGAATTAGCTTATACCCGGAAGCAACAAGACGACACTCTGAGTAAACGCTTTCTCGATCAGAACTTGCGTATTGATACAAGATCAGATGCATTCATTAACCTGCTGAACCAAACAGAATCACCAGTACACCCTTATGCCGATCTCTACAATTCAACCGGTATAAAAAAAATCGCTTTACCCATGCATATGCCGAGAAAGTCTTGAGCCAGTATCCGTACGAGCTCTCCTTTACGGTATCGCCATCAGGGTATTTCTCTATTCCAAATCAAACTAAAGCCAAAAGTGTGATCTTCAATTTCACCGATGGCAGTCAGTTCCTTAACTTCAAAATAACTAAACGCAGTCCACTCCCTCATATCATTAGCTCGAAGAGTACAAACCTATCACTAAACACTCATTCACTAATCGATGCGCTTAGTGAAAAGCTAGAACAACGCTGGGCAATTTAGCTTCATGGTTACTTATCGGCATTTCGCTGAAAGCCGAACACTTCTGCGGTAATTAACCACTCGCTGACGGTAGGAGAAGATATCGGTTCCATGCTATGAATAATCGTAGTTAGATCGCCGCCAGTGCATGTTGTGCCATTTTGCTCAATTGTCACGCTAAATAAAGGTAAATGATGATTCAGAGAGACGCACCACTCCCCCTTGAACACCCCCGTCTTTTAACTTACAGACTTCTGCCATTAGCGCGAGATATTCTTCTGGCGAACCTCTTTTTTCATCGATACACCAAAAGCGCTCATAGCTAATATAACCGTCACGCGGGTGATACACCTTACCGGGGAATGACTGCTGTGACATCCAACACTCCCCCCCGAGTGGCTTTGACATACCGTTCAGATAACGTCGATATATCATCAGATGCATTGGGTATTGGTTTTGAATAAAGATCGCTGATACACGATGCTATTAATGCACATACAAAAACTAAAAAGAGCTTAGGTCTTTTCATATCTGGCTATGTCCCTACCTGTTAGCAGCCGCTGTAATCCATCAATATAACATTTACTCTGGCATGCTAGTAAGCATATACCCAAACGGCTGCTAAATGCCGGATTCGGAATAATCTCGCATATAACGATTTAGATAGTCGATAAAGACCCGTATCTTGGGAGAGACAAGCTCCCGTTTTAAATAAATAGCATAAGTCGAGCTCATCACTTCATAAGGACTAAAAGTATGCTGAGGCATAACATTAATCAACTCACCACTTTGCAATTCTTTTTGAACCGCCCATAAAGGCATTAAGCAAAACCGGCATGATTGAGCAACAATTGCTTCTGTCCGTTCACGGTATTGACAGTAATACCACTTGCAATATCAAGCCGTTTTACCGCGTCATCCATCAAATACCACTCACGCCAACCCGCATAGCCATAACGAATACACAAATGGTTGCTGAGTACCTGAGGTGATTCAGGCGTACCTTTGCTAGCCAGATATTCAGGGCTAGCACAGAGCAAAAAATTATTGGCTAGCAGTTTTTTTGGCAATCATGGTTGAATCTGGCAAACGTCCGCTACGAATCGCAACATCAATATTTTCTTCAACTAAATCAACAACTCGCTCAGTTAATTCCAGCTCAACATCAATATCAGGATACTGTTCAAAGAAACCGGGGGGATCAGGGGTAATACCACTGACTCACCAAACCCTACCGTCATGCTAACCCTCAGCTTTCCTTTCGGACGCTGTTGTAAATCATTGACCGCACGCTTGGCCTCATCAACCTCAGAAACTATCCGTTGCGAATAAGCATAGTAGCGCTGACCCGCTTCAGTGAGCCCTAGGTTACGAGTCGTACGGTTTAGCAACCTCACCCCCCCGAGATCTTTTTCGAGCGCCGCAATTTGCCGAGATATCGAGGATGGCTGCACATCAAAAACTCGACTGGCCTCAGAAATACTGCCTGTTTCCACTACGCAGTTAAAATATTGCAATCGCGTGATCATCACATTCCTTAAGTCTCAATCTTTACCGCAACACTAATCCAGCATTGCCTAAAAAGCAAAAGTATCTTGCCTTTAGCCATCTTGATGAGCGACAGAGCAATAATTAAGATAGTGGCATATTCACATAAAGCACTACAGAGCAAACTATTATGAAAGCGATGATCATTAATTCACTCGGAAGCAGCGACGTATTTCAACTTGTTGAGCGAGAAAAACCACAAGTCAAAACTAGGCATATGGTTATTGCGGTTAAGGCAACTAGCGTGAATCCACTCGACACAATGCTTCGATCGGCCGAAACGCCGTGGTCAGCAAACTTACCGGAAATCCTTCATGGTGATGTAGCAGGTATCGTCACCAGTATTGGTGACGGCGTAACGACGTTCAACGTGGGTGATGAAGTCTACGGCTGTGCCGGCGGAATTGCGGGGGGGACGGATGGTGCCCTTGCGGAATTCATGCTGGTCGATGCAGACTTAATGGCATTAAAACCCAAATCCCTCAGCATGCGTGAAGCTGCAGCACTTCCACTGGTGTCGATTACAGCCTGGGAGGCGTTAGTCGACAAATTAAAGGTACAACCTAATGATAATGTGTTGATCCATGGCGCAACTGGCGGTGTCGGTCATATTGCCGTTCAGCTTGCCAAGCACCTTGGCGCAATTGTTACAGCCACAACACTTCCCCCCCACAACCTAGAAACAGCATCAACACTCGGTGCCGACAACTTGGTAAACGCCGCCGAACAAGACGTTCAGAGCTACGTCAATCAGTATACTGAGGGCAATGGCTTTGATGCTATTTTTGACACGATTGCTGGTGATAATATTCAACGTAGCTTTGAAGCAGCGCGCTTTAATGGTTCAGTTGCAACCACCTTACCAATCAATGATGTATTACAGGTCGCTCTCAAGAGCCTGAGTTTTCACAGCGTGCTGATGCTAATTCCGCTGGTACACGGACTAAATCGCAATAAACACGGCGAGATCCTGACTCAAATTGCAGCTCTAGTCGACAGTGGAAAGATCACGCCTCTAATCGATGAATCCAGCTTTTCTATTTGGGAAGTATCACAAGCACATCAACACCTCGAGTCAGGCCTGGCGGTAGGCAAGATCGTGTTAACTGCATAATTGCTAAATACATAACAAGGTGGTTGGACATGCCAGCCACCTTGCATTTAGGAAAACTATTCACATCTAATATTCACAAACAGTTACTCCTTGCATATAACACTGAGCGTCTCAAAGTTAATACAGTTCTTTTTACTTTTGCTCCCCTAAACTAAGTCTAAATAACACAACTGAGCTGAGTGAATGGAAGACAGATTACTGATCGCGGATACTAAAGATATTTTGGATGCCTTCGTTGATAACGGATTACATAAAGAGTTCGCGATTTATTGCCAGTTCCCCCATAGCAATAAAGTAATTTACGATATCCGGATCAGAGAAGTACGATCCATTGAGTTTAATGATGGTTTCAGGTTACAGAGAAAATAAATCAGCTCACTTCTCTAGGTAGTTCCCTTTCAGACACAAACTGACTTTTCGTTCTGTTTGCATAGGCAACCAACGATAGCATGACTGGCACTTCAACAAGTACCCCCGACAACTGTCGCCAACGCCGCCCCTGAATGAATTCCAAACAAACTAATAGCAACCGCAACCGCCAGTTCAAAAAAGTTAGATGCACCAATCATGCTTCCCGGCGCAGCAACGCAATGTGGCTGTTTCCACTTTTTCATCCAGATATACGTAACAGCGAAGATAAGGTAGGTTTGGATCAGCAGTGGAATCGCAATCAAAACAATATCTACAGGATTATCTAAGATAGTCTGCGCCTGAAAACCAAACAAAAGGATCACCGTACCAACAAGGCCCATAATCGAAAGCGGCTTCATAGTTGCTGACAGCTTATCAATTTTCGCTTTGTTTCGTACTAACTGGCGAGTAAGCGCACCAGCTATTAGGGGGATCACAACAAACAAGCTCACGGATAACAACAATGTATCCCAAGGCACAGTGACATCAGTTACACCCCCAGCAAGAAAGCAGCAATAGGTGCAAAGGCAACCACCATGATCAGATCATTAATTGCTACTTGCGCAACCGTATAGTTCGCATCCCCCCCTTTCGTTAGCTGACTCCAGACAAAAACCATGGCGGTACAAGGAGCAACCCCCCCCAATAAGATCATACCGGCAATATACTCTTCACCCAGTGACGGTGAGATCCAGTCGCCAAAGACATAGCGCATAAACACCATCGCCAATAGCGCCATTGTGAACGGTTTAATCAACCAGTTAACGGCAATCGTGATGATCAGTCCCTTGGGTCTACGATGAATATCGCGTACGGCTTTGAAGTCGACCTGCATCATCATCGGATAGATCATTAACCAAATAAGAACAGCTATCACCATATTGATTTGGGCATACTGCAACCCTCCCAGATAAGTGAATACCTCTGGAAACAAAGAACCACCAGCCAGACCTGCCACCATGCCCAGCCCGACCCATATACTTAGAAAACGCTCAAAAATACCCATGGTTTTGCCTTGATAATAGTCAATCGTCGATTAACGATTGATGTTTTTTGAAAAAAGGCCATCAAAAATGGCCTCAACTTTTATATACCCAACAAGATCACTACAGGTATGATAACAACTCTCGATACTCATCCAACTTTTTCTGGTTCACCGTAAAACAGGTTCTGGGCGGTTTTGGCTCCGCTATCACCAAACCGGCAGTCTTCAAAATGCGCAGATGCTCAGAAACGGTTGACTGAGCCAAACCTAGCTCGCCAACCAGATCACTATTAAGACAGCCCTGCTGTCTCGTCAGGATCCTTAAAATTCGAATTCTGGCGGGGATGCGATAACGCTTTCGCTAAACTTGCCAAAGCCAACTCTTTCGCTTCATCGATTTCAATACCATCTAATACAGTGACACAGGCCATTTACCACACCTTCGTTCATCGTCGAATAACGATGATAGGAATACCTAGAGTTTCTGTCAACACGTTTCTCCGAGAATCATATAGGCAATTGGTAAAATCGACTCTGCTATAGTTGATTATACTCAAGGTATCGTAGTGTTAACTAAGAGTGTTTCTGATGTCTTGTTTACCTCGTACTATCCTGATTGGCGCCGCTCTGGCTGGTTGTAGCGCCGATGTCGCCACCGATTATGATGCCCAAGTTAACTACTACCAGTTCAAAACCTACCAATTTGCATCTTCTCCAGGTAACAACATCATAAGCTTAGATTCCACCCGCGTAGAAAGTGCAATAACAACCCAGCTAGATAACAAGGGGGGGCTTGCTCCTGAAGTCAATGCAGCCGATCTCACCGTCAGGCACTATATCCAACAACAATCTGACTTTCAGTCTTATGGAACCAGCGTCGGGTTTGGTTACGGTTACCGTAATGTCGGCGTGGCCTACAGCAGTCCGTCTCGTTATCGCGAATACAAGTATGGCAAGCTTGTTGTCGAGCTGATCGATAACGACAACAACAAAATCGTCTGGCGTTCAATATCACAACGTAAACTAACTGAAACGATGACACCTAAATCAAGAGAAGAATTTATTGATGAGCAAGTGTTTGAGATGTTTAAAAATTACCCGCCTCAATAGCCATTTTAACCCTTTCATACACCCTTAAAACAAAAGGCCTGATTGTCTATCAGGCCTTTTGATTCATTATCTATGCGTCCGCTAATTACTTCTTACGACGCTTGCTCACATCACTTGCCAGCTGACGAAGCACCTTCTCAGTATCAGACCAGCCGATGCACGCATCAGTGATACTCTGACCGTACGTGGCAACTTTACCATCAACGATATCCTGTCGCCCCTTCAACCAGATGGCTTTCAATCATCACCCCGAAAATCGCATCGTTTCCTTCAGCAATTTGATCGCCGACATCTTCAGAAACCACAACCTGACGCTGGAACTGTTTCAGGCTATTCGCGTGACTGAAATCAATCATTACTTTCTGCCGCAGGCCTGCTTTTTCAAGCTGATCGGTAATACCGTTAACATGCTCTGCACTGTAATTCGGCTCTTTGCCACCACGAAGAATAATATGACAATCTTCGTTGCCTGCCGTTGACACAATCGCAGAGTGACCATATTTGGTCACCGACAAGAAGTGGTGAGGCGCGCTTGATGAACCAATCGCATCGGTTGCAATTTTAATGTTACCGTCAGTACCATTTTTGAATCCAACCGGACATGACAAGCCAGATGCTAGTTCACGGTGAACCTGAGATTCGGTTGTACGCGCACCGATGGCACCCCAGCTGATCAAATCACCCATATACTGTGGAGTGATCATATCAAGGAATTCGCCAGCTGTTGGAACCCCCCCCATATCGGTCAGATCAAGCAGTAATTTACGCCCGATCCGCAGGCCATCGTTTAACTGAAAGCTCCCGTCCATATACGGGTCATTAATCAGACCCTTCCAACCGACAGTTGTACGCGGTTTTTCAAAATACACACGCATTACAACTTCAAGCTCACCCTTAAGCTCCTCACGAAGAGACTTGAGCTTCTTACCATATTCAAGGGCGGCTTCAGTATCATGGATCGAACAAGGACCGACGATGACAAGCAAACGGTCATCTTCATCATTTAAGATATTGTGAATTGACTGACGTGACTGAAACACAGTTTCAGAGGCATTTTCAGTTGCAGGAAAACGTTCTAATACTGCAACTGGTGGTAAAAGTTCTTTGATCTCGCGAATGCGTACGTCATCTGTTTTATGCATGCTCATTACTTCCCGTATTACTATCACCTGTCAACACGTAAACTAAAATGTACAGAGATCGTTGACAGTAAATCTCACATCTCATTGACTTTAACTTATCGCCTTAAACGCTCATGTGCAAACGCTATTTGAAATTAAATTACACATTTTTCACTCGATAGCGGCTGGTTAGCACAAATATGCTGCGAAATCTTCGTCATCCAACTTTTCATCAGCGAGCAGATCTCCTATTGATTTGGAAAAAAGCTGGCAGCAAAACTATCTATTTCACCTTTTGAACGCTACCCCCCCTTTGAAAAAATGTCTTAAAAGCAATAACATAAGAACAACAAATTAATGATTTCGAGGTCGCTCCGGTGCCTGACAATACAGTCGTTTCATTTCGAAACGTCGATAAATGGTATGGTGAATTCCATGCCCTCAAGAATATTAACCTGACGATTCAACGTGGTGAGCGCCTTGTAATCTGTGGTCCCTCAGGCTCAGGTAAATCCACATTAATCCGCTGTATCAACGGACTCGAAAAGTACAATTCAGGCCAGCTGCATGTTGCAGGGCAACCTCTTAATAATAAGCATTTAAAAACCATTCGCGGCCAAGTAGGCATGGTTTTCCAGCATTTCAACCTTTTCCCGCATATGACCGTGCTTGATAACCTGACGCTCGCTCCCCCCCGACGAACACTGAAAATGTCCAAAGCAGAAGCGGACAAACTGGCTCGTGAATACCTCGATCGTGTCCATATTGGTCATCAGGCGGACAAGTACCCCGGCACAGCTTTCAGGCGGACAGCAACAACGTGTAGCCATTGCTCGTTCGCTGTGTATGAAGCCCGATATTCTACTGTTTGATGAACCGACTTCAGCCCTTGACCCTGAAATGATCAGAGAAGTACTTGATGTTATGAAAGAGCTAGCCAATGAGGGAATGACGATGGTGTGTGTCACTCATGAAATGGGCTTTGCAAGACAAGTGGCGGATCGGGTTGTGTTTATGGATGAGGGTGAGATTGTTGAAGTTGCTCCGCCCGCTCAGCTATTCGATACCCCAAGTCATGCGCGCACACAACAATTCCTTGAACAAATACTGAGTTACTAATCCTTGATGTTGAAACGAAATCCCCCCCCGACGGCACCATTAATCAACAGGTATAAGATCCTGAAGCCAGTTATTTCCGGCCTTCTTCAGGTGGCTCTTGTTGGCTTTGGTCTGTATTGGCTGCTTAACAGCGGCGCCGAGGCAATGAACTATCAATGGCAGTGGTACCGCATTCCCCAGTATTTATGGTTTGTTGAGGATGGAGAGTGGTTTCCCGCAGAGCTGCTTGAAGGCTTGCTCGTGACACTACAAATCTCAGCAGTCGGCCTCATATGCACACTGGTCATCGGATTGACAACGGCTCTGCTGAGGATGTCTGATTCAATCATCGGTCGGGGGGGCTGGCGAGAAGCTATATTGAGCTAATACGTAATACCCCCGCTCCTTGTGCAGATCTATCTCCTGTATTTTGTTTTTGGTCCGGTACTCGGACTTGAACGTTTTACGACGGCAGTACTGGCACTCTCACTCTTTCAAGGGGCCTATACCGCTGAGATTTTTCGCGCGGGCCTGAACAGTATTGCCAAAGGTCAGTTTGAAGCAGGTCAGAGCCTTGGGGCTATCTCGTGCCGACAGCTATCGGTTTGTCATTCTGCCGCAGGTGATCCGGCGGATCCTGCCGCCGCTGACCAACGAGGCCGTATCGCTGGTAAAAAACTCTTCTATTGTCAGCGTGATGGCAATCTTCGACCTGACAACGGAAGGCCGAAATATCGTTGCCGATACGGCCATGCCATTTGAAGTATGGTTTTCTGTAGCAGGAATATATTTATGCGTCACCCTAGTACTATCCGGGTTTGCTGCCTGGCTTGAACACAGACTCAATGTGCCGGTGCACTAACACTGCACTGCTATCGACTGTTACAACATGTATAACAACAATTTGGAGAAAGGAAGCATGAAACGTCTGTTCACAGCATGTCTTGCTGTATTTTTATTACTGATGGGCTCATCCGCACTCGCTGCAGATAAAAGTACCCTCACGGAAGTCAAAGAGCGCGGTACGCTGCGAGTCGGTTTATCTACATTTGTTCCCTGGGCAATGCGGGATAAGCAAGGAGAGTTGATTGGATTCGAAGTCGATGTCGCCCGCCGACTGGCTGAAGATGCCGGACTGAAAATTGAATTTATTCCGACAGCATGGGACGGCATAATTCCGGCGCTGCTTGCCGGTAAATTCGATGTGATTATCGGTGGTATGTCTATCACACCGGCCCGCAATATGAGCGTACTGTTCACGTCGCCTTATGCCCACTCCGGTGTACAGCTTGCTGCGCACAAGGAAAAAGCGGCAGGCAAAACAACTATTGAAGACTATAACAAACGCAGCGTAACCCTCGCAGTGCGTCGCGGGGCCTTCACGGTACAAACAGCTAAGAAATACTTCCCGAAAGCAAAACTACGCCAATTTGACGATGATGCACAGGCATTCCAGGAAGTGCTAAACGGTAATGCTCATGCCGTACTGGCGTCTTCGCCAAAACCTGAGCAAATGTCAATTCAATACAATGACAAGCTGTACATTCCACTCACAGATCGCCTGAGCAGAGGTTCCGAGGCATTTGCAATTCGCCACGGTGAATTCGATTTGCTGAATTTCTTCAACAACTGGATCTTGCTTCGTACCGAAGATGGCTGGCTAAAAGAGCGTCATGACTACTGGTTTACAACGCTTGATTGGCAGAACCAAATAGTAGAAGGGCAATAACGCTTGTCTCAGAGTAAAGCAAACAAATTGTCGGGAGGATCTCTTCCGACATTTTCTCGTTTTAATACGCTTGATCTACTACTAATAGTTATCGTCGGCGGCTTAATCGGCTGGCTATGGTATCGCTCCTCAGCCGGTATTCACTATCAGTGGAATTGGGAAAAGGCTTTCAAGCTCATTTCCTCCAGCGGAAAAAACGGCGATCTCCCCTACTTTTTCCAAGGCTTCATTGCACGATACGACTAAGCCTTTGGGGGAGTGCTTTTTGCCGGCATTCTCGGCCTAATGCTAGGTTTGGCCCGTCGTTCACCCTTGATGGTCTTGCGCCTACCAGCCCAGGCTTATATTCAACTGGTGCGCAACATTCCGCCTCTCGTCTTTGTGTTTATCTTTTATTTCTTCGTTTCCAGCCAACTGGTACCGGCTCTTGGCCTTGAAGAGGTACTACGTCATCAAAGTAGCGACATAAACGGTTTGCAACAGTTTCTCTTGGGCTGCCAAGTTATGGGAAAACCTGTTCTCGGGGGTACTCTGTGTCGGATTAATCTCAGCGGCCTATATCGCAGAAATTGTCCGATCAGGTATTGATGCCATCGCCAAAGGACAGTGGGAAGCGGCCGACTCACTCGGGCTTTCTCGTTGGGATCGCTTTCGTGATGTCATTTTTCCGCAAGCGCTATCGGGTATCGTTCCGCCGCTGGCCGGGCAGTTTATCTCTCTGGTCAAAGACTCATCCATTATATCTCTAATATCGATCCAAGAACTCACCTTTGTCGGTAGCGAAATAGCCAACTCATCCGGCCTTATTTTTGAAATTTGGCTTTTGGTCGGTGCGGGTTATCTATTCCTTTGCCTAGGCTTATCATTACTGTTTAGTAAGCTGGAATCGTATACGCTAAAACACAAGCAGCACTAGTCAGCTTCCATATTAAAAAAGCCCTTGCTGACCAGTCTCAGCAAGGGCTTTTTCTATATTTTGTTTTGGCTTATACGTTATTCGAACTTTGCAAACTTCTCAGCCCACTCAGGCCACAGCTTCGCAAGATCCATATACTCTTCAAGTGTATCAGCAACGCGGTCGATCCCCCTGTTCTCGGATCTGATCAAAATCAGGGGGGGTCTGGGTTGCCTCGAGTCCGGCCCAACGAAGAATGGCATCACAGGCACCTTTCTGCTCGAAAATACCATGCAGATAGGTACCAAACACCTGATTGTCGATACCTAACTGGCCATCAGGGCCATCAACAAGTTGTAACGGCGCATCAGCTGACACCTTGCGTAACACCGGCATGGATCTCATACCCTCGAACGGTCACCGCTTCTTGCTCAGGAAGCTGCAACTGACCAGCTGTCTGCTTAAGCTGCTTCTCTGGTGCCAATACTGTCGCTGTTTGTAAGTATCCCAACGCTTGGCTTTCACCAGCTTCACCTTCAATACCGTCAGGGTCGGCAATGTGTTCACCAAGCATCTGATAGCCACCACAAATTCCCATCAGTTTCCCGCCTAAGCGAACATGGCGGGCAATCTGCTTATCCCAACCCTGTTCGCGTAGGAATGCCAGATCACTACGGACACTCTTGGTACCGGGAAGAATGATAAGATCAGCAGGAGGCATTGCTTCGCCTTTCCTGATGAACTGCAGATGCACCTGCGGATGCATACGAAGCGGATCGAAGTCTGTATGGTTGCTCACCCGGGTCAGAACGGGAACGACAACATTCAGCTGCAGCTCTGCCGCCTCGACTTGCTGCACATTGATAGCATCCTCGGCTTCCAGCATCAATCCATGCAGATAAGGCAAGACGCCGAAAACCGGTTTGCCCGTTTTCTCTTCCAGCCAATCCAGCCCTGATTCCAATAATTTAATATCGCCACGGAACCGATTGATCACAAACCTTTAACGCGTGCCTGTTCCGACTCAGAAAGCAAAGCCAACGTGCCATACAGATGGGCAAATACCCCCCCGCCACGGTCGATATCGGCGACGATTATCACTGGGATATCTGCCTTTTCGGCAAACCCCATATTTGCAACATCATTTTCACGCAGGTTGATCTCCGCCGGGCTTCCGGCACCTTCGACAATCACGGTTTCGAACTCAGACTGCAGCAGGCCAAATGATTCCATCACCGGCCCCATCACCACTTTCTTATAACCGTGGTAACCGACCGCATCCATATCGGCTAGTGCTTTTCCCTGAACAATGACTTGCGCGCCGATATCCGTATTAGGCTTTAACAACACCGGATTCATATGTACAGTGGGCTCAATACCACAAGCCTGAGCCTGAACAGCCTGCGCTCGACCAATTTCACCACCATCTTTGGTAACTGCACTATTAAGCGCCATGTTCTGTGACTTAAAGGGAGCGACCTTGGTGCCTTTTCTCGCCAATACCCGGCAAAGTCCAGCAGCCAACACGCTTTTACCCGCATCAGATGTCGTTCCCTGCACCATAAGCGCCTGAGTTGTTAATTGCATTATTTTCTCACTAAAATTGCTGTTGCACTGGCCATTGAACTTGCGGCCAATACTCACCGTTTTCATCGCGATATACAGTGACACGGTAACGCGCCGCATATGGTAGATCGATTCGTTGTAAGTAGCTGGCCGTTTCAGGCATATCAAGCAAAATACGTAACAGTTGCTTCATTACACCACCGTGCGTCACCAGCAATATACGCTTGCCCTGATAACGAACCAGCATCTCTTGCCAGGCACGATGAACACGACGGTCAAATTCGTGTAATGACTCGCCGCCATGCGGAGGGGGGGATTGCCACGGTTTTTTCCAATAGCCACTAAGAAGCTCGCGTTCTGTCTGCCAAAGGCTATCACGGCTTTGACCGTCCCAGCGGCCAAAGTTCATCTCCTTCCAGTCCGGATATTGTTCAATCGGCAATGAGCGCTGGCTGGCAAACTGTTTGGCAAAATTATGGCATCGTTGCAGGGGTGAAGAGAGAACCTGCTCAACATCAAGCAATCCATAAACCGCAGCGTGCATCTGCTCCAAGCCTTCCGCTGTGATTGGAAAATCAGTGTGCCCACGTAAACAACCATCGCCTTCAGGTAAACCGTGACGCAGAATATCTATACGAGTCGTGGAAGTCTCTGTCATTAAAATACCTGTCATTGATTTAGCAGTTCTTGAAGTTTAATTCAATTGAGGTTCGCTCCATTAAATTTCCTTAGCTACTTATAATGCGGATCCTTTCAAGACCTGAGGAATGCCTGCAGTCACAAAAACAACCCGCTCAGCCTGTTTGGCGATTGCCTGATGCAGCCAGCCGCTTTCATCGACAAATTGTCGAGTGATCTCTCCCATAGGTGCGACACCCTGCCCGACTTCGTTGCTAACCAAGATGATTCGCCCTTTCGCTTCCGACAATGCCTGAAGGAAATCCTGTTTCTGCTCAAGCCAAGATTGTGATGTGGCACTTGGACCAAATAAGCAGTTAGTTAACCACAATGTTAGGCAATCAATAAGCAGGCAATGATTGGGTTCATTGTATGACCGAATCACAGCAGCCAGCTCAAGTGGTTCTTCGACCAGTTGCCAGTGCTGTGGTCGCTGCATTTTATGACGGGCAATACGGGCTGCCATTTCAGCATCACCTGCCGTTGCCGTCGCAACATAAACCACGTCCATACCTGATTCAATCGCCAAGGTCTCTGCTAGGTTACTTTTGCCCGATCTAGCGCCACCAAGTATAAGTTCTGTTCCGATAAATCCTGTTACCACTGCCACTGACAAACCACTTAACAATCAACAATTGTAACCATTGTATTGGAGTCACTCCTCTTTACCAACCAAGAACTTAGCGATAAGTTAAACAACAACTAGTTGGTTGGCTTTTCTATAAACAAATTGGGCTTATTTTATTTGCTTCAGTAAACGTTGGATGAAAACAACACGCTAAATCGTTACTATTTCTGCACTTTACAGCTTTCAGTGCTTTTACAGCTACTGTTCTTATACAACGACAGTACTTTTACAACCGGCCGTTACTTATGTTCGATATTTCATTGTTAATTCCCGATGGATCATCTGGTTGCTGCTAGCATGCAGTGTTATCAGCATATTCATCAATCCCAAATATTGGCCTTATGCCTATCGATAACTCTATCGTCTGCCTTCTTGCTAGAAAGGTTGACCCTGACTGGCATGTTAGCCATTGTTATTGGTCTCGGGGGGGTAGCTGCCTTTTCAAAAAAGCTAACCGGGAAATGGTTAGTAACAGCCCATTGTGCAGTATTGGTATGGACTGCAGCCCTTGTACTTCACCTTATACCCGGGTTCGACAATCTACAGATACTCGATAATGTTGTTACCGGCCCTGACAGTATTCCGTTTACGATGTATCTGAATCTTGATAAGCCGATGGTTATTTTTGGCTTGCTATTGCTTGTACCGACAATGCTCGCACCAAAAATGCTTGGACAACCACAAGAAATCACTCTGTTCAAACTGATTGTCTTAGTTAGCTTGTTAGTTTTGCTACCTGCTTTGGCAACTATGCTGACGCTTGTCAGACCTGAGCTTTCACTGCCTGAATGGCTTTGGGTATTCGCTCTTAATAATTTGCTATTTACCTGCGTGGCAGAAGAAGCGTTATTTCGAGGCTATATTCAAAAATTACTGACTCAGCGATTCAATCATTGGATAGGAATAACGATTGCCAGCATCCTTTTTGGTCTTGCTCATTTTGCTGGAGGCCCACTGTTCATTTTGATTGCAGGGTGTGCCGGTGCTCTCTATGGTTTGACTTATTATTGGACCGGACGATTGAGTATGGCGATAAGTGTACATTTTGGGTTTAATCTTATTCACCTGATCTTCTTTACCTACCCACTTGCAGCTTCTGCCAGTTAATTCCACTAGCCATACTTTGTTGAAAATGAACGGAAACTGAATATTCAACTCATCACTAATTCAGATCACTTGTTGTTTAATAGCACTATCAACGACGAGGAGACAGAATCATGATTAAGAAAACCATTATCGCTATCGCAACAATCGCCGTTATGGCACCAACAATGGCTCTAGCTGGAGATCACAACAAAGGCGCTGCAATTTCATACTCTGGGCCGGTAGATACAGTAACCGTTGCTGAGCTGTTAGAAGATACCGGAATGCTGACGGAACGAAACGCAGTAGTCGAAGGTAAGCTCATCAAGCAAATCAATGCCGAAACTTTCATTTTCAGTGACGGCACCAAAGAAATTCAAGTTGAGCTCGATGATGATATTCATCTACCACAGACTATCGATGCGACAACACAAGTAAGACTGTTCGGTGAGTACGAAGGTGGTAACACCCCCCCTGAAATTGAAGTCGACCGTCTGCAAATTCTATAACAAATCCCAAAAGACCTTTTCTTTTGCCCCCTACCTGCTGGGGGGCTTTTTTTCTTCTGTATACCCAAACTACCTGACATATCTGTTCACAGTTTCGGTCTTATTCATTGAAAAGACGTGATAAACTCCGTTTCAGCTGCAATTTGTGATAATTTTGCAGTGTAGATATAGAGGTCATAATGTCAGATACACTGCTATTTCATAAAACGTTTCTTCACCCTACCAGCAAAGACTGGGTCGTATTTGTCCATGGCGCCGGAGGCAGCTCGTCTATCTGGTTCAAACAGATAAAAGCCTACAAGCAACACTTCAATTTACTACTGCTTGATTTGCGCGGCCATGGCAAGTCAAACTCCATGTTTAAGGACATGATAAAAAACCCTTATACCTTCAAGGCAGTAACCACCGATATTCTCCAGGTACTCAACCATCTAAAGATCCAATCTGCTCATTTCGTCGGGATCTCACTCGGTACAATCATCATTCGCAATTTAGCAGAGCTGGCACCAGACAGAGTTAAAACCATGGTACTCGGCGGTGCTGTCACTCGATTGGACGCCCGTTCGCAAGCATTGGTTAAAGCTGGGAACCTGTGCAAGAACATTATTCCTTACATGTGGCTGTATGGTTTATTTGCTACATAGTGATGCCGCAAAAGGCTCAGAAAGAATCCCGCCTGCTGTTTGTCAATGAGGCCAAAAAACTTTGCCAGCAAGAATTTAAACGCTGGTTCAAATTAGCGGCCGACGTAAACCCTATCATGAAGTACTTCAAAGAGAAGGAACTGTCGATCCCTACGCTGTATCTAATGGGAGAAAAGGACTATATGTTCATCAAACCAGTGAAAGAGATGGTGAATAGACACAAATATAGCTACCTGACAGAGTTCGATAACTGTGGCCATGTCTGTAATGTCGAGCGACCGGATGAATTTAACCATCATTCCATAGCGTTTATACAGAAACATCGAACTCCCTAACCGAGGATGAGCGGTGGTTCTTCCTTTAGAACCAATATTTCCATTAAAAAAGGACAAACCTCGGCATCAGTTTAATAACCGAGGTTTGTCCTAATAGTCTGTCAGAAGCCACTATGCTTCTATAACATCCTGGCTTCTATAACATCTTGGCTACACGATAACTTCAGCCAAGAATTCAACCAACTGCTTGGTAACAAACTCAGGCTGCTCAAGGTTACTGATATGGCCAGCAGCAGGAATAATAACGTATTTACTGCCATCAATTGCATCATGCATCAGCTGCGCTTCAAGCGGTGGGCGCGGCGAGTCTTCAGCACCAACCATAACCAACGTCGGCAGAGTCAGCTTTTCCACATCTTCAAAGGTGTCACGACGGCCAAATACCATCCGACCGATACGGGTAATATCCAGAGCTTGTGGCCCCTTCAGGCTGGCAAGGTAGCTACGGAATTGTGCGACAATTTCCGGGTTATTTTCTTCAGCATTTCGGGCAAAGAACATTGGTGCGATCACATCGACCATAGGGGCCGGCACAACCTGCAGCTCTGCAATAGTATCTAACATGGCAAAGTATTTAGCATGCGAGACTTCAGGCTCAAAACCGATAAACGTATCCATTAATACCAGTGACTGCATTCGCGCAGGAGCTTTCAGTGCCAACTCAGCGCCCCACATTCCCCCGACAGATAGACCAATAACAGAAAATTTTTCAATGTTTAAATGGTCAAGCAATGCCAGAACATCATCAGCGTAATCACGTAATGAGCGTGTTTTTCTGGTGCAGAATCTGACTGACCATGGCTCCATAAATCCGGAACAATACAGCGATAATGCTGGCTCAATGCATCCACTTGCGGTGCCCACATTGCGCTATCCCACAAATAACTGTGGCCAAAAACAAGTACCGGACCTTCGCCCTTATCAAGAAAGTGCATACTCTTATTATCGATGGTAAACGTACTCATTAATTCCGGTTCCTTTTCCCAAATTGTGTTCGCGCAAGATAATAACAAGTTAATGTCACAACTACACGATCTGCAGATACAAATACGCCCAGTCTCAACCGGGCGCATAAGTATTTGATTACCAAGTATTCAGTTAACACGCTATTAGCCGTACTTGGCAACAACTAGCTTCATTCCTTGCTGATACAATACCCCAGGAAGCAATCCCCGCTGCAATATTGCCGAGCAATGCACCAATAAACAGCCCTTCCAATCCAGCAATTTTCGTCCCCAACCAAATCGCAGGAAGGAAGCAAACAAACAAGCGTAGGCCGGAAATAAATAACGCTCGCATTGGCAACGCAAGCGCGTTGCAAATAGAAACCATCAGCATACAAACGCCAAGAGGCCCCCCCAAACTCAACGGTACCCAAACCAAATGCAGAGATAAGATCTCACTCACCGATGATTCACTGGTCAATATACTGCTCAAAACGGGAGAAGCAACAAACAACGCAGCGGCAATCACAAGCTGCCAAATCAAAACAAACCTTACGGCTAGTTTAATCAAAGATTTTATTTTGCTTATCTCACCCGCACCAAGCATCCTGCCGACCATAGGCGGCATCGACATGGTAAGCGCCAAAACCACCACAATTGAAAAGAATTCCAAACGTGATCCCAACGCCCACGCAGCAACCGTGGCCGCGCCAAAACCGGCAACTAACTTGGTTGCCAGCATCGAAGACATCGGTGGTAACAACTGGCTTAACATCGCTGGTGCCATTGTATTCACCAACTCCTTAATGGAAGTGAGCACGTCCAGCCCCTGCCAATCAAGACTCATCCAATGACGCTTTAACACAAGCGGATAAACAACAATTAAGCCGATACCAAAGGCAGCAATGGTTGCCCAGGCAGCGCCAACCAACCCCCATATCAAGGGAGAAGATAAACAACGGATCCAGTACCATATTCAGTATACTGGTAACCATCATCATGATTCCCGGCAGCATGGTGTTGCCATTCGCACGACATAAACTGTAGGCAAAATATAGCATCGCTCCCGTCCATGAACTTGCTAACCAGACCGGCCAGTAGGCATCAATAACAGGATAAACATCAACGGGTGCACTCAGCAAAGACAGGATTGGGCTTCGCAGAAACCAAATTAAGACACAAATACAAAAAACACTTATGGCACCGGTAAGTACCACCAGGCCGCCGAGTTGTTTGGCCCGAAGTGTCTCATCGGCACCCAATACCCTAGAAATCAGCGAGGTTGTCGCAATACCCAAGCCCACCTGTAAACCAATAATGACCATTTGCATAGGTAGAGTGAAGCCCTGAGCAGCCAGAGGCAATATACCAAGCTGGCCAATAAAGGCACTATCAACAAGCTGAAAGCTCATCAGTGACAAGACACCGAATAACATCGGCCATGTCATGCTAAAGAGTTGGCGACCCAAATCGGGGATAGTCAGGTTGGGGGGGTTTAGTCGAAATATGAGAGCTCATGAAACACTACGGTAATGGTAATCAAGCCGTCTAGTGTACGTTCTTTGGATGCAGAGCTAAAGGAGAGAACAAGTTACTGGTTAAAATCATATGTTATAAAGAAAATAGCCGAACTGGCACTATCAAGCGGCTTGCACCAGCTATACGGCTATTTCCAAACGGTTCCTGTTACAACGTAACTAGCTTCACCAAATCAGCGGGACGATAGTACACAGACTTAAGTACTTTACCTTGCCGGATGATTTTACCATCTAGATCAACATCTTTTGCACATTTGGCAATAATGTACTCGCCTTTCTGGCTACCAACAATTTCCACGCCTTGCTTTGCGTAATGGGATTTTGTATCTGTAAATTCCTGCTCATTACGGCAGACTTTACTCATATTGCTTGAATGGACTTCATTCCAGCAGGAGACAAAATCAATATTCAAACGCTCAGCAACCTGTAGCAATAAATCAATGATATAACTAATACCAATATTAGCTTCAACTTGCTTGTCACCAAGATGGACAAGGCGTCCCATAAGGACATAGACAGAGTCAACGATCGCATCAGCCTGTTCAACCAAGGAATCCGCTTCTGCCAGCTCTGTTAACTCCTCGACAGCCAATGAAGTATGAAGGGTGTCCATTTTATCATTTAATGTCGATGGGCTTTCAATATCCAGGTCAAACGTTGTGCGGAATTCATGGATATCACGGTAGAGATGGTCAAATAATGTTTGATCCAGAACGGCAAGCTTCATTCAACAGTACCTTTTACTAAAACGAATAGAGGGAATACGATAATAAAAAATCAGCGCCGATAGCAAAGGCTACTGGCACTGATCTTAAGAGCTAATTGCGTGATTAGAACGCTTTTGGTGCAAATCCTGTGACTTCCTTAACACCCATTTCACGGCCAAGAGCCGTCATCGGATGAACAACGACCAGACCTTTCACAGACTTCTTCAGTTTGCCCCATATCAGCCTGTTCCGCTTTGGTCAGCACACGATTGAATGGCAGAGACTTAACATCGGAACCTATTTGGTTTACCTGACGCTTCTGCTGAGACTTTACTTTATTAATTTTTTGGTGATCGTTTCGATCTCTTGTGTTGCCTGGCCAGCAATTGCCTTATCACCACGCTCTTGTGCTCCAGCAAGCTTACGACGTAACTTGTCTAAACGGTTATTCATTTGCTGAAGCTCTTGCTTTAAATTCATGCTGTTACCTTAAAATACACTATCACAACTTCACATTTGCCCAATGCTCTCCATTGGCAGATAAGTTGTCCAACGAATAGTATATAACAGTATGTACCCTCTTTTCATCGCCTGTTGAGAAGAAGTTCAATATTCGCAGTAAGATAACGGTAACTTCTATATAAATTGCATCTGCTTTCAAGGACACGACCTATACCCTGGAGGCATAAACAAACCAGCGCGCGAACAAATTGCATACAACTGCTTAATATTATAAGCATAATTAACAAAATAAATGCAATTCGATGTATTCACCGTGACTAATAAGTGATCTATATCACAGACATTTGTAGCACATAGTATGTACACTCGCAGCACTCAATTGGCTGAGGTTTTATTATGTGCGAATACTGTAAAGTTGGCACAAACGTTTATCGTATAAAAAGAAATTTTCTGGAAAAAACAGTCACTCATAGACAGTTCCAGAAATATAAATGTGCTGAATGTAATAATCTTTTCTTTGTTAAAATTGGTTCTCGAGCAGTCGCTCAATAACACAAGCAACGCTAAGATAAAGGCCACTTTCGTGGCCTTTATCTTTTTTTTATAGTTTACGGCGGCAAAGGCAGCTCGAGCGTTACTATTGAAACGGCTCACGAGATAATGAAAAATACTCTCATTATCAATCAGTAGCCAATACCTCATCATTTCATAAATAATCCACATTTTTGAGCAAGTTTCTTACAAACACAGGAAAATTCATCACATCTCGACTAACTTTATAGTGTTATCAATATGAATTAAGCAGTATATATACGTTATTCATAGAAAGGTGCGCAGGTGAACACTTTCCAAAAACTTCTCTTTCCCATTATTGTTATTTTTCTGGTGATCCTTGGCTTTCTTTATTCATATATCCCTCAGATCATTGCAGCCAACACGATTCGCCAGGCTATCGCCTCTTCAGAAAACACTGTCACCCAATTTAAAATACTTCGTGATGTCTATTCGAAATCCGTATTGTCAGAGGTTATTGCGCATAGTGATCTAACTGTTGGGACTGATTTTAAAAGCGACAACGGCATGGTTCCTTTACCAGCCTCTTTGGTTCAGGAAATAAGCCTACGGCTCCAAAATAAAGGAACACAAATACGACTCTATAGCCCCTACCCATTTCCGAACCGCAAGGATCGAAAGCTGGATGAATTCAGCCATGCTGCTTGGATAGCACTTTCCTCTGACCCGACGAGTACCTATTTCAAAGAATTTCATTCAGGTGGAAAATCATTTATTCGAGTTGCTGTTAGTGACATACTCAGCAACCAGACCTGTGTTGATTGTCATAACAAGAATTCAGACCCTAGTGGTTCCCAATGGCAAGTTGGCGACTTGCGTGGCATTTTAGAGGTCGAGACCGACATTACCCAGCCAATAGAAAATGGCATTTTGATCAGCCGACATATCATCTTAGCGCTACTTATTGGCCTACTCTCGATTACATTTACTCTTTTGATAACCTACCGAATAATTGTCCAAAAGCGGCTCACTGCCTGTATCGTGGCAATGGATACCGTCGCAGACAGTGATGATATCTGCTTTGACAAGCTGCCAGAACGCGGAAGTGACGACATCAGTCACCTTAGTAAAACGTTCAATAAGATGTCATCCAAACTTAACGCATCGCTACAGTCGCTCAAAAAAGAGCGAACCCGGTTAGACAACAAGGTGAAAACTCGCACAAGAGAACTTGAAATCGCGACCCAGCAAGCCACCTCTGCGAACAAAGCCAAATCTCAATTCCTTGCAGTCATGAGTCACGAATTACGCACACCACTCAACGGAATGCTTGGAATGGCCCAAATCATGCATCGTCAGAACAACAGCCAGAACAACACAAACAGCTCGGTATTTTGCTGGAATCAGGCCAACATTTGCTCTCTCTGCTTAATGACATTCTCGACTTTTCAAAAATTGAACAAAGCAAACTGGAACTAGAAATTCAGACTTTCCAGCTCTCTGAGCTCGTCGAGCCGATAGAGGCAACTTACAGACCTATTTGTCACCAAAAAAACTTGGATTTTCATCTTGATACAATGTTACCGCTCAACACGATGCTACGAAGTGACAAGTCCCCGAATTCGCCAGGTGATTTATAACATTTTGAGTAATGCCGTGAAGTTTACTGAAAATGGAGCAATCACATTAACCATCAGCACAGAACAATGCGATACATGCTCAGAATCCCTACTAATCGTTACTATCTCAGACTCCGGTATAGGCATCAGAAAAGAGCGGTTAAAGCATATTTTTGAACCTTTTACGCAGGCAGAATCAAGTACAACCCGCTGTTATGGAGGAACCGGTCTGGGACTCGCAATTGTCAAACAGTTAACGGGACTGATGAGCGGCAGTGCAAAAGTTGAGAGCACAATTGGAAGAGGAACGACATTTACCCTTACCATGCAAGTTGACATCATAGATGCAGCAAGTGAAAAACAAGCAACATCATCGATACGGGATATACAGGCATCAGCTCCACTTCCAGAAAAGCTTAAAGTGCTAGTTGTAGAGGATAATAATATCAATGCACTGGTCGCTCAGTCTTTTTGTCAGCGAATGGGATACTGCGTAACGCTGGCGCAAGACGGACATCAAGCAATCAGCACTCTCCGACAAGAAAGCTTCGATTTAATATTGATGGATAACCATATGCCGAATATGGATGGATTGTCAGCAACCAAAATCATTCGCAAGCAATTGGGGGCTAACTACCGTTATCTTTGCCTGTACGGCCGATATTCTTAAAAAGAATCGTAACGAATTTATCGATGCAGGCGCTGATGCTATTCTTTCCAAGCCTATACTTGAAGCCAACTTCCGAGATACCCTTGGGCAATTTGCTCACAGATTCAACGAACAGCAAGCCCCTCAATTCCCCCCGCAAGAACTCATCAGCTATAAGGATTTACTTCACCAGTGTAATGGCAATGAGCGCAAGGCAATACAATTAATCCAACACTTTATTACTTCAATGCGTAATGAGCATGAATCGCTTCCAGCATTCTATCAATCTAATAGCTACCAACAACTCGCCATGAGCGCAGGTAACATTAGGCAAATCGCCATTGACTATAAATTATCATCTATCAAGGCTCTGGTACCTACATTGCTGCCGTCGCCAACACTGGTAACCCACCCAAATGGGATGTGGTTCGTCATCTTAGCCAACTGCTAAAGCAAAATATTGAACAAGCCAACTATTATTTACACAAAGCGGAAGGAAGATCTGGCGTTTCAATTGGCTATAAAAACGTCCAGCCAAGCAAATGAACCGTTCAAATGTTAAAATACGAGCAAATATCAATCAATCGCGTAAAATTAGTCGCCACAGATAAGCATAATTCATCTATAATCGGCGACCGTATTTTTGGTCAGGCTCAGCCGTCTGCTTTAGGAACAAAGAATGTCATTTTCATCACAAAGCTTTTCTCCGGAAATTGTGCGCGCACTTACCGAGTGTGGATACGAGAAATTAACGCCAATACAGCAACAAGCGATTCCACATGCTCGTCGCGGGCAGGATATTCTTGCTAACGCACAAACGGGTACCGGTAAAACAGCAGCCTTCTCTTTGCCAATCATTCAGCAGATCTGTGACAAGCCAAAACAGCGCAGCCGCTTTAATGTGCGAGCTTTGATTCTTGCACCTACCCGTGAACTCGCAGCACAGATTGCCAAAAATATCGAAGACTACACCAAATATGTATCGCTAAATGTGGCTGCTATTTTTGGCGGAACCAAAATGTCCTCTCAAGAGAAAAAGCTTGAACAGGGGCTTGATATTCTTGTAGCGACTCCGGGCCGCCTGCTTGAGCATATGGAGCTCAATAACGTATCGTTAGCTAACCTTGAGTTCTTAGTTTTCGACGAAGCTGACCGTATGTTGGATATGGGCTTTATTTCCGATATCCGCATGATCATGAGTGATATCCGTACCCAGCCTCAAACAATGCTGTTTTCGGCAACCTTCTCTAGCCAGATGAACAAGCTATCAAATGAGCTCCTGCGCAAGCCAAAACGCATTTCGGTTAGCCCAGAAAACGCAACGGCCGAAACAGTGGCTCACGTTGTTTACCCTGTAGACGAAGATCGCAAGCGCGAACTTCTTTCAGAGCTTATCGGTAAGAAAAACTGGAAGCAGGTTTTGGTTTTCGTTAACTATAAAGAAACCGCGAACGAGCTTGTCAAAGAACTTAAGCTTGACGGCATTAAAGCCGTGCTTTGCCATGGTGATAAAGCCCAAAGTGCACGCCGTCGTGCTCTTGACGAGTTCAAAGAAGGTAAGGCACGTGTGATGGTGGCAACTGAAGTTGCAGCCCGTGGTCTCGATATTCAGGGGGCTACCTCATGTGGTGAACTACGATATGCCATTTTTGGCCGAAGACTACGTTCACCGTATTGGCCGTACTGGCCGTGCCGGACAAGAAGGCCACGCAGTTTCATTTGTTAGCCGTGAAGAGGAACTAACGCTGATTCAGGTTGAAAAGCTGATCAAGCAACGTATCCGTCGTATTCAGCTAGCTGGCTACGAGCCTGCAAACCGTGATGCTTTGCTGCAAAAGATGCACACTAAGTCTGCTTTTAAAGACCGTAGCGGACGCACTAACAACCCAACAGATCAATCTGATGCAGAACGCCGCGCTCGTCTTCGCCGCGCAGTACTTAACAAGTCAAAGATCACTAAGCTGAAGAAATAGCGGCTTTCACCTAAATAGTCAAGGCGCTGGCAAGTATCAACCTGCCAGCGCTTTTTTATCACTCGAACCTGTTCAGTTCTCAGCGTTAACCTTTAACCGGAGCCTCAGACTTAGCCTGCAAATACTGTTTTAACTCTTCACCGGGAACGGAGCTTTGAGTTTCGACAGCAAATGATGCCCACTTTGCCCCTTCTGCCATCGCATCAATAATTGAATTCTGGTTCACAAGCCCATTTATCAAGCCAGAGGCAAAAGCATCTCCCGCCCCAGTGGTATCAACTACCTGTGATGCTAAAGCAGGTACATAGAATGATTCCTCTGCAGTGTAGGCCCCTTGCTCCATTTTCACCGTCGGTGATAACGAAATAACGCAGAGCTTCGCCAGCAATACTCTGGCCATATTGCCACACAGGCAAGTTTGTCCGTCCTTCCAGATCCGACTCAGAAGTAATCAATACGTGGCATGGCCGTAAACGCTCATCTTTCGCTAGCTGCGCAATAACCAGTGAATGCTCTAATGCCGCTTGCGCCCAAACCTCAGAACCTTCAGCTGAAGAGTTAATATATAGCGCATCCCAACGAGAGAAAGTCGGTGGCGTACCCAATATAAATCGAGGGCGCTGAGGACGAATAATGGTTCGTTCACCATCAGGTGTCATTATTAACAGTAGCTCTGACGTCATCACATCATTACGGTGTAACAATGCGCAATTCAACCCACTCAGACTGGCTTCTGCCAACAACCAGTCTGCAGTTTCATCCCTACCAACTTGACTAACTAACGCAACATTATGGCCAGCCCACACCAACCCCCCCAATCCGGTATTGGCCCCCCCACCTCCGCCCAAGCGTCGACAGCCATCCAAATAGTGATGACGGCCACCAGTCGTCAGCGGCTTATCTAGCTGCATCACACGATCGCAGTTAAGGTTTGCGATCAGCATTATATTTGCCAATTAAATTCTCCCAAACCAACTCAAATACGAGTTGAATAATCATTAGTATATTATTTATAGTCGCCTAATTAACGGATTAGTAAGAATTTTCTTCGCCCAATAAAAAAACGTGAAGCCGATAGTAACTAACGGCTTCACGCTTTTAATAATACTTCAGCTAGCTGTAATCAGCATATGGATTTGATTGAGGCAGCGTAATTTCCTGCTCGAACTCCGATAGTTTCATGCTCTCTTGCGTCATTGACACTGATGTTTCATCCATTACACGCTCGCCAAAGTGGTAACGTATTGTTTCAGTGCCAGTGCAAGCCGCCTTATCATTATTGTCGGCAGTACGTTTCACCGGAATATTTTTCTCATGATAAGCTAGCAGAGCCTTATCGCCGTACTTGTTACCAAGCATTGCCAGCGTTTGTGCTGGTGACAGAACTAACCCCGTCGCATTGTTACCACCAAAACCTTTGGCGTTCAGGATCACCGCTTTGTAATCTTCTCCATGTTCACCAGCAAAAGTATGATCGGCGAGTATGTCGAGATTCGACGTATGCACATCATCAGCAATATGGTCGATGGTCTGAATACCAGGGATCCAACCGTACTGCCACACACCCAGAGAGGCAATGAGCTGGTCACCCGCCGCTACACTCATAGAATGGCCGACATAAGACTTAATCGCAGTAACAGGCCAGCTGTCGATTGCAAATGTCTTCGCTACTTCATTAAGAATATGGCTTTCCGTCACGCGATTTTGAGGAGTACCAGTTCCATGCGCCTGAACGAAAGTTTGCTTGACGCCTTCTTCTCCCAGAATAGCTTTTGCCAGTGCAGTCGCTTTTGCCACTGTGACATAATTTCCTACACCTGGCGCAGAAATGGATTTTTTTGTTGGCATCTGCATTGATAAAGACATCTGCAACGGAGCCATAAATTGTAGCCCCCAGCTCTAATGCCAATTCGTCATCCATCAGAACGACAAACTGCGCTGATTCTGCCATCGTAAAACCAGCATTAGATGAAAACGGACGACATGCACGACGGTTATCAACGCTGTCACTACTATCAAGCATTTTTAATTGTTCATCTTCAGCCAATGCTCCCATCACACGGAAACCTTCCATGATCTCGGCAACAACCGGCGCTTCTGCATTACCGACAATCACGACTTTAGATTTACCGTGTTGAATGTCATACATGCCCTGACGAAGGTTATACAGGAACGTTGCACAAGCCCCCATATTCGTACCGGTAGTACCAACACTGTTAATCACATAGCTATTAATAAAATCTGCTGGCATTTCAGCAAATGATAATGCCATCATTTTAGTGCTCACCCGACCACCCGTTAGTGGCGCAGCAGCATGCCAGCATGCCAGCCAAAGATTGATCGTCAATTTGTGACAAACCACTTCCGGCATAAACAGAAACTTCATCCGGTTTAATATGAGTCAGTACCTCTTCCCAGTCCACGCCCATGGAATTCAATGCATCAGATGCACCATAAACTGTCAGTTTTAAGCCTCGGGGGGGATGAAAGCGTGAATTGTAGAGTTTGCCCGGGTCAAAGCCGGCCGGAATATTACCGCCGCTGCTAACCGGAAAAGAAACACGATCCTCAAGCAAAGCACCCAGCTCTCCGTTCACAGTGATCTTTACTTTATTGCCCTGTTCTTCTACCACCCAGTTGTCAGGGATTTTATTTGGTAATTTTGATTTGCGCAGGGTAAATGAAATCTGCTCACTTTCGCTGCTTAGAGAGGCTTTATATTGGTAAAGCAGATTATCAGGATCGAATGAATCAATACGACGCACTAACGTCCCTGCCTTAATGGCATCAACAAGCTCAGAGTCAAGCACTTCACTGTCTGCAAGCCCCATTCGGAAAGCAAGATCCTTCCAGGTGGTCTGCATCTCGTCATCGGATAATACATCAGCGATCATGCGCTTGTAACTGTGGAAGCCGGAGCTACGCCCCGCAGCATTTATTCCGCCAAACCCGACAATTAGAGGTAACTTTGTCATCCTAAGCCTATATCTTTTTATTCAGTTGGTCATAGATTACCAATTTACACTGTTCATTCATCCCGCATATGTGCCAAAATCACTAACAATTAGGCCATCACATACAGAGGAGGTATGCAATAATGAATATTGGATTTGTCTTATACCCACGAGCACTAATCACTGGCGTCTCACTGGCAGCAGAAATGTTAAGCAGTGCCGCCAGCTTACGTTCTCGCCACCAGCAACGCGAAAAGCCATTTGAAATCAAAATCGTCGCTCCTTCGCTCACGCCGCCTAATGTAGCGGCAGGGCTAAAACTGCAGCCTGACACTACCTTTGATGATATGAACACTTTCGACATTGTCATTTTACCGCCAATGTGGGGAAATCCTCTCGCCTCAGTTCGCCAGACTCCAGAGATCATTCCTTGGCTTAAACACCAGTATCAACAAGGAGCCCAACTCGTGGCAACAGGCACGGGCGTCACCTGGCTGGCAGAAACCGGTTTACTGAATAATCAAGTGGCAACGACTCACTGGTACTATTATGAGAAATTTGCGGCCCGCTATCCAAAAATCACTCTAAATAGGCAGGCTTCCATTACCGAGGCCAATGGTTTGTTTTGCACTGGCAGTATTAACTCCCAGTCAGAAATGATCCTTTACCTAATTGCCGAAAATTTTGGCCAGAAGATAGCTGGCATTATCGAGACACATTTTGGCCACGAAATATCAAAATCATCCCAGCAGCCTTTTTACCAAATCGGTGGCCAGGTTCAGTTTGATGAATCTATAGCACTTGCTCAAGATTGGATGAAACGACATTTGTCCAAACCCATTACAGCACAAAACGTTGCTGACCATTGTGGCTTACCGCTTCGAAGCTTTAACCGCAAATTTAAAGATCAAGTCGGAGAGTCACCGCACCAATATTTACAAAAAATAAGAATGGAGACAGCCCAACAGCTCTTACGAGATTTTGGCATGTCGGTTCAAGATGTTGCAGAGCAAGTCGGCTATAAAGACTCCTACCACTTTTCAACCCGTTTTCGTCAGCAATTTAGTATTACGCCTAGCCAATACCGCCGGATGGTCAAAGCTAAAATCTACAACCCTTGATTACTCGCATTTTTGCGATTTGTTTTTAAAATGAGACACATGCAAATGGAGGCTGTTACTAAGCTTTAGCTTAATATTCTGCTGGAGTTAAGTTATATGAGCTGTTGTATTCTCACACGTTGGTTCACGAAATCTTTTCTTTTTCTGTGCCTTCTCTCTTTGCAAGTACAAGCAGAATTACTCCCAACCAGCACTACCCAACTGAATGAAAAAAGCTGCCGCATGGATTTGTACCACCTGAAAAAGAATGAACAAAAGCAATTTGAGAGCAACCTTCAGTTAGCAATGATCACTGACAACATACACAGACAACGCTATATCGCGATAAAAGCCGATATTAACCACCCTCAGGGCTTTGAAAATATTGGCTACTATCGATCAGGCCACCCCCCCGTAGAGATCTTCACAGCTAATTGGCGAAAAAACAGTAACAAATACAGTATTACGCGGCTAGTTATGCTCGGAGGAACCAGTGACAGACAAGCCTTTGATGTTTTTACGCAACTAATAAAACAAGACAACGGACACCTTGAACTTAGAGCTTCGAACAAGCGCTACCACTTCACGGCAAAGAACAAAGATCTTAATGATTTTCTCAGCTGCCTCAAGCAACACCAAAGAAGTGCCAACAAGTAATTAACACCATTTTTTTGACGCCGCTTGATTCATTAAGTTGAAACCAATATTCATCCTGTAGCATCACCAACGCTACTTACACCACGTATTTTTCACCACATACTTTTTACTGCACCATTACAAAACAAGCGGCCGAATCAAGCCTCCGGCCACATTGTCTCCAAACAGGCTGAAAACAACGCCCAACCTTAGTATCATCATCACAACTTAAATAACATATCAATAAACTTTTAAAGTTAAATATTCTTAATAGAGTGAAAATTCCACATTTAAAAAGTCCAATAATAGTCAAAAATGTGACAAAATGTCAGGAATAATGGCTTTACGAAAACATTTGACAATCAACATCACCGCAACATATTCAAAAACAACTGAAAGCCATTTATTGATGAATGGATAACACTTTAATGCAGTACATAAGTACCTAAAACCGAGAGGAACGGTAGTTTGAACCTTTCTATAAAAAACAAGCTTTCCCTAACATTTGCTGGAATTATCCTGCTTATCGCTGCTGTGCAAACATGGCTCACCAGCGAACGACTTACCGACGAGGCAAATCGATCAACCCAACAATTAGCAAGCTCACTCACACAGTCAAACATCAGTACTATTAGCCAATGGCTTGAAAGTAAAACGAAAATCGTCCAAGCCTCTATTAACGGATTTAACAAGCAAGCTGAACCAACAGCCTCTCTTGCACAAGCAATCTCTTCCGGTGATTTTGATTTGGTTTACGCAGGTACCCAGCGAGGTGAAATGCTCACCGGCAAAGCTGTTACTTTCCCCGGCTGGTTATGACCCCGCGTCAGCGCCCCATGGTATAAAGATGCAACCGCGGCAAATGGGCTTGTCGTTACCACTCCGTATACTGACGCAGCTTCTGGCAAACTGGTAATTACTATTGCGGAACCGTTTAGTGCCAAAATGAATAGTGGTGTAATTGCTGGTGATGTCTCCATTGATGCGCTCGTCAAGGATATCCTAGCCGTAAACCAAACTGGTGTCTTCGCAACCCTCTTTAGTGGTGACGGTACGATTATCGCTCATCCCAACCAATCTCTGACACTAAAACCAACCACAGAGATGAACCCTTCGTTCGATACTAGCTTGATCAGAAAGGTTGCTTCCCAAAGTGACCTTGTCACACTTAATGTTTCAGGCACTGAAAGTTTAGTGAGCGTCCAGCAGATCCCGGGGGACTGACTGGTACTTCTCTTTGATATTAGATAAATCAGTGGCTTATGCCCACGTCAGTGAAGCATTGGTTGATGCCATTATCAGTGCCATCATCCAACTGATCCTGGTATTAAGCGTGGCAACGTTCCTTATTTCACGCGCGTTAAAGCCGCTCGATACGCTATCAGAGGCTATGGAAGACCTCTCGCACGGTAACGGTGATCTAACTCGTCGGCTTAGCTTTGATCAAGATGACGAGATTGGTCGCTTGGCAAACACGTAAACGCATTCATCGAAAAGCTGCATGTTTCTATAACAGGTATTTCAGGCTCATCTGAACATCTTTCTCAGCAAGCTAAAGGCAGCCATGATCTGGCGTTACAGACCAGTGAAGCTTGAGCGTGCAATTAAATGAAATTTCACAGATTGCGACAGCAATTCATGAAATGTCTGCAACAGCTCAAGAAGTTGCCAGCCATGCCGAGCAAACAGCAGGGGCCGCGGTCGCTTCTCAGGATAGCTGCAATGAAGGCAAACAGGTGATAAGCCGTAATCAGCAGTCAATCACCCACCTTGCTAATCATGTCGAAGACGCGGCAAGCATTATCAAAGAGCTCGAAAATAACGCTCAGGGTATCAATGCAATTTTGTCGACCATTCAAGATATTGCAGAACAAACGAACTTACTTGCCCTTAATGCGGCTATCGAAGCTGCTCGTGCAGGCGATCAGGGACGAGGCTTTGCCGTTGTTGCTGATGAAGTCCGCGTATTATCACAGCGTACGCATAGTTCGACTGAAGAAATTCGAGGTATGATTGAAACACTGCAGCGTAATACTCACAGTGCCGTTGATACCATGCAGCAGAGCCAGTCGCTGGCGACAAGCAGTGTTGATGATGCCAATAATGCAACCAATGCGCTTGAGCGTATTACTGAGTCTATTCAGCATATCTCCGACATGGCGACTCAAATTTCTAGCGCTGCCGAAGAGCAACGTGCGGTTACTGATGAAATAAGCAGAAATACCCAGGCCGTCAATGATGTCTCTGATCAGCTTTCAACAGAAGCACAAGATGCACAAAAGCTATCTGAGGAGCTCAATGACATTGCTCAACACTTGAATACGGAAGTTAGCAAATTTAGGATCTGATAACACGCCACAAGTCTGTTACAACAGCCTGTAAAAACAAAACGCCAGCGAGAAGTTTCGCTGGCGTTTTGTTTCATGTCGGGGCACTGCCCCGGCACTCTGTGTTTTTGTGCTATGACGACTGAGGTAATTGATTAAATTGACCAGCACTTGTTTGAGCTTGGCTGCGGTTTGGGCCTTGAGGCTTGTCAGTAATATCATCAAACTCGCCATCAATCACTGTCGAACTATCCGCATGAGCACCACTCTGGCTTTGCTGTTTGACCGCCTCTGCATACGCAGCGTCCATTTTCTTCTTGATAAATGGACGGGCAATCAGTGCTGCAATACCTATGAACAACCCCATGACCGCTGCCAACGTCACAGTAAAGAAACCAACAACAAGCGCGATTACTCCAGCAACAAAATTCTTCATATTCTGCCTCACTCTCTCTAGTCTTCTTCATTTCTATGCTGTGCAGTCTAGCTGAATGAAAATGAATCAAGCATGAACAGAATTGTTATCTACATTCAGAAAGGACAGTTGCCCTCCTATCATTATTACTGCTAACATCACTAGCACTGTTCATTTATACAGGTGTTGTGATGATCACTACATTATCCATCAGTAACTACCGTTCAATTCTTCAGCTGACTATGCCACTTGGGCCGCTTAATGTTATTACCGGAGCCAATGGAAGCGGGAAATCTAATCTATACCGCGCACTGAGGCTATTGGCAGAAACGGCACAAGGTGGCGTAGTGAATTCATTGGCATCTGAAGGGGGGCTTGATTCTACTTTCTGGGCCGGACCGGAAAACCTTTCAGCCTCAATGCGACGCGGTGAAGTACCGATACAAAGCGTCGTCCGACAAGAAGTAAAACGACTTCGGCTTGGTTTTGCCACAGATGATTTCGGCTATTCGATTTCTCTAGGCCTACCAGAGCCTTCCCGATCTGCTTTTCGACTCGACCCTGAAATTAAACAAGAAAGCATCTGGAGTGGACCGTTTTTTCGACCGGCAAGCCAGTTAGTGGCTAGGAAAGGCCCGCTCATTAAAATTCGCGAGAAAAGAAGCTGGCAAGTCGCCTCTCAGCATATCAGCCATTTTAATAGTATGTTTGATCAGATCGCAGATCCTTCAGCTGCTCCTGAAGTATTTCATATGCGGGAGCGTATTCGTAGCTGGCGTTTTTATGATCACTTTCGCACTGATAAAGAGGCGCCAGCCCGGCAACCACAACTGGGAACACGCACGCCCGTTCTCCATCATGACGGAAGAGATTTAGCCGCCGCCCCTACAGACCATCCGCGAAATAGGCGATAAAACAGCACTCGACAAGGCCATTAACGATGCTTTTCCCGGTGCAAGTATTAATATCGTTCAGCACGAGGATGGCCGATTCTCATTGGAATTCTACCAAGAAGGTTTGTTGCGCCCCTCTAACTGGCGGTGAGCTCTCCGACGGGACACTACGCTACCTACTATTGATCGCCGCATTGCTTACACCTCGCCCTCCAAGCCTGATGGTATTGAACGAGCCAGAAACCAGCCTTCATCCAGATCTGTTGCCTGCACTAGCCAAGCTAATCATTCACGCTTCTGAAAATTCTCAGGTATGGGTTGTTTCCCACGCGAGTCGGCTTATTGCAGCCTTAAACCAACATCCAGACTGTCATGCTATCGAGTTGGACAAAGAACTGGGACAAACTACTATTCGCGGTCAGGGCATGCTCGACGAGCCGTCATGGTACTGGCCGGATAAATAGTAATGGCCGCTTTAAGGTCGGGGGGCTGAAATACCAATATGAGAAAATTTACGTGGATAAGGCATCGACATAAATTGATTCCTCTTGCCTTCATCACTGTTCTTTCAACTGTGCTAAGCATAGTAATTTCTCTTGAAAAATAAAATTTATTAAATACTCTTACTTTAATAATTTTTTTTGTTATCAAGTGCCATCATGATAAATACCCAATGGCTCCAAACCTTCATCACCTTGGTCGAGGTGGGACATTTCACCCAAACGGCTGAGAAATTATTCATGACTCAACCCGGCGTCAGCCAGCACATAAAAAAATTGGAACTGCAGACCGGCACGCCTTTACTGCAGCGATTCGGCAAGCGGTTTGAGCTAACTCCCGCAGGCGAAACGCTCTATCGCTATGGCTGCCGCCGTCGTGATGAAGAGTCAGCGTTATACCAAGAGTTGCAAAATGATGACCCTTTCGTTGGAGAGTGCCGACTAGCCTGTTCAGGAGCATTGGCCACATACCTGTATCCACACTTCTTACGACATCAACAGGCACACCCCGATCTTACAATTCAGCTTGAAGCCGCGCCGAATAAGCGCATTCTTGATAACCTCAATTCCAACCAAATAGAACTTGGCATAATTACGCAGAAAGTGTCGTCAGCAGAATTAGAGCAAGAAGCCGTTGGTGTAGAGCTTTTATGCTTAGTTGTTCCTGCTGGAATGGGAAATAGTGAAGTTAATATGGAGCAACTTAATCGTCTTGGATTTATCAACCACCCTGACGGTGAACACTATGTCAGTCAAATAATTCAGGCTAATTTTGATAGCAGGTTTAATAGTATTGAAACATTGAATGTTGCTGGTTATATAAACCAACTAAACCAAATACTCTTACCAGTATCTCTAGGGTTGGGTTATACCGTATTGCCGGAGAAAGCCGTGAATAGCTTTCCTGAACAATCCGGCATACATGTTGTTTCGCTAAACAAACCTGTCTATGAAAAGCTATTCCTGATCAGGAAAAAGCATCGCCCACTACCAAAACGTTATGAATATTTTACCCACCAAATACATCAGCTTCTCAAATAAAGATTTGAAAATACAAAGCCTTGCTATAGACAAGGCTTTGTACAATTAAACTGATATACAGTTAGACCAGAACGGTTTGTTACAGATCACGCATCAAGGTTTCAAATTCTTCTTCTGCAGATTCAATCAACCTTGCCAGCTCTCTTGCATCATCGTTAGCAAGATGCAAGTGCCAGCGAACTGATTCTGTTCCTAATTGGTCACGACAAACCAATTCAGTTTCCTTTCCGGCTGAATGAAAATATAGCTCATCAAACTCAGCCTTCAGGCTATTATTTTTCTCCTTGATATTAACCTTTAACTCTCCAGTCGGAATAACTGTTATCTCAGCATGTAATCCTCTCTGCCTTGGCAGAACAAACTGCCGATATTCAGCTAACATTATCTCGGCCTCCATTGTGAACCCAACCTGATTATATTTTAGCCAAGATATCGAGGCCTCGATAAAGATTCACAAAAACAACACAATCATTCACCATTAAGGTTGATTTAGATCACACTATCTCATCTAACAATCACTATAAGACGAATCATTCGTCAGAATACGGTATATACGATAATAAGCAAAAATCCCGAGGAAGCAGTTATGATAGATTTTCGCTCTGATACCGTCACACAGCCATCTTTAGCAATGCGCCAGGCCATCTCGGAAGCAATGGTTGGTGATGATGTTTACGGAGATGACCCCAACAGTTAATGAGTTGGAGCAATGGGCAGCAAAGCGACACGGCTTTGAAGCCGCGATGTTTTGTAGTTCTGGAACGCAAGCAAACCTGCTTGCACTGATGTCTCACTGTGAGCGTGGAGATGAATATCTTTGTGGTCAACAAGCTCATAATTACCAATTCGAAGGTGGCGGTGCGGCGGTGCTTGGCTCTATACAGCCCCCCCAGCCGATTGAAAACGAAAAAGATGGCACTTTGTGTTTTAAAAAAAACTAGCCGCCGCCATCAAACCAGACGATCCGCATTTTGCCCGTACAAAGCTGCTAAGCATTGAAAATACAATCAATGGCAAGGTATTACCGCTTGCCTATTTGCAGCAAGCACGCGAGTTTGTGAACCAACATGATCTCAAGCTCCACCTTGATGGTGCTCGAGTTTATAACGCAGCAGTTGCATTAGACGTTGATATTATTGAAATCACCCAGCACTTTGATTCTATGACTATCTGCCTGTCAAAAGGCCTTGGGGCGCCAATTGGTTCGCTCGTACTCGGTGACAGTACGCTGATTCAAAAAGCTCGGCGTTGGCGTAAAGTGCTAGGAGGCGGTATGCGCCAGGCTGGTATTCTGGCCGCTGCGGGGTAAAATTGCACTGACAGAAAACATCGAACGCCTTAGTCACGATCATGCAAATGCAAAGTACCTCGCTCACAAACTAACTGATATCAAGGGTTTTACGGTAAACATTGAACATGTCACAACCAATATGCTCTTCGCCAACGTTGACTCTTCTATTGATCAACCCCTAATAGTAAAGAGACTAAAAGAAGAAGGAATATTAATAAGCGCAGGCAATCCGATGCGCTTAGTGACGCATTTAGATATCAGTCGCGATAATATCGATATATTTATTGCAGCATTAAAGAAGGCTATTGGGGGGGTAACAGCCTCTGCTAGGAACACATGTTATATAAAGGCGCTCTAAAGCGCCTTTAATCAAAATCGGTCCCCCAAAAATCAAAGATGACAATGCATTGCCTGACTTTCACATCGTCATCATAATCGAACTTAAAATAGCTGATGGTTCAGCAGCAGATGGCACAAAATACTTGCCGCATACCCAAGCGCAATGACTGGCATCCATTTTAGATGGCCGAAAAATGTATACTTACCATGTGCCGCGCCCATCAATGCAACCCCCGGCAGCAGAACCTATCGATAACAAACTACCACCGACACCAGCTGTAAGGGGTAACAAGTAACCAGTTTCCTAAGGTCAAATCTGGTTGCATGGTTAGAACAGCAAACATCACCGGAATATTGTCGACAATGGCCGAAAGTATCCCCCACCATGATATTGGCCCATACGGGGGTTCCATTGACTGTACAGAATATCAGAAACCAACCCCAAGTAGCCCAACAAGCTAAGTCCGCCGACACACATCACAACGCCATAGAAAAATAGCAAGGTGTCCCACTCGGCGTGCGAAACACGCTTGAAGACATCAAACGGAACCACAGAACCAAGACGCTTCAGTGCCGCTTCATCATTATTGGCCAATGCAGTTGCTTTTTTCTTAGCCAACGAACGAGGTAGTGTTTTTCTGAGATAATAGCCAAAGAACTGCAAGTAGCCTAACCCCATCATCATGCCGATCACCGGCGGCAAGTGAACCAAGCCATGGAAAGCAACAGCAGTAGAAATAGTTAGTATAAATAAGGCGACAATTCGGCGAGCCCCCCCACGTTTTAGCTCAACGTATTCACCGGTGGTGTTTGGCTGAGTTTTCGGCACAAACAATGACATAATCAGCGCCGGAACCAAGTAATTCACCAAGGACGGAATAAACAAATCAGTAAATTCCATGAATGATACCAAACCGGCCTGCCAGACCATTAACGTCGTAATATCACCAAAGGGACTGAACGCACCACCAGCATTGGCAGCAACAACAATATTAATACAGGCAAGATTAATGAAACGGATATTATTGCCACCCACTTTCATCACAACGGCGCACATTAGCAGTGCAGTTGTCAGGTTATCGGCAATCGGTGATATGAAAAATGACAGAATACCGGTTAACCAAAACAAGGTTCTAAAATTAAACCCTTTGCTCACCATCCAAGATTGCAACGCATCAAATAAACGGCGCTCTTCCATTGCGCTGATATATGTCATGGCAACCAACAGAAACAGTAGCAGTTCTGCATACTCTAATAAGTTATGTTCCAGCGCACTCTTTGCGATCTCGATTTGGCCTTGCTCTTTAAACACGACCCCCCCTATCATCAACCAGATAATACCAGCGGCTAGCAAGACAGGCTTAGACTTACGAAGCTGCAAATACTCCTCACCCATCACCAAACAATACGCTAAGCCAAAAACCAACAAAGCCACGTATCCAACGGTGGACTGGGTCAAATCAATGCCAGAGCTCGCGGCCATTGCCGGTGTCGCTGCCAGTAATCCAGCTAAAGTAAATACAAGCGATTGAACTTTCATCCTGTATCTCTGCTCCTTGAGAAAAAAAGACCTATCGTAAGTGTACACATAGGAACCAATTATTAACGTGAAGCATCCCGATAAGCCAACCAAAAAAAGCAACATACCCTTAACAATTGTCAGTTATAGAGCAAAGTGAGTAATCAAACGCGCAACTAATGAAACAGTTAATAAATTTATGTCGGCTTCATCACTTTCTCTACTTATTCTCTTTACATCAAACGCAAATGATAATAATTTTCGTTACGAATTAACTAGTTTATGTCTTAGGGAGAGAACCGTGGAACAGGCATTTCACCCCCCCGAACCATTGGTAAGCGTTAGAGAATTGGAAGTCACTTATGTTACCGATCAAGGTGACTTTCGTGCAGTAGATAACGTCAGCTTTGATATAGGTAAAAGCGAAATATTTGGCCTTGCTGGAGAATCGGGTTGCGGTAAAAGTACCATCGCTTTTGCTATTAATCGTCTGCATAAGCCACCAGCGCTCATCACACATGGTGAAATTCATTTTGACAACCTCGATCTGCTCAAACTCAGTGAGAGGGAAATGGGCATTATTCGCTGGAAAGAAATAGCCATGGTTTTCCAGAGTGCCATGAACTCTCTCAATCCGGTACTTCCTGTGAAGGAACAATTTGCCGATGTAATGAGACACCATCTAGGTTACAGCAACGAACAAGCCCGTATCCGCGCAGAAAAGCTTCTCGACCTTGTGAACATTCCCCCCCGAGACCGATTATCAGACTATCCGCATCAGTTCAGTGGTGGCATGCGGCAACGGCTTGTTATTGCTATCGCGCTAAGCCTCAACCCCCAAACTCATCATTATGGACGAACCAACAACGGCGCTAGATGTTGTTGTTCAGCGCGAAATCTTGCAACAAATCTATCAACTACGCAAAGAGTTCGATTTCTCTGTTCTTTTCATCACTCACGATCTTGCACTCATGACCCAGCTATGTGATCGGGTTGCTGTTATGCGAAAGGGTAAAATCGTTGAAATTAACAGTGCAAGCGAAATACGAAACAACCCCGAGCCACTCATATACCAGCAACTATGGGCTTCATTCCCGAACATTCATGAAGAAGCAAAACATATTCGAGTAACAGAGGATATCAGTGCATGAGCCAGCCAATTATCGAAGTGAAAAGTGTTGTCAAAGAGTTCTTGGGTGGAGGCATGGGCTCGAAAGAGGTTTTTCGGGCACTTAATAATATCAGCTTCAAGCTGTACAAAGGCCGTACTCTCGCGCTTGTCGGTGAATCCGGTTGTGGTAAAAGCACCTGTGCCAGGCTAATTACCAAGTGCATTCACCAACTAGTGGGGAAATATTATTCAGCGGGAAGAACATTTCCGATATTACATCGAGGAAAGAACTGCTCGAATACCGCGGTAAAGTACAGATGATCTTTCAGGATCCGTTTGGCTCGCTCAATCCAACACACACCATTGAGCACCACCTCACCCGCCCCCCTGCTAATTCACAAACAAGTAAGTAATAAAAAAGAGCTGCGGGCAAAACTGGAAGAGCTGCTCACCCTTGTCGAGCTGCCTATTTCTGACCTAAGAAAATTCCCTCACCAGCTAAGCGGCGGCCAGCGCCAACGAGTAAATCTAGCGCGAGCCATTGCTGTTGGTGCCGAGGTGATCTTGGCTGACGAGCCAACCTCAATGCTGGATGTATCGATTCGCCTAGGTGTCCTGAATCTAATGAAAGAGATGAAGGAAAAAATGGGGGGGATCGGTTTTCTCTATATCACTCATGATCTGGCTACCGCACATTATATTGCTGAGGAAACTGCTGTTATGTATCGTGGTCGCATCGTCGAATGGGGGGGAGACACTCGCTCTATTTTAAGAAATCCAATTCACCCATATACCCGGTTATTGATATCAGCGGTCCCAGATCCTGATCTTCCTTTTCACCAACTTGTTGATTCTGAGCCAAACTACTCTTTAAGCGCTGACAAGATTCGCTCACTCAGCCTCAATGAAGTCGATGGGTATCGGCAAATTGATGAAAACCATTTTGTCGTAAACTGGGAGAATGAAAAGGAAAATGTTGCATGAATGAACTCAGACCATGGTTGGAAAAGGTTAAATCATGGTATCGCCCCCAGCAACATTCTGATGTCGATATCTTAGTTAATGCAGTCAGTCATGCCCCCCCGAAGAAATTTTCGGCTCTATAGAGAGCGAGCTACACAGTGAAGCTCTCGCGTACTGGCTCGATGCCTGCCACCGCTTGAGCTTTTACTATCAAGATCAAAATGAGATAGAAAAGGCCTTTAGTTACTTACAATTTGCCTACGCGAAATTGCAGGATATGACTTGTAAACCAAGCTTAGACTCAAGTATGAAACGCTGGTGCCTGAAAAAACTAGATCGGATGATTGTTGCCATGATGGAGTTTTGTCAGCGTCAATCTGACATCAAATGGCAGCAGGAAAGTACTCGTGTAATAGAGTTACACGTGGTTTTCATGGAGGGACAAAACAACCTCAATCTAGCCTATTCCGCTACAACAACTGGCCGCTAAAATGCAATCAGCCTTACCGCACTGGTAAGGCTGGTGTAAAATTTATCCTGCTCTTGGCAAGTTTTTACTAAGCTAGATATAGCGCTGTTAGCAAGCTATTGAAGGTCTTAGAGCTATGACATTAAAGACAATTAGCAAACACCTCTTCTTAGTATCTGTTCTCTGTACACCAGCTTTGCCTTTTCAATTCAAGCAGAGCCTATGCCCAGCCCCCCCTGAGGTCGCCGCCAAGGCATGGGTACTCATGAGCTATCAATCCGGACAAATCATTGCCAGCGAAAATGAACAAACACAATTAGCACCTGCAAGTCTGACTAAAATTATGACAACCTATGTCGTCGGAAAGGAGCTGGAGGCTGGTCATATCACCGCTGATGACAAAGTAACTATCAGTGAGAATGCATGGGGGAAAAAATTTCCTGGCTCCTCCAAGATGTTTCTCAATATCGGTGATGAAGTCTCGGTCAATGACCTTAATCGAGGGGGTGATTATTTCGTCTGGAAATGATGCCACTGTCGCACTTGCAGAGCATGTTGCAGGTCATCAACCCGCCTTTATCGAGATGATGAACCGTACTGCCGAAAAATTAGGCATGGTAAATAGCTATTTTGCCAACCCTCATGGCCTCGATTCTGAAGATCAATATACAACAGCCCATGATATCGCGTTACTAACCCGTGCCCTGATCAACGAACTCCCTGAGATTTATCCTTTTTTTAAGGAAAAATCATTCACTTTCCAAAAGATAAAGCAAGGAAATCGCAATGCGCTTTTATGGGACACTTCCTTGAATGTCGATGGGGGTAAAGACTGGCTACACCAAAAAAGCCGGATATAGCTTAGTTTCATCTGCAGAGCAAAATGGTCAGCGGCTTATTGCCGTCGTGATGGGAACGAAGAATGTGAATACACGCCGGACCGAGAGCAAAAAACTACTCACCTGGGGGGGTTCCGGTTCTTTCAGGATATTTCCCCCCGCAGTTCAGCGACAAAGAATTATCCCCACTCAAAGTCTGGTACGGTTCACCTTCTACCATTGCGCTTGAAGTCGCCGATGGCGGTACAATCACCGTTCCCAGGCGCCAGCGTAAGAATATTGAACACAAGATTTTCTACAATAATGATCTCGAAGCGCCAGTCGAGAAGGGAGCACAGGTGGGCAAAATAGAATGGTACCTCAATGAAGAACTGCTTACTGAGCAACCGATTCTTGCGGCTGAGAGTGCAAATAAAGCCCCGTGGTACAAATCGATGATAGATGTGGTATGGCGCCCTATCGGCCAGTGGTTTACCGATCAAAACTGGGAACCAGAAAGCCCTTAAGCTATATAAGAAAAACCTTGAGCCATATACAACAGAGCAGGCCACAAGGCCTGTTCTGTTTTACCGCTCAAACATCAATTGTAGTCGTCGTCAAAAGAGTCAATATCGTACTAAACATTGATGCTGGATTGATGAAACCTGTCAGAATGTTAGTGCTCCGGCTTCATCCAAACTGATTTAAAGTCAAACCACCCCATCGAGTTAGACTGCATTCCTTGAATCGAGCCAGTGTTATCAACCCCTAGCCAGTTATGGAACAACGGTAGGATCTGTCCGCTTTGAACAAGCTTTGCCCCCGATGTTCTGGCAAGGAGACTCTAGTGCCTGATCCGCTCGCCAATGTGCTACGTCGTGCTCGAGTTCATCAAACTCATTCTTAGGCATGGCTCTGGCAATATGGTCAAAATTATAGAACCAGGACAAAATTGCATCATCACGATAGTTACTAAGGCTCATTCCCCCCAACCAGATGTCAATCTTTTCAGCATGCTTGCCCGATAAGATTTCCATCGTTGACAGCTCCAACACCTTCAGTTTCAGACCATCACCTGCCAATATTTTTCGCATCGCTGCTGCAACATGAGGATAGACAGGATGTTGATGCGGAAATGCCAGGGTAATATTACGTTTAGCAGGCACTGACGTATTTTCGGCACTAAGCGGAATATGAGCCAGCCGGGGAGAATGCCATACGCATTAGTAAGGCGGAAATCACCGATCTCATCTTTGTCGAGCAAGGGTAATATATTCAGAGGTGTTAACTTACTTCGTAAATAGCTCAGCCATTCATCATTGTTCGCTAACCCTGTCGTGCGATTGAATAGGAGGTAATTACATCCTTCATCTAATTTCAAACGAGTGGAAACACTCACCCCCACTCAACTGGCTGCCGTCAGCTGCTGGCTGTAAGTAACAAGAAGCCACCTCTGACAACATCCAAATATCAACAACATCGATTAGTGCTCTCAGCCCGAAATACTGGTCAAAAGCTTCGAGTTTAAAGCGCTGCTTGTCATTCTGAATCACACGGTAAGGCCCCGTTCCGACAGGAAATAGCTCATTGTCCTTATCATGTTCTGCATCCGCTTGCTGAATAACGGCAAGAACATTGCTCATCAGCTCAGGTAACCGGCAGTCATCACTTTTGAGGTAGATATCTATGGTATTAGGGTAAGGTGAATCGACTCTTTGTATATGCTTGAACAAGCGCTGTTTTCTGACTTGTTCGAGAGTCACAACGATATCCTGACTGTCGAGTAGCTTGCCATCATGAAACCTGACTGCAGGGCGAATATAAAAACGCCAGTGTCGGGGGGATAATGCCTCCCAATGGTGGGCCAAATCACCTTCGACTTCCTCTTTTTCCTCATTTATACGAGTTAGGCCGTTAAAAACCTGCCTGACTAAATGTTGTTCCGAACGGCGTAAGGGGGGGCATAGCGGATTCAGGTTACTGAAGGCGCGGTAATACGGCAAACGTACAATCTGCTTTCCTTGTGCAGTAGTATGGCCAAGCTGCTCCTGGATGAGTTGTACAAGCTTATCTGCATTGTTTTCCAAGACTTCAAGTGCAGGTTCCAGCTTCCCTTCTGCCACCAGTTTTCTGGCATGCATATACTGTAATTCACTGTCAGAACTATGAAAAACAAGTGTTGACTGCTTACCTCGCCCTACCGCAGGCTGCCAGTCTATCCAGCCCTTATCGACCATCTTGTTGATCACCATACGTACATTACGTCGGGTACAGAACAGTACTTCAGCAATAACCTGTAGATTGGTTTCGCAGTCCTCTCCTGAAAAATGACTATAGAGACGTTGAAACTGGATTTTTAGCCTTTGACTGCTCATAAAAGAGGAACCTTTGTGATTTATTTGTTCTGTTTTTCACTTCCTATTTTAACGTAAAATTCAACGTATACAAAAATTCAACCTGATTATGATGGTAGCCAGTACAAGAGCAGCACTATTTTACCCCCATTCAATTGTGAATCTCCTGAGTGAATGCTGGTTACCATCTCTTTTAACAAGCTGAAAAAACTGAAAATTTCCGTCACACAAGTACAAGGCTCTATTAATCTAGGTACTCTTAATCAAGACTTTTCTTAAACCGCATTGAAGCAACTAACAACCCGAGAACAGTGAACCCCTACCAACCAAATGGCATCACGCCATAGATCGAACAGGTCCGCTCCTCGCAATACAATTCCCCCCGTATCAATCGCATAAAATGCGTCGCTGGTAATATCTCGGATATCCACTGGGCAGCGACAGGCATCGCTTCGTAGGGGGGAAGATAAAGCCCGATAGTAGAATAGATGGGAGCAAAATAAATATCGTCATCTGCATAGCCTGAAGCTGGGGTCTGTGCGATAGTCGATATCACTAGCCCCAACGTCAAACTGGCCGAGATAAACAACAACGTACCGAACAATAACTGTGACAATTCACCGTTAATAGGAACATCAAATATGAAATGCCCCAACCCGAGAATAATACCTACCTGGATAAGCCCGACAAAAATGTAGGGGGGGAATGATTTTTGCGATCATCAACTCAAGAGAGCGAACCGGGGGGGTGGTAATCAATAGTTCCAAATTACCCCCCCGTTCACGTTCGCGCACGATAGCAGCCGAAGTGAACAGTATCATCGTCATCGTCAAAATAACACCAAGCAATCCCGGTACAATATTCACCGCAGAGCGTCTGGAGGGATTGAAATACAAGGCAACATCGAAGGTTGGTTCACCTGGCGGCTGATAATTCACCAGTTCCTGTAATGGCATCGTTTGTAACTGTAGCAACGCCGAGCTAATCATCGTATCCGACCCATCCACCAGCCACTGGCCGACAGTACGCCGCTGAACAATCCGCTGAGACAGATCTGAAGGTAGCACCAAAGCAGCCCTCACCGTTCCGGTGGTTATTGCCTGTTCAGCTTCTGCCGCCGTTGAATAAGCTTCAGTTACCACCACGACCTGCGTTGCTTTCACCGACTCGGTAATAAGTCGTCCGACTGCCGAGTGGCTTTGGTCAACAACAGCAACAGGAATGTTTCTGACATCCGTATTGATCGCATAGCCAAAGAGCAGCAACTGTATAAGCGGTATCATTACGACCATGCCGAAGGTAATGCGGTCCCGTGAAAGCTGGCGAAACTCTTTTACCATAATCGCACTCATGCGAAAGAGGCTGTTCATTGCCTTCCCTCCCCCGGTACATGTCACAAACACGTCTTCGAGGCTTGGACGCGCCACGGTCATTTCTGCCTGCACTAAATATGGAAACTGCTCTCTAAGCCATGTAATAGGTTCAACAACATGCTGATCGACCAACACTCTCAGACGGATCCCCCCCAATTGCGCTGCAGATCGTATCTCTGTTCGTTTCAATAGCTCGGTTTTAAGCTGACGTAGGTTAGCAGCTTGTACCTCGACGACAGTCACTCCCATATTTTGCATGAGATATTCAGGGGGG
>LLEM01000006.1_pt1 | contig 51337 bp, 56 predicted proteins | sample 595841 | NCBI WGS metagenome assembly LLEM01 (sample SAMN02919313, study PRJNA255460) | bioreactor metagenome | biome: chemostat; feature: culture 2012_10.2; material: sediment; isolation source: day64 10degC chemostat 2012 inoculated with Wadden Sea sediment taken from... | place: Germany: Bremen ...
TCCCAGTTACAGCTCCCAATTATATGATGCTGGGATGCTTTTGGGTATCTGGGAGATATAAGAAGCAAGGGCATGGTAAAGTGCTGTTAAACGATGCCATCGAAGATGCAAAAAACCAAGGAAAAGATGGATTAGTCGCCATCGTTGCAACAAAAAAGTTTCATTTTATGAGTGATACCAAATGGTTATTAAAACAAGGGTTTGAAGTGTGTGACACGCTTCCTTCTGGCTTTTTACTTGTTTCACTAAATTTTGGTGACATTGCTAATGTGCCATATTTCAATCGTTCGACTAAAGATAATTCTTTGGTTAGCAGCAAAGGTTGCGTGGCTTTCTATTCGAATCGTTGTCCTTATTCTGAGTACCATGTTACGGATTCACTAGTTGTATCATGCAAAAAACGTGGTATACCGCTGGAAATCGTCAAAATTGAATCGAAAGAACAAGCCCAGTCAGCACCGACTCCGGCGACAATTTTTAGCCTGTTTATAGATGGGAAATTTATTACTACAGATATCAGTGTATGTATGGATACTCGATTTGATAAGATAGTCGAAAAAAATGCTCTTTAGTAAGGTAAATAATCAAACCAAATAGAGCAGGGGCACGCTCTTTGAGAGTGAGCCAGCGAACCTATTCCTGTGTCAAATAACGTTGAAAGGGAATAACCATCCCTACAATTATTTTCCTTGAACTGAGCCCGCTGGTCTCACTCTGAATTCCGTATCTTGATGTAATTTGTGTATATAAGCGTTATCTGACGGTACTGTTAGAAGTTTTCTATACTAAACTCACGTACTGCTTTCTCTTTTGTATTTTCGTTTATTGTCCAAACCTCTACAGCTCTAGTTGTTCCACCTGCTGTTTTACAGATTAGTTCTGATACTAAATATGGGGGTACGGATATCCTGATAATAAGCTTGGCCAGAAGTGACAAAATAATCGCTTACGCGGTTAGTAACTCGGTTGCTATCGCCAAGTAATAGTGGTGTTGTTCCGACGTTATTTCCAGCAACACATTCTCCATCGCCAACATGATTGTTAAATAGAACCTGACTGTCGTAGTTCAGTTCTTGGTAGTAACTAGGATTATATCTGCTAGCAGGGACAAGGTTTTCAGGCGTTAGCTGGCTTTCCCATTGAATATTGGGAACCGCTGGGATTTTATGATGAATAGTATATTTTTCACCATTGGTATATTCGCAGTTAAGGCGTAAAGATTTTTCTGTTTTTTCAAGCCCTGGAGGAATACTACCGGTAATAACTTGGTTAGAAGCGTAAAAGTCTGAAATTAATTGGTCGGTGGCTTCATCATAAACTGCTGCCTGAGGGCAGGATACATAATCTTTAGTGGTGTAGTGAATTTGTATCGAATAAGCACTTGAACTAAGCGTTGTCATTTGTTGTACAGGTCCGGAACTGTAGATAGTAGTACGCTCGGCCTTTGTGTCTTCATCATAAATTGTTTGTGCTGCTTGTGTACTAAAACACATGGTTGCAATAGCGAGTAGACAAGTTCTTTTCATGATAGCTCCTTATTATTGATGCTCATAGATAAAATAGAAAAAGGCAATGTGAAACGTATCATGTTAATCACCAAATTGGCTTTATTATTAATATACTGAATTAGTAACTGGAGGGCAGATCTTAGTTTTGGGGAATAGTGGAATTATAGGTGATTATAGACTTTATTTGTGAGCTTGATTTGATTTTTAATATATTACATGTGGTGGCGTTTTATAAAGGATAATTTAAAGGTTTTATAAACATAACCTAAAGGGAGTATATTTCTTACAGTGGTATGTGATGACATTTGACTATGTTATATAAACGTCGTCGATGTTATATTCACTGATGGTATTATTTTATTTTAAAATTGGATGTTTTAATCAGGATCTGTTATTTCTGGTTCAGATGTTTTAGTTCCATTACTATTATTATTTTCTTCCATGTTCTCTTTCTCTTGTTTTTCTTTTTCTTTTGCTGCTGCTTCCTCCTCAAGTAAACGTTTTGGTGTTGATTTTTCCTTTTCAGCTAACCGATAGGCTAAAGCATGATTAAAGTCTGATTTTTTGTCATTAATCAATGCCGCTAGCGCTTTGCTGTCAACGAGGTTAAGTTTCCCCATCTCTTTGGCTGTCCGGTTTGATTTTCCAATGAGTGTATCATCAGGCAGGTCAACCATCACAGTTGCAGCTTCCGCAAGAGCTGCTGCATATTCATCGAGCACATTTAAATCATAATCGGATATTTTCATATGTTTGCGTATTTCAAGCGCCCAATTTAGCTCAAGGAATGGAGTATTGGAGCCGTTACTTGTACCTTTTATTTTGTTTTTTTCCTGGGGGAGAAGAGTAGCTAATATCCTTTAAAAAATATACGAGTGACAGATATTTGTCATGTTTAAGTTGTTTTCGACCAATATACTCTGGTAAGTCCTCTGCTTTGATCTTTTCGCCTTTTGTATTGAATAACCATACTTCTTTGTCATTGTTCATTTCAGGCCAGAAATCTTCGCCAGTTTCATGTAGATTGTGGGCTACTTTTACCATAACGGGGGGGACACTTGTGCCGCCGTTAGGCATATCCCAAAATGTAGAGAGGGTATGGTGGCCTTTGGTCAAATATAGAGTACCTTCCTTGGGGCCAATAATAACGGTACTGAGATCGTTGGTATGAGTACCAGGCTTGTCAATGCAGGTATAGCTGGATGCATCTGTTGGTTGTGACTCCTCACTCCACTTCTTAATGCCTTTAGCACCATTGGCTTTACACAAATCGTTGTACATGTTTTTGCGATCATTATTATAGCGGTTAAGTTTGGCAAACTCTCTGTCAAAGCTGAGTAACGCTTGTGTGGGAAGTAGCTGATCCAACGTGACGGTAATGACCTCACCATTGTTCAGCTTGTCATAGGTTATTTTCTCGGCGCTTGAATAGGTGGCAAGAAGGGGCAAACAAGAAAATAGACACAGCAAAAAGGTATTACGAAGACTCGGCATAAATCAGGCCTCACGGGCAGAAACTGACAACAAAGAGTCTAGCAAAGAGTGATGTGTGAGGGGTGTTTAAGAAGTAATAAAACAAGCCTGACCCTATCGGTGGTTAGGAGCTCGATCAGGCTTGCTGTTGGATGATTTAAATACCTAATTCATCGAGTAAATCAAGATCAACTGCGGCTGCTGTTGACCCTTGTTTTTGCTTGTCAGCTTGTTCCTTTTTTGCATTCTCAATAATGGTATCAGGATCGATGTCATCATGTTGTTCAAATTCTTCCAACTGAATGAACTCTGTCTTGTCCATCGCTAGCTCTAGGTAGAAAATGTTGTTTTTCTCCGTTGTAAAGCTAACACGACGCGCTTGTGGTCGATCCAAATTTGTGTCGACAGAAAGCAAGATCTGTTTGTTGAGCGCAAGCATTTTAGGCTGATTTTGAGTAATTGATATCTGCAGTTCACGACGGATTTTGCTGGTGAAGTCACCAACAACTTGGTTCATCAGCTCACCAAGTACATCCGCCACTTCGTCTGAAGAGTGGTGAATGGCTAAATCATCTCGTGGAATGCCCATCTTGAGCATGTAGTTTTGGTATATCTCCAAAGCGGCTTGTTGCGAGAAGTTATTAACTACTAAGCCAGTAAAACCACCGTCAAAAAGGACGAAACAACCAATATCCGGCTTTAAGCTGGTTTTATTGATTTTTTGAACCATTGCTGAGTAACCTACTTGGCTATCAGTGGCTGTTGATAATACATTTGAAATGGACTGACATAGTTTTAGCAGAATGTCATCTGTTGTGATGGTTTTCGTTTTTTTCATTGTGTACTCGGATACCTAGCTTGCATTTATCGGCAGTGTGTCATTAATCGTTATTAAATGCACAACTCTAAAGGGAGCGAATTGATATGGCTCACTGTTTTAAAACATTAAGCGCAAAAAAGTGCATATGCTGCTGTGTTCAACCGTTAAACAGGCTTCAATGGGCACAATTGGTGGATAGATATTTAGGCAAAGCGTTTTTCTAAATAGTTAATGATGTCGTTAGATTCGTACATCCATTCGACTTCACCGTTATCGCCTTCAATCCGAAGGCACGGCACTTTTCTATGGCCCCCCACCGTTAATTAGTTCTTGTTCCCATTGCGCTTGTTTTGCATCTCTTGTAGCCAGGGGGGGCAGGTTTAGACGCTTAGCGGAACGGCGAACTTTGACACAGAAAGGACAGGCATCGAATTGATAAAGATGGATTTGAGCAACCGCATCATCAATTTCTTTCTGTTTAAGCTCTGAACGCTTGACAGACTTTGGTGAAAATAGGGCGTTAAGCAGCAGAATAACTCGGCCTAATATCCAACGAATTACTTTCATAGAAGGCGTATCCTTGTTGTTATGATTTAGGCTTGGAATTGTATTATAACTGGTGATATTTGATAACCAAAAAATCACAAAGGCAGCTATTCATTTGGATGAAATCCATTTCATAACCATGGGAGGAATATGGATAAATGGAATGGAAAAGTATTTATGAGGTGATTAAAGCGCAGCATTTATTTGCCGCTGTTTCAATAGGAAGCATATCTAGGCTGCCGCCATTTGATTACTACATTGACCATTGATGTTTAGAGGCTGAATCAAAAAGGGGTTTTAATTGAGTCAATAAGTGTTCAGTGATCCATATTAGGGGAAAAGACGATCTAGCTCACTTATTAAATAAATTTCATACTCTGTGATTATGATTCTCATGAATATTGATTATTATTAGTCAGTCTATGGAAAATTAAGGAAGATACTCAACGTGGTAAGGAAGCAGAACATTCTTATCTGTGATGACTCGCCTGTCGTGCATAGAGCAATGTCCAGAATGTTATCTGGACAGGATGCTGTGACACTTTTTTTTGCTGAGAACGGTAAAGAGGGGCTTGAGTGTCTTAAAAATTATGATGTTGATGTTATGTTCCTTGATTTGACCATGCCGGTTATGGATGGCTTTGAAGTGTTGCAGGTATTGTCCGCTCGCAAGCATGAGACTAAAACGATCATCTTGTCTGCTGATGTTCAGCGCCAGGCGATGGAGCGCTGTATCAAACTTGGAGCGCATCTCTTTTTACCAAAGCCTTTTGATCCTGAGCACCTCATTTCCGTATTAAATAAACTTGGTATTTATGTCGAAGAAGGGCTGAATAAATCTGTACACCATCAAGCTGGTGATGAATTCATTCAGGCTTTCAAAGAAGTTGCAAATGTGGCACTCGGCGTGGTGCTGCCATTATCTCTGATCATTTTGGAGAGTTTATTAAGATGCCATTGCCTAATGTAGCAAGATTATGTGCTGGTGAGTTGGAGATGGCAATTGATGATATCAAGCAGCAAAGTGAATCCGTTGCGATTGCTCAGCGTTTTGTCGGTGGTGGAATTCATGGCGAAGCGTTAGTTTGCTTGCGTGGTAAAGATGTTGATGTGTTCGGAGCGCGATTGGGCTTCAGTCAGGTTGATGAACATAAGAGTGAGATTGTTATTGATATCGCCAATCTTATGGTGTCTTCATTCTTGGTTGCGCTGTCTGAGCAAATGAATATTCCTTTCTCGGTACGTCAGCCGATTGTATTGGAAGATTATATGGTATGGAGCGACAGTGAATGCATCAAATCAGAGCTATTCACTGTTGAATATACTTATGAAGCTGAGTCATTAGACTTGGAATGTGATGTTTTATTTATGATGGATAATAGCTCAACGCTGGTTATCAAAAAAATAATGGAAACCCTACATTGAATCAAGTAACACTTGCTGATTTTCACTTAACCATGCAGGTAATGGATAATATAGATGCTGGTGTGGTGATCATTGATAAAGAGTATAACGTATGGGCGTGGAATACGTTTATGCAGGCGTACAGTGGGATTACGACAGAACAAATTATGGGAAAAAAATTGTTCGATGTCGTCGATGACCTGCCTGTAGACTGGCTAAAAAATAAAATTGCATCCACATTTAAATTGCGGATGCGATCGTTTAGTTGCTGGGAAGATAGGCCAAGCATTTTTAACTTTTCTAACTTTAGCCCCCCCGTTACTGCTGGCTCTGCTCTGATGTTTCAGAATATGACACTGACACCGCTTAAGTCGCTCAACGGTGAGTTGTCTCATATTTGCTTAACGATTACAGATGTGTCTGATATTGCCAAAAATAAAACACACCTTCGGGGAGTCAAACGAACAGCTGACGCACCTTAGCATGACTGATAGGCTGACCCAACTCTATAATCGCGGTCACTGGGAAGCGTGCTTGGCAGAAGAGTTCGAACGTTGTCGGAAGGCCAACATTCCATCAACATTGGTAATGTTCGATATCGATCACTTTAAGAAAGTCAACGATACATTCGGACATGTAGCGGGAGATGGCGTGATTCGAAAAGTGTCTAGTTTGCTGCGACGAACCAAAAGACATAGTGATATTGCCGGACGTTATGGTGGAGAGGAGTTTGGTGTGATCTTACCGGGTACGTCTGCTGATCTTGGTCTTTATTTCACTGAGCGTTTACGTCACCGGATCGAAGATGCATCCGTGGCGGTAGATGTGAGAAGCATTAATGTGACTATCAGCCTTGGTGTCTGTGAGTGGGCGCCTTGGATGCCGAGTTATGAGAAATGGTTGGAACTGTCAGATAATGCGCTGTATGAATCAAAGCAAAATGGCAGAAACCAAACCACAGTTTACTCGAGAGAGTTATGCCAAGAGCAGGATAAGGAATTGAAGGCTGCCAGCTGTTGAGAGGGGTATTCGTCTTGGTGCAATGTCCCATTCTCTTTGATCAAGAGCAAGAACATCCGTTGACAGTGTTGTAATTTTTTTAGATTATTCTTAAAATTGATGAAAATTATTATTAATCCAAAGAAATATTATGGTTGTTGAGTCTGAAGGTTATCACGCGCTTATAGAATATTTTACCGAACACCTGTCTTTGTTCGAGAATGCAAACAAAGATGGTTGTAGCGAGACGGTAGAAGATGTAGTGACTGACATGATAGCAACGAATCTAATGGCAGTATTCTCACAAAACCCTGATCTTGAAGCTGATTTTCGTTTTAAGTTGATGCAGGAAGCCGATGCGGTCGTTGAAGATTTATCTGAAGTGTTGGCGGGGAGCCTGGCGCTGTTGTCCAACCAATGAACAGATTACATTTCTTGAAGACTACATTGGGGTTAGTTAAGAACTTATTTGATAGTGCAATTAGCATAGAAGAAGGTTAATTGAGTAAGAATTGACCTTAAGGGCAGCGAAAGCTGCCTTTTTTGTACCTGTAACTTGTCGAAATAAAGCCTGATATATTAAATATCATTCTGATTTTATTGATAAATAAAAAATATGAAATGATACCGTAACAATCCATAAGTAAGTTACCGAGCAGCAAGATTGGAGTCGGTTCACTTGGTTGTGACCAACTGGTGCTTATTAAAACTGAAACCTTTGCTATGAATAATAGCGATAGGTTGATCAGGGATTTCTACGAAATGAAACAGACAAAGTTTGGTAAAACAAAGTTCTCAATCGTAACGTATATCCAGATAGTCTTTCTGTTACTTGTCACGACGGGAGGGCTGTTGTCTTATTTTGGCAACAAGGGTTTGAATAATGTCTCCCAAGAGTTTGAACGATTAAGTAAACAGGCATTACCGGTAGCGATGAACAACGCTGTAATTGTTCGGGGATCATTACAAACAGCTCAGCGACTGGCCGAAATGATAAATAGTCGCTCTGTTGAGGCGTTAGAAACGGCCTATCAACGTTTGCAAAGTGAACAACAGGCAGTGCTATTTGCGATGAGCGAACTGGAGACGTTGGCTAAAACCTACCAAATTGATTGGCTTACCAGAGATGTTGTGCGCTTTAAAAAGGAAATCCACCAGATTGAAGTGATGTCAGCTAGCCTCAATGACTCACAGCTGCAGATTTTGCTCAATCAGACCAAGGTTGAAAACGACAAAGCGATGATGAACTATGCGGTGTCGGGGGTAAGGGCTGAAATGAACCGATTAGGGATGGAACTCTATGCGGGGTAACCCGGAAGGCCTGAACCATGTTAATAACTTTGTAAATCACTCGCTGGAAATGGCCAGCAATCTAATTGCTCTGTTAATTGAAAAAGAGCCGTTAAGAGCCAAGAAGTTGGAACGGGATTTGAAGCGAACTAATCTCGCGGGCATGCAGTATGCGTGGCGTGAGATGAACCGAATTGATAGCAATATTGCCGATTTTACCAGTGTGACAGTACCGCTAGAGATGGTCGAAAGCTTGTTTGCCAAGCCGGGGATTGTTGTGCGTCACCTACAAACACTGCAATTGGTGAAGACGCAGTCAATGAAGGTGAAAGAGGCGCAAAACGTAATTGCTTCAGTGATGAGTGAGCTCAATACTCTGACAACTGGGGGGGCCAATATGATGATCAAGCAAGGCGAATCGGGGGGGTTATGGCGGCAAGTGAGAATGCGATAACCCTATTTATTTCGATCAGCATAGCCGGTTTGATCCTTGCTGTTGCATCCAGTAGCTGGATCAGCCGTACGGTAAGAACGTCACTGACACGAATAGATCATGTTGTTAATGCAACCAGCAAAGGTGATCTGACTGCACGGGCGACTCAACACGCGCCGAAGGAGTTTGCCATCCTTGGAGGGCTACTCAATCAATCGAATATCAACAATAGTCAGATACTCGGGAAGTTGGTGGATAATAGCAATAGTCTGAGCACTGCAGCAGAGAGCAGCCAGCAAGCGGCTTCCCATTCGCGTATCGCACTCAAGCAGCAAAGTAGTGAGTTAACAACGATTGCTACTGCAATTTCCCAGTTGGAGTGTTCGATTAAAGAAATAGTCACCAGCACCACAGAATCAGAGTCTGAAGCAGAGAAAGCGAACACACTTGCCTTGCAAGGTGTTGAAATCATTGAGCGAAGTACCTCAGGATTGCGTTCTTTGGATCAACAGTTTGTCGTTAATGAGCAGCGAATGGCAGAGTTGGGCAATCATGTCGATAAAATTACTGCGGTGGTTGAGTTAATAAGCTCTATTGCCGATAACACGAATCTGTTGGCACTGAATGCAGCCATTGAGGCGGCTAGGGCTGGCGAGCAGGGGGGGCGTGGCTTTGCTGTCGTTGCCGATGAAGTCAGGAAGTTGGCGAGCGAAACTAACCAGCAGACAGAGTCAATTCGCAAGACGATTAGCGAGTTACACCAAGCTGCGAAAGATGCCAATGAAGCAATGGCCGTAAGTAGAAATGAAATGACTTCATCAATTGAACTGAGTAGCGAGGTACAGGTGGCTATCGATAGGATCCAAAAGATGATCGGTTCTATCAATGATAAAGTGATCACGATAGCAGCGGCTACGCAGCAGCAGGAGAATGCTTCCGTTGAAGTCGGCCGCAGTGTCGAGCAAGTTGCCAGCCAGGCACAAACCAACAATCAGCAGCTGAAAACCTTAGTTAACGAGGCTAGCAAGGTGGCAGAGATCGCCAATCAGCAACAGACACTTCTGTCCCGATATCAGTTGTCGACGTGAGTTCGCTTGAAGGCCTCGGGAAGACTCTGGGTAAGTTTTGATTGCAACAAATACAAGCGCCAGTAAAATGCTGGCGTTTTCTTGTATTAGGTAGAGCTGCTATGCGTATCCACGCGGTACATAATTTATATGAAGAGCGTCTAGCGCGTTCTACACGTCCGTTTCGGGCCAGAGGCTGTAAGGTTGAACGCTGTAGTTACTGTATGCTACGGGAGCACCTGTGTATTTGCTCCGAAAAACCGGTGATCAGCTCCAATGCAGCTTTCTTATTGGTGATGTATGATGACGAGGTGCTAAAACCAAGTAATACCGGCCGACTCATAGCGGATTTGTTTGAAGATACTTTTGCCTATATCTGGTCTCGTACAGAGCCAAATTCAGCAATGCTGGAGCTACTGGACGATCCTCAGTGGCAGCCATATGTTGTCTTTCCTGCAGAATACGCGCAGCCTGAACGTGTAGCTGAGAAAGTGGAGGTAGGTGCCGGAAAGCGGCCGCTGTTTATCATGTTGGATGGTAGCTGGGCGGAAGCGAAGAAAATGTTTCGTAAGAGCCCGTATTTAAACAAGTTTCCAATACTTTCCATTAGTCCTGACAAACCGTCTCGGTATAAGGTTAGGGAAGCTTCGAAGGAAAACCAGCTTGGAACCGCTGAGGTTGCAGCCCGGATTATCGATCTCTATGGTGAACAACGTAATGCTGATGTGCTGGACCTGTGGTTTGATGTATTTCGTGAAAATTACCTAACGGGAAAAATGAACCGGGTATTACCGGATGATTCGGCATTGAAGCTGCTGAAACAGTATATTGCCGCTTAGTGAAGACGGTTGTTATCGTATTTTTGGTAATTTTATAACAGCTCGCTGTCATAAAATGTAACAGCTTGCTGTTTCTTTCAGCAAACGCGAGTCATGCCGATGGCTGAGCCTACTAAATTCGTGATGTGTCACAGTCTGTAGGTGTAGATTTGTGGATAATTTTTTCAGTTATGTTTTTTTATGATTTTTGCGGAGTGTGCAGGATGTACTACGGCTTTGATGTAGGCGGTACCAAAATTGAGTTTGGTGCATTTAATGAGAAACTGGAGCGAGTAGCGACAGAACGAGTACCGACTCCGGGTGATGATTACGACAAATTAGTCGACACTCTTGTGGATATAATCAAAAAAGCTGATCAGCAATTCTCTTGCGAAGGCCATATTGGTATTGGTATTCCAGGAATGGAAGATGCTGAAGACGGTGCATTGCTTACCTCTAATGTTCCTGCTGCGAAAGGACGTACGCTACGTAAGGATCTTGAGCAAAAACTTGGCCGTAGTGTCACTATTGACAATGATGCAAACTGTTTTGCACTGTCAGAAGCGTGGGATGAAGAGTTACAAGGCGAAAAATCTGTACTGGGGGGTTGATCCTTGGTACTGGCTTTGGCGGTGGTTTAGTTTTCGATGGCCACGTCTTTTCCGGCAAGAACCACGTAGCCGGTGAGTTAGGCCATACGCGTATGCCAATTGATGCATGGTTCCATCTTGGCGAAAATGCACCGTTGTTCACATGCGGCTGTGACAACAAAGGCTGTATTGATAACTACCTTTCAGGTCGTGGCTTCGAGCAGCTATACACGCATTATTATGGCGAAAAAGTAAAAGCAGTTGAGTTGATCAAACGCCATGCAGATGGTGATGAAAAAGCGGTTGAACATGTCGATCGCTTTATGGAAATGCTGGCAATCTGTCTGGCGAATCTATTTACCGGCCTTGATCCTCATGTTGTAGTACTGGGCGGCGGTCTGTCCAATTTTGAGCTGCTATATACTGAGTTGCCTAAACGTCTACCTAAGCACTTACTCTCTGTCGCGCGTGTACCAAAAATCGTTAAGGCGAAATACGGTGATGCAGGCGGTGTACGTGGTGCAGCATTCTTGAATATTAAATAATCACTGTTTGTACATTGATTGAAAGAAAAGCACTGCCGAGCAGTGCTTTTTTATATATCCAACTACCTTGAACTTACTTGGGTATATTTTCCCTCAAATTTTGCTAAAATCCGCGCTCTTTAGTACAGAACCGGAAAAGCATAATGTCATTTCAAGCGTTGGGGCTGCAAAGCCAGCTAATTGATACCGTTACCGCCCTAGGCTTTCAAACGCCAACCCCCCGTTCAGCTACAGGCTATTCCTGAAGTGCTGGCAGGTCATGACATTATGGCTGGAGCACAAACCGGGACTGGGAAAACTGCCGCATTTGCTTTACCGCTGTTACACCGTTTGATGGCTACCCCTGAGCGTACTGTTGAGAGTCCTGATAGCCCCGAAAAAGCAAAGATTCAGATCCGGGCGTTGATATTGACCCCAACCGTGAGCTTGCCCAGCAGGTATACGACAGCGTAGCCTCCTATAGTGAGCACACCTCAATTAAATCGGCAGTGGCGTATGGCGGCACTAGCATGAAAGCTCAGGTGAGCGCGATTCGTGCGGGTGCAGAGATATTGGTCGCCACCCCCCCGGGACGCTTGCTTGATCATGCCCATGTAGGGACAGTTGATTTGTCAATGGTGGAATACCTGGTACTTGATGAAGCTGACCGAATGCTGGATATGGGTTTTATTGATGACATCAAGCGGATCATGAGGCGGATGAAAACAGCACGTCAGACGTTGTTTTTCTCTGCCACTTTCTCGAAGCAGGTGAAAAAACTAGCCTTTGATATCCTTGATGATCCGAAGTTAATTGAAGTTACGCCTTCTAACAGCGCCGCAGTTACTGTTGAGCAGATGGTATTTCCGGTAGATAAGCACCGTAAGCGGGAATTGCTTTCTTACCTTATTGGCTCAAGAAACTGGCAGCAGGTACTTGTATTTACTAAGACAAAGCAAGGCTCTGATGAACTAGCCAAAGAGCTGGGTTTAGATGGTATCAAGGCTGTTTCGATTAATGGTGATAAGAGCCAGGGGGGGGCGAGACAACGAGCGCTAAACGATTTCAAAAATGGCAAAGTACGTGTATTGGTGGCAACTGATGTTGCGGCTCGTGGCTTGGATATCGAGCAGCTTGAGTACGTAATTAACTTCGATATGCCGTTTAAGGCAGAAGATTACGTTCACCGTATTGGACGTACAGGGCGTGCTGGTCAAACAGGGCACGCGATTTCCTTAATGAGCCTGGATGAGGAGTGGGCTCTGAAAGCAATTGAAGAATTGCTTGATACGCGATTGCCTCAACAATGGTTGGAAGGCTATGAGCCTGATCCGACGATCGAGCTATCGGAAAATAAGCGACGAGGTCGTACGGCAGATAAACGCAGGGCAAAAGCTAAGCAGAAAATCCACAAGAATCGTGGGCGTCATACCCGCTAGTATGGCTGTATGAGTTAGTATTATGATTGTTTTTTACGAAAAATAAGATCGCATAAGTACCGCCAGTCTATTCGGTTTTTAGGATGGCGGTAGCATTGTTTACTAAGTGATAATGGTGCTAGGTGGCTTTTTGTGCCAAATTCGGACATTTTAAGAGAGTTATCGGTCAAAAATATGTGCTAGAGAACGAATTAATTTATGACTAAAAAATAGTTATTGTTGCTTTACAGGCTGTCTGATAGTGTTCGTGAAATATTCAATTACGTCATTAAGGCTAGCTGTAGGGGGATGGATGTGACTGAGCTTACCCAACGACTTCGATTAACAGCCTACCTTCTCATATTTATCACGACATTATCTTATTTCCTTTATTTGCTTGGTACCTTTAATAAAGAGTTCGTGATTTCACCCAATAACGCCAGTTTCCTGAATATTGACGATGCTACTCAGGGGGGAACAACTCAATCTAGGATTGATTACGACGGTAAGTCGTTAACCTTGAGTTGTCAGATAGAGGATACGGCCAGGTGGCCATTCTGTGAGGTGGCAATCGAGTTAACAAACGGTATTAATGGTATCGATTTAAGTCAGTATCATTCCATCGGTTTGGATATTGATTACAATAGCCCCACTGACAGACGAACGCGTTCGTGTTTATCTGCGAAATTATGATCCAGCCTATTCCAATAGAGATGATCCTGTATCATCAAAGTTTAATGCTATCGAATTTTCCCCCTGGAACGGGAAACGGTATACAGGTTATTCCGATGCAGGCTTTTCAGGTTTTGTCATGGTGGATTGCTGACTACGAAGTCCCCCCCATTGAAAGCTCTGGACCGCAATTTGATAATGTCACCGTTATTGAAATAGCCACAGGCAGTAACATAAAACCGACTAACTATACCCTCCGGTTGAAAAAGCTTGTTTTCTATGGCGAGTGGATTTCAGAATCGATGTTGTTACGTTTCCATATTTTCTTGTGGTTACTCTGCGCCCTTGGTTTTCTTGGCTGGGAACGGTGGAAGTTACACTGTAGCTTAAAGAAGGTTGAAAAGAAGACAATTCAGCTAACTAATGCGAATAAAAATTTGTATCAGGAAAATTTGATTTTTGAAGAACTCGCTTATAAAGATGCCTTAACAGGAGCGAATAATCGTAATGCTGTTGATCGGTGGCTCCAAGATATTCTTGAGTACGCGAGAGTCAATAGTCAGCCATTTTCGATTGTCTATCTCGATATTGACCATTTTAAGTCTATAAATGACACTTTCGGTCACCAAAAAGGTGATGAGATCCTCCGGGAGTTTGCACATCTGCTTAATAACCGAATCCGAAGAACAGACGTTTTAGTACGCTGGGGGGGGAGAAGAATTCGTCGTCTTTTGTTCGGGCACGGATAGGGTAGGGGGGGTTAAAGAGTTTAGTGAGGGGGCTGCGAAGTATTATTGAAAGTCACAACTGGAACGGTGGGCTTGCTATTACTTGCAGCATCGGTGTTGCTCAACTGGCTGGCAACGAGAGTTTCGATTCTTTGCTGCAACGGGCAGATACTGCCTTGTATCAGGCGAAAAAGCTCGGCAGAAACCGGGTTGCAACGGCATAAACTCAGTTTGATTAAGCCAAGCGGGCAACAATCATATTACCACTGTTACCGTTGACACCCTTATTCACCTGCTCTATTTTGGGATGCCAGTTATTGAAGCTACACACTAACACCAACACCAACACCAACACCAACATCAAAATCAAAGGCTCCCTATGTCAGAAATTCCAACGCGTTGCCCCCCCATGGGTAGATACGAGTAAGCCTGATTATGTCGCTTACCATGATCTTGAGTGGGGTGTACCATTGCATGAAGATATTCAAATTTTTGAATTCCTTGTTCTCGAGTCCGCCCAAGCAGGCCTTAGCTGGTATACCATCTTAAGGAAACGGGAAAATTACCGGGAAGCGTTTGCCAACTTCGATCCGACGATTGTCGCAACTTTTGATGAAGCGAAAGTTGAAAAGCTAATGTCCAACGCGGGCATTGTTCGCAATCGACGCAAAATTGAAGCGGCAATTAATAACGCTCAGCGATTTCTTGACGTACAGGCTGAATTTGGCAGCTTTGCTGATTATATCTGGGGGCTTTGTTGGTGGAGCGCCAAAAACAAACCATATCGAGTCTTTGTCTGATTATCCTGTTACCACTCAAGAGTCAGATAAGCTCGCCAAAGATCTCAAAAAGAGAGGCTTTAAGTTCCTTGGTTCTACCACTGTCTATGCGCATATGCAGCAACTGGCATGGTCAACGATCATAGTATCGATTGCTTCCGCCGAGCCGAGATTATGGACGTGGAAAGCTAACTATCTATAAGCCCATATATTATGGGCTTTCCTGTCCAACATCGCTATTTGGGTATCGCAACCCCTAAATAGGATTGAGTAGAGCATTGGAACGACACCAAGCGTTAGTACCGTGGCTCCGAGCAGGCCGAAAATAATTGCGATTGCCATTGGTCCCACATTACGCCTCCTCCGATCCAGAGCGGGATCATCCCGACGACCGTTGTTGTTGTCGTCAGTAATATTGGCCGAAGCTTCGTTGTGCTGCGGTACAGATAGCTTGATATGGGGTTAAATTGTTCTCACTCTTTTCCAGTTCAATCCTATCGATAAGAACAATGGCATTATTTATCACGATCCCAGCTAGCGAAATGATACCGAGCAGTGTCATAAAGCCCATATAGGACTGCGCGATGTGAAGCCCGAAAGCCACACCGATGAGCCCCAATGGTATGGTTAATAAGATAATGGCGGTTTTTCGAATACAGTTGAACTGCCCCATAAGCAGGATAAGTATTATCAGAGCCGCAATCGGGAGCTTTTCAAATATTGATGCGTTGCTTCGCCTGATGATTCTGCCACACCGCCAAGCTCCCAGCGGTAGCCTGTCGGCCAGTTTTGCGCATATTGCTCGAGTAGGGGGCTGTAATTGTTGGTTTACCTCAGCTGCTGTTACACCAGATTCCAAACCAGATACGATAGTGATTGTTTTCATCCGATCACGACGAGGAATAACGGCGGACTGCCAAACTAGCGATGAGGTTACTATTTGCGCCATTGGGTATGATTTCTGGTCACTGGTTAGAACATTCACACTGGTAGGCAGCTCAATGTCATTGTGCTGGCGACTCTGCGCCTTCATTACGATGGGGGGGATGATATCTTCGCCTTCTCGATATTGTGACACCTGTAGGCCGCGTGTACTGGCCTGTAATGTCTGGGCAACATCGGTATTGCTGATCCCCCCCTGACGTTGGGCCTGAGCTTCATCGATATTGATGAACAGTTTTTTAGTTCGTCTTCCCCCCAGTCGTCACTTATCCCTTTTGCCCCCCCCGGTATATCAGATAGCATTTTTTTCACCGAACTTGCCAGTGTAAACAGCTGTTCGCTTTCATTCCCCCATAATGCGAATTTCTATGGGGTTGCTAATAGGTGCCCCATTTTCGATTTTCCTGGTACTGAAACTCACGTCAGGAAAGTTGTCGAATAGGTAGCTGTCAATGTTATGCATCATTTGATCGACAACTTCACCCGTATTGGTATTGATAATGAAAAATGCGTAGTTGGGACTGGCAGGCTTTGCGGTATGAGACAGTACATATCTCGGACCGCCGTTGCCGACAAATGCAGCCCAGTTTAGGATCCCGTCTCGATCATCCGTGTATTTTAGTGTTGTCAGATAGCCTTCAATCTCAGTGGTGATAGCGGTTGTTTTGCTGATCGGGGGTACCGATAGGGAGTTCAATCTCTAGCTTGAATGTCGGATCCTCCGAAGGCGGAAAAAAGACGACAGGAATAAATCGAAAGCTATACAACGCCAACATAAATACAGCCAAAATAGAGCCCATACCGATATACCGTCTCTGTAACATAGCAGACAACAACTGGCCGTATCGCTGTTCGATGCGTGGCAGCGGAGCATTCTGTTGGGTGGCTTGCTTAGGCTTATATTTTAGGAAAAGGACACATAACAGCGGGATAAGCGTAAGGGCAAAAAACCACGATGCCAACAAAGTAATAGTCACCACTTTAAATAGCGGGGCAGTATATTCCCCCTGTTGTTGACTCTGCTAAGAAAATGGGTAAAAAAGCAGCTGAGGTTGTTAAGGAGGAGGTTAGTAGTGATATTTTCAATTCTGCTGCTGCGTCGATAGCTGCTTGGTAGGGGGCGTTCTCCTTTTTGTATTCTCCCCCATGATACTTTCGGCCATAACGATTGAGTTATCGACCAGCATGCCTAATGCAATCATCAGTGCAGCTAGTGAGACCTGATCGAGGCCTATACCCAGCCAGTACATCGCTCCAATGGTGGTGGCAACCGTGACCGGGATCAGGCTTGCCACAATTAGCCCTGTGCGTAGGCCAAGCGTTACAAGCATCACGCCGCTAACAACCGTTATTGCCTGAATCAGGTTATCGACGAAAGTGTTTACAGTATTTTCGACTAGCTGAGGCTGAAAGGCGATCACTTCAAAGTCAACGCCCCCACGGGTATTCGCCATGAAGCCTATTGAGCAACGCTTTGGCCTGTTCGCCGAGCTGAACAATATTGCCATCTTCTATCATGGCAATAGCAAGTGTCAGGCTGCGCGAGCCATTGGTCCGGACAAGTGATGCTGGGGGGATCAACATAACCTCGGTAGATATTGGCAATATTCCCAAGGGGGAGAATTTCTGTACTGCCGGGCAAGGGGATATAGGTTTGTCGTAAGGCTGCAACTGATTCAAGGTTACCACTGGGCTCAATACTGACTAGTTCATCTCTAGTTTGCCATTCACCACCGGATAAAATGACGTTTTTATTAGCCAAGAATTGCGCCAGGTAGCTAGGAGAAAGGCCGAGTTCCTTGAGGTGGCTGTTGTTATATTCAATATAGACCCGCTCTTCTTGCGCCCCCGTAAATATCGACCTTGCTAACAAGGGGGAGGCGAAGAAATTCATCTCTGACTTGATCGGCAATTTGTTTCGTTTCGCTATAGCTATAATCATTGGCAACAATTGATACGATGATTCCAAAAACATCACCGAATTCATCATTCACGATTGAAGCCTGCGCAGTGCTTGGTAAGTCTTTCTGCACGCCGTCAACTTTGCGCCTGAGGCTGTCCCAGACAGGCCGGAGTTGTTTATAACTATCTTTAATATCGACGGTAATGATGGAGACCCCCCCTGCCTTGGACAAGCTATTTACCGCATCTAGCTCTGGCATTTCCTGAATGGCTTTTTCTAGTTTATCGGTGACAAGTTCCTCGACCGTTGGGGGGCGAGGCGCCGGGGGGAAATAGGTAATGACCTGAGCGGTACGAATTGGGAATCCGGGATCCTGAGCCTGAGGAATAGACAGAAATGCCAATATTCCCCGACAGCAAAGAAGCTGCAATGATCACAAGTGCCAGTTGCTGCTTATTAAGTGCTATTGCCGTAATGTTCATTATCGGCTCTCCGGCTGTGCTTGTAGCTTGACGGTAAGGCCATTGTAGATTTGGGATAATCCAGCCGTGATCACTAGCTGGCCTTCTTCTAAACCATCGGTAATTTCAAGCGAGCCCATAGCAAACCTGTCTGTCTTGACGGCCACCTTTTTTACGACACCTTTAAATTCATCATTGGGTACGTAGATCATGACAAACTTCTGGTGTTCTTCTTCGCCAACGGCAACCATAGGAACCCAGAGGTGATCATCAACAACGGTAAATTGTCTGGCAATAACAAGCTCAGCGGCCATGCCCGGCCGTATGGTGCTATGTGAATCATTAATACGGGCTGTAACAAAATACACGCCATTGGTTGTCGAGCTCATGCCGACTTCAGATATGGTTGCTTTAAGTGGTTGGCTGTCTTTTGTGTTGAGAATGACCTCGACAGGCTGACCAATTCTAATACTGCTGACAACAGCCTCCGAAACCATGGAGATAACTTCCATTTCCGAACCGCAACTTAGTACGGCTACGGTTTGGCCTGATGCAACGTTCTCGTTCTTTGTTGCCGCCGCTTCGGTGATAGTACAGCTTTCGGACGGTGCTCTTAGCTCGGCATAGGAAAGCTGCTCTTGGCTGAGTTCTACACTACCTTGCGCCTGATTTACTTGTGCTTTCCCTGACTCAAATTCAGCCAGCGCCGCTTCGTAGTCAATTTCAGATATAAGTTGCTTGTTATGTAACGATTTGATCTTTATATATCGTGATTCGGCTTTTTCTGCCGACACCTTTGCCAGCCGAAGGGCCGCCTTGTCTTGCTCAAGTTTCAGCATCAGATCATTGTTATCGAGCCGTGCGATTAATTCTCCTTTTTGCAGGGGGGGAATACCTACTGCTGCAGGAAAATCAGCAATGATCCCCCGATACGCGAAAGCTAATGCTAGAGGTTGATGCCGAGCTAATGGTACCAGCAAATCGACGCTGTATGTCGGTGGGCGTTTTTGTGGCCGGAACAGCCCGTACAGGCCTGATTTTTTCTTCAAGAATAGATGTACTTGGCTCGCCACAGCCGGTCAGAAATAGAGCTACACCAAGACAAGTAGAAAGAAACCAATAATTACTTTTCATCATTAGATAACTCATAAATTTGTTAATAAATGGGCGCAAGTTTGTTCTATTACCGTAACATGCATCCGCCTTGTAATATCGGTTTCATATCAACTTGTGGCAATAAGACAGTATGGCTATAAGTAAGGGGCTGTGTTATTACAGGCAATAAACGGGGGAGTAAGTACTTTTTTGAATGGTTATGAAGGTTTTGAGACGTGAATGCTTTGAGATGTAAGTGCTTTGAGATGTAAATATTCTCTGGGTGTTTTTTCAGCCTCGAGGAAGAGGCTGAAAGCTTATTCTGAATCTGAGATGCGTATTTTCATACGCTAGGCTGGCTTCTTATTCACACTATGATCTATTGCATTAGCAAGAAGCTCAGTCGCCGTTTGTCGGCACTCAGAAACACAGGCGTCAGATTCAGCAAGAGGAGTGGTGCGCGAGCCCCATTTAATCACACTTGCTCCCCAAGTTAATCCGGCCCCCGAAAGCGGCGGATAAAATCGTATTACCTGGCTGGATCCGACTTTGTTCAACGGCCTCGCACAGCGCGATAGGAACCGTTGCCGCCGAGGTATTGCCATATTTGTTAATATTAACAAACGCTTTCTCGATGGGAATACCGGCGTGATCGCACAGAGCTTCAATTATCCGTTTGTTAGCCTGATGGGGGAATGACGATATCAATATCGTCACTGTTAAGTTCGGCACGTTCAAGCACTGTTCGTGCGGCGGCATCCATTCCTCTAACCGCACGGCGGAAAATCTCACGTCCGACAAAGTCAAAAACGAAATGACCAGAATCAGGGTTGTATCTGTCCATACCAGTGCCGAATTCAGGGATTGCTAATACGGCCCGTCCTTCAGGATCGCAACCTAACTGTGCATCTAACAGGCCACATGCTTGTTCAGAACGGCTTAGTACTACGGCTCCGGCACCATCACCGAACAGTACAGCCGTATCGCGCTGGCTCCAATCAAGATACCAAGATAAGCGCTCTGCGCCGATCACTAATACATGTTTGTAGTTACCGGCCTGAATCATACGCGTTGCGGTTTCAAGTCCGTACAAAAAGCCTGTACAAGCTGCATTCATATCAAATGCGGCAGCTTTACCCGCACCAAGTTCCTGTTGAACTTTTGATGCAATATTCGGGATTAGGGTATCCGGTGAGCAGGTGGCAATAATGATCAAGTCTAATTCGGTTGCATCGAGACCTGCCGCGGCCAGTGCGCGCGATCCTGCCACTCTCGCCAGTTCCGACGTATTTACATGGCTGATATGGCGAGTTTCAATGCCTGTTCGGGTTCGAATCCACTCATCAGAGGTTTCAACAAATTGGCTTAGTTCATCATTGGTTAAAACTGTTGGAGGCAAACATTTACCCCCCCAGCCGGTGATTTCTGCATAGTGCATAGCAGCCTCTTCGAAAGCTTGTAATTGCTGATTGTTTCGACTGTAGCAAACTCATGCTGGCTTCGATAGTTGGTTGCGTGATTTTTACGAGCTCAATCATTAGTTTATCTAACTGTACTTATATCCGTACCTATTCATTAAGTGAATATTTGTATGCATTGATTGTCTTTTCCGAGGGGCTTTTATCGTGCAAGCGGAATTTGGCGATTAAATAAGGGAGACGCAATCTGATATGATTAGGCCCACTTGCATGGAATAACAATAAGGTAGTAGTGACAATTATGATCCGTCTTGGTGTGATTGGTACGAATTGGATTACGGACAGCTTTATCGAAGCTGCGATCAAAACAGGAAAATATCAGTTAACGGCCGTCTATTCCCGGCAGTTGGATAAAGCGCAGCAGTTTGGATCCAAATACGGCGTCAACAAGTGTTTTGATAGTCTTGATGAAATGGCTACAAGCGATGAGCTGGATGCGGTCTACATTGCTAGCCCTAACTCCCTTCACGGACCACAAGCCAAACAGTTTATTGATCATGGTAAGCACGTCATTGGTGAAAAACCGTTAGCTTCAAATTATGCAGAAGTGGAGGCACTGATCACTGCTGCCACGGATAAAGGCGTTGTATTGTTTGAGGCAATGAAAACAACGTATACACCTAATTTCCTGCGTTTACGAGAGTCGTTGCCCAAATTAGGCAAACTGCGCAAAGTTTACTTTTCCTACTGTCAGTTATCTTCCCGTTATGGGAAATACCTTAATGGCGAAAATCCAAATACCTTTAATCCGGCTTTTTCTAATGGTTCGATAATGGATATTGGTATTTACCCATTGAGTGCTGCGATTGGCTTATTTGGTGAACCGAATAGCTTTACAGCGCAGGGTGTATTGCTCGATTCTGGCGTGGATGCACATGGTACGATCGTACTTCACTATACTGGCTTTGATGTCGTTATCAGTCACTCAAAAGTTAGTGACGGGCTGATCCCAAGTGAACTGCAGGGCGAGCAGGCGACCATGTTGGTTGACGGCATCTCTGAATGTAAATCTGTTATGTTGCATCGTCCGGGTGAAGCCGCCGTAGACTTGAGTGTTTCACAAGAAGAAAACGTGATGTATTACGAGGCTGTTGAGTTTTCCCGTCTGATTGAACAGCAATATGTGTCTCATTCTGGGCTGGATAGAGCCGTATTGTCAGTGCCATTATTACCCAGGCCCGCGATATCATTGGCGTGCGTTTTCCGGCAGATGAACAAGCGTTAGTCTGATTCTGGTTTGAGACAATAACGAGCTTAAAAACGAGATAAAAAAAGGTGGCCAATAATGGCCACCATTAAGAGGGAACACTTCTTTATTGTTAGAATAGTGCAGGGCTAATAATTACCAGAACATCCATGCAAACGCTGAGAGGGCACCGATACAAGCGATATTTAGGTAGATACCGACTTTCATCATTTCGCTTTGCTTAATATGACCAGAGCCGAAGACAATCGCATTCGGTGGAGTAGCAACCGGTAGCATGAAGGCACACGATGCAGCAATAGCAATTAGTGCTGACAAGATAACCGGTGAGACACCTAGCGCTTCTGCCACCGTTGCGAATACAGGAACTAGAAGGGCTGCACTTGCTGTATTACTGGCGAACTCTGTCAGGAAGACAACAAAAGCTGCTACAACCAAGATAGTGAAGAACAATCCCGCTTGTTCCAGGAAGCCACTTAGGCTGTGTGCAAGGAAAACACTGGTGCCCGTTGCTTTTAGGATATTGCTCAGACAGATACCACCACCGAACAGTAGTAGCACACCCCAGTCAGTCGACTTCTCAATATCTTTCCATTGAACAACTCGAGATACGCCCAGCAATACAATTGCAGTAAGTGCAACGAGTGTATCGAACTTACTGAATCCACCTAAGAATGCATTGATAGGCTTGCTGAATATCCACAGTGCGACGGTAAGTCCAAAAATCGCCAGTGTGATTAATTTACCGTTGTCCCAGTCAACCGGTTTATGGTCGAGCTCAAAAGTATGCTTTAGATTCGGCTTTAACATGAAGTAGAGCATTGCAACGGTGATAGGTAGCAAAATCATCGAAACGGGTAGGCCAAAAGCCATCCACTCTGTAAAGCTGAGGCCAACTTCTGCTGCTGCTATGGCATTAGGAGGACTACCGACGACTGTTGCGATTCCGCCGATACTTGCACAGTAAGCAATGCCAAGTAACACAAATACATAGGTGCCGCGCTCGCTTTTTGCGTTAACTTTGTTCAGAACTCCAAGCACCAAAGGGAGCATCATGGCTGTTGTTGCGGTATTGCTGATCCACATAGATAGGACTGCAGTAACACCGAATAGCATAAATACAGCAACGGACATCCGGCCTTTGGCGATAAGGAGTACTTTATCGGCAATGGCTTTGTCTAATTCTTGTTTATGCAACGCTGCAGCGAGGGCAAAGCCACCAAGGAACAAGAAAATGATTGGGTTGGCAAAGTTGCTTAGTGCCTGTGGTGTTTTGAATATCCCAAATGCGACAGCCATGATTGGAACAAGTATTGCCGTAATACTCACGTGAACAGCTTCGGTTAGCCACAGAACGGCCACGAAGGCCAGAATGCTTAAGCCGATTACAACGTCTTTTTCGAAGGGGGGGAGGGGTATTTAGCAAAATGCTAAACAGGGCTATGTCTGCCAGTAGAATGATACTATTCCGGTCAAACAGCCACTTTTTCAGTGTCAGGGGTTAAGGCTGTCATATGCTTTCCTTTCGCTGGTTATAATTATGTGTGCAACTCTATGCACGACATGTCACTTAAGATGAATGTTACAGGTTCTTTGGGGGTTGTTAACCTCTGGGTGGTTAAATGTTGCGCTTATGGCTCTGTAATTATCTTTTTTGTGAGGTTATTGTCTGCGAATGTGTGGAAACATACCCATGATGAGGGCAGCAGAGAATTGTGCTGTTAATGATCAGGTGAAATTAATTTGATGGATGAATCCGCTGTGGTTAAAAGTACATTAGTGGCGTTGCACTGTCATAGCTCAAATCAAGCATCGGAAATGTCGATGGAAACCGCTGGTGACTGCATATTTCTGTATGGAATGCGTACAGGCATTTATTGCGTTTGACAGTGAATCATTACATCAGGGAGCATATTTATTTTAAATGTGTGCTTTTGTTCACAGATGTTAGCAAGGGCTGCATAAAACATTTAGCTGCAAATTTATGCCTTCGGTATCATAAATACAAAGGGAATTGTAAATTAATAAAATTGAATAATATTATAAGGCTAGGTCATTATGAGTTCTAAACCACAGGGGGGGTTGCGTAAGCGCTTGCACAGCGAGGCACAAGCGCATTTGAAAGATGTGCGAATAAAGTTTTTGAAATCGTATATCGAGAAGGAAGTAAAACAAAAAGTAGACTAAGGATTCACTTCTTTTTCTTTCATTATAACCTCTGATGAGTAGTAGAAAGCCACTGTTGAACCGCGGTGGCTTTTTATTATAAGAATACTGTAATTGAACGGATTATCCGTTAGGTTGTTGCTCTTCGGTCGTTTGCTTTTCAAGGACTGGTTTTTCGAGAACAGGTCCTTCAAAAATCAGCTGCTCAGTGGCTATCGGCTCTTTGGGGGGGCCAAGAAAGCGAGGTTGAATATCTAACAGATAGAGATCGACTATAGCCTTCACTCTTGCAAGGATTTCACGTACACGTATTTTTAGCCCTGCCATTCCTCTAGGCTCAGGCACTGCAAGACAAATGGCATCGATATTGTTGCTTTGAGCAATGAATAAAGCACGCTCACAATGGAATTTTTGGGTAATGATAACGAAGTGATCAGCTTCAAAAACATTTTTGGCTCTGACAATAGAATCGAGGGTACGAAAGCCTGCATAATCAAGAACAATGTCTTTGTCTGGTATTCCCGCTTTCAACAAATCACGCTTCATCGTCCATGGTTCGTTGTATGAGCGATGGGCATTATCGCCGCTTAGCAACAAAATATTCACCTTACCAAGCTGATACAGCTCGAGGGCTGCTGACATACGGTAGTCGTAGTATGGGTTTAGGTTCTTGGCGATGTACTTGCTCGTTCCCAGCACCAAACCAATTGAGCGTGAAGGGATGTGAGATGCTTCGACAAAAATACGATCAGCGGTTGACTCCGATATCCAACGGTCAATAAGTAAACTCGTTCCGACGAGAACGATACAGAGAACTGCAGAAATACGAAAGAATGAGAGCAGTTTCATATAAACCCAAGTGTAACCTTAAAATGCTATCGCTGATAATACCCTAATATCTTGAAAATGTTATGTAAAAATACTGTCAACTAGTCAAGGTTAGTACATAGAATAGACATTGCTGATTGAAATGTCGAAGAGCTGAAAATATCATCAAAATTTGGTGCTCTCAAAAAATCCTATTAATTACCCATCTTGTATCTCTGATGTGATAGTCAATACTTCAGAAGTAGCATTGTAGTTGGTTAAAAAATCTCCAATAGTTGTGAATGTAGCTGTTTCAGGAGAACCTGGATGATCGGATGTTGTTACATCTGCGACAAACATTGAACCAAGCAAGAGCTTTACAGGACTTACATGGACTGGCTGAGGTCTAAAGTAAGCTCTTTCATTAGCCTTAATTGTTTTTATATCATTTGTCTCGTAGATTGCTGACATAATAAGATCAAGCGTAAACTCTGTACAGTTTTGAAAGTCCAATGTAAATGGGGTTTGCAATCAATGAGTAATTTGAATTATGTAACTCTTTATAAATTGGTGATGATATTAGGGCTAACAACCTTTTTTGTAATTCGGGAGTAGGTATGATGATGCCAGCCTCTAGTACCTCAACGCCAGCAAAAAAATCGACTGGAAAATCTTGTACTAAATCACTTATATTGGGTGCATTTTCTCTTTGGTAAAGATTATATATTGCATACCCAGAAATCTTTCTTTTATCTGTCGTTGTTATTTGAGAATATACCGCAATAGCGGTATGAGTGAAGTTTATCCCTTCCGGTAAATTACTCCGTGAGCTACCGACTCTTGCAATTATTGCAACTCTAGCTCTTTTATTGGCTAGAATCGTCTCAACCTTTTTGAAAAATTCATGATCTCTTCAGGTGTGAAATGCAACTCTTTACCAGCTTGACTCATACCAGCAAGTACTGAGGAACTAGGCGAAATAAAGAGAATTATGGAAAATGAAAGGATAAAGGCTTTCACTATTTTCATCTTATTATTCCTATATTTTTTGATTACTTTGCTTCGGTACTAATGCTTCGCTTGGTGGTGGGGCCAGCCGTGACAGACTCATCGCTAATTTCTAACGGTGTACCAATAGGCGCTGTCGCGGCTTCCATCAGCTCGCTGGAAACCTTTGTACTTACCGCACCAGTAGAACCTACAACCGCAAGTGGTATCGCAGAAGCGGCTGAAGTGACTTGACCTGAACCGGCAATGGCATGTCCTGCACTTGCACTAGCATGTGAACCAGATTTACCTGTTTCTCTTATTGCTTGGCCACTATGATTCTCACTGGCAAAAGAGTTGGTTGTCCATATCATGGTGACCGTTGCAGCAATAGTTAATGCCTTTAATACTTTCATGTTAATTTCCTTTTAGTAACAATACGAATAATGGTGTTAAAATGACAACTTGCTCCTAGGTGCGAAATTCAAACACAACTATAAATACAATTCCAAATAATGAGGAATGAATGAATTCGCACTGTTTTTTTATTCTTGTCACATTATTAATGTATGAGTACAACAACAGCTAGAGCAAAGGCAATCACATTTTTTTGGACAAAAAAGAGCAATAGTTTTCACTCAGGTAGGATAATGGATCTGATGAAAGCTTATAAGGTCGGGTAGATGATGTGGTGATTAAAATCTAGAAAGTGGACTTTGCCATGATGAGTACACGAAGCAGGTTTGACTTACTATCAAAACGGCTTGGTGTACTGAGTCATCTTTGGGATCTTATTTAAATGCTAGCTTAGTTAAAAGCCACTGTTCTATGTTTGCAACGATAGATATCTGCAACCACTGATGTTGGGCTGACGCCGTCAGAATCGATAATTTTGGTTATATGGAATCGATTACCACCTAGCATATAGGCTTCGTTTGCAAGCTCAATTTCCAGACTATTTGGTGATGTTTTTTCAACCACATGGGTCGTTAATATTTTGCAATCATTATTTTCAATTTCAGAAAATGCAATTGGCTTAACGCTATATGCTCCGGGAAGTAATTGGACATTACCCGCAGGTTTCATTGTGTAAGGTGAACCACATTTGTATAGTTCAGCCATCACGCTACTTGGTCGGCCTTTGCGTGTTTTAAGAACATCAGAAATCCGATAGCGGTTGCCACCAGAAAGGTACGTTTGATTTTTTAATACTGGAACTACGTTGTTTGGATGAGAGTCTTCAAGCGTATATACTTCGATTAACTCACATTTAAGTTGAATAGCGCTAATTTCCGTTATTGGCGTTACTTCTTTAGCTTCTTGTTTTACGGGGGGGATTTTTCTAGTTACACAGCCACTTAAGGATAGAACGACTGCTAATCCTATAACTATATTTTTCATACAAAACCTGAATTAAAACAAAGTCCTTATAATATATATTTTATGTAAGTGTGGGTAGTCATAATTAGGCACATTCATAAGAGGGCTATTGATATAATTACCAGTGTTAACATTTGGTTAACGGTAAGTGACGTTGCAAGATAACTATCTATCACTGTGATAACTAACGCCGACACGAATGTGGACTTCTGAGTTGCTCATTACATTGATTACTGAGTGAGGTCGGGTTAATGGGATAAAAAAAAGCCCGCATGCAGCGGGCTCGTTATTACATCGATTAGAAAGAAGTACGCTTATAACGGCGGTACTCAGACTGCCAGTAATTAGCAGCGATCTTCTCTTTTATTCGTTCGTCTGTGTTCTTTGGCGCTTTATGCTGCTCGACCGCTTTTTTGGCAACAGCAAATGCAATCTGGTGAGAAACCTTTTGGATATCTTCCAGTGGCGGTAGCAAGGCACCTTTACCGTTGATTGCTAGCGGTGAGCATTCAGCCAGAGCGCGACTACTTTCCATCAGCATTTCATCGGTAACGCGGCGTGCGCCGACAGCCAATACACCAAGGCCGATACCCGGGAAGATGTAGCTGTTATTGCACTGGGCGATCGGATAGGTTTTTCCGTTATGTAATACAGGCTCGAATGGCGAGCCTGTCGCGACGAGCGCATTACCATCAGTCCAGCGAATGATGTCGGCAGGTGTTGCCTCGACTCGGCTTGTCGGGTTTGATAGCGGGAAGATAATAGGGCGCGTGCAATGCTGATGCATTTCGCGAATAACATCCTCACTGAATAGCCCTGGTACACCAGAGACACCAATTAGAACGGTAGGCTTGGCGTTACGCATAACATCCAATAGTGAGATGTTATTGTCCTGAGCTTCCCACTTATTAATCTCATCACGGGGCTGAACAAGTTTCTTTTGGAAGTTGATCAGGTTAGGCATGTCGTCTACCAACAGACCCCAGCGGTCAACCATGAATACCTGACTACGAGCCTGCTGATCAGAAATACCTTCCGATACCATTTGAGCGATAATTGCCTCGGCAATACCACAGCCCGCTGAGCCTGCACCGAGGAAAGTAACACGTTGCTCAGACAGTTTACTGCCTGCTGCTTTACATGCCGCCAATAGCGAACCAACAGTAACGGCTGCGGTACCCTGAATATCATCGTTGAAGCAGCAGACTTTATCTTTGTAGCGCTCAAGCAGAGGCATTGCATTCTTCTGAGCGAAATCTTCAAACTGGATCAGCGCTTCCGGCCAGCGTTGTTTCACTGCCTGGATAAATTCATCAACAAAGTTGTCGTACTCCTGGCCGGAGATACGAGGATGGCGCCAGCCATATACATAGGGTCTGATAGACGCTGCGGGTTATTGGTGCCCACATCAAGTACAACTGGAAGCGTATATGCTGGGGCTAATACCACCACATGCGGTATACAGAGACAGTTTACCGATTGGAATGCCCATACCGCCGATGCCCTGATCACCAAGGCCAAGAATACGCTCGCCGTCAGTAACAACAATCACTTTTACATTTTGGCGAGAGGCGTTATTCAACATATCTTCAATGCGGTCGCGGTTAGGGTAGGAGATAAACAGACCACGACCACGGCGGTAGATATTGGAAAAGTCTTCACATGCCGCACCTACTGTCGGGGTGTAAATGATTGGCATCATTTCGGTGATGTGATTTTCAACCAGGCGATAAAACAGAGTCTCGTTGGTATCTTGAATGTTTCGCAGGTAGATGTGCTTATCCATATCTTTATCAAATTTTTGATATTGTTGATAAGCACGTTCGGTTTGTTCTTCGATGGTTTCAATCGCTTCTGGAAGCAGACCTTCCAGGTTGAAGAACATACGTTCTTCGACAGAGAATGCACTACCTTTGTTTAGCAGAGGTGTTTCTAGCAACGCAGGGCCTGCGTAAGGGATATATAAGGGTCTTTTATCGTTTTTCATGCAATAGACTCTGTTTTTGTGATTTTGGTAGTTATCAATGAAAATTGTATACAACATTTTCATTTAGGGGCTAATCGTATGCCTATAAGCGAGTTATTTCAAAGGCTGTAGGGATTATTTTCGAGAAAAGGATCATGTTTCTCTATTTTGGGGGGGATTTCCCCCCCATCCCTTGTGTCGTATGGATTGAAAACAATATGCTAGCTTAAAATGTCGGCTAGATAGTCATGCTGGTTATGTGGCCAAACAGAGTGTTTCTTAATGTGGCTGATGTTGACTGTGTCAGAAAATAGCGCCAATTTTATGCTTGTTTGCCTTCGGCTATGTCATGTCGCCGGTAAAAGGCGGAGTAAGAAGCCTCTGCTTATTTTTTACGGAAAAATTGAGAACCAAGTAACATTTATTTCTTTGTGGTCTATTATGAAATCTGTTTATGAGCAATTTCATGAAGGGTAGTCGATGAAGGGCGTTCAACTATTTCGGGTCATGATTTACAAGGCTCTTTGTCTGCTGTTATTGCTGATTGGGACAGGATCAAATGCAACAGGTATGAGTCAATCCGATTCGAGTATGTCGAATATAATTACCGTTGGTGTTATTAGTACCAACCCAAAGAAACAATATAAGCTCATTAAGCCCCTGGCTGATTACCTTGCAACAAACTTGCACTCTTTTGGTATAGATAAAAGTGAAGTTGTTATTGCTAGAGATACCGAGCAGATGATGAATCTTCTCGAGCAAGGGAAGGTTGATATACTGTCGGAAACCGTATTTACAGCCAGCAAGTTAGTCAATGAAGCCAACGCTGAGCTACTTTTGCTCAGGTGGAAAAAAGGTGTCGAAAAATATCGAACTGTATTCTTTGTGCGAAAAGATAGCGGCATCAAATCACTGGATGACCTACAAGGAAAGACCATTGCCTTCGAAGATAGAAGCTCTACAAGCGCCTTTTATATTCCTGCCTCTATTTTACTTCAGCAGGGTTTTGACCTTCAGGAGTTAAAGTCACCTAGGGAAAAGCCTGAATCTGAACGAGTTGGGTATCTATTTCGGATGAGATGACTGCCTCTCATAACGAGGTCAATATCTCATCATGGGTATGTAATGGTGTGATTATGGCTGGTGCTTTCAGTGATTTAAATTGGAATGATGAAGAAGACTTGCCAACGCAGATGCGAAATGAGCTCAACATTATTTATCAGTCAAATCCATTTCCGCGAAGCCTCGTGTTGATACGTTCTGAAATCGATAGCGGATTAAGAAAAGAGATCCAGCGTTTGTTGCTTGATGCCAACAACAGTGAAGTTGGCAGGAAGGCGTTGCGTCGGTATCAGAAAACGGCGAAGTTCACCCATTTAAATTCTGATGCGCTAGACGGTATCGCTCATGCTGAGCAATTAAGAGAAGTTGTTGAACGACATTTAGTTCCTTAGGGGGTGTAATGAATTTGCTTACCCGCTTTTCACTATGGAATACCTTACTTGTCGTCGGCGGAATTGTGCTGATTTCGATGATACAGGTTGCTATTGTCCAAGATAGTTCGAAAGAAGTACTTGAAGATACCACCACGTTGACATCTGAAACTTTGATGAAGCAGCTGTACGAGCGCTCTGATCACTCACTGAATTATTTTTCGGAGGCATTGGTCAATCCCCTGTATATGTATGATTTGGAGTCAACGTATAGGTTGTTGAGCCCAGCATTAAGCTCCCAGAAGGTCGATTCTATTGTTGTTTTCGATGACAAGGGCAACATTTTTCATGAGGCCGAAAGAAAGATAACAAATTACGGTGCGCTGTTTGATCGTGCTGATGTATTAAGTACCGTATTGCGTGACCAGAAAAATTTTTCTAATGAAACGAAACAGCACCTTGAGCTTGCAACGCCAATTTACTTTGGAGACAAGTTGCTTGGCGGTTTATATCTCCAGTTTTCCCTGGTATCGATTCATGCCGATATAACCAATGCAAGGCAGTTGATATCTGAAATCACACAGCTGAAACTCATGCAGATCAAAATGATCACAGTCTTCTCTGTCTTGTTTGTGTGTCTAATGAGTTTGAGCTTGTCGGTTTTTTTGACTCGGTCAGTAACCGGTCCAATTTCAGATCTTGTTAAACATGTAAAGCGTATATCCAAGGGGGATTTTACTCGTCTAAATAGAGTGAGTTCAAAAGACGAGGTGGGGATGCTGGCAAATTCGTTTAATGATTTAAGTGTGAGGTTACAGCAGCGCACCAAAGAAATGGAGTTTTTGGCCTATCATGATCCGCTGACAAAGCTGCCTAACAGAGAGTATTTTATTAAGTTGCTTAACGAATTAGTTCGTGAGCGAGCCACGCATCCCTCTCCACTATTCGTTATGTTTATTGATCTTGATGAGTTTAAAAATACCAATGATACATACGGTCACTCTGTTGGTGATGCTCTATTACGGCTTGTTTCGGAGCGAGTTCTAACAAGCTTGCGTCGGTCCGATTTCAACTCTGATTGCTGTGAGAGCAAGGCAATTCTTGCAAGGGTTGGTGGCGATGAGTTTCTACTGTGCCTGCCCCAATTAGCGGATGATAATGAAGCGTCCTGTGTGGCGAAAAGGTTGATTAAATTAATTAAGCAGCCCATTAATGTTGATGGCAAGGAGTTGTTCATCAATGCCAGCATAGGGGTATCAAGTTTATCCCGCTCTTTGGAAACGGGCGATGACCTAATAAAAAATGCCGATATTGCCATGTATGCAGCCAAAGCAAAGGGGCAAAGGCACATTAAGTCATTTCAATGCCGAAATGAATAACCGGCTCGAACAACGTAGCTTGATAGAAACGGAACTAAGAAAGGCACAAGAGACACTTGATCAATTTGAAGTCTGGCTCCAGCCTCAAGTTGATCTAGAAAAGTGGTGTGTTGGTAGGTGCAGAGGCATTGCTTCGTTGGCGCCATCCCTCGCTTGGTTTGATTCAACCCAAAGATTTCATTCATATTGCCGAATCAACGGGACTGATTCTACCGATTGGTGACTGGCTAATAGACACCGTATGCCAGCAGCTGGTGGATTGGTCGGTATTGCTGCCCGCGAAGTTCCACATCGCAATTAATATCTCGGCTAAACAGCTATATCGTCAGAATACCTGCAAGAAAATTGTAGAAACCTTGGGGAAACATAATCTTGCTGCTCAGAGGTTGCATGTCGAGGTTACGGAAAGCTTGTTAATGAAAAATGAAAAAAGGGCGCAACAGTATATCAAGTATTTATCTGATGCTGGCGTTCAAGTTTGGCTTGATGATTTTGGAACAGGCTATTCTTCGCTGAAATACCTACGCCAGTTTAGTTTTGATGGCGTGAAAATTGACCGCGATTTTATTCGGGATATTGATACCGATACTTATGATCAGGCTTTGTCTGGCGCAATCATTTCGATGGCCAATGATCTAGGTATGTCTGTTGTTGCCGAAGGAATAGAGACGGTAACGCAGGAGTCTTTCCTCAAAAGTAAGTCATGCAGCCTGGGGCAGGGTTATTACTATTCCAAACCGCTTCCCACTGACGCTTTTAAGGAAAAATATCTGTCAGAGGATGCAAGGGCTTTGCATAGATTAGAGCTTGTGAAAATGTAGCCGTATTCAATACGGTCTACCTATCTTGATGATCTTAAGCCAATGACATTCAGGTAAATTGCTGACAAAATACCGTAAGAATTGGATTTAGCAGCAGAAACCGTACATGTCGCAGACGTTACCCATAGATTCCCTCAAAGAAACATTCCTTTCCCAACTGGCGCAACAACATCTGGTTGTTGAAGCCGAAACCGGTTCGGGTAAGTCTACCCGTTTGCCGCTTTGGGCAGCAGAAAAAGGCAGGGTTCTGGTTGTCGAGCCAAGGCGTGTGGCATGTACGTCGTTAGCTGAATATGTCGCCGAGCAGATGGACGAGTCGCCAGGGGGAAAGCGTTGGGTATGCGATTCGTTTCGATAACCGGTTCAATGATAATAGTCGTATTGTGTTTGTTACTCCCGGTGTTGCCCTGCGTTGGTTGAGTGAAAATCAGCTCGCGGCATTTGATACTGTGATCATCGATGAGTTTCACGAAAGGCGCTGGGATACTGATTTACTGCTGGCATTGATGCTGAAGCTGAACAAGCATCGGCTGGTGGCGACATCTGCGACGATGGATGGTCAGCGCCTGTCGGATTACCTTGGAGCACATCGGTTGCAAGCCAAGGGCCGAACCTATCCTGTCGAAGTGACCCACTATGCCAATGACAGCCGCAATATGCCGGATATTAGGGGAATTGAGAAGAAAGTCAGCGAAGCGGTAGTTAATTCATACCAGCAGCATCAAGATATTCTGGTTTTCCTGCCGGGTCGCAAAGAGATAGCGCAGTGTGAGTCTCATCTAAAACAAATTTTCAAAGAGCAGGCTGCATTAGCTGATGGATGTCATTCCTCTTCATGCTTCTGTGTCTGATGAGGAAAGGCACAGGGCATTAACTGAAAGTGACAAGCAGCGTATTATTCTGGCGACCAATGTAGCCGAGACATCGCTAACTATTCCGGGGGGGGTGACGCTGATTGTTGATACGGGCCTTGAGCGCCGTACTCATCAGCGAAATGGTCGAACGGTATTGGGCCTTCATGCTATCTCGCGCGCTAGCGCCGAACAGCGTAAAGGTCGTGCTGGGCGAGTCAGCGAGGGCTGTTGTATTCGTTTGTATGGCAAGCTGCGCCGCTTGAGGTACTGACACCGCCTGAGCTGCATCGCGAGGAATTGGTTGAGCCTATGCTGGCAGCAGCCTGCTGTGGGTTTACTTTCGAAGAGCTAGCTTTTATAGATAGTTTACCGCAACCAACCCTCGATAAAGCCAAAGAAAAGCTGCTACAAATGCGAGCCATTGACGAGCAGGGTAAAGTGACCGCTCACGGCCAGCGGCTGTATCCGCTGCCGATTGACACCCAGTTTGCGCACCTTATTACGGTAATGCCAGACAAGGCCAGCCAAGAAGCGATGGTTGATCTCTCTGCTGCGCTCAGTGTTCCGCAGAGGCTCTGGCAATTACCGAGCGGTGAAGATAATCGTGAAATGTTGGCGAGCTGGCAGCCTGTGGCTTGTGATGCCTGACACTCGTTAAACTGCTTCGTGAGCCGATACCCGATTTTGCCAATGTCGATGAAAGTGTATTAAAAGAAGCACGGCAGCTGTCCGAACAAATTCGCGAAGCCTTGGAGTTACCTCAACTCGAAGTAGCAACGTCTACCCGGCGGGATGCTTGGTTGCAGGCCGTGATGGAAGCAGCACCAGAACTTGTGTATGTCAGACGGGTAAAGCGCCGACAAGCTCTGGGGGGAATGGCTACAACGAGGTTACGATCGGCCGTGATAGTCGATTTGCTGAAAGTGCCGAGGCTGCAGTCGTATTTGATCAGTTTGCACTGCCGGGTAAAGGCGTAAAACAAACGCTGTCTCTAGCTACCTGCATGTCTCCTGTTAGCTTGAATCAACTTAGCGCATTGGAGTTTGGCGAAGAAGTACAGGGTAATAGCCAGCTAATGGATGATCATTGTTTGGTCGAAATTCAGCGGGTATACGCAGGGCGCGTGATCAATACGCAATGGCAACAGCCTCAGGGCCAGTCGGCTCGACAGGCGTTGGTTAAAATGATGGTTGCAGGTTCTGCACTGCCGGGACTAGCGACTAAAATTTCAGCTGATATTTACCAATGGAACCTTTATGTAGCGCTCGGACGATATCAGCAAGATGTATGTTTGCGTCCGGCGGCTCAAGTTGATATGACTGAATGGCTAAGTGAACAATTGGAAGCACTTGGTGTTGAATCGGCGGAAGACTTAGAATTGTTTAGCGTTGATGACTTTGTGTTTGACGGTATTCCGGACTGGGAGCGTGAAGAATTCGATCAGGCGTTTCCTTATCAGGTTGTACTGACTGATTTAACCATGCGGATTGAATACCATATTGCGAGAAAGTTGGTTACTGCCGTTCATGCTAGCGGAAAGCGGAAAACCGATCCAAAACGCTGGGAGCTACCACGTTGGCAAGGCTGGAGAATTCAATACCGCAAGGCCAGCCGAACCGTAGATATTAAGTGAACCACAGGCACTGAGGAATCCCCCACAAAATCATAAGTAATTTCTTGCTATTAGGATTACTAGATCTATTGGTTTTTCTGAGCCATCGCTTTGATTATTAGAAGGTAAGTATTGCAATTAGACTGCATGGTTCTTGTTTCCAATCTTCTATGTTTGTGATGAAACCAAGAGATTTCCAGGTAAATTACATGCTTACTTATTGAACTGGAAGGGATTTTTGTGGGGATTCCTGAGTTGCAGGCGTTAGCAATTTGCGTAAAAGTCATGAAAATTGAACCATTTAATATGCCATAGGTCTCATTTGTATTGATATGTTAAATTGAGGAATATAGACATGAAAGGTAGTTATGCCCTAGTGCTAAGTGCAGTGATGATTACTTTAAGTATTGCAACATCTCAAGCGATACAGCCAGAAAATACTATTGAGTCTTGTGCTAGCCTGTTACCCGAAGGACATGAATTCACACTCAATATAGAAGGTGAAATCAATACTAAATTAAGCCCTAGAATGTTCAATGGTAATTTAGGATTGTCTGACGGAACAAATATTGAAGATCCAGAGTTACAAAAAAAGGTGATGCCTTTTATAGAGTGTGTATCTCCTCTTTTTAAATAATTCTCAAAATGCACTTATGGAGTATCAAAAAACATTAAAATCAAATTCGGTTTTAAGAAATACAGCAAAGCAAAAAAGTTTACCGTGCATTTAATAAAATGCAAAAAAGTTTTCAACATGAATTATCTGTTGTTTCGGCCAAATCTCGTTCGAGAAAAGGAACTCCTTTAACTAATCCAGTACGAGCTGAAAATATAATACGTAGCAGCCGCAATGTAGCTAAATTAAACCTTGTTAATGATGTGCAAGCTAACAATCTAATTCGATTTACCAAGCATACAAAACTATTAGGTAATGGGTTAGCTGTGATCGATTTTGGCAGTAGGGCTGGTAATATCCATGCTAGTTATGTGGCTGGAGACAATTGGGAGAGAGAGCTATTTATTGAGTCTACTAGTTTTGCTACTAGTGCCATAGCTGGTACTGCTGCAGTAAATGTTGGAACAGCTGCACTAGGTTTCTTGGTTGTCGCGACTCCTATCGGTTGGGTTGGATTGATCGTTGGTGGTGTTGCTGTTGCTGTTGCAGGAGTTGCAGCAGGTGTATCAATGGGTGTTAATAGCTATGTGAAAGAAAACTCCGGTGACACCTATGATCAAATTATGAGATGGTTAGGTTTATGAGTTCAATCGAATCATTAATATTTGCTGTATTATTATTGAATAGTTTTATTTGTATGGTGCTTTACATTGCATTTGGCCAGATAACGGTTAGAAAATTGAGGCGGAACAAAAATACAAAAGATAGTTTAGGCATCGAATACGCTAGCGGCTGGGATATTATAAATGTAGCTCAGGCTTTATCTTTACCTACATACGTCATACGTAAATTAAGAAGTAGTTCTTTATCTCGTTTATACGCAGATCGCGAAGTTTTAATTGAAAATACTACTAGGTTTGATCGATTGTTGGCTTTTGTCTTTTACTGGTTATTAATGTTTACTGGGGTCTCATTACCTTTACTCGCATTAGCTGATTACCTGGAGCTGTTTAGTGTTTAATTTAGACAACTCTCGAATAACAAACGACTATGGCGTCAACAGATAAATTTTAAGCTGTTTATACATCCCATAAGACGCCATCTCTAGCATCGAGTTTAAGATGATAAACATCTTCCTGACGCAGGCGATGATGGCCACTTTTTTCGGTTTTCCTTCAGCCAGAAGTCGTTGATAGGTGCTCTTAAAAACAGGGTTACATTGCATGGCAGACATCATTGCCATGTATAAAACGGTTCTGACCTGGGCCCGACCGCCTTGTATTTTTCTGAGTCCTTTATAGCGTCCACTTTCCCTGTTCATGGGAGCGACACTGACGAGGGCTGCGGCTTGTTTGTTGGTGATATACGAGTTCGGGAAGGTTGCTAATGATAGACGCGGCTGCGATTTTTCCGATACCGGGCATGCTTTGTAGTATTTCATTTTTTTGCCTGATATTCAGGCAGCTTTCAATCAACGCCACGATTTTCTTTTCAGTCTTTTCGATCTGATTTTTGAATGCCGTCAAGATTGGCTTGATGGTCATAGCTAGGTGCTTGGTCAGTATTTGGAGTCGGTTTTTTTCCATGGTTTGCATTGAGAGAAGCTGATTTCTTCGGATGACCAAATCTGCCATAAGCCGCATGGATTCAGGCTTTAGCCGAGTTAATGTTGGCTTTATTGCTTCGGCATAGTGGGGCGATAAGCTTGGCATCGGGTTTATCCGTTTTAGCGCGTTGACCGATGGCTCCGGCAAAGCGTTTGACGTGAACCGGGTTGGCAATTACGTAGGGCAGATTAGCTTCAGCACAGGCTATAATGAAGGGCATTTCTAACCGGCCAGTGGCTTCAATTACGACCCGTTGTGGCGAGTGTTTTTTAATGGTTTTGATGGCTTGCTTAATCTCTTTGTCGTCGTTAGAAACCGAGAAAAAGATATCAAGTGGTCGGATATAAATATCGAGTTGAGACTTACCGGTATCGACGCCGATATTTATGTTTTGAACTGTTGAAGTATTCATAATAAGCTAACTCTGCATTGCGTAATGCGGGTTCGAGACCCAGTAGACTATTCGAGTGTGGTGCTTGGAGTCCTATACAGTGTTCACGTTTGTTATCGGTCTCTCGACAGAGGAGCCTGCAATCAATCGAACTGCAGTATAGAAAGCTTTAGTTGCAGCTAAAGCCTGGGTCTCACTTTACCCTGAAGTTAGGTGTGCTTTGATGGTTTAGTGTGGGGCTCCTTATTGGAGGTGCTGAGGAATCCCCCCCACAAAATCATGAGTAATTTCTTGCTATTAGGATTACTAGATCTATTGGTTTTTCTGAGCCATCGCTTTGATTATTCGAAGGTAAGTATTGCAATTGGACTGCATGGTTCTTGTTTCCAATCTTCTACGTTTGTGATGAAACCAAGAGGTTTCCAGGTAAATCACATGCTTATTTATTGAATTAGAAGAGATTTTTGTGGGGATTCCTGAACCATAGACATTAAATAATGTTCCTAAGTGAGTACAGCTGAAGCGACCTGGTACTTGAGTAATTTCTAGCGCCGGGTCGCTATAGCCTTGTGCGAGTTTTTGTAAACTACATCTAGTTATTAATTGTAATGGTTTCTTGCGGTAGCTGAACAATCTGCCGAAATGGGAGTCGAGTACTATCAATAAACCATGCTTCTACTAATACACTGTCTAAGCTGGAGGTGGCGGTAAATCTACCTTTAAACTGCCCCGTCTTTGATTTCGCCGGCAATAATTCGACTGCTGGTGTCAGCGACTACATCTCCGTTCTTTGCGTGTCTATAGCTACCATAAACATTGAGATACATAAGCTCATTGGAACCTAGTGCAATATCGAGCATCACAGGTAGGAGCTTCGTAGGTTGAACCCATTTGGGATGACGATTTGATCAAAGGTTACCCTATTTTCGCTGCCCCCTCCGCCAGCAGCATCACTTGAACCGTCACCATCACCTCCACCACCACAACCTGAGGCTATAAAAGCGAAACCAAGACATAATAGTATTGTTTTCATCATTCTTTCCTTTTCCGCTTATTCGAAGAGTTTATTGATAATGGCATTAGTACGTTGGTGCCAGTTGGTGTTTGTTTCGCCACCTGTTCTGGCAAATTCAGCAAGATCTGGATAGGCTTCAAGCACACCAACTCTTTCGGCCGGGTGCGACCAGTTAGAATCTATGAGCAACCCCCCCCACGGTGTCCCATTTTCACCCCCCGAAAACTGTCACAATCTGGGCCTGGACACTTACTTGGGTCGTAGACAGACGTATCGTTTGCGGTCGAAAAGAATTGATCCGAGGCGAGAGAAGTCAGTGAATCTCCTTTCAGATGGATTTCGAGATCACGGCCGGGGAATTCGACGTTGAATGCATCACCATGGAAGCGTCCTTCCGGAGCAAAAAGGAAAGGGTTAAGTGGCATGTCGGGGGACCGTTTGATATCGCTGAGTTTAATGGCACGCTGACGACAAAACTAAACTGGTCGGCTGCATCCAGAGTACACCCCGGCCATACTCGGTAGAAATTACCGGCACTGCCGCTACATTGTGGTGGCGTCAATTCATCTTTAAGGTTGCCTGAGATGATGATAACAGCAAAATCCTGACCGTTTTCGATGACAGATGTGCTGTGAAGGGTTTTATCGTTGACGATGAGCTTGGATAGATTGGCATTGACTTGAGAGCGGGCAATATTGTCAAGCTGAACGGCAAAGCCGTTCGGGTATGATGCACCATAGGCTTGCAGCTTGCCGTAGATATCATAACGAACAATGTTGCCTTCTTGGTTAGAGACGGTGTCGACCCGATAGAACATCACGACATCATTAAAGTCATAGTCGCCTTTGTCTGGCCAGTTATCTTCATAGGCAAGTGTCACCCATGTGCCTTCTCCGGGATAGTAGGTGTGGGTAAGTGTTTGTTCTTCAATAGTGATTGGGTAGTCTTCTACTTCGCCATAGGTAACACCACCAAAGGAGGTTAGCCCGGAATTTTGGCCAATCCTGAATCGAGCCCAAGTATTACCACTCTGTGCGGATTCAGGAACTCTCACTTTGAGGGTATGCGAGCCGGGCATTAGAAGTTCATCGACAATAGCCTGCTCAGTGTCATTATCAAAGGTGTTATTGCCATTCCAGTCAAACCAGCCGCTGACATAACTCACAGCTTCGCCGCCGACCACGACATTGATGAGTACATCTGAACCTTGCTTGAAGCTAGAGCCAAATGAGATACCGTCTTCGTCATCGGGAGTACCATCATTATCGTCAGAACTTGGCGCAGTTAATGCAACACCTTCTGCATCAATTGCAGTTCCGAAAAAAAAGTTTGGGCCAATGAAATGGCGAGGGCCATTATTTTCCAGTGATGTTTTGTAGCTATCCGGAGCATCACCAAAATCAGTATTGTTTGCAGTAACAGGTGCACTGGCACAGCGGGCACCGTCGTTTTGACCTGATGAGGGACCATCGGCAAAAAACTCGGCCGTTGCGCTGAAAGAGCTTAGGTTACGAAGATCTAAGCGGTAAATTTTTCCGTCATTATTGTTGCTGATATACATAAAGCCGGATTTATCAAAATACTGCGCTCCAAACGTGGTCGTACCGGAAAGGCCTGTTGACCCTTTACGCTCAAAGCTTGCATTGCCGGATGCATCAAAAGAGAACTGGTATAGGTCATTATTAGAATTTTCGACAGCAAATAACTCTCCAGTTTCGGGATAAAAGGCAAAATCAGTTAGGGTGAGAGTTGCATCCGCTGCTGACATAATACGGGTTGCAACAAGATTATCATCGCCTTGGCTGAGATCGATTTTGAACATGCCGGAATTTTTGAGGTAAAGGAAGTAAGTATTATTAAATACATCTCCAACGAAGAAACTTTTATCGGTTGGAAGACCTTCCTGAATGGCTAAATCTTCAACACGATAGATCTGGTTGATACGAGTAATCGTAGCCGCGCTTTTATTCCAACCGTAGATATAGCGATCGGTTTCATTAAAGCCAACGGCATTGATAACACCTGCCGCGCCGGTATTCGTACCGACCTCGCTATATTGACCTGTAGCTAGGTCAACAGCGTAGACGGTTGATGGACTTCCCTGAAAAAGAAACGCTTCAGTAGGACAGCCATCAAATGGTGACACAGCAAAAGCTGGCAAGGGCGCTGAGAGCAACCCTATAGCGATGAGTCGGTTTTTTTGTTTCATTATTAGGCAACCTTATTCCTATATATAATGCTGTAGTGCATTAATCAAGAACAAGGCCAGCTTTGTTTATTTGTTTCTTCCTTATGGTTTAATTGTTTTGAATCAATTGGTTAAAAGTATTTGTTTGAGTTGAAATAGTTATTCGCCTTCATTTGACTGATTTGCAAATTGAGAATGAAAGCGAAAAACGTGATTAGGCATCGATATAGCGATAGCTATACAAGGAGACTACTTATCCAGATTGGTATTACCTTTGCGCTGAAAGTTTTGCTCGGATGAACTCTGAATGGTCAACATATATTAACTCGGCTACCTGACGAATGACGGCTTCTTCTTGTGGATCGATGACCTCATCGGCATAGGCGACTTGCCACATTGCTTCTATTAGCTGATATCGCTGTTCTGGCATCAGGGTGCGTAGCTTTGTGGTGAATTCGTATAGTGAAACAGATTGGCTGCTTTGCTGCCTCGCCTGATCGAGCAGGGATTTTGCGCTGCTTTCATCAATATCCAACAGGTTAACCAGCAGGTGGACTTTGGCGGATTCTTCCCGGGGATCGATTTCATAGTCCGCATTTGCAACTTCACATAACAGCGAAGCCATAGCGAGATTCATCGATGGTGTATCTACCGCTCCTCCATCTGTCCCCCTCATGCATAACTTGGCGAAATAGTGTACGTAGTTGTGTGAACATGCAGTGCCTCTTGCTAATAAAGTTATTACTAATATCTATGGCTGAACGTTCAATAAATCAAGGTCGGACTTATTGATTAATACACTTAGTAAGACCACGGAAAGCGTAGACTTGTTCCGCGAAATTCGTTTCAACGAGAAGCTCAAATATTTAAAGCTTAATACTTGAACCGTTGGCGGAATTCCCTTGGTGTCAATGAACTCCATTTCTTAAATCGGGTACTGAAGTTGGCCGGGTTCGGATAACCACTTAACTCACAAATATGCTGGATTGGCCATTCGGTTGAGCTAAGTAAGCGAGCCGCATACTCCATCCGCAACCGGGTAAGATGAGACATAGGTCCATGACCATAGTATTGCTGACATAAACGATGAAAGTGAGCTTCGGAGCAAGGGTGAAGCGCTGCCAGTTCCGAGACTTGCCAATTGCGGTGAAACTGTTCCTGTGCCCGCGCAAAGACTTTGTCTAGTCGCTGAAGTGATGCCGGGCTAGACGTTGGCAGGCGGTGCGACACGAGCAACCTGATTTGCTCGACCAGGTTATCGCCTAGTTCGTGGCCGACAGGGTAGGGCAGCGACATCGATTGATGAAGACAGTCGATTGATTTTCTCAGTAAGTCGGCACAGCGGGTGTCGCTGTAGCTAATATCATGCGGTAGAGTGTTTTCCCATATTCCTTCGGATGCGAGCATCACCCAGGCAACATCCCAGCTTTCCGTATCGTTATCATCAAGTTCTATTCCAAATCCGTTTTCATGGCCGGGCGGGACATATATCACGCTGTTGGGGACGAGCTGCCATCTCCGTGATGGCGTATCTAACCACCCTTTACCGCTGCAAGTAAAAAGCAACATATGCATATTCGGGTTACGACGGTAAATAGTGAAACTGTCACGGGCGTAATTTATCCCGCACTGGACTATCTGGTGCTTTTCCAGTGCGACGAGCTGTGCTTGATCAACGATTGTCGAGCGGCATTGATCAGAAATTTCAAAATACTCAGGCCATCCCATAACGGTATATTCACCCCATTGGAAGAAGTTTGATAGTTTTGCAAAAGTTTACAAGAGACTAGCATAAGTTGTTCTTTGTCTTTGAGCGTATGATCTCTATCACATTAGAAAAACAATAAAAGGAGGCAAATATGCACAACTGGCGAACTTCTGCTGACAAAGACTTCTGGCAAAAAACCTGGCGCTTGGCGATCCCGGTTTCAATGCAATCGATGCTATTTGCCATCCTGGGTTTGGTGGATGTCATGATGGTGTCCAAACTGGGGGAGGCACAGGTGGCCGCTGTCGGTGTGGGTAACCGAATTTTCTTTTTTTAACCTGTTGCTGATCGTTGGTGTGAGTGGGGGGGCGGTTGGCGTGCTGGCTGCACAGTTTTTTGGTGCCGGAAGAATGGATGGGGTTAGACGCACATTGCTGCAATCATGGGGTATGCGCTGTTGTATTTACCGTACCGTTTGCGTTGCTTTATCGTTTTTCTCCGGCAGAGCTTGTGAGCTTTGTGACTGACGATCCGGTGTTCGTAGAGCATGCAACCAGTTATCTCTTCGTATGTGGTTGGAGCGTTATATTTACTGCTATTGTCGTGCCGCTGGAATCGGCGTTGCGGGCAGTAGGCGAAGCTAAAATGCCAACTGTCGTCGGGTTGATTGCCGTGCTGATCAATGCGGCTTTGAATGCACTGCTGATTTTTGGTCTATACGGTTTTCCTGAAATGGGAGTCGCGGGCGCTGCACTGGGCACGACGATTTCTCGTGGTATACAAACCGTGATTTTGCTTGTTGTTGCTTACTGGAAATATAATGCTATTTTTCCAAAGGTTTCTGATGTTGATGCCGCGGTAACCCCCTAAAGCGCGCAAGAAGTACCTGTCTGTTGCCTTACCCATGATTATTCATGATGGCGGTTGGGCGATGGGCTTATTGGTATATAACTACATTATCGGTCAGCTTGGTGTCTCGGAACTGGCAATTATCAGCTTGTTATCGCCGATTGAAGGGGTGCTGATTTCGGGCTTTATTGGATTTGCGGTTGCGGCCTCAACCATTCTTGGCCATGAGCTGGGCGCAGAGAATTACCAGCGAGCTTGGCATCAGTCTTGGTTGTTCATTGGCTTGAGTGCTCAATAGCACTATTACTCGGGATCACCGTGTTAATGCTCCATGATGGTGTTGGGAGCTTGTTGGCGAAAACGGAGACCCCCCAAACCTAGAGATGGCAATCAACGTTACATTGATAATGGCGCTCGGGTTATTTCTCAAAGTGTATAACATGGTAGGAATCGGTGGCGTGTTACGCAGCGGGGGGGGCGATATTCGCTACTGTATCTTCATTGACTTGTTTGCCCAGTGGGCGGTCGGTATTCCGATTGCCGTGCTAACCGGTATTGTACTTGGCTGGCCACTACACTGGGTAATGCTGGCGATACTAAGTGAAGAGCTGGTGAAGGTGCTATTGACGACGCATCGAATTAGAGGCCGCCACTGGTTAACCAATCTAGTGAATGATGAGCCGCCACAGGGTGATGAGCCATGTATTGTGTCTGCCTAGCTGCTTGGTGGAAATAACAGAGGGAACCTAGGCCTAGGTTCCCTCTATTAAAGCTGCAGTCAGCCTAGTGTGGGTTAACTATCTAATACCAATCTACATAAGGATTCGATCATTCTTGCTGGTTAAAATCGCTTATAACTGGGTTATGAATTTTGTAATTAGAATAACTAGTTAGCTGCAATTCATGTCTTGTTCTAAGTGATTCTTCCTGTGCAACTATCTGAACAACCACTTATCCAGATTGGTATAATTTCGTTTTGCACTGGTTAGAAACGAGCATTGATAAGCGGGAAAACAGGAATATCTTTGCTAATAAAAGTACCAGATTTGTCGTAGTTGATTAGGCCGATTTGTACGCCTTTCTCAATGCGGTCGGTTGCATTAATGAAGCCAAACTGTAGGCCATTAAGGCGACCAGTATAGTTGAATGCGCCCAATTGCAAGCCAGTAAACTGGCCAGCATTGTAGTTAGCAAAGCCAAGATCTGCTCCCCTTTGCATTACCATCATTCCAGTTAGCTAGGCCAAGTTTCACGCCTGTAGAACTACCTGTCACACGGCTAATGCCAAAGAGAAAACCGACACTGAGGCCTGAAAAATTTTGAGTTTCGGATATGCCAAGAATAGGAACATCAAGGCCGGTAACTTGTGAAGTCTTTCCGTGAAGAATTGTTACACGAACACCTTTTACGTTCCCTGGCGGAAAGTTGGCGTCAGGAACAGAAAGTTGAATTGCTTGTTCAGCAAAAGCTGGGGTAGATATGGCGACTGTCAATAATAGAGCGGATACGGTTGTTTTCATGAAGGATGGCTCATAGGTATAGTTATTGGTTTGGATTGTAAATTGTATGCAAGGTATACCAATGTAACAACAATTCGAAGTTAACGCCGTGTTGCGCACATTGGCGAATGTGCAAGGTTGTTGCTGCAGTAAGAAAACCATTTTGATGACTATCGATGAGTTTATCCCGCCGCAACGGGTCGATTTGTGGTAGGATCCCGCCAGTTTTTTTTAATACCAAGCTGAAATATCAGGAATTCCTTTGACTCAGTCGAATACCTCTCAGTCAGACGTTTTGAATAGTGAGAAAACGTTAAAAGCCGCGATTAAAGATTGCATGATCCGCGATCGTTTTCGTCTGCACAAGCGCGTGCAAGGTGCGGCAAGAATTAAGAACGAGCAAGCCAAGCATGCCGTTTTCGATGAAATTGCATTGGATATTGCTCAATCAATGCAAACCGTTGAGTTGCGTACTACCCAACGCCCAACGATTACTTACCCGGAACAGCTCCCGGTCAGTCAGAAAAAAGACGACATTGCCGAGGCTATCAAGAACAACCAGGTTGTAATTGTGGCGGGTGAAACCGGCTCGGGTAAAACCACTCAGCTACCAAAAATCTGTATGGAGCTGGGACTGGGCACAAAAGGGATGATTGGCCATACTCAGCCGCGTCGCCTTGCTGCCCGTACTGTTGCCAACCGCATCGCCGAAGAGCTGCAGTGTGAGCTTGGCTCGTATGTCGGCTATAAAGTTCGATTTAACGACAAGGTGTCGGAGCGCAGTCAGGTTAAATTGATGACCGACGGCATCTTGCTGGCGGAAATTCAAAATGATCGTTATCTGAACCAGTACGATACCATCATTATCGATGAAGCCCACGAGCGAAGCCTGAATATCGACTTTATTCTCGGCTACCTGCGTGAGCTACTGCCCAAGCGTCCTGATCTCAAAGTCATCATTACCTCGGCAACCATTGACCCTGAGCGTTTTTCAAAGCATTTCAAGAATGCGCCGATTGTCGAAGTATCAGGTCGCACCTATCCGGTAGAAGTGCGTTACCGTCCGGTATCGGAAGATGGTGATGATAGCGACCGTGATCAGCTACAGGCTATTTTCGATGCCGTCGACGAGCTGTGTGACGAAGGGTTAGGCGACATCCTTATCTTCATGAACGGTGAACGTGAGATCCGTGATACGACTGATGCTCTGCAAAAACGTAATCTGCGCGATACCGAGGTATTGCCGTTGTATGCCCGTCTGTCGGCAGGCGAACAGAACCGGATTTTCCAGTCGCACAGTGGACGCCGTATTATACTGTCTACCAACGTAGCTGAAACGTCTTTGACCGTACCGGGGATCAAATACGTTATTGATCCGGGTACTGCTCGTATCAGCCGTTACAGTTACCGAACCAAAGTACAGCGCCTGCCCATTGAAGCAGTATCGCAAGCGAGCGCGAATCAGCGTAAGGGACGTTGTGGTCGTGTTCAGGAAGGGATCTGTATTCGCCTTTACTCGGAAGAAGACTTCCTTTCTCGTCCTGAGTTTACTGATCCCGAGATCCTGCGAACCAATCTTGCTTCGGTTATTTTGCAGATGACAGCCATCGGGCTGGGTGATATTCAGGCATTCCCGTTTGTCGAAGCGCCGGATAACCGCAACATTCAAGATGGTATCCGCCTGCTTGAAGAGCTGGGGGGCAATTAATCCTAAGGCCACCGATCCGCGCAAGCGCTTGTCTGTTATCGGTCGCCAGCTGGCACGTTTGCCGCTTGACCCTCGTTTGGCCCGCATGGTGCTTGAAGCGCCGAAGCAGGGTGCACTACGTGAAGTGATGATCATTGCATGTGCGCTGTCGATTCAGGACCCGCGAGAGCGTCCGACGGAGAAGAAGCAGGCGTCAGATGAAAAGCACCGTCGTTTTTACGACAAAGAATCTGATTTCAGCACCTTCGTTAACCTGTGGGACTATGTTCAGGAGCAGCAAAAAGCCCTTTCTGGTAACCAGTTCCGCAGACAGTGTAAGAAAGATTTCCTGAATTACCTGCGTATTCGAGAGTGGCAAGATATTTACTATCAGGTTACCCCAGGTTGTCAGAGATCTCGATTTGCGTATCAATGATCAGGAAGCCAGTTATGCGGGTGTTCATACGGCACTGCTGTCCGGCATGCTCTCTCACATTGGTTTGAAAGATCAGGAAAAAAATGAATACCAAGCGCTCGTAACGCCCGTTTCAATATTTTTCCGGGTTCCGGTATTTTCAAGAAGCAGCCTAAATGGGTGATGGTTGCAGAACTGGTTGAAACCTCCAAGCTATGGGGGGCGAGTTGCCGCTAAAATTCAGCCGAGTGGATTGAGCCTTTGGCCGGACACCTGATAAAGCGCAGTTATAGCGAGCCACATTGGGAGAAGAAGCAGGCGGCAGTGTCTGCTTTTGAGAAAGTGACCCTGTATGGCATTCCAGTGGTTGCAAAGCGTAAAGTGAATTACGGTACGATTGATGCTCAGCTTTCTCGCGATATTTTCATTCGCTCTGCCCTTGTTGAAGGTGATTGGGAAACCAAGCATAAGTTCTATCACCAAACCGTAAGTTATTGCGGGAAATTGAAGAGCTTGAGCATAAATCACGCCGTCGTGACATTCTGATCGACGATGATGCGCTGTTTGAATTTTATGATCAACGTATCGATCTCACTGTGGTTTCAGGACGTCACTTTGATAGCTGGTGGAAGAAAGCGAGCCGCGAAAACAACGATCTTCTGAACTTTGAACGTGAGATGCTGTTCAAGGGAGACGCCAGTCATGTTACCGATTTGGATTACCCGAACTTCTGGCATCAGGAAAACCTGAAGCTCAAGCTTAGTTATCAGTTCGAGCCGGGCGATGATAGTGACGGTGTCACTGTACATGTTCCGCTGCCAATTCTTAATCAGGTTGAGCCTGATGGTTTTGACTGGCAGATCCCGGGCCTACGACACGAGCTGATTGTTGCACTGATCAAATCATTGCCAAAACCGGTTCGTCGTAACTTTGTTCCGGCACCGAACTATGCCGATGCATTCTTGGCTAGGGCAGAAGCAATGGCAATGCCATTGTTGGACTCATTGGAAAAAGAACTGAAGCGTATTTCCGGTGTAACAGTTTTACGCGAAGACTGGAAACTTGAGCAAGTCTCTGATCACTTGAAAATCACTTATCGAGTTGTTGACCACCGAAACCGTAAGCTGAAAGAAAGCAAAGATCTGTATAGCCTGAAAGATGGGTTGAAGGAGAAAGTACAGGAGACGTTGTCTCAGGTAGCCGATGATGACATCGAGCAAGAAGGCCTGAAAACATGGAGCTTTGGTCAGCTGCCTGAGCGTTATCAGCAAAAGCGTGGTGGCTTTGAAGTGAAAGCTTACCCTGCGATTGTTGATAACAAGGATTCTGTTGGAATTAAGCTGTTTGAAACAGAAGAAGAACAGCAGACGGCGATGCAGCAAGGCCAACGCCGCTTGGTATTGTTGAATGTACCATCGCCAATTAAGTATCTGCATGCGAACTTACCGAATAAGTCTAAATTGGGTCTGTATTTCAACCCATATGGCCGAGTGCTGGATCTGATTGATGATTGTATTGCCTGCGGCATCGATAAGCTGATTGAAGAGAAAGGCGGTTTGGTGTGGGAGCCAGAATCGTTTGAAGTGTTGAAAGAGCATATTCGTGGTGAGCTGGGCGATACGGTAGTAGAGATTGCCAAACAAGTCGAAGCTATCTTGACCACGGCATTTACTATTAGCAAACGCTTGAAAGGTCGTGTTGATTTAACAATGGCTTTTGCTTTGTCAGACATTAAAGCACAGATTGACGGCTTGATATTCAAAGGCTTCGCAACAGAATGTGGCTGGAAGCGACTGCCTGATATTTTGCGTTACATGAAGGCGATTGAACGTCGAATGGAGAAGTTGCCAATTGATCCAAATAAAGATCGAGTGCACATTCTTAAGGTTGAATCAGTAGTCTCAGACTATAAAGAGCTATTGAATAAGATCCCGAAAGGTCAGCCAGTGCCGCAGAAAGTGAAAGATATTCGTTGGATGGTCGAAGAGTTGCGTGTTAGTTATTTTGCCCAACAGCTTGGCACGCCTTATCCTGTTTCGGATAAGCGAGTAAGAAATGCGATTGCAGAATGCTGATTAATTAAATTCATCAGTGAAAATAAAACGGAGCTATAGGCTCCGTTTTTTCTTAGAGAATCGAGATATTAAAGATGATGGCTTTAATATAATAAAAAACATGTAACTGATGGGTAACTTATATTTGTTTTTCGTTAATAGATATATTTGTCTGTAGAGTCTTTCTTTGTTAATGGCTATATATTGCTATAAGGAATATTGATTAATAATTGTGTCTTCTGTGCCATACTTTTAATTAAAGTATTTTGTATGCGATAGTGGCGTATGCTAGGTTCTCCCCTTACAAATATTCTGGTTATAGAAATCAACTTCTGTATCTTAAGTAGTTTACAAATTCTTCTGTATAGTCAATATCTTGGCTAGCGTAGTGACGTTTATCAAGTTGGATGACGTCTCTATACGGTGATTAAAGAGGAAAATGTAGTAAAGGGGTCCCTATGCAGTTTTCGAGTATTAAACAGCAGATCATGTTGTTTGGAGGAGCTAGTTTGCTCGCGGTAACTATAGCAATGCTTGGTTACAGTTATTATAACGGTGATAAACTCATGCAAGAGTTGGATGAGTTAGTATTACATGATGCTGAAGCGGGGTTTAAAAGAACAACTAAGTTTGTCAGCTCAAGTAGAAGCTGGAAAAATTAATGTTGTTTTTAATCAGGCAATGGAAATTGCTGTAAGTTATTCTTCCGCTTTCAGTCGCGAAGACCCAAATATATCGCGTCAGAGTGTCATTCAGCTATTAGAGAACACCATCAAGAACACACCAAATATTATTGGTATTTACAGTGGCTGGGAAGTGAATGGATTTGATGGTCAGGCAAGCAGTTATATAGGAACTGAATTTGCTCAATCAAATGGTGAGTTTAGTCCGTACTTTAACCGTTCTCCTTCAGGTGAAGTGGATGTTGAGGCAACATTTCCTTTTTACTCGACTCGTCTGACTAATACTGGGGTCCGTGAGTCTGAATGGTACCTATGCCCAATGGAAACAAAGCATGCTTGTGTGATTGATCCGGCAAGTTATGAAATTCAGGGGGTATCAACTTTGATGAGTTCATTTGTTGCTCCTGTTTTGCGTGACGGCAAGTTTGTGGGAATGTTTGGTGTTGACTATTCGCTTGATTTCTTACAATCGTTGGCATCAAGTGCCAGTAAAAACCTGATATCTGGCCATTCCCGAGTCATTATTTTAAGTGCGTTAGGTGTTGTCGGCGCAGATAGTGCCGAGCCTGCTAACATCGGCAAGATGCTGTCAGAGACTTCGTTGCAAGCGTTAATTACTGATCGCCGTCTTGGTGAAACCGTAACTGCAGGTAGTAACTTGATTGCTGCCGAAAGCTTTAAAACCGTGGGCACTAATACGGAATGGGAAGTTATTGTTGTGGCGCCTCAGGAGATTGCTTTAGCGAATGCTCAAGCAATTGTTGATACTGTCGTTGGGCATTTTTCGAGTAACTTGACCGGACAGATGGTCGTCGGCTTTATCTCTGCTCTACTTGGTTTAGTCATGATGTGGTTAGTATCGCTATCAATCGCTTCTCCAATTAGCGTGTTGGTTGCGCGTGTTAAGGCATTGACTCAATCTGGTGGTGATTTAACACAACATATCGACATTGTTCGCAAAGATGAAACGGGCCAGCTGGCTAGTCATTTGAATACCTTCATTTCCGATGTACGAGGCATTGTAACGGATGTAGCCGGTTCAGTTGGTTCACTCTCGCAGAGTGTAGT
>LLEM01000007.1_pt1 | contig 49960 bp, 69 predicted proteins | sample 595841 | NCBI WGS metagenome assembly LLEM01 (sample SAMN02919313, study PRJNA255460) | bioreactor metagenome | biome: chemostat; feature: culture 2012_10.2; material: sediment; isolation source: day64 10degC chemostat 2012 inoculated with Wadden Sea sediment taken from... | place: Germany: Bremen ...
GCCAGCGCCAGATTGCGGGGATGTACGATCTGGAGAAAACCCAGCTGTCTGACGAGGTCGTTCACCGTATCTTGTTTGAACGCGGTCACCCGGTACTGGCTAAAGTAGCCCGCCGCAAGGGGCTACCGTACCCACCGCTGGACGAGCAGGGGCAAATCGCCGCAGATGATGAGTGGTGGAACATCATGCAGGCGACAGAGCCGAAAAAGAAACCTAAGAAATAATACAACCAGGAATAGCGATGAGCGGAAAACTACTTGATACCATAGCCCTGACCGAACTAGCCGGGGGTTGGTGCCAAAATGGCAGAAAAGCTGGAAAAAATAGGCCTGAACACCGTTCAGGATCTGCTTTTTCACCTTCCGCTCCGCTATGAAGACCGTACCCGGATCTGGCCGATAGCCAATGCCATGCCCGGCCAGCACCTGACCATTCAGGGTGAAGTGCTAAATAGCAGTATTAGCTTTGGCAAACGCCGGATGCTGACGGTAAAGATCAGCGATCACAGCGGCTCGGCCACCCTGCGTTTTTTCAACTTCAATGCGGCAATGAAAAACAGCCTCAGTGAAGGCAAGCAGGTCAAAGCCTATGGCGAGTTAAAACGCGGCAAGTTCGGGCTGGAAATCATTCATCCGGATTACAAAGTCTTTTCCGAGCCCACCGAACTCAGCGTCGAGGAAACACTAACGCCGGTCTACCCGACGACCGACGGCCTGCGTCAGCTAACCTTACGTAACCTGACCGATCAGGGCCTAAGCCTGCTCGACAAGGCGGCTGTCAGTGAGCTATTGCCTGATGGGCTGTACGATCGCCAGATGACGCTAGCACAGGCGCTGCACATCATGCACCGCCCGACACCGGATGTCTCCCTCGACCAGCTTGAAGAAGGCAAACATCCGGCCCAGCACCGGCTGATCCTCGAAGAGCTGCTGGCACAGAATCTGTCAATGCTGGCAGTACGCAGCAAGAGCCAGCAGCATGATGCCTGGCCGCTGCCTGCCTGCGATACGTTAAAAAACAAGCTTCTCGATAGCCTGCCATTTAGCCCGACCGGAGCCCAGCAACGGGTGGTAGCCGATATCGAAACCGATCTTGCCAAGTCGCATCCGATGATGAGGCTGGTGCAGGGTGATGTCGGCTCGGGCAAGACTCTGGTTGCAGCTTTGGCTGCACTGCGGGTGATTGAACACGGCTATCAGGTAGCACTAATGGCCCCGACCGAGCTACTGGCCGAGCAGCACGCCATTAACTTTGCCGACTGGTTCAACCCGATGGGTATCCAGGTCGGCTGGCTGGCAGGAAAACTGAAAGGCAAGGCCCGGAACACGGAGTTGGCGCGCATTGAAAGCGGTGAAGCAAAAATGGTAGTCGGCACCCATGCCCTGTTCCAGGACCAAGTGGTGTTTGATAATCTGGCACTGGTCATCATCGATGAGCAACACCGGTTTGGCGTCCACCAACGTCTGGAGCTGCGTGAAAAAGGGGGGGCCAATGAGGGCCGCTACCCACACCAGCTTATCATGACCGCTACGCCTATCCCGCGTACGCTGGCAATGACGGCTTATGCCGATCTCGAAACCTCAGTTATCGATGAACTACCACCGGGTCGAACCCCCCCGATCCAGACCGTGGCGTTGCCCGACTCCCCGCCGGGCAGAAATTATCGAACGGATCCGCCGCGCCTGTCTCAACGAAGGCAGGCAGGCATATTGGGTCTGCACCCTGATAGACGAATCCGAGGTCCTCGAGGCCCAAGCCGCTTCCGATACTACCGACGAGCTAACCGCGCAGCTTCCCGAGCTCAATATCGGGCTCGTGCACGGCCGCATGAAGCCTGCGGAAAAACAAGCGGTGATGAAACGCTTCAAAGACGGCGAGCTGCACCTGCTGGTTGCCACCACCGTGATTGAAGTCGGGGTTGATGTTCCCAATGCCAGCCTGATGATCATTGAAAACCCCCCGAGCGTCTCGGCCTGGCACAGCTGCATCAGCTGCGCGGACGGGTTGGCCGGGGGGGCAATATCGCCAGCCATTGTGTCCTGCTCTACCATGCACCGCTATCGAAGACCGCCCAAAAGCGCCTCGGTGTACTGCGTGAGAGCAGCGACGGATTTATGATTGCCCAGCGCGATCTGGAAATTCGCGGGCCGGGAGAGCTGCTGGGAACCAAGCAGACCGGTATTGCCGAATTCAAAGTCGCCGATCTGGTTCGTGATCAGCACCTGATCCCTCAGGTGCAAAAAATGGCCCGCTATGTCCACGACCGTTACCCGGAGAGCGCCAAAGCGATCATTGACCGCTGGCTGGGACAGCGCGAGAACTACTCAAACGCATAACCACTCCGACAATTCAGTCAGGAAAGGTAAAAGCCTACCTTTCTGACTGAACGCAATCGCTTCGCTGACAACATAATTTTTCACTGTGATCTAGGCAGCCAAGGAAAAATAGTGCTTCTGGCACATTCCTTACGTTTTCATCCATCCAGCCTCTATTCCCTACTCAAGCAAAAATAATCCCAACCAAACAGCGCAATCGTTTGCTATTTACAGAAAGATAATTAAAATAGCGCACAAATTTCACCCACTTTCACTTCTCCCGGTGTCGGCTTGGATCTGAGTAACAGCAATCACAGAACTATCCAGCTTTCACGCGACGGTGCCCATTCAGCGCACCAGAAAGGGAAAAAGAAGTAAGCCCAAGGAATAAGACGGCCATGACCCGCCAGCATAGCGATATCGAAACACCGCGAAATTCTGATCTGATCTATCGTTTGGAAGATAGACCGCCGCTGCCGCAAACCCTGTTTGCTGCTACCCAGCATTTATTGGCGATGTTTGTTGCGGTGATCACCCCCCCCTCGCTGATCATCTGCCAGGCACTTGGCGTTCCAGCCAGCGATACCAATACCATCGTCAGCATGTCTCTGTTTGCCTCTGGGCTGGCCTCATTTATCCAGATCCGTACCTTTGGCCCTGTCGGCTCTGGCTTGCTCTCAATTCAAGGAACCAGCTTTAACTTCCTCGGCCCGATCATTGGTGCCGGCCTGTCGCTAAAAGCGGGCGGTGCAGATCTCCCCACCATGATGGCTGCCATTTTCGGTACAATATTGGTCGCCTCGCTGACCGAGGTCTTTATCTCCCGCGTCCTCCAGCATGCCCAGCGTATTATCACTCCGCTGGTCTCCGGTATTGTGGTTACCCTGATCGGCCTGACTCTGATCCAGATTGGCCTGACATCAATGGGCGGCGGCTATGCCGCAATTGAGAACGGCAGCTTCGGCAGCCTGGACAACCTGATGCTGGCCGGTACCGTACTTGGCCTAATCGTGCTGCTAAACCGGGTGAAGAATCCGTACCTGCGAGTCTCATCCATTGTTATCGCTATGGCTGCAGGAACTTTGCTTGCCTGGCTGAACGGTATGCTCGATACATCACGGGCTGCAGAGACGGAGCTGATTGCCATCCCGCTGCCAATGCAATACGGCCTCGGCTTTGACTGGTCGCTGCTGATCCCGCTGGTGATTGTCTTTGCAATTACCTCGCTGGAAGCTATCGGTGATATTACCGCGACATCGGAGACCTCCGAGCAACCTGTTGCCGGTCCGGTTTACATGAAGCGCATTAAAGGCGGGGGGGTCCTGGCTGACGGTATCAACTCGGCACTGGCCTCGGTATTGAACAGTTTTCCAAACTCAACCTTCAGCCAGAATAACGGTATCATCCAGCTCACTGGTGTTGCCAGCCGCTATATCGGTTACTTCGTTGCCGGGATGCTGGTCCTGCTCGGCCTGTTCCCGGGCGTCGCGAATCTGGTCCAACTGATCCCGGAACCGGTTTTGGGCGGCGCAACCATCGTGATGTTCGGTACTATTGCCGCATCAGGCGTACGAATTATTTCCCGCTGCGAGCTCGACCGCCGTGCCATTCTGATCATGGCGCTGTCATTCTCAATGGGGATTGGGGGGGATTGCACAAAAACCGGAAATCCTCCAGTTCATGCCGGAATGGATACAAAGCATCTTGTCTTCGGGTATGGCGGCAGGCGGTATCACTGCGATTATACTGAATCTGGTGTTACCCGAAGAGAACAAATAACGCGGGCAATGCCGTTAACAGCACTGACCGACAAGCAAAAATGAAAAAGCGAGAGCCAAGGCTCTCGCTTTTTGTTTCTAATTACTACTTCTTGCTCACCACCAGCGGCAAACTAACCTGCACCTTCAGACCACCGGCACTGCGGTTAGTCACCATAATCGCGCCATCATGCTGATCAATGATCCGCTTCACGATTGCCAGACCAAGGCCGGTCCCTTCAGCCTCACTGCCACGGGCCGAGTCACCCCGAGTCAACGGCTGAAACATCTTGGCCACCTGATCCGGCTCAATGCCGGGGCCATTATCCTCGATACAGAACCACACCGTTTTACGATCAGCAGTCACCCCACAGGATATCTTCACCCAGCCGTTGCCATAGCGGATCGCATTCACGACCAGATTGGCTACAGAGCGTTTGATCGCAACCGCATTGGCACGGACGATACCGGGAATATCTCCCTGTTCGAGTTCAATCTCGCGCTCGTAGCCTCCTTCAGCTTCGGCTACTTCCTGCAGCAAGATATTCAAATCAAGATCTTCTTCTTCCAGCTGCTTGGTCGACTTCAGGTAGTCCATAAACTGGCTGATGATCTCGTTGCACTCCTCGGTGTCCTTAATCATACTCTCGGCCAAATAGCCGTCTTCCGGCGACATCATTTCTGTTGCCAGGCGGATCCGGGTCAGCGGGGTGCGCAAATCATGGCTTACCCCGGCCAGCAGTAGCGCACGATCATCTTCCAGCTGTTTGATCCCTTCGGACATCCGGTTAAACGACTTGGTCACCGCACGAATCTCCGAGGCCCCCCCTTTCAGGCAAATGCGGCGGGGTTTCGCCACGGGCCACCTGCAGTGCCGCCTGCTCCAGCGCCACCAGTGGTCGGTTCTGGATCCGGATAAAGAGCCACCCTCCGGCAATCACCATAAAGGCAATAATCAGGCTGTAGTGAAACAGAGGCGAGAAATCCTCTTCCTGCAGCTCCGACAACGGGATCCGCATAAAATACCCCAGGCATAGCATCACACTGCATCCACAGGACATAGCTTTCAGCCCCCCAGCACCAACCGTACTTCGGTAGGTGCACCGAGCTCACGAGTCATTTCCTCGCTGAGATACTCTATCTTGGTGGCTTGCTGATACTCCTCGATTTCAGGGCTGTCTTCGAAATGCAGCGTGACTCCCAGCTGCTCCAATAACTGGCGACGTACCGGGGGGGATCGAGGTGAAAGGTATTGCCGTCGGCCAGCTCGACATCATCTTCGAGCATCAGCCGAACTTCATAGGCCAAAATACGGTTGAACTGCTGCAGGCTGGGCAACAAAGCGTAATTAAGCACCGCCAGATACGAAAAAATCTGGCTGGCAATTAGCAAGCCAGCCAGAAGAATAAGTGTGCGGGTAAATGTACTGCGCGGTGACATCCGCATCATCGTTAACTCACTTAGGCATCGCTGCCATCGGGTACAAAGACGTAACCTAGCCCCCATACCGTCTGGATATAACGTGGACGACTCGGATCTTCTTCTACCATTCTGCGCAAACGGGAAATCTGCACATCAATCGAACGCTCCATGGCCGAATATTCACGGCCGCGGGCCATATTCATCAGCTTATCACGGGACATAGGTTCACGCGCATTGGTAACCAAGGCTTTTAGCACGGCAAACTCCCCCCCGGAGGTCAGCGGCATAGCTTCTTCGCCACGGAACATTTCACGGGTGCCCAGATTTAATCGGAAATCGCCGAACTCAATGATTTTACTGTCGACACTCGGTGCGCCAGGGGGGGCTTCTATGATTTGACGACGCAGCACGGCACGGATCCGGGCAAGCAATTCACGCGGGTTAAAAGGTTTCGGCAGATAATCATCAGCCCCCACCTCGAGGCCGACAATACGGTCAACTTCATCACCCTTAGCAGTCAACATCAGGATTGGCAGCATATTGTTGGCATTACGCAACCGGCGGCAAATCGACAGGCCATCTTCGCCCGGCAGCATCAAATCGAGCACCATTAGGTGAAAAGTCTCACGGGGATAACAAGCGGTCCATCTGCTCACCATTTGCCACGCTACGCACCTGGAACCCCCTGCTCCGACAGATAACGCTCTAACAGTGCGCGCAGGCGCATGTCATCATCAACAACCAGAATCTTGTAATTTTCCTGCATATCTCACCTTACCTGCATCGACAATATCATCGAAATCTATTCATATCTTACTCGACAACAGCAGCTAGACGCTGAACAGTGCTGCTAAATCATAACCCAAATTGTTACAGAGTATGTCGCATGTTTACTAACTCAGCTAAAAAGCGGGGATCCGATCTTATTTCCACCGTTATAAGCGCCTTTAGGCCTATAACGAGTCAAACCTAACTCATAAATTAAAAATATCAATCATCGTTCATTGATATATTTGATAATAAAAATGCCTGCCATATAATCCGGTCGATTAAACTATTTGCATTGAGCCAATATGAACAGATAAAGCATGCAGTACAACTGTTTTAATCTACGTTCGGGTAATAATCATACCTATCTAACATAATGCAAATTCGTTCCCCCCCATTACGTCAAACAAATGAATAAGTAAAAATATGAACAAAATTACATTACCTGCTCTTCTTGCACTTTTTCCTCTTAGCCTTCACGCCGCGGATTTTAATGCGATATCGAACTTCGGGGACAGCCTGTCCGATATGGGTAACAAGCACCTCATCACCGTCGACCTGAACCAGGCAACGTCAGGAAATATCGGCATTCGTGCCTTGGAGCCTAATTTCAACGGACACTTCAGCAACGGTCCGGTCTGGACGGAATATCTCGCCGATTTTCTCGCTATGCCGGCACCAACTCGTGCTCATGGCAACATCGAAAGTACTGTCATCCTGAAGAGCCAAGACGGCAAACAGGTGACCTATCATTATCAGGATCAGGCGCTGCCAGGCACCAACTGGGCGGTCGGCGGGGGGGCGATGTCCGGCCTTGGCCACTTCATCGACATTGATGCCACCAACGGTTTCACCGCCGAATCCGGTCTTGATGTGCTGGCCAACAGCGGTCTGCAAATTCAGCAGCGTGTCATCAACAAAGGCCGCTTCAACGGCAGCGAGCTGGTCAGCTATATGAGCGGTACCAATAATTTATGGTTCACCTTATTCGGTGATCTCAACCAGACCGGCGATAAAGCAGCAACCTATGCCCTTGCAGATGTGGAAGCCTAATTGATGCGGGGGGCAAAACAAGTCCTGGCTGCAAACATTCCAAACTTTGTTGATGCACCGTGGTTTGCCGGTCAACAGGACAAAACAACACAATTTATTCAGTCACACAACCGAGCGTTAAAAGCAGGCCTCGATCAGCTGGCAGCAGCCCATCCTGATACCGACATTTTCTACTTTGATACCTTTGCCCTGTTCAGCAAAGTGATCAACGAGGTGAAACAAAACGGTCAATACCATGATGACAAGCTGGCTATCACCATTACCGATGTCAGCGGTGAAGCCTATAGCTATGCCACCGGCAAGGTTATCGACCAGCCAAACAACAACCTGTTCTGGGACGGCCTGCACCCGACAACAGCAATGCATAAAGTCATTGCCAAGGATGCCGCAGATCTCGTCAAGAACGGAACCCCCCCATTATGATTTCACTCAAATCGATACGCCATCAAATCATTATTGGCGCGGCAAGCTGCCTGTTTATCTCGCTCGCCGCGGTACTTGTGGTCGGACTGAAATATTCCAACCAGCTAAAGGAAATGGTACACAGCAAAACCCACACCTTTGCCGACAGCACGCTGACCGAGCTGCTGGAGGAGACAAGCAAGTACCATTCAGAACAGATCCAAACCCAGCTATCTGTCGCGATGAACTCCGCGGAGGCCATGGCCAGTGTCATATCCGGAATGGCTAGCGGCCCCCCCGATGGGCAGAACAAGCCGAGCCGGGAGAACCTGTCATTGATGGTCCGCAATCTACTGGCAGGCAACCAGAAGTTCCTCGGCGCCTATATTGCTTTTGAACCCGATGCCTGGGATGGCAAAGATGCGATTTATGAAGCAATCGATGGCAAAGGCCAGTTCAACGTCTACTGGACACGCGGCAGCGACAACCAGCTCAAGCCTTCCTCGGTCGATTCCGATCGCTTTTACCTGCGGGATAAAACCAAAACAGGCACCCGCGTCAGTGAATGGTATCTCTGTCCGCTTGAAACAGGGCGCAGCTGCCTGATCGACCCCCCCTGGGCATACGATGTGCAGGGCAAACAGGTACTCATGGCCAATCTGGTCACCCCAATCAAAACTAACGGCCGCACTATCGGCATGCTCGGTATCGATTTGTCGGTCAACTTTATCAACGACCTGGCACTGAAGCTTCAGCACGACAAGTTCGGCCCGAACTCCCATGTCAGCATTATCACATACCGAGGGGGGGTTGTGGCGGGTGACACCAATCCGGTTTCCCCGCTAGGCGAAGTACTGTCTGACTGGAGCCAGCGTAAAGCCCAGTTTCAGGCAGGCCAACAACTATGGAATTCAACGGAGGAATTTTCCAGCCTGGTAACACCAATTAAGGTAGGCAATACCGATACACCTTGGATGTTATGGATATCCGTGCCGAAAGCTGAGCTATTACAAGACATCAATGCCCTGCAGAACGAGCTGGAATCATCATTCAAAGATTTCCTGAACAGCCAACTGCTTGCCGGCGTCTTGATTTCTTTCCTTGCACTCGCCTTGCTTTATTTTCTGGCCAAACGAATTTCCACCCCGATCCAGCAGGTGGTTAACATCGTTCAGCAGCTTGGTCAGGCCGGTGGCGATCTCACCTATCGGCTCGATGTAACAAGAGCTGATGAAACCGGGGCTCTGATGAACGGCCTGAACACGCTAATGGCATCGCTACAGGGAATGATCCGGGATATCGCAGGTTCTGTCGATAACCTGAAGATGTCGGCAAATCGTTCTGCTGGTATTGCAGAAACATCACACCAAGCGTGCAGCAGCAACGCCAGGAGTTGGAACAAGTCGCGACAGCCATCCATGAAATGGCTTGTACTGCGAGCGAAGTTGCAACCAATGTAGCCAATACAGCTAGCTCGGTGGAAGAGGCAAACCAGGCCATTACACGCTGCGGCGATGTGGTGAACGAAAGCGCAGGCATGATCAACCAACTCGGGCAGGAGATGGAACGATCTACGGAAACCATTGTTGAACTGGAAACCCAAAGCCATCAGATCAGCAGTATTCTCGAGGTGATCCGCAGCATTTCCGACCAAACCAATTTACTGGCCCTGAACGCGGCGATTGAAGCCGCACGAGCCGGTGAGCATGGTCGCGGTTTTGCCGTGGTGGCTGACGAGGTGCGTCAGCTGGCCTCCAAGACCCAGAACTCGACGGAAGAAATTCAGCAGATGATTGATCGCTTCCAAAGCCAGATACAACTCACCGTCGAGACCATTTCCAATGGTCAAACATTTAGCCGGAACAGTATCGAGAGCAGCAAAACGGCGGTTACGGAGCTAGAAGCGTTAATGGCAACCACATCGACCATGCAGGAAATGATATGCCAGATTGCAACGGCTGCCGAAGAGCAGCACCAAGTGACGGAAGATATTAATCGCAACATCAGTGCGATTACAGACATTACCGTCAAGGCAGCCCAGAGTGCGGAAACTTCCAGCCAGGAAGCACAGGGGATGCTGACACAAACTGGTGATGTTGAAGACAAACTAAACAAGTTCAAATACTAGCGCATATTTGAAATACATATTGAAGGCAAGATGGGCAGAAAGCCCCTCTTGCCTTCAATTATTATCTTCCGCATTGTTCACCTCTTTCTGTCCATCATTTCTATCTACCCCCTTCCTATTCCTTTTGGCCTAGCTATTCCTTCCTCACTTTTTCTGCCACCGCTTCCTCGCCAGCAGTCGAATATTAACGAAACGGTAGCAATTACAATGGCAAAGATTGACGCCACCGGAAAAGCATAAGAAGATTTATCCAGCCCAAAACCAAATTCGGACTCAACGATGAAAACCAACCTAATCACGCGCGAGGGGGGGTATACCAAGCTCAGAAACGAGCTCGATTACCTCTGGAAGGAAGAACGACCCGAAGTGACCAAGAAGGTAACCTGGGCAGCCAGCCTCGGCGATCGCAGCGAGAATGCCGACTACCAGTACAACAAGAAGCGCCTGCGAGAAATCGATCGCCGGGTGCGCTTTCTCCGCAAGCGTCTGGAAATCGTCCAGGTCGTTGACTATTCCCCCCGCAGCAGGACGGTAAAGCCTTCTTCGGCGCCTGGGTCGAGATTGAAAACGATGACGGCGAAACCAAGACTTTCCGCATTGTCGGCCCGGATGAGATCTATGGCCGCAATGACTATATCTCCATCGACTCCCCGATGGCACGGGCACTGCTGAAAAAAGAAGTCGACGATGAATTCGAGGTCAACACCCCGGCAGGCAAGAAGGAATGGTTCATCAATAGTATCCGCTATACATGATTGATCACCTCACCGCTCCCGTCACGACACGCTGTCCCGGCCTTGCAACTGCTCACAGCACAGGGAAAAGAACGCATTGGCCGACGGCGAGATATGGCGATCATACAAGCGGAAAATACCAATCCTCCGTTCCACTTTAGGATCGATCAAAGGACGCCAGACCAGCGGGGTTTCAGTCTCGGGGGAATGCCAGCTTGGGCAGCGTCGTGACCCCAATCCCCAATGACAATACCGAGAACAAAGAGGTGATGTTTTCCACCGTGTACAACGCACTTTCGGTCAGTACCCGGGCCGGCGTCGGATCCAGCAGCCTACAGGTACCATTTTTAATAAACGGATACGCCGTGACCTGGCGCCACGTAACCCCGTCGACCATTGCCGCTATCGGATGATCATGCAGGCATACGACCCCCCCAGTTGATCAGACAACAATGGCGTAAAATCAATCCGCTCGTCATTAACATGCAGGCAGTTACCCAAAGCAAGATCAACCTCGCCCGCCAGCAATCGCGCTTCCACCCCCCGGCAGCATTGTCATCAACCAGAGACACCTCCACCTGCGGATAACTAACGCTGAACAGTGCCAATACCTTAGGGATCAATTTCGCGGCCACCGATGGAACACAGGCAATTCTGACCTGTCCCTGCTGGCCGATGGCCGCTGCCCGCAAATCGCTATCCAGCGCCTGATATAGGCGAAGAAACTGATCGACTTTCGGCAGGCAAACCTCGCCATAAGGGGGTCAGCTTGGCTTTATGACCAGATTCAAACAGCGGCTGGCCGAGGGTTTTCTCCAGCTCTTTTACCGACGTCGACAGCGCCGCCTGGGAACGGTTCGCCTTGGCTGAAGCCGCCCGAAAGCCGCCTTCCTGCACAACCAAAGAAAAGTGCTTCAGCTGCTGTAGCTTCATGTCCATGTCATTTCCCTTATTGATATCCGTAGCGCGATCAATTCACCCTCCTTTTTGATAAAAAAAACTTATCAAGTGTCAGAAATAAACCATTCGATTTATCACCTTATTATGTGCATTATTTAACCATATTGAAACATTCTCGTTACATCACAGGTGAGATATGTCAGTCACATCATCAAAGAAAGCCGTTCCTACATCACTTTTTGCCTCGAAAGCCCCCCTTGGAATGGGCTGTCGTCAACAACGGAACCCTGTATACCGCGCAGATCCCGATAGACCAGTCCGGCAGTGTCGTTGAGGGCGGGATCGAAGCCCAGACTCGCCAGACCATGGATAACCTGGTCCACACACTGGAGTGCGCTGGCGTCTCAACCGATGCCGTCCTGCAGGTACTGATTTATGTAACTGATCGTAGTTACCTGGCGACTGTCAACAAGGTATATGCCGACTATTTCAACGCCCCCTTACCCCCAACCGTGCCGCCGTTGTAGTTGCCGGGCTGGCACGAGAAGAGATGCTTGTCGAGCTGGTCGTTTACGCCGCCGTCAATGAGCTTTGACCTATGACTGATAACCAATAACGCAAGCAAAAGACTCAGGCTGATCAGAACAACTGGATCAGATAACGCATTATTTCAAGGATCGCCCCCATGACATTTGACGCAGAAAAAGCCCTCTACATCGCCGGAGAATGGCAGTCCGGCACAACGACTATCAGCAACATCAACCCATCGGATATTAGCCAGAACCTCGGGGAGTTTGCCCAGGCCAGCCAACAGCAAGTTCAGCTCGCTATCGATGCTGCCAGAGCAGCACAGCCCGAGTGGGAAAAAACACCGCTAGAACATAAGCAGAAAGTGCTGCAGGCCATCGGTGACGAACTGATCGCGCGTTGTGATGAATTAGGTACGCTGTTGTCCAGTGAAGAAGGCAAGCCCTTTGCCGAGGGCCGCGGAGAAATCTACCGAGCCGGCCAGTTCTTCCAATACTATGCCGCTGAAGTGCTGCGTCAGATGGGTGATATTGCCCAATCAACACGTCCTGGAGTATCGGTTGAAGTGAGCCGTGAAGCCGTCGGTGTGGTGGCAATTATTTCACCCTGGAACTTTCCGACTGCCACGGCAGCCTGGAAAATTGCCCCCCCGGCACTGGCCTTCGGCAACAGCGTGATCTGGAAGCCGGCCAACCTGACTCCGGCCAGTGCCGTTGCACTGACTGAAATCATTCACCGCCAGGGCCTGCCGGCAGGCACCTTCAACCTAGTGCTTGGCAGTGGCTCCGAGGTCGGCAACACCTTGATCAATTCAGAGCAAATCAATGCCGTCAGCTTCACCGGATCAGTCGACACCGGCCGCAAGGTGGCAGCAGCAACAGCCCCCCCAACTTCGTTCGCTGCCAGCTTGAGATGGGCAGCAAAAATGCCCTGGTTATTGCCGACGATGCCGATATTCAAACCGCTGTTGAGGCAACCATCATGGGCTCATTCTCCGGAGCAGGCCAGAAATGTACCGCCTCGTCGCGTTTAGTCGTTGTTGACAGCATTCACGATGCCTATGTCGATGCACTCATCAAACGAATGAGTACGCTCAAGATCGGCCATGCACTCGAAGACGGGGGTGTTCATGGGGCCGGTGGTCGATGGCAACCAGCTGCAGTCGAATCTGGACTGGATTGAGAAAGCCCGCCAGCACGGTGCCGAACTGGCCTTTGGCGGCGAGAAGCTCAACATGGAACATGACGGCTACTACATGGCACCGACCCTATTTTTGAACACGCAAAACAACTGGGATGTGAACCAGGAAGAAGTCTTTGCCCCCCCGATGGCAAGCGTCATTCGCGTTGCCGATCTGGATGAGGCCATTGCCACGGTCAACGATACCCGCTTCGGTCTAACCGGCGGCATCATCACCCAGAGCCTGCGTTCCAGTGCCTTGTTCAAGCAGCAGGCGCAAACAGGCTGCGTCATGGTAAATCTGCCAACGGCAGGCACGGACTATCACGTCCCGTTCGGTGGCCGCAAGCAATCAAGCTTTGGTCCCCGCGAGCAGGGCCAGTACGCCAAAGAGTTCTACACCGTAGTGAAAACCGCCTACCAGCGCCCTTACTAAGGAGCTTCTATGTATCAGGATCGCATCATCATCGACGGGCTGCAGTACTGCAACTGGGATCGGGCCTACTTTGAAACGCTAAAGGCCAGCGGGATCACCGCGGTACATGCCACCTTGGTGTACCACGAAACCGCCCGCGAAACCCTCACCCGCTTTGCCGAATGGAACCACCATTTCGAGCAGCACGGCGACCTCATTATGCCAGTCATGACCATGGCCGATATCGAAGCCGCCAAGGCAACAGGAAAGGTCGGTATCTTCTTCGGGGCCCAGAACTGCTCGCCGATAGATGATGAGATCGGCCTGATCGAAGTCATGCGCAAGCAGGGGGCTGCTGATCATGCAGCTCACCTACAACAACCAGAGCCTATTGGCGACAGGTTGCTATGAACAGGAAGACAGCGGCGTCACCCGCTTTGGCAGACAAGCCATTGCCGAGATGAACCGGGTTGGCATGATCATCGATATGTCGCACAGTGCCGAACGTTCAACCCTGGAGGCTATCGATCTGTCTTCCCGTCCAATCTGTATTAGCCACGCCAATCCGACCTTTGCCCATGATGCCCTGCGCAATAAGTCCAACGAGGTCATCAAATCGCTGGCCAGCCGAGGCGGTTTGATTGGTTTTAGTTTGTACCCGTTCCATTTACCCCAATAGCAGTCACTGTAGCTTAGAGCATTTCTGCCAGATGGCAGCTGATACCGCTGAATTGATCGGCGTCGAGCACCTCGGAATTGGTAGCGATCTGTGCCTAAACCAACCGCAGGCGGTACTGGAATGGATGCGCAACGGCCGCTGGTCGAAAGCCATGGACTATGGCGAAGGCTCGTCCAGCAATGCTGGCTGGCCTGATGCTCTGCCTTGGTTCTGTGGCACCAAGGGAATGGAAAATATCTATAACGGCTTGTTGAAACAAGGGTTCAGCGAGTCAGAGACGAACCGGATCATGGGCGGAAATTGGTTCAGCTTCCTGCAGGACGGTCTTAAGCCCGGGACGGCTTAAATCGACCATACTGAAGTGGCTAATTAAAAAGAGAACAAGAATCAAAACAGGTAGTGAAACTCTTACTTTTATGCAAAGGCAAATCCGATAACGTTTGGAGACATCACATGTCCGACTTTACCAACACTGTAAAAGCAGAACATATTCCAAGATCACAATCGACAGCCGAAAAACTCGGGCTCGATAACCCCCGCATTGTGGATGAGCGGCGGTTTTATTGCCCTCTTTGTCGTACTTGCGGTATACGACAGTGCCTTGCTCTCTGACTTGGTCAATGCCGGCTTCTCGTGGGCAGTGAAAATTTTTGGTCCTTATTGGCAGGTGCTGTTACTGCTTACTTTCTTGATAAGTCTGGTTTTAGCCGCAGGTCGTACCGGGCACGTTCGCCTAGGCGCACTTGATAAGCCTGAAATAGACGGTTTCCGCTGGATGGCAATCATCCTATGTACGCTTCTTGCTGGTGGTGGGGTATTTTGGGCTGCCGCCGAGCCTATCGCTCATTATGTTAGCCCTCCGCCTTTGTACGGCTCGCAAGAAAACCCTCAGCAAGGTGCAATCAATGCCTTATCGCAATCCTTCATGCACTGGGGGGGATTCCTTGCATGGGCGATTCTTGGCAGCTTAACCTCGATTGTATTAATGCACCTGCACTACGATAAAGGGCTGCCACTGCAGCCGCGTACTTTGCTCTACCCCCATTCTTGGCCAACGCGCATTAACCGGCCTAACAGGCGCACTGATTGATGCCTGCTGCATTATTGCCGTTGCCGCGGGAACAATCGGCCCAATCGGTTTCCTTGGGCTACAAATCAGCTTTGCATTAAATGCGCTATTTGATATCCCAGACGGCTTTACCACCCAATTTATCGTTATCCTTTGTGCAATTGCAATCTACACCCTGTCGGCCTTAAGCGGCTTGAATCGCGGTATTCAAATCCTTAGCCGTTATAACGTCATTTTGGCTGTTGGCTTAATGGCCTACATCCTGCTCGTAGGCCCAACAGGCTTCATCGTAAATGGTTATATTCAAGGTGTCGGCAGCATGATCGACAACTTTATTCCAATGGCAACCTACCGTGGCGATGAAGGCTGGCTAAGCTGGTGGACGGTATTCTTCTGGGGCTGGTTCCTCGGTTACGGCCCAATGATGGCAATCTTTATTGCGCGTATTTCACGCGGCCGCACTATTCGTCAATTGGTGATGGCGGTTAGCATCGCGGCACCGATTATTACTTGCTTCTGGTTTACGGTCGTCGGCGGATCCGGTGTCGCATTTGAAATCGCCGATCCGGGATCCGTGAGCAAAGCCTTCGAAGGCTTCAACCTGCCGGGTGCCCTGCTGGCCATTACCCAGCAACTGCCGTTCCCGTTAATCGTCTCCATTCTGTTTCTGATACTGACGACAATCTTCATCGTCACGACCGGAGACTCGATGACCTACACCATCAGTGTGGTGATCAGTGGCGACACCGAACCGAATGCAGCCATTCGTATATTTTGGGGGGGTGTGATGATGGGACTGACAGCACTAATCCTAATCTCCTTAGGCTCAGGCGGCGTTTCGGCGCTCCAATCCTTTATCGTCATCACAGCAGTCCCCGTTTCTCTTATCTTGCTGCCATCGCTGTGGAATGCACCACAAATGGCAATGAAGATGGCAAAGGAACAAGGCTTATAAATCACGCTTTACCCAATAGCGCGATTTACAGCTAAGGTCAGGCAGCCTGTCGAGCTGCCTTCCATAATAATAGTGAGCCGTCACCGGCTCAGACAACTTGAATATGGTGAGCAAAATGGATGCACATCGTTGTACTGGAACTCTACCTCAATTACGTCACCCGGATACGGTTATGTCTCCGGATCGTCTCGGCGCCATGCACCAAACGCGGATCAGCTTTGTCAGAAGCTTAATCCGCCGGATGGCCAACCAAAACTGGCAAACCTCCCAGCATCGCTGGGACTTGTCCGAACACGGATTTGGCACAGCCATTTATCGTCTAAAAACACCAGAACACCACTATCATCTTGTCGTGTTCTCCGATGAAATCGCCGATGACGAACGTAATGACCGAGTGATCGCTGAAAAATGGGACATCACCTTTGCCTTGGTACACGGTGATGTTGATGACGCACTTTTAGCCCAGTTACAGAGCAATGTGCCGCTCCAGGAAGCAGGCCGGAACACTAGCAAAGTGCTGGTACTTGCACGTGCCAACAAAAGTGTCCGGGTCTTTGACCATCTGGTCGAAGCCCTCTCTCAAGGACAGCAGCCTGACAGCCAGGTACTTGCCAGCGTCGGTTACATTCTGCGTACCACCGCCGTTTACGGTAATGGCAAGTTCGGTATTGCCGACTTTGAAATCTTACAAGACAACCATGATTTCAACCTCTCCTTCAGCGCGCAAATGTGTGCAGTCTATATGCTGCGCCAGTTCAGCCTCGACTGGATCCACTTTCTGGCCCAGCAGCAAGGCGGCGAGCAGGCCATCCATCTGGCACGCCCATTACAGCGTTACCTGGGGTGTCGGCAATGCAACAGGGCTGGGTATGGCCCCCTACCTGATCAACCATCCCCGTATAGTCGACCAGTGGTTGTCCGAGCGAGAGAAGGCGATTGCGGCTATCAACAATAAAACCATCACCCCCACCCGGTTGTGGCGTGATTATTCCACTACTCCAGCGTGCGTGCCTGCACCTACAGCAAGTCGTTACCATTGACGAACACCAGCGGGCATTGAACCTCCGGGCGGTCAGTGAAATCGAAACTATCATCAGCACCCTGCACGACGCCGCGAAGCAGCACCAGCCATGGCTGCAGTGGTTAGAGCAAAACAAAAGCTATAGCTACGAGACCCAGGAAATAGCACTTTCCTGCCTGCTGGAGCTCTACCCAGAAGATGTCGACAGTTTCGAAAACACCATGAATGCCGATGAAAATTTAACACTGAGCCCCCGGCATCACAGTCAGTGATCTACAGGACGTTCTCGCCACGCGTTATCGCTGGGCGCTGGACATCGATTTTAGCCAGCCGGAAAACACCTACTGGTTCTGGTACCGTTCGGAAGACAAGGAAGAACCGCGAATGGGGGGGGTCCGGGGGGGGCAGGAGCCGGGTGAGGATCGTGAACTTGGTCTGGATATCGCCTATCAGTCTATCAACTAAATTTGGCACTGGCCAAAGAGCCGTCCCACAGCACGCTGGCAGAATTTCTGCTGAAACAACCGCAGTTCCGTTCGATTGCCCGTAGGACCTGGACCTTGGGCCATTGTCCTATGGGTGATATTCAAATGAACGTGCTCAGCCAGAGTGCGCTGCCGATGCACCTGCTGCGCTGCAAATTGGCAATGTTTGGTGCCACCAAATTTGACCCACGCTCGGATCGCTGGGTACGGGTGACCTTTTTCCAGGGCGCTCCCCCCCTGACAGATGAAATCCATGACGGCGAATGGTTGTTCCCGCTATTGCCTGCAGACCACACCGATTCCCCATGCCAACAACTGCGTCGACACGACATCACAGCCGGAGGACAACGCATGATGCAAGTCTCACACAACGAACTGGTAGTACTGATAGGAAAAGCCTTTACAGGTCTGCGTCGCAGCTGTGGTGAAGCCGACATGATTGCCAATATGGTCGCCGATCTGGAGATGGTCGGTCTCAATGGCGTCGAGCACTTCGTCAAAGCTCTGGAGTTTCTGCAGCAAGAGCGCGACTGTCCGGTTGATGTCGAGGCCTCCTCCCCAAGCTTGCTCACGGCCAACCTGCATGGCTGCAGTATTTTATGCCACCTGCCAACAGTACTTGATTTCACCCTTGAAAAACTCATAGGCAAAAGCAGCATCACCCTCAATATCCAGCACTGTCATAACCGCTGGCTGGCCTTCGGCGAGCTGGTAAAACTGGCAGCCAAAGGGTTATCGGTTAAAGCTACCTGGCACAACGGCCATGACCCCCAAGCACATCATGTATGTCCTCAACAAAGGCTGCATCAATCCCGAACTGTTTGTCTCTGCCCTGTCTGCTACGCAACCAGCATGCCTGCATAGCTTGAAAATCGAGATCAGTACCCAACCTATCCCGCTGCCCGAAGCCTCCGAGTTCGAGCATCATATTTCGTCACAGACATTAGCCAACACTCAAGCGCAAGCCTGGCAGCATGGCATCACTGTCGATGAAACGCATTGGCAGCGGATCAAGCAGGCCGCCGGAGCGATCTTGGTCGAGTCGAGTAACACCTCCCGTCGTGGTGCCGGAGAGTCAGAACCGTCCCTGTAATCCATTCCCCGCTTTTCACGAGTTAGCGCCCCCATTACCGCTGGCTCGTGACCAAGGTCGCTCTTCCCCATTAAGTGTCTACAATTAACGAGCACTGACACACTCTTAACACATCGCACCTTGCTACTACCCCATTCCTCCGTAGAATGGGCGGGTTAACGACAACCAAGAGATACCAACGGATGAGCAACGCTATTAATCAGATGATTGCCAGCGAACTGAACGTTCGCAATGAGCAAATCACAGCCGCAGTCACTCTGTTAGATGACGGTAACACGGTGCCATTTATTGCCCGTTACCGTAAGGAAGTCACCGGGGGACTGGACGATACCCAATTACGTAATCTGGAATCCCGCCTCGGTTACCTGCGCGAACTGGATGATCGCCGTCAGGTCATCCTCAAATCAATTACCGAGCAAGGCAAGCTGACCCCTGAACTACAGGCTGAAATCTACGGGGCTGACAGCAAGACCCCGCCTTGAAGACCTCTACCTGCCATATAAACAAAAGCGTCGTACCAAAGGCCAGATTGCCATTGAAGCCGGCCTCGATCCCCTGGCCGATACATTATGGCAGCAGCCAGCAAACGAACCTGAAGCAACAGCTGCCAGCTACGTTGATGCGGATAAAGGGGTCGTCGATACCAAGGCTGCACTAGACGGTGCCCGTGCCATTCTGATGGAGCGTTTTGCCGAAGATGCCGCGCTGCTTGACAAAATCCGCCGCCAGCTGAAGAACAATGCCGAACTGACGTCACGTCTAGTCGATGGCAAAGAGCAAGAAGGCGCGAAATTCAAAGACTACTTTGAATACAACGAACCGCTAAAAAACATTCCGTCGCACCGTGCTCTGGCGCTATTCCGCGGCCGAAACGAAGGCTTCCTGCAGTTATCACTCAATGCCGATCCCCCCCAGCAGGACGAAGGTGTTAAAGGCTCTTACTGCGAGGTCATGATTGCCGATCATTACGGCGTGACACTCGGTAGCCAGCCAGCCGATACCTGGCGCAAACAGGTGATCAGCTGGGGCATGGCGCATCAAAATCCTGATGCACATGGAAACCGAGCTAATGAGTGCGCTGCGTGAAAAAGCCGAAGATGGTGCCATGCAGGTATTTGCCGACAACCTTAGTGATCTGCTGATGGCCGCGCCGGCAGGCCCGCGTACGACACTGGCACTTGATCCCGGTTTACGGACCGGCTGTAAAGTTGCCGTCATTGACACCACCGGTAAGCTGGTCGATATCGCCACCATCTATCCGCACCAGCCACAACGGCAAGTCACCCAGTCGGAATCCACTATCTTAGCTCTGCTGAAAAAACATCACGTGGATCTGATTGCAATTGGTAACGGCACTGCTTCACGTGAAACAGATGCCTTTGTTGCCAAGCTACTCAAAGACAACAACCTAAAAATTCAAAGCGTCATGGTGAGCGAAGCGGGTGCATCCGTTTATTCGGCATCAGAACTTGCAGCCAACGAATTTCCTGATTTGGATGTATCCATTCGTGGTGCAGTATCCATCGGGCGTCGCCTGCAGGATCCGCTGGCAGAGCTGGTAAAAATCGACCCGAAAGCCATCGGTGTCGGCCAATATCAGCATGATGTTAGCCAAAGCATGCTGGCCAAGCGCCTTGATGCGGTGGTGGAAGACTGTGTAAACGGCGTCGGTGTCGATGTAAACACAGCATCTGCGGCCCTGCTGACTCGTGTTGCCGGTCTGACCAAGACCATCGCCCAGAATGTCGTGGATTACCGCGACGAGAATGGTCGTTTCGAAAGTCGTACCACCTTGAAAAAAGTCGCTCGCCTCGGGCCGAAAGCATTCGAGCAGTGTGCTGGTTTCCTGCGTATTATGAACGGCAAGAACCCGCTCGACAGCTCGGCGGTCCACCCTGAATCGTATGCCGTCGTAAAGGCAATTGCAGCCAGCAATAGCAAGCCGATGGATGCCGTTATTGGTAATACAGACTTCTTGCGTAGCCTAAAAGCAGCAGACTATACCGACGAGAAATTCGGCCTGCCGACGGTCACCGACATCATCAGCGAGCTGGATAAGCCTGGCCGCGATCCGCGTCCTGAATTCAAGACTGCCACCTTTGCCGAAGGCGTCAACGAGGTCAAAGATCTGATCCCGGGCATGGTGCTTGAAGGGGTGATCACCAATGTCACCAACTTCGGGGCATTCGTCGATGTCGGTGTCCATCAAGACGGCTTGGTTCATATCTCGGCCCCCTCTCCGACAAATTCGTATCGGATCCGCGCGAGGTGGTAAAAGCCGGTGATATCGTCAAGGTGAAGGTAATGGAGGTCGATCTGCAGCGCAAGCGGATAGGTATGTCTATGCGCCTAAACGATGAACCGGGACAGGAGAAACCAGCCCCGCAAACCTCAGGTCCAGCGACAGCAACCCCCCCGAGAGCAGCACCAGCCTCGCGGCAATAGCAACCGTGACAACAGCAGCCAGGGGGGGAATAACGGGGGGGCAATGGGCGGCGCCTTTGCCGCGGCATTTGCCAACGCGAAAAAGAAATAAATAGTAACGAAGGGCTAAAAACAAGTCTCGAGTTAAAGCAGAAGAGCCAGCATGAGAATGCTGGCTCTTTTTTTGTTAGTTCTGGAGCCTGCTTTTAAAGCACCACCAAATATTCTGTCGGCGGATTCGGGATCGTTGCCTGCGCATAACGATGGGGCGACAACCCCCCCTTTGGTACGCTCAACCTCGCTGATTTTCTCCAGATCCTCAAGCAATTCTCTCGGTAGCTGAATATGCATGGAATAGCCCAGCTCACTGACATCGGCCATATAGCTATCTGCCGACAGCGCCTTAACCAACTGCTCGAAATCTTCCTGATAGCCATACTGTTTCTCAGCCACAGGCATATCATGATAGTCAGGGTGCTCGCTAGGATCCCACGAGGGCTTCTTAAGCTGTTTTTCATCACTACTGAGTGGTTTTTCCCGCGCAGATTCGGCGGTTTGGGTCGGAGGGACAATTTTTTCACGTACACGGTTATCCCGCGCGACCTGTTCGGTAGGCGGGTTCACTGAAGGAGCAACCGTTGGCGCTCCTACCTGTACTGGGGGAAACAATCATGCTGACGCACTTCTCCGAGCATCAGCTGATGGGTCAATCAGGCAATTGCAAGCAACACCGTTGCTACCGTACCCAGAGCTGACAGCACTTGCCCTGCAGTATAGAAGTCATCAGTATTTTGCTTCACTTCATCGGGGGTGATCCATTCCCAATGCACCATAGGCAAACGACTCGGCGAGCTTGGTCGTTTGCTCATTACCATCAGCCTCAGTTTTCTGTTTGCCCGTGTCTGCCGCCTGCATACGTTTCGCCTCCTCAGAGATCGATACGGTGCTTTCGCCGGTTTTCACGGAACGGGTTTGCTCAGCCGTCTGATTCCCTTCATCAGCTTTGGCTGAAGCTGCAGCCGACGCTTTTAACGTCGCTGGCGAATAAGCAGTTGTATTCGCAACACTTCCTACTGTCATTATGGCCTCTCTCCTTTACAGAGCAACTCCATTTCTAAGATATCGGCACCATTTTCGAAAAGTTTAAGAAAATGTTACCAATTCGCCACACATGACCAGTATTCCGTTAAGTCTGCTCGATAAAAGCACGCAATGCCTTCACAAACTCCTCAGGATGCGAGATGAACGGGGGCATGCGATGCCGCGGCAAACACTTGCCGCTCAGACTGGGGAGCCAGTTCATCCAGCACGGCTGCAATTTTCACCGGAACCAACCCGTCAAGACGCCCGTACAGGCGCAACCAGGGCTGGGAGATCTGGCCTAGCTGATCCCGCAAGTCGACATCAGCCAGCAGTTTCAGTCCAGTCGCCAGCGCTTCTGGGTTCGGCTGAGGGCGTGAAAATACCGCCTGCTTCAGCAGTTTGATATCCTGCCGTGCCGTCGGGCTGCCCATCGCCTGCAGCGCCATAAAGCGCTCAATGGTCAGCTGAAAATTGTCGCTCAGTTGGTGCTGAAAATCTTCCAGAACCTGGGGCTGAATACCTCGCCATGTGTTTTCTGCCGCAAAACGCGGGGGGGAGCTGGCTACCGTCACCAGAGAAGTCACCCGCTCAGGTGCCTGGAGGGCAGCCTGAGTCGCCACTAGTCCACCTAGAGACCAGCCCAACCAAATTGCAGATTCTGGCGAATATTCAAGCAATTGGTATGCCATGTCTTCAATATTGTCTGCAAGAAGCTCACGACTGTGACCATAGCCAGGCAAATCAACCAGATGCACACGGAAATACGGCGTTAACAATGGCAGGAGCTGCTGCCAGACCGCCCCCCCATTCATTCCCCAGCCATGAATGAGAACCAGATCCGAACCTTGGCCTTCAGTTTGCCAATGTAGCTTGGCTGTCATTTACAATTCCTTCTTATAACCACAAGAACTGGCTATTACCAGCCCAACAGGATGGCAAAGATGTTATCCCTATTATCGCCAAGATCAATCTTTCAATGGACCAACCAGCAATGCCAGCTGTGCCACTTGCCGCTACGCCCTCGGGATCAGGTGTGGTGCCAACACTGTATAAACCACTTTCCCCAACCGCCCTATTGCTCTCGCTGCGGTATGACAACAGCGAAGCCATCCGGCGAGTGCGGCAATTGCCTGTTAGAACCGCCTCCCTGGCAGCAATTTTACCGACTAGGGGAATATAACTTTCCCCTGCGCCAGTTGGTTCACCAGCTCAAGTTCAGCGGTAAGTTCTGGTTAGCCGAGCCCCTCGGGGCGCCTTCTCGCTCGGCAAATTGTCCATCCGGCACCTGCCGTCATTCCGGTCCCCCCTGCATCCGCTACGTAGGTTCACCCGTAGTTTCAACCAAAGTACCTTATTGGCCCGGGGCCATTGCCCGAGAAACGGAAAGCCGGTGCCTGCCCAATGCACTTCAACGAACGCGCCATACCCAGACACAACGTCATCTGAGCAAACGCGATCGCAAGAAAAACCTCAATCAAGCCTTTATACTTAAAGCAAAGCAGCTACCTGAGCATGTCGCCATCGTCGATGATGTCGTCACGACGGGCAGTACTGTGGCAGAGCTGACGCATTTACTGCTGCGGAATGGGGTCAAGCAAGTCGATATCTACTGCATCTGCTTCACTCCGCCTCGGCAATAACCGCGGAAAATCCCCCAGAAATGTGATGAAAGCATAGTCACAACGATTAGGGGGTGATACAAAGTGCGTCTAAGAGTAGAATAGAATTAATCTTACTAAATAAGTCAGGTATTACGTCGTGTCTATGATTACTATTTCTGAAAATGCTCAACAGCATTTTGGCAAACTTCTTGCGCAACAGCCGGAAGGCACCAACATCCGAGTATTCGTGGTTAATCCTGGTACTCAAAACGCAGAGTGCGGCGTGTCCTACTGCCCGCCGGAAGCGGTTGAAGCAAGCGATACTGAAATTAAACTCGATCTGTTTTCTGCATTTGTCGATGAGCTTAGCCTACCGTTCCTTGACGATGCAGAAATCGATTTTGTCACTGACAAAATGGGTTCCCAGCTTACCCTGAAAGCGCCGAACGCCAAAGTTCGCAAAGTGTCTGACGATGCCTCGCTGATGGAACGTGTCGACTACGTCATCCAGACTCAGGTTAATCCACAGCTAGCAGGCCACGGCGGCCATGTTTCTCTGGCGGAAATAACCGAAGACGGTGTCGCAATCCTCCAGTTTGGTGGTGGCTGTAACGGCTGTTCTATGGTTGATGTCACTTTGAAAGAAGGAATCGAAAAAGAGCTGCTGGCTCAGTTCATCGGTGAGCTGACCGGCGTTCGCGATGTCACTGAACACGCCCGTGGTGAGCACTCTTACTACTAAGTGTGAAACCAACATCAACGGTACAAATAAAAAAGCGAGAGCCAAGGCTCTCGCTTTTTTATGCAATTCAAATCGGCAATTACGAGTCGATCACCGTAATGGTGACCGAACGACGTCCCCCCCAGTTCCTGGCAGCCTGAATATCCTTGCCCATATAGATATCAATCTTGCGGCTCCAGCGCTTGTTCATCTTATCCAGCACTACATACTCACCAGGCAGGCCAGAAATCTTGACCTTGGTACCATGGGTGATCCCCATTTTCAGCAGATCACGGGATACCGCAATCACCTTCATACCCGGTTTTAGACGATCGCCCCCAAGCTGCAATTGAGGGATTGCTGTTGGTTTGGGCCCGAACCGAGTTATAGGCCGTTGCCGTTACTTTTAACGTTTTGCCCTGCATGCCTGCCAATGCAGACGTACCCCCAACCCAGCGTTATCACGGCCAATAGAAAGCCAACTATTGCTTGTTTCATTTACACTACCTGTTCAATAATTGAGCGCATTTTAAACAAATAGCTTGCCTCATGTGTAGCCTTTTTTTGCCGTAAAAATAACCAAGTCGAGTTGAAAAATTATAACTAGTTGTTTGTGCTATCAGGTTCCGGACAGTACCTGGAAAATATTTTTACCACTAATTGATAAAACACACAGTAACCCGGGGGCAAATATGTCAATGGTCACACTGGGCTTACCACAGGGCCAACAGCCAGTGATCAGCCAGCAAGACCACGAACAGAGCCAGCAAGTGCCAAATTGAATACTTGAACGTTGCCCACGCATGGCCGGTACTATCGGCAAACTTCAGCTTGCCGGCATAGGCAATAAAACCGAGATTCAGGAAGCTGCTCCCAGCCAGGTATAATCCGCCACTCATCCCGGTCAGCCACGGCAACAGGCCAACCAGCGCCAGCAAGACGGTATAGAGCAAAACCATAGTTTTGGTGAACTCTATGCCATGGGTAACCGGCAGCATCGGGATCCCGGCTTTGGCATAGTCATCCCGGCGGTGGATAGCCAGCGCCCAAAAATGCGGCGGGGTCCAGGTAAAGACCAGCATCACCAGCAACAGGGCGTGCGGATCAAACTGGCCGGTAACCGCGGTCCAGCCCAGCAGCGGCGGAGCCGCTCCTGCCAAACCACCAATCACGATATTCTGCGGGGGTCGCATGTTTAAGCCACACGGTATAGACCACCGCATAGCCAATCAGGCTGGCGAAGGTCAGCCAGGCCGTCAGGGCATTTAGCTGCCATAGCAAGGCAAACCCGGCCACCATCAGGACAGAGGCAAATATCACCGCCTTGTAGGTTTCGACCCTTCCCTTGGCCAGCGGACGGTGATGAGTCCGGGCCATCTGAGCGTCAAACCGGCGATCCAGCACATGGTTAAAGGCGGCCGCAGCGGCCGACTGCAACCCGATACCGGCCAGTCCAAGCACCACCGCCTTCAGCGGCGGAATTCCGGAAACGGCCAGACACATGCCGACCAGTGCGGTCAGCAACAACATCGCCACCACCTTGGGTTTGGTCATGGTCAGGTAATCCTGCCAAACCCGCTGATGATGACGGGCCATTTTGATGCTGGCATGACCAGCCATCTGTAGTTTAGCCATAATTTCAGCCCTCCCTTGCATGATTCCAATGGCTTCGAAGTGGTGTCCGGTAACTGTATATCTGGTAGTTAGTCGCAACCAGAGTCAGCAGCAACACAGCACCAACCACATTGTGACCAACCGCTACCATCAAAGGCAGACTGGCGACAATATTGGTGATCCCCCCCAACGATAACTGAAGCAGAAGTACGCTACAGACCGCCAGTGCAAATCGGCGCAAGATAGCGATCTGCCACAACCGCCAGATCAGCACCACCAGCACCAAGGTCGTCACCGCCGCCCCCAGCCGATGGGCAACATGGATCGATACCCGCTGCGTAAAGTTAAGCACGCCATACTGATAGCTATCACTCTCTGGCTGGAGCGGATTAAATGCCGACAACTCGAAATGCTGCTGCCAGTCGACCTCGCAAATAGGCAGCTGGGTACACACTACTGCGGCATAATTCGCAGCCGTCCAGCCGCCGAGCGCCACCTGACCGACAGTAACCACCAAGGCTGCTGCAGCCAATAACGAGGCTCCCGCCAAAGAATGGGTTGAGGAGGGCCGGTAGATCTGGCTGACAATGCGAGTCTCACGGCGGCGTACCCGCAGCGCCAGCAGAAGCAGCAAAGCTGCGGTCGTAAATCCCCCCAGCAAGTGGCCCATCACGACCACCGGCATCAAAGACATCGTGACAGTCCACATACCGAGTACGGCCTGGAAGATCACCGTTCCAAGCAGCAAGACAGGCAGGCCTCGTGGGGGGGTATTCCTGCGGCGCCAGGCAACCAGGTTAATGACAGCAATAAACACACCCAGCGTACCGGCCAAATAGCGGTGAAACATTTCGTTCCAGGCTTTCTCAACGTCGACAGGGCTGTCAGGAAATGCAATCAATGCCTGGGTATGTTGCTCGCTGGTCTGCGGTACGGTGGCAAACCCGTAGCATCCTGGCCAGTCAGGGCAGCCAAGCCCCCGCTTCGGTTAGTCGCGTGTAGGCCCCCCCAGAGCAATAACACAGAGGGATAGCAGAAAGGTCACATAAACAAGATATTTGAAACGAAACAACCGCATAGGCCCTCCTTAGCCAATTTTAGACACTTTAAGCAGCCGCTTAAGATCGCGCAGCAAATCCTTGCCCTGAGCGAGAATGGCGGTTTGGCCTTTGACTAAAGGATAGGCCATCATGACATTGCCGAGAGGGTCGGCGATGTAGATTGCCCTGGCACCGTACTCCAACGTCCGAAGCTGCTCAATCACATGATCGGGGACCAGCATCTGCTCCACCCCCCTGTATCTGACTGTCGGTATCTGCCGACAAGTGGGGGGGCAAGGTCGCCTCTGCAACCAGCAGTACACTGCTCACCCTATCCTGCTCGGCCCCGACGGCCTGCGGGATCTGGCGAAGGTTGAACAACGCACCGACACATAGCTCATCACACTCGTCCGGCATCAGATAGACCAGTTGCCACTTGCCTGTTTGACCGAGCCAATCAGACGCCAAAGGGATAGGCAGCAGTTCGCCGCGGTTAGTCACGCCTCCCTGATACCAGTTCAAATCCAGTACCAGCTTTGCCAATACAACCGGCAGCAAAAATGCACTGAGTAACAACAACAACGTTCCATGTTTTTCATACCTTGCTCCGTTTCAACCACCAGCCGGCAAGCCCGGTTATTGCGAGTGCCATCAAAAACCACTGCACCGCATAGGCATAATGCTTCTGGGGGGGCCCAACCACAACCGGTGTCCATGTTTGTTGCAGGGCAACCGGGCTTTCAGGATCGATTTGTAAAACCCATGGCCTAAGCGGCAATGCCATTTTCTCGCTCAGTTTGTCGATGTGCAGGTTCTGGACCCGCAGCGGCCAGTCAGAGTCCAGCGGGACTGACCTCAATTCCAGCAACAATGAAGGGGGGGGAGCGATCACCCCGGATATTCTTAGCTCACCATGATGTTCAGGCAACACCGGTGTCTGCTCTCGGTAATCAGGCGCCGCTATCCAGCAAGATTGACCAGCACCCACCCATTATCTGCGGCAAACGGATACAGCACATGGTAACCCGGCCTTCCACGATAAAGCTGGTTATCCAGCAGTACAGCCTTGCTATGATCAAACTCACCGCGCAAGGTCAGGCTGTACCAGTGCGGAGCACTGGGCAGACTGGCCAGGCTGTAATACATTTGTTCACTGCGATACTTGAGTGCCGAATTCAGCATCTCTTTTTCCTGCGCCCGCGACATTTGCCACAAGCCGAGCTTGACCAATGTCACCAGTACCGCCACAGTAAAAAGTATGAAACCAATCCTTCGCATGCTCACCTGTGATCTGTTGGAGTGCCTATGCTGCTAAAAGCGATTATCGTCTGCCTGTTAGTCTTTATTGTCCTGAACCTGTTCCGCGCCCTCCCGGCGATGCTCAGGGGCCAGAGCAACCAGCCCATGACCCGCTACCTTGGCCGACGGATCATGATTTCAGTCATCGTTTTCGCCTTGCTGCTGATCGCGGTAGCCAGCGGTTATATCACCCCGAACCCAAGACCATACTAAAAATCCAAGACCACACTAATCAACCATGTACGGTACTCCTCGCCTCTCAAAGTATATAAACGAAGACGAACAGCCCCAGCCAGACGACATCGACAAAGTGCCAGTACCAGGCACCGGCCTGAAAGGCAAAATGCTTCTCGGGCGAGAAATGCCCTCTTAATATCCGCAGCCAGACGATAAACAGGATCAAGGTCCCCCAGGGTCACATGGAGGCCGTGAAAACCAGTAAGCAAAAAGAAGGTATTACCGTACACCCCCGAGTCCAGTGTCAGCCCCATATCCTGGTAGGCATGGATGTACTCTACCCCCTGGAGGTAGACAAACAGCGAGCCCAGCAATACTGTCAGCAGTAAAAACAACGTCAGCCGAGGCCTGTCACCCCCGTTCCAGTGCGGTATGGGCAATATGGACCGTCACCGACGAGGTCAGCAGGAGCATGGTGTTATACAATGGCAGCCCCCCCAATGGCCCCCCCATACCCTGAGTTTCGGTTCCGCCCGGCGTCAGCTCCAGCGGCCACTGGGCGATAAACTCCGGCCACAGCACGGCATGGGTCATCGCATTATTTCCGGCCCCCCCGCCAAGCCAGGGAACCGCAATCATCCGGGCATAGAACAAGGCGCCGAAAAAGGCAGCAAAGAACATCACTTCCGAGAAAATAAACCAGCTCATGCCCTGCTTGAAAGAGCGATCCATCTGGCTACTGTATAGCCCGCCCATCGATTCACGGATAACATCGCGAAACCAGCCAACCAGCATCAGCAATAGCAGACCGACACCGGACAACAAGATCCACGGTCCCTGACCGTTAAACAAATCACCTACCGTCGCACCGGCGCCAAGAGCAATAAGAAACAGGGCGGCGGCACCGACAATGGGCCAAATACTGGCTTCCGGCACATAGTAGTGCTCATGAGGCGTTTTCATCGATTGATCATGTTCAGTGTATGGATTCGCCATCTTTCAACCTCATTGCGTTTGTGCCGTGGCAGTCGGCTGGGCGTTGTATAAGGTGTATGCCAACGTCAGGGTATGAATATCCTCCGGTAGCTCCGGATCGACATAAAACACGAGAGGCAGCTGCGCCGACTCCCCCCGCCTCGAGCGGCTGACGGTTAAAGCAGAAACATTCAATCTTGTTAAAGTACTGGGCGCCGAGTCCAGGAGTCACCGAGGGCACCGCCTGACCAATGCTCGCATACCGTGTCAGATTGCGGGCGGCGTAGTTGATAGTCTGAGTCTGGCCGGGATTCACGACGACCCGCCGTACCTCAGGCTCGAAGGTCCACTCCATTCCCGGGTTGATATAGGCAACGAACTCCACCGTCACCTGACGCTGGGTATCAATAGTCATACTGCTTGCAGCCGGTACATCCGCAGTCTTGCCGTTAATGCCGGTAATATCGCAAAACACGTCATACAGTGGCACGAGAGCAAAGGCAAAACCGAACATGGCAATAGCCAGCCCCCCCACCAGCGACCAGACAGAGCGTTGATTGTTCCTTTTTCCTGCCCCCCCGGGGGCAGACGGCTTGCTCATAGTGCCCCCTAGTCAATCTTCGGTGGCGTAGAAAAGGTATGATGCGGTGCCGGTGACGCAACGGTCCACTCAAGCCCTTCGGCACCGTCCCACGGTTTAGCCGACGCCTTCTCGCCGCCGCGGACACACTTGATAACCACAGCAAGAAAGATCAGCTGCGACAGGCCGAACAAGAACCCACCCACGCTGACCACGGCATTGATATCGGCAAACTGCAACGCATAGTCCGGGATCCGGCGCGGCATCCCTGCCAGACCGAGAAAGTGCATCGGGAAGAACAGAATATTGACCGAGACAATCGAGCACCAGAAGTGCCACTTCGCCAGCCTTTCGTCGAACATGTAGCCGGTCCATTTGGGCAGCCAGTAATAGGCGGCAGCCATGATGGAAAAGATAGCCCCCCGAGACCAGTACATAGTGGAAGTGTGCGACGACGAAATACGTATCGTGGTACTGGAAATCAGCCGGGGGTAATCGCCAGCATCAGGCCGGAAAAACCGCCGATGGTAAACAGCACGATAAAGGCAATAGCAAACAGCATCGGTACCTCGAACGTCAGCGAGCCGCGCCACATTGTTGCGACCCAGTTGAAGACCTTGACCCCTGTCGGCACCGAGATCAGCATGGTGCAGTACATGAAAAACAGCTCGGCCGCGACCGGCATGCCGGTGGTAAACATATGGTGTGCCCATACCAAGAAGCTCAAACCGGCAATCGAGGCAGTCGCGTAGACCATCGAGCTGTAGCCAAACAATTTCTTACGGGAAAAGGCAGGGATAATGGCCGAAATAATACCGAAACTCGGCAAAATCATAATATAGACTTCCGGGTGACCGAAGAACCAGAAGATATGCTGGAACATCACCGGATCCCCCACCACCGGCAGCATCAAAGAAGCTGGTACCGAAATACTTGTCGGTCAGCACCATGGTCACCGCCCCGGCCAGCACCGGCATGACGGCAATCAACAAAAATGCAGTGATCAGCCAGGTCCAGACAAACAGCGGCATCTTCATGTAGGTCATGCCCGGAGCTCGGAGGTTGACGATGGTAACAATCACATTGATCGCCCCCATGATGGAGCTGATCCCCATAATATGGATCGCGAACACAAACAAGCCGGTACTTTGTGGACTGAATGTCGTAGACAGCGGCGCATAGAAGGTCCAACCGAAGTTTGGTCCGCCCCCCTTCCATGAACAGCGAGGCCAGCAGGAGGGAAAAGGCAAACGGCAGAATCCAGAAACTCCAGTTGTTCATCCGAGGCAATGCCATGTCCGGCGCCCCCAATCATCATCGGGATCATCCAGTTTGCCAACCCTGTAAAGGCTGGCATAACGGCACCAAATACCATAATCAGGCCGTGAACGGTGGTCATCTGGTTAAAAAAAGTTCGGTTCCACCAGCTGCAGGCCCGGTTGAAACAGCTCGGCCCGGATCACCATGGCCATTGCACCACCCACCAGAAACATCGCGAAACTAAACATCAGGTACAGCGAGCCGATATCTTTGTGGTTGGTGGTAAACAGCCAGCGCTTTAGCCCACTCTGGTGATGTTCGTGATGGAGCTTAGTGTCAGTGTCTTCGACCTCAGTTTGTTCGCGCAGCATATCCGTCATTATTTCAACCTCCCTTAAAGCTCTTCACCATTGAGGACAGCCTGCACTTCTGCCGCCTGAACCGTTTCACCCGTACTGTTTCCCCCCCAGGCGTTGCGCTCATAGGTAATCACTGCCGCCAACTGTTTCAGGCTAAGCTGGGGGGGCCAAACGCCTGCATGGCAGTCCCGCTGCGTCCATGAACGACGATGCTGATATGCTCGAGCTTCTTCGCCGAATCGATTGATACCCCCCCCTGACCAGCCAAGCCAGGAAAGGCACCGGGCAACCCTTTGCCGTTCACCTGGTGACACATTGCACAGCGGGTGTTGTATACCTGCTCGCCCAGTTCCATTAGCTCATCCAATGACATCTCCATGGCCAGCAACCGTTGTTCTTCTTCATAGGCTTGCTGCTGGGCAACCTTGGTGGTTTGAAGCCACTGGTCATACTCAGCCTGAGGCTTGGCAATCACGACAATCGGCATAAAACCGTGGTCTTTGCCGCATAGCTCGGCGCACTGGCCACGATAGATGCCGGGCTTGTCTATCCGGGTCCAGGCCTCATTGATAAAACCTGGGTTGGCATCTTTCTTAACGGCAAAATCCGGTACCCACCAAGAGTGAATCACATCCTGCGAGGTGATCAAAAATCGCACTTTCTGCCCGACCGGCAATACCAGAGGCCTATCAACCTCGAGCAAATAGTTTTCCCGCTTGTCGCGCTCATTCGCTATTTGGGCAGTGGTTGTCGCTAGCAGTGAGTAAAATTCAACTTCTTCGTCAAAATAGCTGTAATGCCACTTCCACTGCGAGCCGGTAACCTGAATGGTGATGTCAGATTCCGAGGTATCTTCCATTGCCAGCAACGTATTGGTGGCCGGTATCGCCATCACAATAAGAATAACGAAGGGGGATGATGGTCCATAGGATCTCGACCTTGGTACTTTCATGGAAGGAGGCCGCGACAGACCCTTTGGATTTGCGGTGATGAATGATGGACCAGAACATGACACCAAATACCACAATACCAATCACTACGCAGATATAGAGAATGGTCATATGGAGATCAAATACACGCTGGCTGACTTCAGTAACACCCCTCGGTCATGTTCAAGCGCATTGTTTCCGTTTCGGCGGCCACAGGCGGCGTCATAGCCGCAACCAGTGATCCCCAGATCAATTGGCGATTCTTCACCCGGATCCCTCCTTTCCGTCGCCCTGATTTACTTCAAGAGCAGGTCAGTCAAATGCACTTGTCACTCTTCTCATGGGCAAATTAGTGCAAGTCAAATAACAATTTATTTACATTTAACTTAGGACAGGATCGAAAAATGAGCAATAAATTGGACAGAAAAAATGAAACGTACAAAGGGGATATCACAACAGAGTAACGGGTTGAGGAGGGGGTAATCGCAGGGCAACAGGACAAACTACAAACGGAAATGCACTAATACGGGTGTCAGACGATATTTTAAGCTAGGGATTTTTGCAATCCAGCGCTGCCATGAACGCCAGCGGGTACAGTGGTGATCCAATGGACTATGGCTGCTGATCAGCTCAGCCCAGGGCAGCCAGTTCAACACCTGCTGCACGGGATCTTTGTAACCATGACGGTAGTCGCCCGCGCCCATTTTGGTTGCCATTGCCGAGCTACAGCGATCACCGGCAATCGCCAGACACACCTCAATCTGGCTAAAATGGCAGCCGATACGCTGGATGAAATGTACCAGCTCACTGCTATTGCATTGCAGCAAGGCCTGATCACACAGCAGCATAACCGGCGCATTATTTATCACCGGTAGCGACTTGAGCCAGGAGAGATCGGTGACTGAACCAGGCCGCATCGTATAGCGTTCGCTACGGTGGAAAAGACGCTCGCGCCACAATAAGCTTTCGTCGGTATCGAGCTCAAACCAACGACAACGACCGTTATCAAGACGATAGAAGCGGGTATCAAGGCCGGCACCGACATTGATGATCCAGCCGTTGGGATGACGACGCAAAAACTGCTGAACCTGGCGATCACATTGCAGGGTCAAGGTCGCATGGAGCAGCTGACGTTCAGTCACATTGCCCGACAAACAATCTGGCTTAAGGTAGCACTGGCTGCACGCGGCAGCAGCGACAGGATCATAGATCAGGCCATCATCCTCAAGGCTCTCGCGACTACGCAGCCATAAAGGTTGAAGCAAGGCGGTAGGTATGTGGTAACGGGGAAGAGTTGGTCATTATCACCTCCATCTGATCATGGATTGATGATAATGACTATCATTAACTTTTGCAAAACATTCTATACAAATAATGTACAGCTCCTCATGTAGGGCTGCAAAAGTATGTTTTGTACTGCCGACCAGGTCGGCTGCCGAATAAAAAGCTACATCCAGTCAGCGTTGCGGATCACACCAACGGCAATACCTTCAATCGACAACTGTTGATGGTTCAAATCAACCACAATCGGCGCAAACTCTTCGTTCTCCGCGTGCAGCAGCACCTGGGAACCTTTCTTCTCGAGACGCTTCACGGTGACATCATCCTCAACACGGGCAACCACCACCTGACCATTGTGAACATCTTGGGTCTTATGCACAGCCAATAAATCGCCATCCATAATACCGATATCTTTCATACTCATGCCGTTGACCCGCAGCAGAAAATCGGCACGGGGCTTGAACAGCGCCGGATCGACTTCGTAATGCGTCTCGACATGCTCCTGAGCCAGAATCGGCTCACCGGCAGCCACCTGGCCAATCAGCGGCAAGCCTTTCTCTCGGGCATCATCATTATTGACAAGCAGACGGATCCCACGGGACGCACCCGGAATGATCTCAATCACTTCTTTGCGTGCCAATGCTTTCAGGTGCTCTTCGGCAGCATTGGCAGAGCGGAAACCGAGTTCACGGGCTATTTCAGCACGTGTTGGCGGCATTCCAGAATCTTCGATTTTTGCTTTGATCAAATCAAAGACTTCTTGTTGGCGCGGCGTTAACGGCTTCATGACTCACCCTGTCTTTTTATACAGTTCACTGTGAGTATATCCAGTGTTAACAAGGTTGAAAAGACAATTGTTTACGAAAAGAGCAATTTTCCTCTAATCCGTTTCTCATCCAACCAGCTGCAAACCGTTGCGCTTGGCGGTATCCAGGTATCAGACGTACTGATCATCAGCATCGTTTTCTGTCAAAAATCAATACGTCGTGAATATGCACAACAAGACCAATGGGATAGCACTAAATATCATTTACAATAAGATTTAACCGAAAGTATGTGGTATATCGCTGCAAAACGACACGCGTTTTCTGCTATCCTTGCCTCGCATTAAGAATTCGAGGCTAGTAAAAAGATATGTCAAGTTGGCAGAAAATCTATCGAAAATTATTGAATTTGCCGCTTTCTCTGCTGGTTAAAACCCATTCAATACCTTCTGATCCGGTCGCTGATCTGGAACTCGATCTAGAACGACCGATTATCTATATTCTACCGTTTCGCTCTAACACCGATTTGATGACATTGCGCAGCAGTACCCAAGAGCTGGGGGGGTTGCCTGATCCGCTGTCACCACTGGAAATTGATGGCAAGCCGTACATACGCTATGTCTATATCTCCGACGGTCCGAGTGTATTCGGTTCAGATGGTGTGCTCCCGCAAGAATCCATTGATCTGTTCACCGCACTGCTCGAGCAACATAAGCAGGATGCCGAGCTCGATCTTCAGGTCATTCCTGCAGCGATTCTCTGGGGTCGGAAACCGGGCAAGGAAGAAAGCCACAAACCAGTACTGCGTCCGCTCAATGGTCCGGAAAAATTCTGCACCATTTTAGGCCGTGGACGAGACTGTATGGTACGCCTGAGTACCCCCCCGGTGTCCCTGCGTTATATGGCAGACAATCACGGTACCGATGACTCTATCGCCCACAAGCTGGCACGCGTGGCCAAAATCCACTTCTCACGCCAGCAACTTGCCGCTTCCGGGCCGAAGCTGCCGGATCGCCAGGCACTATTCAAACGCCTGTTGGCCTCCAAAGCCATTGAAAAAGTCGTGGCCGAAGAAGCCCAGAGCCGAGATGTACCTGTCGAGAAGGTCCGCAAAGAAGCCATTGATATGATGGAAGAGATCGCGGCTGATTTTTCCTACTCGCTAATCAAGCGCGGCGAACGCTTCCTCGGCTGGCTCTGGAACAAGCTATACCAGGGGCTGAACATTCACAATGCTCAGCGTGTCAGGAAGCTGGCTCAGGACGGTCACGAGATTGTCTATGTCCCCTGCCACCGTAGCCACATGGACTACCTGCTACTATCCTACGTACTATATCGAGAGGGCCTGGTACCTCCGCATATTGCCGCAGGTATCAACCTGAACTTCTTCCCGGCCGGCCCTATTTTCCGTCGGGGGGGCGGCGCATTCTTTATTCGCCGTAGCTTCAAGGGCAACCGCCTGTACTCAACCGTTTTCCGCGAGTACCTGGCAGAACTGTTTGCCAAGGGCTACTCCGTTGAGTACTTCAGCGAAGGCGGCCGATCTCGTACCGGCCGTTTGCTTCAGGCCAAAACCGGTATGCTATCGATGACCATTCAGGCGATGCTGCGCGGCCTGAACCGCCCGGTCACCCTGGTACCAGTCTATATCGGCTACGAGCACGTAATGGAAGTGGCAACCTATGCCAAGGAGCTACGCGGCAAGCGCAAGGAAAAGGAGAATGTCGGACAGGTACTCCGTACCCTGCGCAAGCTTCGCAACCTCGGCCAGGGCTATGTCAACTTTGGTGAACCGATTTCACTGAACCATTACCTCAATGACAATGTCCCTGATTGGCACCAGGACATTGATCCGATTGAGCCGCAGCGTCCGCAGTGGCTAAACCCTGCAGTCAATGATTTGGCCAACAAGATGATGACCCACATCAACGATGCCGCAGCGACCAATGCGCTGACCCTCTGCGCGCTAGCGCTGTTGGCAGCCCGCCAACGTGCACTGAGCCGCGAAGAGCTCGAGCAGCAAATCGACTGCTACCTGCAGTTACTGCGCAATGTGCCATATTCCGACCAGTGCACCATGCCTGATTCTGATGCGGCGACCCTAGTTGGGCATGCAATGGAAATGGATAAGTTTATTGTCGAGCGCGACAGCCTTGGCGATATCATTTCCCTTGACCGCCAACAGTCAATTTTGATGACTTACTATCGTAACAACATTATTCATCTGTTTGCCCTACCGTCGCTGATCGCCCACATCGTGGTCCAGCACCAGCGCCTGAATGTGGAGGCTATCCACCAGCAGGTCGAGCTGTTGTACCCGTTCCTCAAAGCTGAGCTATTCCTGCGCCACGAGAAAGAATCGCTAGGCGAAGTTATCGACAGCCAGATAGCGGAACTGGTTCGCCAACGCCTGGTGCTCAGTGATGGTGAGTATATTGCACTGAACAATGCTCGCATTGGTCCGCTACAACTACTGGCGCGTACCATTTCGGAAACGCTTCAGCGCTACGCTATCACCCTGACGCTACTTCGTTCCGAGCCACAGCTGATGAAGAGTGATCTTGAGCAACAAAGCCAGATGATGGCCCAGCGCCTGAGTCGTCTGCACGGCATCAATGCGCCGGAGTTCTTCGACAAGGGGGTATTTGCGACACTGGTCAAAACCCTGCGCAGCGAAGGCTACCTCAACGACGAGTGTCATGCAGTCTCCCGACCGGTTGAAACCCTGGCTGATCTGCTTGCAGCACTGGTCTCTCCAGAAGTGAAGCTGACCATTCAGGCCGTAATGAACCGAGAGGACAAGGTCGAGGAGATTGAAGCAAGCGCCTAGTCCTTCTGGCAAAACGCGATAGACTTGAAGCTGGCCTCATGGGCCAGCTTTTTTATGTCTGTTCCCTATCGTGCAACCAGTACAGCTTTGGGGCTGTGGTAGCTCAATAGCTCCCAAAGCTGCACACTCTCGAGCGTTAATCATAAACACTTGTTAATTAACATAAAAAAACTTAACCAATAAAATTACCATGACAGCTTCAACAGCTTGTACAGCTTTTGGGTCGCTTGAGGTCAAAAACTCCCTCAACAGTCCAAGACCTTGATAATCCTTATTCGGAGCCGAAATTCAGGTATAAAAAAAGCGCCTTGCGGCGCTTTTTATCGAGCAATACATCAGCCGAGGCCAACGCCGGCAGCAATACCGATACATACCAACATGCCGACATAATTATTATTGAGGAATGCTTTGAAGCACGGATCTCGCTCACGCTCACGGATCAGCATTTGCTGATAGACAAACAAACCGGCAGCTAACAACAAAAACCAAAAATACAGCTGGTGCAACGCCAGCATGGCCCCCAAGCGCAATTAACACACCCAAAGTACCCAACTGCAATAATCCAACGATAATTTTGTCCGATCGGCCAAACAAAATAGCCGTCGACTTGATCCCGACTTTCAGGTCATCGTCACGATCAACCATTGCATACTGGGGTATCATAGGCAATGGTCCACAAAATATTGGCAATAAACAACAACCATGCGGCTGCGGGCAGCTCTCCGGCCTGCGCCGCATAAGCCATCGGAATTGACCAGCCAAATGCCATCCCCAATATCAGCTGAGGCAAATGGGTGTAGCGCTTCATAAACGGATAGGCTGCAGCGAGCAGCAAGCCAACCACCGACAGCATGATAGTCAACCGATTCATCGTCAGCACAAGCAAAAACGAGATCAGAACCAATAGCCCAAACAAGCCAAGTGCCTCTCGCTCAGATACTTTTCCGGACGGCATCGGACGCTGGGCCGTACGCTTGACATGACCATCAAAATTTCGGTCCGCAAAATCATTAATCACGCAACCTGCTGCACGCATAAAGATCACTCCGAGTACGAAGACGATCAATACCAGCGGATTGGGAAACCCGTCGGCAGCCAGAAACAATGCCCAAAGCGTAGGCCAAAGCAGTAACAGGCTGCCGATTGGGCGATCAAATCGTGCTAGCTGCCAGTATGCTTTTGCTTTGCTCAATTCCAACTCTGACTCTCCTTTGCATATACCGGAGCATCTTCTAGAAACAGCTCAGCAACCAGTAGCGGTTTTTCATTAATCCACAACCTTGAACGCCGGGCCCACAACGGCTCAGGGTCGGTACCGACGTTGGCGACAACCAATGCATCTCGCCGGGCACTGTGATCAGTGAATACCCGAAGCCCCAACGGCATCTCACCAAGTTGCTCCAGGTCACTTTCCTGGCCGGTAAGCGTCGATAGCGGAATAAGCGTACGGGCAAACACCCCACGGAATCCCGTCTCCCATCAAAACGACTTTGCGCAACAGGCAATCAACATTACCAATTAATGCCTGTTCATCGTCCGAAAGCTGTGACTTTTTAATTTTTGACTGCTCAATCAGAGATACCGTGAAATGGTCACAATGACGCTGAAAGCGCCGGGACAATGAATCCGGTTCAAGCAACCAATGCCCAAATCCGGTCCCTTCAACGGCTGTCTCTTCCGGTGCCTGCCACTGGGCACGATCCAGCAAGGGCTTATACAACTGCTTGAATTTCGACATCTTTCTAATATAAACCCTACCAAACAGTCATCTAAAGCTTGGTAGAATCCGGTTAATTTATTACCATAAGGAAACACTATTGTAGCAAGCTGTAACGGGTACGAATATCGTTACGATCGAAAGAACGCAATTCATTGCCTGAAAAGGCTGTAAATTCATGAGTGTAATAATGAAACCGACAATCTTAGGCTTCACCCTATTTATTGCAGCCCTGCTGGCACCGTTTTATGCCTCGGCAGACGAGGCCGCTACGGCTACACCACAATACACTTACTTCACCCTTGAGCCTGACATCACCACCAACTATGTCACCCAGGGAAAGAAAATCGGTTATCTGCGACTGCAAGTCGATCTGATGGTGTCCGATCCAGATTTAATCAAGCAGCTCGAACACCATGCGCCGCTGATCCGTGATGCGATTATCGACATTATCGGCCAGCAACCGGAAGCGAGGATCAAATCTCTTGCCGGCCGGGAAGAGATCCGCCAGGCCTGCCTGAACAAGGTCAATGAACTGTTGATCACGGAAACGAAGCAAAGAATTCTCACCGAGCTGCTATTTACCAAATACCTGTACCAGTGATCCCCCCTAGACACCGGTGCTCACAAGCACATGTAATTAAAACAAAAAAGGCGCTCGATGAGCGCCTTTTTTCAAGTTGCTACTTATTTTTTATGCGGCTGCAACCGCGTGCGATGGACGTTTTGCCAAGATATAGTCCGCAACTACCTGCTGCTGCTCAGGAGTCAGGTACAAGCCTAGCTTACTTCGGCGCCATAGGGCATCTTCGGCAACCTGCACGAATTCATGCTCCATCAAGTAATCCAGCTCGCGGGCATAGAGCCTTCGCCGAAGTGCTGGCCCATATCGGCTTCCGCACTCACACCTTCAAGTACCTTGAGAGCATAGCTACCGTAGTTGGTGGCCAGTCGCTCGACTGTGAAACGCGACAGCCACGGACACTGCTGCTGTAGGCGAGTGGCCAATTGCGGGCCATCAAAATCGGCTTCCCCACCCGGCAGGTATGATTCCGCCGTCCAGCTCTGTCCCATACGCGGGGAAAAAAGGGGCCAGCTTGGTCATCGCGGCTTCTGCCAGCTTACGATATGTCGTCAGCTTGCCGCCGAAAATCGACAGTAACGGCGGGGTGATTGCCTTCCTGCTCCAGCTCCAATGTATAGTCACGGGTGATCGCCTGCGGCGAGTCAGATTCATCATCACATAACGGCCTTACACCGCTGTAGGTCCAGACCACATCCTCGCGTTGCAACTTGTCGACAAAGTGATTGTTATAGGCATTCAGCAAATAGTTAATTTCATTCTCGTCAATGGCTACCTCGCGCGGATCCCCCTGGTACTCGACATCAGTGGTACCAATAATCGAGAACCGATCCAGGTATGGAATTACAAATACAATTCGGCTGTCTTCATTTTGCAAAATATACGCCTGAGGCTGATCGTGCACACGGGGGAACAACAATATGAGAGCCCTTGATGAGCCGAATATTGCGCGGAGATGGTGCTTCCAGGCTCTGATCGTAAAATGCCTTGACCCAAGGACCCGCCGCATTAACCAGGCATGGGCCTTACGCTCAAACGTTTCGCCTGTCACCATATCCCCGAATGGTGACGAGCCAGAGATCATCCTGCTGCTCAGCTTTTTCTACCTTGCAGCGATTGCGTACTTCACCGCCACGGGCGGCCACTTCCATTGCATTTAGCACCACCAGACGAGCATCATCTACCCAGCAGTCAGAATATTCGAACCCCTTGGTGATTTCCGGTATAAGTACCGACTCCTGACCGAACTTCAGCCCCTGGCTCGCAGGCAAAGTCGTCCGCTTACCCAAGTGATCATAGAGGAAAAGGCCGGCACGGATCATCCAGGCGGGACGAAGATGAGGGCGATGCGGCAAACGAAAACGCATTGGGTGGGCAATATGGGGGGGGATCTTCCGCAACAGCACTTCACGCTCGGCCAATGCCTCACCTACCAGGCGAAATTCATAATGCTCGAGATAGCGCAAGCCGCCATGGATCAGCTTAGAGCTGGCAGATGAGGTCGCGGAAGCGAAATCACTGGCCTCAAACAGCCCGACACGCAAGTCCCGTCCTGCAGCATCAGCAGCGATACCTGCACCATTAATCCCGCCACCGACGACAATCAGATCCAATACTTCAGTTGTTGCTACCCTCATACCACCACCTCAATCGAAACCAAAAAGTTCACAAACGCTCAAAAATGTTCGTTATCGAGCATAATAGACGAGTTTTTAATTAAGATCATCATTTATATTTTCGACTTGTTACATGATTATGAGGTAGGTAACAGGATTGATACAAAAAAACGGGCAGCCATTTCTGGCAACCCGCTGTTATGTGGTGTGTGGTGTTATTGTCAGTAACTCAGCCATTAAATCGGCCGATACAGGGTTAACGAATAATTTCGGTATGAATTTCGTTTTCAGCCAAACGCTTCGCCAGCTCTTCCGGCGGGTTCTGGTCCGTAAACAACATATCAATCTGGCTGATATCCCCCAAGTTGACCATCGCATTACGGCCGAATTTTGTATGATCGACCCCCAGCATCACGCAGCGACTGTTTTCAATAATAGCCTGCTTTACCCGCACTTCGTGATAGTCAAAGTCCAGCAACGAACCATCAAGATCAATCCCGCTGATCCCCATAATGCCGAAATCCAGCCGAAACTGGGAGATAAAGTCGAGCGTCGCCTCGCCAACAATACCGCCATCCCGGTTACGAACTTCTCCCCCCCCAGCCAAAATAACGCGGAAGTCGTCTTTGCCGGTCAGGATACTGGCAACATTCAAGTTGTTGGTTACAACACGCAAATCGTTATGCTCAAGCAATGCACGGGCAACGGCTTCGGGAGTCGTACCAATATCGATAAATAGCGTTGCGCCATCCGGAATATGCTGCACCATGGCCTGGGGCAATACAGTCCTTTTCGGCCAGCTGCATCACTTTACGGGGTGCTGTATGAAGTGTTGACCGAGCTTGATGGAATTGTGGCGCCTCCATGATGGCGGCGAATTTTATTATCGGCAGCCAACTCATTGAGATCACGGCGAATAGTTTGCGGGCTGACATTAAAACGCTCAACCAGATCGTCAGTGCCGACGTAGCCCTGGTTTTTAACGAGATCGATGATTTCCTGGTGACGTTTGCTTTGCTTCACGACTAACGCTGCTCCTAGTTGCAACAAGGCTCCGCGAATGCGAAGCCTTGCCATATTACCTAGAGCGTTACCAAGATGCCAATGATGGCGATCTCAATCACGCATTTTGCTCTGCACTACCAGTAACAACTTCTTTGTGCAGCTTGCTTTCACCGATCAACGCCAAGGTCAGGAAGAAGATCGAGAAACCACAGGCTGAAGTCAGTACCATGAAGCCGCCATCCCAACCGAAGTGGTCAACGGTATAGCCCAGAACGGCGTTTGCCGCAACGGCACCACCAAGGTATCCGAACAAGCCAGTAAGACCTGCAGCAGTACCTGCCGCTTTCTTCGGAGCCAGCTCCAATGCATACAGGCCGATCAACATAACCGGACCGTAAATCAGGAAGCCGATAGCAACCAGAGCCATCATATCGATCATTGGGTTACCCCGGAGGGTTAAACCAGTACACCAAGACAGCCACGGTAACCAGCGCCATGAACAGGATCCCCCCCGCAGGAGCACGACGTCCTTTGAAGAATTTATCCGACATCCAGCCACACAGCAGCGTACCCGGAATACCAGCCCACTCATACAGGAAGTAAGCCCATGATGATTTATCCACAGTAAAGTCTTTCACTTCACTCAGGTAAACCGGTGCCCAGTCCAATACACCGTAGCGGATCAGGTAAACAAAGGCATTTGCAATCGCGATGAACCACAATAGTTTGTTGTTGAAAACATACTTGAAGAAGATTTCCTTCGCGGTCATCTCTTTCTCGTGAGATTCATCGTAATTATCAGGATAATCGTTCTTATGTTCTTCAATCGCAGGCAAGCCGCAAGACTGTGGAGTATCGCGCATCACCAGCAGGGTGAAGGCTGCGACCAACAAGGCAAAGAAAGCAGGTACGTAGAAAGCCGTACGCCAGTCGTCATTGAATGCCCACAGACCAAGCAGGAACATCGGACCAATCAAACCACCACCCACGTTGTGGGCTACGTTCCATACCGATACGATTTCACCACGCTCTTTGCGTGACCACCAGTGCACCATCGTCCGTCCGCAGGCAGGCCAGCCCATACCCTGGAACCAACCATTCAGGAACAACAGAATGAACATCGCGGCAATACTGCTGGTTGCCCACGGCATAAAGCCAAAGCACAACATCACCAGAGCCGACATCGTCAGACCGGCTGCCAGGAAGTATCGTGGATTCGAGCGGTCCGAAACACTACCCCATCAAGAATTTAGATAAACCGTATGCAATGGAAACAGCCGCAAGAGCAACCCCCCAAATCACCTCGCTGTACCCATACTCTTCAATCAGGAAAGGCATCGCCAAACTAAAGTTCTTACGTACTAGGTAGTAACCGGCATAGCCGAAGAAAATACCTGCGAAAAGTTGCCAACGGAGTCGCTTGTAGACGGGATCGACGTGGCCATCAGCCAGTCTCTCCGTATGCAAGGCGGGTTTAAAAATGCCAAACATAAAGTGTTCCTTAAAATGTTGTTGTTGTTTTAGCGATGGTTTGCGTAAACGCAATATAGGGCGAGCGAAATAAGCAATATCGCTCAAGGTATGCAAATTATTGCTCGAATGAGAACAAATAAATGTGAAAAGAATCAAAAACGAAGATTTAATTTTCAGTAATGGTGCATTTACTCTAATTTTTTCATAAAAATCAGAGCTCAAGACACGGATCAACAGATTCAGTTAACTTCTACTGTTGAAATTTTATCCACCATATTGGCTATGTTATTGCCTAGCGGCGGATTTTTGCATCCAGCAAAGCCAAACCGCAACCACTGATCAAGCCAAACAGGTGCGCCATATTGGCAACCGACATACCCAAAGGCTGGGCAAAACCGAGCACCAACCAGGCCAACATGAAAATCACATAGGGCTTGGGAATAGACAAACCACGCTGTGGTGCCAGCCAGCCCATCCACCAGATGTAGCCCAACAAGGCATAGACGACACCTGACAGGCCGCCGAAATTAGGACCATGAAGCCAGAACTGGGCAAAACCGGAGATCAGGGCCGAAATGAGGAAAAGCTGAACCAGTTTGGAACTTCCGCTATGCCGCTCGAGCTGCCCGCCCAAGAGCCACCACCACAAACAGTTGAAGAGAATATGCAGAGTAGAGAAATGGATCAGTGCATGGGAAAAGAAACGCCACACTTGCCATTGATCGCCATCCATTACCGGAAAATGAAACAGATTGAACACTGACTGCTGCAATCCGAACAGCCAGAGCCCATAGACAACAATGGAGATAACCATTACTGACAAGCTAAACGGGCCCGCCTTAGACTTGATAATAGCCAGCAAATCCGGGTGGTTATAATAGAATTTTGCCGTCCGCGATTCGGCGACATCCCACGAGGCAGCCTGGTATTTTCTGTCTTGCGGATTGGCCAGGAACAGATTAATCTCGGCCTGCACTTCTACCAAATGCTGCGGCTCTTTCAGCCAGATAGCAAACATCCCTTCCGGCTCGGGGGGGGCCAATGTCAGGGCGATCCCGCGTGAAGCCATATAGTCAATAAATGCCTGTGCCTGACGGGGATTATTTAATCCGGCTAACCGATACATCTGTTACTCCGTGATAAGGCCTATGCCTGTTGGATACAAGGATATGCCTGGCGACGCCAAGCCTCAAAACCACCTTCAAGACTATACACTGTTTCATAGCCTTGATTAATCAAGTATTGGGCCGCTCCCTGGCTGCTAATGCCGTGATAACACATCACAATGACAGGCTGCTCGAAATCGACCTTATTCATCAACTCAACCATTGTATCATTGGTTAAGTGGAAAGCAGGCTCCGGGTGTGACAGAGCAAAAGACTGTGGATCGCGAATATCTACCAGTACAGCTTCTAATTCAGGTTGTTGTAATAATGTGTATGCCCGCTCTACCGAAATACGCTCAAACTGTTCCATTGACTGCCTCGTTCTCTGTCAGATCAGGCTACCCAACGATGGCCTGGTATATTATTCAAGTTACGATAATGGCTTGATCTTACCGATGAGCAAAAACGTGATGATCGTCCGTTTTAGGATCCTGGCACAAGATATAGGCCTAATTATCGCTGCCACGCATTGTACCGCACAAAGTTACTCACAACCTCGCACAGAAAGTAGGGCTTTACATACGCGAATCGAGACTGGCCAACATCAGGCACAACAAGGCACAGCAAGAAGTCCATCCGGTCTTCGCCCTCACCGCTGATCAAAATACCACCAGCTGTGGAAAAACCTGTGAATAGCGTTGATAATGTGTTTTGCCAAACTTTGATCCACTATATGTAGATCGGATCCGATCAAAAGCTGTGGATAACTTAAGGTATAGTGCACAACTATACTCACAAACGTGAGATATCTCTCAGAAAACAAGCACAAAAAAACCGGCCCGTGGCCGGTTTTTAAAAATCTATCACTGTGGATAATTTGCGAGGATCTTTAGATGCTGTCTCCGACCGCTTCTTTCAGTTTCTTCATCGCATTTTTCTCCAACTGGCGGATCCTTTCAGCAGATACGCCATAATGATCAGCAAGCTCCTGCAACGTTGTCTTCTGCTCATCTAACCAGCGGGAGCGAACAATATGTTGGCTACGCTCATCTAGGCCACCCAGAGCAAGAGACAAGCGGTTGTTCGCGTGTGCTTCCCAATTATTCTCTTCATAGCTTAGCGCGACATCGGACGACTTGTCTTCAAGGAAGTACACCGGTGCGGTATAGCCGCTATTTCGATCATCGTCTTCAGAAGGCATTTCAAAGGTTGGATCCTGCGCGGCCAGTCGAGATTCCATCTCGCGGACTTCGCTAGCATCGACGCCTAACTGTTCGGCAACCATCTCAACTTCAGCATTATTGAACCAGCCAAGACGCTTTTTAGACTTACGTAGGTTAAAGAACAGCTTCCGCTGGGCCTTGGTGGTTGCCACTTTCACGATACGCCAGTTACGGAGTACGTATTCATGTATTTCAGCCTTGATCCAGTGCACGGCAAATGAAACCAGACGTACCCCGACTTCAGGATTAAAGCGCTTTACCGCCTTCATCAAGCCAATATTACCTTCCTGAACCAAATCCGCCATTGGTAGGCCGTAACCTGAATAGCCACGTGCAACATGCACGACGAAGCGCAAATGGGACATAACCAGACCTTTCGCCGAATTAATATCACCATCATAATGCAGACGCTCAGCTAACTCGCGTTCCCGCTCGGCCGACAACATTGGGTAGCCGTTAACGCTCTGAATATAACTATCCAGACTATCTGCAGAAACTAAAGCCATTGAAGTCATCTCTTGTGCCATTCAACAAACCTCGTGTGTTTTTTAAACCAATGGGAAATTGCCTGAACCTGTAATGATGCCCCAGAAAACAGCCACCTTTGCAAGCGGGTCGCATAATTTACATCATTTATAGATTCAAAAACGTCAGATAGGTTCAATTTCTTTCAAATGGCGACCAGCAGATAAACGTGCTGCAAGCAGGCCCAAAAACGATGCAATCATCAGTAAAATCAGCGTTTCATCCCAGCGAAGTCCTACCAGGCGAAAACTGCTGTCATACAAGGACGCCAACTTCGCGACCGCTCCATCCAGCAGTATAGTGACAATCGCCGTCAATACCCAAGCGACTATCCCGCCAATCAAGCCATACCATGCTCCGGTATAAAGATATGGACGGAGGATGAAACTATCAGTAGCACCTACCAGCTTCATCACCTGAATTTCATCTTTTTGATTCTGTACCTGAAGCCGCAAGGTATTACCAACAATTAGAAAAACAGCAAACAACATCAAACCCGACATTAGCAACGCCAGGGTAACGGCCAGATCTTTGATTGCCGCCAATCGCTGCAGCCAATCACTATCAAGCCGGACTTCATCCACATTCGGCTCGGTACGCATCTTGGCAGCGAGCTGTACCGCTTGGTCGTTGCTTTGCCAGGCGGTGACCGGACGAACCACAACCACTGCCGGTAACGGGTTTTCATCCAACAACGTGAGCGCCTGATCAAACCCGGCATGCTCGCGAAAATCTGCCAGGCCCTGGCGGGGGGGAGATATAATCAACCGACTCAATCTCAGGCCAAGATTGCAGCTGCTCACTAAACTGATCTGCAGCCGAGGCCGGTGTACCTAACTCTAGGTATAGTGTCAACTGCGTGGGGTTTTGCCAAGCCTGCGCCACCAGGGTGACATTTTTTGCCAACAAGTAAAAACTGGCTGGCAACGTCAGTGCAAAAGCCAGCACTGCCAGAGTCAGAAAGTTGCCAAGCGGACGTCGCATCAGCTCGACCAATGCCCCCCTTACATTGCTGCTTATGCACCGCAAAGAAGCCTGTTTGCTTACGCGCCACGTCGTGCTACCTCCCTTAAATGCCCCTGCTGGAGATCGAAACGCCGATAGTTGTGGGGTGGTTAACAAGGACGTATCATGGGTTGCCATCAGAACACTTACTCCCACCCGGTTAAACTCTTCAAACAGCTTCATCACCTGATGTGACAAAGCAGCATCTAGGTTACCCGTTGGCTCATCAGCCAACAGCAACCGAGGCTTGTTAACCACCGCACGGGGCAATTCCTACCCGCTGCTGCTCACCGCCGGAGAGCTGCATAGGCAAACAACGAGCCTTATCAAGCAGGCCGACTTTGTCCAATGCGGCGGACACGCGCCTCTTGACCTCGTTTTCCGACGCCAGATCGACCCCGCAATGGCATCGCGACATTGTCATAGACACTGCGATCCATTAGCAATTTATGATCCTGAAAAATAATCCCGATATTGCGGCGCAGAAAAGGATCTGCTTATTGTCAATCCGGGTAATTTCATGATCATTAAAGAAAATATGGCCATCACTCGGCCGCTCAATCGCACAGATCAGTTTCAGCAGGGTACTCTTACCCGCACCGGAATGGCCGGTCAAAAAAGCCATATCTGCCTGTTGCAGATGAAAATCTACTTTTTGCAGGGCTTGGCGCCCGCCGCGGTAAGCCTTGCTTACCTGCTGAAACCGAATCACGACTTATTCCTCGTCACTGAACAGCGCTTCAATAAACTCATTGGCCGCAAACGGACGTAAATCATCAATTCCTTCGCCGATCCCAATGTATCGGATTGGAATATTGAACTGATCTGCCACGGCAAAGATCACCCCGCCTTTCGCCGTTCCGTCCAGCTTGGTAATTGTTATACCGGAAACCGGGGGGGCAACTTCACTGAACAATTTAGCCTGGCTGATCGCGTTCTGCCCGGTACCGGCATCGACTGTGAGCATGATTTCATGGGGGTGCCTGCGGGTCAACCTTCTTCATCACGCGCACAATCTTGCGCAGCTCTTCCATCAGGTTGCCTTTGTTCTGCAGGCGGCCCGCCGTATCAGCAATCACTACGTCAACATTACGCGCCTTGGCCGATTCAATCGCATCAAAAATAACCGATGCGCTATCGGCGCCAGTATGCTGAGCAACAACAGGGACATTATTACGCTCGCCCCATACCTGCAGCTGTTCAACGGCGGCAGCACGGAAAGTATCACCGGCCGCCAGCATCACAGATTTGCCTTCTTGCTGGAACTGCTTGGCCAGCTTGCCAATCGTGGTGGTTTTACCCACACCATTAACACCGACCATCAGAATCACAAACGGCTTCTTGTTGGCATCCACCACCAGAGGTTGTTCAACCTTCTCCAGCATTTCGCCCAGCTCATCTTTGAGCAGTCCGTAGAGGGCCTCGCCATCTTTAAGATCCTTGCGATCGGCCTTTTCTGTCAGGCTTTCAATGATCTTCAGCGTGGTATCCATACCAACATCAGCGATCAATAGCTGTTCTTCCAGCTCCTCGAATAGGTCTTCATCGATTTTTTTACCGCTAAACAGCCCAAAGAAGCCGGTACCGAAGTTAGTTTTCGTCTTCTTAAGACCACGTATCAAGCGGGAAAAAAAGCCTTCACTCTTCGGTTTTTCCTGCTCATGAACAGTGCTTTCTGCAGGTGCAGCCTGATCTTCTGCAGCTTGGGCAGCCGTCAAGGCATCAGCCTCTTCTGCGGCTTTGGCAACCGCCAAGACATCGGCTTCTTCCGTTGCTTTGGCAGCCGCCAAGGCTTCGGCCTCTTCTGCCGCTTTGGCAGCCGCCAGAGCTTCGGCCTCTTCCGCTGCTTTGGCAGCCGCCAAGGCAT
>LLEM01000008.1_pt1 | contig 48447 bp, 59 predicted proteins | sample 595841 | NCBI WGS metagenome assembly LLEM01 (sample SAMN02919313, study PRJNA255460) | bioreactor metagenome | biome: chemostat; feature: culture 2012_10.2; material: sediment; isolation source: day64 10degC chemostat 2012 inoculated with Wadden Sea sediment taken from... | place: Germany: Bremen ...
GGGTACCGAAAATGGTACGAAAAATCCAGGCCAGCAAAGAGTTGTATGCCAAGCGTTTGGCATTGTCGACACGCCCAAGAAGTTTGAAGAGCATCGTTTTGAGATGGCTTCTCGCGAATGGGAAAGGATGAAGGCCAACGATTCGCAGGAATGCCGTAACTGCCATAACTTCGAATATATGGATCTTACCACCCAGAAACCAGTAGCTTCGAAGATCCACAATGAGGCAGAGGATGAAGGAAAAACCTGTATTGACTGCCACAAGGGGATAGCGCACCAGCTACCGAAAGATCACAAGATAGAGAAAGCAATCTAATAATATCCCTCGCAAAGTAAATCCCCCCCAATTGAACAATCAGTTGGGGGGGATTTTTTCATTCTCAGCGGCTTATCTTCCAATGCAAAGTAAATCTTGCTGACCGTGATTTCGGCAATGAGAATAACAAAGATAACAGCAAAGAAAGCCACGACACCATTAAGCGGGCCGCTAAAACTGACCTTGTCACCAAACAAGATATTTATGGCTTCCAGCATGATAATCTTTGATCCAACTAAAATGATGTAGGTTGATAGCCCTCGGTAAATCTTGGGGGCCAGACCTTCTTTGCCTTTGAAATAATTGGCTAGGCGGTGTTCGGCGGCAATAGAGAGCTTTAAGAGGACTTGTAGCAAGATGGCGGCAGCCAGAGAGACAGTGAAAGATTTTATCGTGACATAGTCCCAGAACTCCTCGAACAAGTTCAATACGGTCAGGTCGACCAGTACGGCAAGCGTATAGCCGACAAAGAGTCGTTGCGGGGGTGTTAAAGCCGTAATGGCGCGGTAGGTTATTCCCGGTGCTTTCACTTTGTTCTGCCATAAGGGCTTCCGAAATGCGCGGTTTGTGTTGATAAATAAACTTGGCACGGGCTAGTATCTTTGTCCAATTCAAGTTCTGATCAACGTTGCGCACCATATGCAAACGTTTGCCTCTCTTGGCGTCGATATTTGTGACGGCGGTACCAATTTGTGTGGGTAGGATCAACTTATCCTGTTCATGATTGCGTTATTTTAGGGGCAAATTGGTGCTATTAAGAGATGAATTCTTTTCATAAAAGTACAGTTTCATGCCCTTGTATTAGAGTAAAAAATCTAAACTATGTTGGCGTTTAAGCTGGTGTGTAGCATCCTCACCCCGTGATTGCTTAATTTTATACTAATAAGGTGATGTGCCTGTGAGCCCTAATACGGCCTTTAACGAACAATTATTCATTGAATCTCATTATGGTGTCGTCATTCACCGGGATTTCAAACCGCTCTATGCGGATGATACTTATGCGCGTTATTTTGGTTATCAAAGCAGTCAGGACATTCTCGCCTTATCGAGTCTATTAGAGCTTATTGTTCCCCATGAGCAACAAAATGCTATTCTCGCCTATGAGGAGACAATGACGGGGAGAGGCGAGGCCGGGGGGTTCGTACTTACAAGAACGTTGATAACGAAGGCAATGAGCTTGTCGTTCTGACAGTTGATCATGTGATTGATTGGCAAGGGCAAGCTGCCATGCAGGTGACCCTTATTGATTTGAGTCCGCAGGTCGAAATTCAACGCCAGCTACTGGCCAGTGAAGAACGTTATCGCGCATTGGTTGATGGGTCGATTCAGGGCATTCTCGTTCACAAAAATTTCAAACCACTCTTTTGTAATCTGGCATATGCGCAGATGCTAGGATTTGCCGATGAACATGCTTTAATGGCTCAAAATTCGCTCTTGCCGTTTATTGCTTCGAATCACCACCTTCAGGCACATAAAGATAACCATAAGCTATTAATTGGCGAAAAACCGTCGATTAAAACGGAAGCTCAGAGCATTCGCAGCGATGGCTCGACAGTTTGGCTTAGTTTATTGTCGAGACCCATTCTATGGGATGGTGAACAGGTGGTGCAGGTTACGGCTATGGATATCACCGAACAGCAATTGTTGCGTCAACGGCTTGAGCACCGCGCCAACTATGACGGCTTAACTAATTTGCTTAATCGTCGAGCCGTTATGGAGCTACTGGAAAAGCAGTTTACTCATGACCGAATGTATGCGAATTCTTTGTGTTGTGTGCTGATTGATTTCGACAACTTTAAATCCATTAATGACCAATATGGTCATCATATTGGTGATGAAGTGCTTAAGCTTTTTGCTGTAAGTTGTAAAAAAAGTATCAGAAAGAGTGATTTTATCGGCCGCTGGGGAGGCGAAGAATTTGTACTGGTCTTGCCGAATACTGAAATTCAGCAAGCTGTAATAACCGCCGAGCGGATCTGTGAAAATGTCTCCAAGCTGAGAGTAAAGGCTGAAAATACATCCGTAGGGTTTTCTGTCAGTATGGGTGTGTCCTATTTGTCTTTTGATATTACCTGTGTTGAGCAGTTACTATCGGCGGCAGATAAAGCGCTGTATCAAGCTAAATATCTGGGCAAAAACCGTGTCGTGGTTGCAACGGAAGACATGATCGATAATGAATAGGCTTATTGCGGTTGAATGCCACAATAAGCCGCTTCATATTATGAGGGGGTACTATTATCTCTACGTTTTGCTTTTATGACTTGTTTTCAGTAGTTTGCCATTGAAGCGAATCATCGACTCTTGTTTGAGCAAATCAAGGAAGCGGTTGAACGCTTCAAGTTGATTCTTTTCGATTTGTTGTTCAGGAATTTCAATATCAGTTGTGACGATGAGCTTCTTTGACGGAGTGAGTTCAATCTGTCGACGTAATGAGCCGAAGCTATGTTTAAAGTTTAGCACCGGTGGGGGGGTTCTGGTAATTTTCCAAATACCATTAGTATCATAGAGATATTCAGTATGAAGCTTCAGTCCGGAGAAGTGTTCATCATAATGCTTGTTCTGAAGGCGCATGGAATTAAGCTCATCAATTAGCCAGGCATCATTTTCTTCATATTCAAGGTTTGCGCTCGAATCGAGGAACGGTTTGATTTGTGCTCGGGAATTGATGACTAGTTGAGGTGCCATTTCTGACAAGTTAATGACATCAAATTCAGGTTCGGAAAGGCTAGTGACTTTGTCGTGATATTGGTTTGTCAGCCATGTTTCTCTTTCTTCTTCTGTCCTGGAAAGCAAAATATTTTTCATAGAAGATGCATATTCGCCGATAAACTGCCGCTCTTGATCCTCACTCTGGCCACCATCCCGGTTGAAGGTAATCTGGGTGCTGGCATTTAGTTGCCAACGATAGAGACTATTGGCAAGTGTTGATGGTTGTTTGCTATTAACTAGAGGCAAAGTGACTGTATTCTGGATCCATGATGGTGTGTACAGCCAATAAGTATCTTGATTCGTTGCATCTAGGCAATATTGCTGACTTTGACGGTCGAAACAAATGACTACGTGATTAAAGTAGCCGAGGGTTGGAATGATCAATTCTTCAGGGACCGAGCGGTCGGTTGCGACTAGAACAGGATAAGAATTGATACCGATATGCCTTAACAGCGCGTTGAGTAGCATTGATTTATCTTTACAGTCACCGTAGCGATTTTTAATAACCGATGCGACATCGTGTGGGGGTAATAGTATGCCCAAGCTCGGATATCGAGACATAGCGAATATCCCTGGCGACAAACTCATGAATTTTGCTGATTTTTTCATCAATGCTTGGTGAGTCTGCGGTGATTGATTGAACCAGTTTATCGGCACCTGTTGTATTGGAGAGTGCCTTGTCCATTGCATCTTTCGACATATCAATTACTTGTTGCCAGTTTTGTAACTCGCCGATAGATATTTGACCGATATGATCTCGCCAGTAGATATTGTGATCACCCTTGAATGCTGGTATTTCCGAGCCCGAGCAGCGAAGTCGATTATCCGATGCTTTGCATGTCACATCTGTACTGTTGGATGACCAAAAAAGTTGCTTTGATGCTGGCCAGTTGATGGATAAGTTAAACTGCTCAGCAGGGTATCCCCCATTGTGTAAAGTAGATCTTTGACCAGTCAGATTCTTGTTTTGAAAGATCACGTACTAATTTATATTCAATGATTGAGAGGCTGCCTCCGGCTAAACCAGGAATCGTCAGAACAACTTTTTTTGCTATCGGAAAAAGAGCGGGGAATTATCAGTATCGAGGACCTGAATGACAGAAGGGTCCATCGACTTAACTTCACCAAAGCTATTCATAGAAGCAATGGAGAGCAGCGTTAGGCGATCAATTTTTTCATTGTAATAAATGGAATGATCACCGTCATTTTCGACATCTCTGGCGTTTGGATAGAACCAGATTTTTTTTACGTGCTCGGTGACATGATTGTCTGCAACACGAACATCATTAGCCTGCAAGATCAGAGTCACTTCGCTGGGGGAGAACCGCTTTGTTTTGATAAGTACGAGCGATGTCAAACAGAGCCCCAGACTCGGTTAGTTGCCAGTCAATCCCTTTTGATGCATGAGCGCTGATTATGCAGCTGAATCCGATAAGGCTTATACAAAGGCGTAAGAAGACTCTCATAACGGTTGGAACTCCTTTGCCATCTGCTTGAATTCAGCTGAAAGTGCTGAATAGGTCAGCTTCGGAGTGGAGAGAGTGCCAAATAATTCATAGGTATCGTTACCCTTTTCAAATGCAGTGATAGTTTGAAGCACTGGATCTCGCATATATTGGCCTTCGCACATGACATGAATCATGACAGCGAGTTGACCTTGAACAAGGCTTCTTTCTTCGTGGCATTTGATGTCAGTATATTGGGTTTGAATGAAGGAGATTCTAGAATCAATAATATCGTTCAAAGTGATGGGGGGGGACTGGTTTTAAAAACTAGAAAAAAAGCATCTTCAACACTGCCAGCCAATTCTAGTTCTGCTGTGCCATCTGACAATGAGCCGACTTCTACTTCCCGCCAACCATCGCCATGTACAGTTAATTGAAAGTGGTTGTTTGGATCGATATAAGCGGTTTGGTCTGGCAGTGAGCTGATTTCATCTAGCATAAAGGGGGGGAGATCGAAGCGTAGATGAGCGCACCAAATGTTATAGGAGTAAGCAGGATTACAATCACCCACTCCCAGAATGCATACCCTGATAATTTTCCTTTAAATTCAACATGATTTAACTGCTGTTTAATGGTATTAAGCCGTTGGCTGAAAAGACTAAATAAGCCAGACCAGAATATCAAGGCGACAAGTGATAACCAGTTCGGTGTTGCGTATTTGGTCGATAACCAGAAAAAAGCAGAAACAAGAAAAACAGCAGCAAGCCATAGGTTGAAACGATTGTCCGGATAACGAATATCCGCGTTACTTTCTATCTTGCAGAGGATTTTATCGAGTTTTGGAAACGCGAAGGGTTGTACAAATACAAGACTTGGGACAAATAGCCATAACCAGGGTTTTAACGGATGGCCCGAAAGGCGCTTGATCTCTTTGACACGAACGACCAACCAAAAGTTGGTATAAAAGCCAAATGTGGCGAAATGCAAAAAGAATTCCCACCATGGTGATCGTGGTGCTCTTACAATAATACTGCTGACGGGCTGTTCAGCAGATAGTGTTTCTGGGGGGGTTGGTGTCTCAGGAGTGGTGGTCATTTGCGCTTGTGTTGGATCTGAACTGGACTCATGGAGATGCGTCTCAGGCAATGCAGGTGTTTGCTTGGTCATTTGTTTGGTTTTGTCGTGAATTATTAGCTCATCATATGAAATTAGATTCTTCTGGGGGGGTATCGTTCAGAACGATGGATGTGAAGTCAGTCTACTATTGGTTCTTCATTGGTGAGTATTGAGATGTTTGGTCTTAGTTAATATTGGTAGTTAACTCAAAAGAAAGCCCGCTGTATCAGCGGGCAACGTTGCAGGAATAACGTCTGGTTATTGCAGCTTAAACTTGCTTACTAACATATTCAGTTGCGCATTGGCAGCGGCCAGGTTTTGTGTACTGTCTACCGTTGCCTGCCCGTTCTGGGTCAGCTCGCTCACCATGTCACGAATGTTGCTCATGTTACGGCTGACCTCTTCAGTGACCGAGCTTTGCTCTTCAGAAGCAGTTGCAATTTGAGTACTGAGATCATTGATCGTGATGATTGAGTTCGTCATCGCATCAAGGCTGTCTGTAACATCGGCAGTATTTGCAGCCGTTCGTTCGCAGCTTGTCCTCGTTACTTCCATTGCAGAGACTGCATTGGTGGCGTCTTGGCGCAGTTTGGTCAAGATCTCGTTAATTTCTGCCGTGCTTGTCTGGGTACGTGCTGCTAGCGATCGGACTTCATCGGCAACAACGGCAAAACCTCGGCCCTGTTCTCCGGCACGTGCCGCTTCGATAGCAGCATTGAGTGCCAGCAGGTTAGTCTGCTCGGCAATATCACCAATTACACCCAACACACTGACTATTTGTTGGGTATTTTCGTTCATGGTATTGATACTGGATGAGGCTGCATCAACCTCGTCAACCAATGCAATTACACTGTTTGAGGCTTCAAGTACGGTGTCTTTCGAAGACATCGCCACGTCGTTGGCCTTTTGTGTATTGGCTGCTGTTTCAGTAGCACTCTGTGCGACGGTTTCGGCCGTCGAGCTCATTTCCGTAACTGCAGTAACCACTTGCTCCGTCTCTGAGGCGTGGCTGATCAAAGCCTGGTTATTTCGCTCGGATTGTACATTGAGCTGATCAATACTTTGGGTAATGTGGGTCGACGCCTGTGAAATGTCTAGCAGCATGGACTGTAGATAAACAATGAAGTTATTGACAGATTGACTGATGTCCCCAAGCTCGTCTTGAGAAACAATATCAATGCGCGAGGTAAGATCTGCTTCACCGGTTGATAGCGTATCAATACGCTGCTTAAGGACAATTAGGCCTTTTACAATGGTATTTATTGCCCAGCCAACCGCTAGCAGTGCAATAATCATGAGTACTCCGGCGATAGTGATACTCATATACACTTTTTGGTTGAAGATGTCGGCTGTCGCGCTAGTCAGGCTCTCTTGAATGTTGGTGACATCGCTCTCGTATGTGCCGGTAGCAATAGTCCACCCCCACTCAGAGAAAATCTTTCGAGCATAGACCATCTTGTTTTCAGTTTGCTTTGTGGTCGGATTTTCATAGGCAATTTTGACAAATGCCTCTGACTTACTGCTGAGTTCTTTGGCAACTTTATCTGTTGTTGAAGGCACAACGGTTCCGACAATCGATGCTTTAGGATGGGGCGAGGATCTTGCCGTTTTTATCTTGGACCCAGAAGTAACCATTTTGCCCATACTTACTTGAGCTAATGGCATCAAGCGCAGCCTGTATTTCATCTTTCCGCAATGTACTGATGTACTCACCAGTGGCGACTACTAAGTTTAACGGCTCGAAGTAGAAAGAGGCGGTGAGCTTTTCTTCGATGGTATTGGTTACCGGATTCGAAAAGTAATAGCTGGTAAATCCAATGGTGTTGTTTTTGGCGACATTAACGATATTTCTGGCGTAATAGGTGCCTTTTTTGTCTGTGGCATCAAAAGAGCTGGTTCCGAGAATACCGGTACTAGCGCCGTTGGCCTTGTTGACTATCGACGTTGCGTCATAGGCCAAGAGATAACGGCCATTGTTCCAGCGATATTCGTTAATAAAAGTATGAATACGGACTTCGGCCTCACTGGCAGAAGCGCTGTTGTTATATATTTTTTCAAACGTGCTTTTGAACTCTGTGATTTCAGAGGCTAGCTCGGCCTTGATATTGTCGAGTTTGGTGTCTTCATAAAAATCGGCTAGAGATAGAGTTACGGTATCTACCTGACCTTTTAGGTTGTCATTTAATAATTGCGCAACTTTGTGGTTAACGTTTGTCTTTTCTGTCTCGAGTACTGATTCTTTGGTGTCAATTAGACTAGTAATAAAGAAGCTGCCCATTATAAGCAATGGGAGGCATAATATTGTTGTTAGTTTGGATTTTATTGTTAATTTCACAATATTAACTCTTGGTAATTATATATATCAAAGGATTAATAGTTTGCGCGAATTATACAGGCTTTACCTTAAATGTATTTCTGAGAGCCGTGGATTTAGCAATTAATTGTAAAACTTTGTTTAAACTGATATCAATTTTAATATTGCTAATTATTTCAGTGTAATTAGTTTTATATCCTATCGACAATTAAAAGGCACTGTTACTATTAAAGTGTCAGGTTATTGACGTACGTATTAACCATTATATTAATAATGATTTTTCTTTGTTCAGGCATTGTTTGTTATTATTTTTACTATTACTTATGCGCCTAGTTGTATTTTGTGCCTTACCTCGTTAACTCTTTCTAAGAGCTTGAAATAGCTTATTTCCTATCGCAAACCATTTAAGTTGCATGTATTATGCATGTTATGATTTGTTAATCGACCAGTATTTGTCGTTGATAATAGGGCACGGTGTAATGGGTGTAGTTTCTTTTCTGTATAAAAAAGTAGCAAAACGTGATGTGGCTAATCATGAGCAATTAAAAGTTGAATTTAACCAATTGCAAGATGAGTTAAAACAGCAGCGAGAACTTTCTCTGCGCCAGCAAGGGCAATTACAGGAAAAGGAACAAGAACTCAAAGGTGCGCTTGCTACCCAACAACATTACGAAGCTGAGTTATCGGCGTTATACCAGCGAATGGGAAGAATGCGTAAATCATTTCAGTGGCTGGATGAAAACTTGCTGCAAAGTAGCCAGGCTATTGGCACTGCGGTTTCGGTATCTCATGAAGCCAAAGCGCGTATTGAAAAATTGGCGAGTGAGTTGACTGATCTGACTGAACTTCAGGGGGGCAGCAGATGAGTACTTTCGATGGCTTGAATGCAGAGATCAACAAAACGACGGCTGTGATCAGTGATATTAGCAAGATAGCCGGGCAGACTAACCTATTGTCATTGAATGCTGCGATTGAAGCTGCCAGGGCTGGCGAACACGGTAGGGGGGGATTTGCCATTGTTGCCAATGAAGTGCGTGCGCTTTCCGGTACAACGGGGGGGGCATCGGCCAAAGATGCCGACGTCTTCCTGTCCAGCCTTACCCAATGCTCCTCTCAGCTTGGTGATTTAAATCAAACATTGTCCGGCCGAATAGATCAAGTTGCCGGTGATACGGCAGTCACTATGGATGACCTGGGTACTCAGCTAGCACGAATAGGTGAGACTCAAGCTGATCTGGAGGCGGCAAACTGGCGCTCCAAGCTTGAACTTGCAATGATCGATGAGACATTTTTGCGCAGTGATATTATCAAATTCGTCAATAGCCCGGATCAGCCAATCCCGCCTTCGGTTATTTCATCGCAAGAGTGTGGTATCGGTAAGTGGTATTACTCTGACAATGTCCGCCAGGAGTTTAAAGGGGAACCGTCTGTTTATGTCATTAGAAGTACCGCATAAACGAGTACATGATCATGCCGAGGCCGCTGTTGAGCAAGCGGTTCAAGGCGATGATAAAGGTGCTCGCGAGCAGATAGCGCTGATGGAGGAGCAGTACCTTATTGTCGAGCAGGCACTGTTGAAACTAACTGGATCGTTAGACTAGCGGGTAGGGTTGTGCGGATAAGTGAGGTTCCTATTCCGTAAGTTCCGTATTTCACTTACCCGCACAAATTTTCAAAGAGGTTTATTGTGCCAGTGGCAGACTTGCGCCGAGCAAGGCAAAAATCCCACCGCAGCCTTGGTTAAACCGCTTGCCGCTTCGCTCCAGCCATGGCCGGATTTTGTAGGCAACCCGGGCAAGCAGGTACTCAACCGAAAATTCAACCACCGCGAATGTTGCCGCCATTACGACAAACTGTGGAAGCAGTGCCTGCTCGGGGGTTAATAAACTGGGGGCAGGAAAGCACCGAAAAACAGTAAGACTTTCGGGTTCGAGATTGCGGCAAGTCCGCCCTGTCTGAACAGAGCGATATGGCTTTTTTCTGCCTTTCCCTCAATGGGGGGTGAGACTGATGGCAGGCGATCGCCAGAGTTGGATCCCCAGCCAGATCAAGTAAGCCCCACCTAACCATTTAAAGACTGTTAATATTTCTGAGGAAGCCAGTAAAACAGCCCCGATACCAAACATAGACAGTGCTATCAGTATAATGAAGCCAAGTACACCGCCACAGATAGTCGCGAGGGTTTTTCGATGGCCGTACATAGCGCCGTGGGTGAGTGCTAACAAACCGTTGGGCCCTGGAGCAAAAGATAATCCGATAACTGCAATCAGATATATAAGCCAGGCTTCTAAAGCCATAAATGTTCCTATCTTTACGTAGTAGCTTGAAGCAATGCAATCAGTATAGGGTGATAGTGCATATATTTTTGGTGCTATTTAGCCCTCTTGCGGTAATATTTAGACGTTAAAGTCATGAGTAAGCGTCGAATGCCTCAATCAAACTCTTTTCAACAGCTCCCGCTACCACCAGCATCTTCGCCGGACGTACGCTTTCTGCTATTACCGTTGCCTGAATTTAATATGCTGCCGTTTGGCGGCTTCCTCGATAAGCTGCGTTTTTCTGCTGATGAAGAAGATCATAGTCGACAGCGTTATTGCAGCTGGGAGGTTGTCGGAGTAGAGAGGGAGCATGTTGTGTCAAGCAGCGGCGTACCTGTTGTTGTGTCGCGGACTGTCGATGAGGTTGAGTTGGCTGGTTATGATTACTTGGTGGTTTTCGGTGGTCGCAGCGCGCGAAGCAGCCAGCAGCTGAACGATATTTATGGTGGTATATTGCGTGAGGCAGCAGCCAAAGGGGGGGTTGCGTTGGTGAGTATCGACAATGCCTGCTTCTTATTTGCAGCTGCTGGATTATTGCACAACCATAACGTGGCTGTTCATTGGCGACATGTTCAGGAATTCCATACGGCTTATCCGAGAATCGCTGTTCGAACAGAGCAGCTTTACTGTATTGACGGCAAGAGGATCAGCTGTGCCGGAGGCAGTGCTGCGGTAGATTTAGCCGTCGAGCTTGTGGCGCGCCACTGTGGCCGAACCAAGGCATTGAAGGGGGCTGGCTGATATGCTGGTGGATGAGGCTAGAGGGCAGCTTCATCAGTTGAAGTCTCTGGATGAAGATATCCGCGCGAATAATACGGCTGGGCGCCATGTCGGACGGGCAATCAGTTTGATGCGTCAGTTACTGGCAGAGCCAAAGACGGTGGACGAGCTTGCCAGTATGCTGGCTATCAGTCGGCGACAGCTCGACCGGTTGTTCAACGAAAACCTGGGGCCTGACGGCGAGAGAGTACTGGGCCGAGATGCGCCTGAAGCACGTTCACTGGCGGGGTGATAAACTCAAATCATAGCTTACAGTGTTTAGCTGATGAGGTTGGGATTCAGGATGTCAGTTATCTGTGTAAGCTTTTCCGTAAGCGGTTCGGGGTTAGTCCAAATACACTGAGAAAATCAAATTCTTCATTGTGACACCAGTTAACAATATGATAGTAAAAAGCTGGTATGTTGGGGGCTCTTTGGAGTGGTAAGTACCTGTTTTAAATCATCGGTTCGTGACATTACCCTGCGGTGAAAGGTACTGATTATCCATTCGAGAACAAGGATATGAGGTATTTTGATGGCTGCTGTGTACTGGATGGTTGGCACCTTGTTGTCTTTTTCATTAATGGCGATTGGTGTAAGGGAGCTGGGAGATCGTATTTCACCATTTGAGATGCTTTTTTTCCGTAGCCTGATTGGACTGGCGGTGATCTCGTCGATCGTATTATATAACCGTCAGCAGACGTTGCTGAAAACAGAACGGACTGTTTTGCATATTGGCCGGAGCCTCATGAATTTCCTCGGTCAGTATTGCTGGTTTGTCGGTATCACTTTGCTGCCATTGGCTGAGGTTTTCGCGCTCGAGTTTACCGTACCCTTATGGACGCTGATGATTGCCTGCGTATTTCTGGGTGAAAAATTAAGCAAGGTAAAGATTGCCTCGCTGGGGATGGGGTTGATGGGGGTGATTCTTATTATTCAGCCGACAGCTGCCGTATTCAATCCGGCATCCTTAATCGTATTGCTGGCGGCGGTCAGCTTTGCCGCTTCCTATGTGGCGACCAAGTCGCTTTCTCTGACCGAGTCTCCGTTAACTATCCTGTTTTATATGTCTCTTATCCAGCTACCTATTAGCCTGGTGTTGATGTTGTCTGATTGGCAAACGCCGCAAGGAGCCGAGTGGCTGTATTTGCTAATAGTTGGGCTAACTGGTTTGTCGGCACACTTTTGTATCGCCAAGGCCATGCAATATGCCGATGCCAGTGTTGTGGTGACTCTTGATTTTCTTCGCCTGCCGCTGATTGCCGTGGTCGGTATGCTGTTCTACGGTGAAGCGATTGAATTGGCTGTTATGGCTGGTGGTTTGCTTATGGTTGTCGGCAATATTATCAACGTCAGGGCGAGCAACAAGCGAGTGCACCTTGAGACGAAAGCAATGGTGGAAGGCTAAACGAGTAACTACGTCCTTGTAGCTGTTCGTCTTCTAACTCAGTAGAGTTTTTAGTTGAGTTGCTTGATGACTCGGGCCGGAGAGCCGCCAACCATGGTATCTGGCGGAACATCTTTGGTAACAGTGGAGTTTGCCGCAACGACTGAGCGGGGCACCGATAGTGACACCTTGGCAGATCACCACTTGGCCACCAATCCATACGTCGTCTTCAACGGCGATGGGGCTTGCAGGTCGTCTCCCAGCGTCGTCGGCTCTGATAGTCCAGCGAGTGAGTCGGAGTATAGAACTGGGGTATTCGGCCCGATGAGCACGTTATCACCAATGCGGATTTCGGTATTGTCGAGCATGGTGACGCCCATATTGAGGAAGGTATTGCTGCCGATATGGATAGTTCTACCGAATTCGCACAAGAATGGCGGTGTAACGATACTGCCTTCACCAAAGGAGCCAAGTAGTTGTTGCATAAGCTCCTGCAGGGCATCGCCAGGGTTGTTGTTAATTTGTTGTTTCAATGCAGCAGCATTATTCCTGAGTGAAGTGATCTCCGGGTCTCGACCGTCAAAGTCTTCGCCGTTTACCATTTTTTCGAACTCGCTCATTGCTTACCTTCGCTGGACTAACAAAGTGGGTTAGAGGGCTAAGTGTAATCTGTAATAAGGATTAGTTATTGATAACTCTCAAAAGAATGTCATTTGGGAATTTAAGCACTTTCAAATGATTATTGTCAGTTCAGTCGGTCAAAATCGTTTTTACCTCTAGCTCGCTGTGCAAAGTGCGATGAACTGGGCAGCGGTCGGCGATTTCCAGCAATCGCTGCTGTTGCTGTTCGGTAAGCTGACCTTTAAGCGTGACGTAGCGGTTGAGCACTTCAATCTGGTTATCTTTAACATCACATTCCTCGCAGTCTTTTGAGTGCTGGCGGCTATGGCTGAGCTCAACGGACACATCTTCTAGCGGGATTTGCTTACGGTTGGCGTACATACGAATTGTCATCGATGTGCACGTACCTAGCGCGGCAAGCAAGTGTTCATAGGGATCGGGGCCAAGATCGCTGCCTCCGACCGATACCGGTTCATCAGCCAGCCAAACATGGCTGTCCGACAGTACTGTGCGGGTAAATTGCTGGTTTTTCTCTGCTATCAGTACATTGCCCTTGGTAAGTGGGTTTGCTTGTCGATCAATCGTTTCCGGATCCGTGATATAGCGCGATGACCAGGTGGCGATTGTCGATGCCACATATTCTGCATCGACCGCTTGGTGAGCATGTGATCGGCACCGTCTAGGCTAACAAAGCTTTTGGGGTGTTTTGCCGCCCGGTAGATCTTTTCTGCTTCGTTGATAGACACTGTCATGTCGACGGGAGAGTGAAAGATAAGCAGTGCTTTTCCAAGCTTGGCAATCTTTTCTGGTTGATTATGCTCGGCCAGATCATCGAGAAATTGTTTTTTTGATAGTAAAGGGGGGGCGGCCAGCCAGGGTGACTTCTGCGATTCCTTTTTTTGTGATTGTATCAATCTGGCAGGCAAACTGTTTGGTGACATGCTGTGGATCGGCGGGGGCGCCAATGGTGACAATACCACTTGCCTCTGGGATGGATTCGGCAGCAGCGAGTACCGCAGCACCTCCCAGACTGTGGCCGATTAACAGGGCCGGAGCGCGATAATGATCTCGCAGATAGTCGGTGGCATGAACCAGATCTGCGATATTGGAAGAGAAATTGGTATTGGCAAAGTCACCGTCGCTGCTGCCCAACCCTGTAAAGTCAAAACGAAATACGGCGAAGCTTTGGCGATCAACGAACGTGCGATACGGGATGCCGACACGACGTCTTTGCCGCAGGTGAAACAGTGGGCGAACAGGGCAAAGGTATGAGGGTTGCTGTCTGGCAGTTCTAATAATCCGGCGATTGTCAGGCCGTCGTTTCCCTCGAACTCAAGTTTGATACGCTTGGGCATAACTATGACTCATTTATGGCTTGGATATCAGTCAATCATAGACTACGAGAATCAGTATTTTTTCTTAGCTAATAGTAATGTGTTTTTGACGGTAGTTGCTGGTCCACGTCGGGCCAAAAGTATTGATGATGGTCGCGAGAATTATCAAGCCAATTCCTGCGACTTTTGTCCCTGAGAGCTGCTGATCAAAGAAGCTAATCTGCCAGATGACCGCGAACAGCAGGTTGGTAAATATGAGTGGTGCAAGCTGGGAACCTGAATGGGCCAGACGATAGGCTTTCGCTCGGAACATCTGGGTACTGACTATGCTGACTGTCAGCAAAAGGAGCAAAGGAAAGGCCAGATGATGCAGAGAAGTGGCCATGGTTTGCACAATAGTAAAATCATTGTGGACGATATCAATCAGTGCTAGCGGGAGTATGATAAGGCCAGCAACTAGGAAGCACCAGCCATTGAGCGCGGCTGCTGGCAGGCTACCCCTTGCTGCCCCTTGAACAAGGTAATTTGTGAACAGGCGTTGAAAAAACCAGCTGACAGACCAATCAGCAGCTCTGGCCGGATATCAATACCGGCAGGGCTGCCAGCCTGAAGAAGTACCCCCGACAAAAGTTAACGCCAAGCTAAAGAGAGTAATGCTTTGAATCGGTGTTTTTAATAACAGTTTTTCTAACAAAGGCATGAAGAGTGTCCTGTGCTGAACAGCACAACGCTTTCTAGCAAGCTCAGTGTATCTAGCGCGATCAGGAAACACATCTGGCTGCCGACAACACAGAATGAACGTATCAAGATGGTTCGCCAGTTATGTCGGTCCGGTATGGTCCAGCAGGTTATTTTGAGCATTGCCAGCATGAATAGCGCCGGAAGGAAAAAGCGCAGAAATCCCCAGCACTTCTGTGCTGAAACTGTCGCTGAGGAGCTTGGCCATCAAGCCGTTTAGCGAGAGGCTGAGTGTGGATGCAAGCATGAAAAGAACGGGGCGTAAGTCGGTGGTCATTCTGTCCCTCCATCAGAATTTGCCTGAGCCTGTGGGTGAATAAAAATAATAGTTAGAAATCAAATGTTGAGGTGATTTCGAAATGGCTCAGCCAAGGGGGGGTTATAAATAGTCTAGTCAGCTTGCACTAAGTGAAAAAGCGAATAATACTAACCTAAACTGTTAGAAAAACTTACATATGAGAAAGCTGATCCCACTGAAGTCAATCTATGCCTTTGTTGCTGTCGCCGAAACCGGGAGTATGACCGAGGCGGCCGATGTGCTGAGCGTTAGTCATTCGGCCATTAGTCAGGCAATCAAGGCGTTGGAAGGGCAGCTAAACCTGCCACTGTTTCGTCGAGTCGGCCGGCGGGTTGAGCTTAATCATGAAGGCCGCAAGTATTACCGCAAGGTCGCCCCGGCATTGACACAGATTGTCGAGGCTAGCGAAGCGTTAGCCCGAGAGGGACAGGGTAACCGGCTGACATTGAATATGGTCAACTCACTGGCTCTGCACTGGTGGATCCCGCGTGTGCCCGATTTCCAGCAGCTTGCCCCCCATGTTGATATTCGCATTTCCACGCTTATTCAGTCCTTCGATCTGGATCGTGAAGGTGTCGATGTTGCTCTGCTCCATGGCAAGCCTGACGAGTGGCAGAACTATTACTGCGAAAAATTGGGTGATGATGAGCTGATTATGGTGTGCAGTCCGCACTTGTTTGAGCCGGATGTTCAGGCTATGCCAGATGAACTCTTGGCCAAATATCCCGCGATTTATGCGACTAATCCCCCGTCGCAAAAATGACTGGCTGGTATGGTGTCAGGCTAATAAGATGCCGATACCGGATCAGCAGAAGAACCTCACCTTTACGGTATCAATTCAGGCTGTGCAGGCGACGATTCGTCGTCTCGGAGTACTTATTACCCATAAGCAATTTGTTAGGATGATATTAAACATGGCATGTTGGTACAAATTGGCCTGCCGGTACTCAATCCTTATCAGGAGTTCTATTTTGTCTGTACTCCGGAAAAGCTGAAATTAGAAAGTGTACTGACGTTGCGAAATTGGCTAAAAGGCGAATTTGCGAAGTCCTAACCGGGTGTCGCACCGAATGTGATCCGGAATATATTTTACGATTCTGGATATGTATTTCTCTGCCATTATACTGCGGATGGTCTTCATAATGTCGCCAAAGTGTTATTTGAATATGCGGAAATACAATGACTGAAAAAGAAAAGATGCTCTCGGGACTAATGTATCAGGCTTGGGATACCGAATTGCTTGCAGAGCGCCAAAAAGCAAAAGAGGTGTGTTATAAGCTCAATCATCTTAGTCCGAGCCAACCGCTAGTGCGAAAGGCTCTGATCAGCGAGCTGTTGGGTCATGAAAGCGATGCTAGTTTAGAATCGCCTTTTAACTGCGACTACGGTTATAACATCAAGGCCGGCAAAGGCTTTTACGCGAATCATGGCTGCACGATCCTTGACTGTGCACCAATCCATATTGGTGACAACTGTTTGCTGGCTCCGGGGCGTGGTAATTTCAACGGCAGGGCATCCGCTTGACCCGGTTGAGCGGGCATCTGGCGAGGAGTTTGCCAAGAGTATTACAATCGGCAACGATGTGTGGTTCGGCGCGAATGTGACTGTGTGTCCTGGCGTAACAATTGGCGATAATGTGGTTGTTGGTGCCGGTAGTGTTGTGAACAAGGATCTACCATCTAACACGGTATGCGTCGGGGTCCCGGCAAAACCGATCAAAGAAATTGCGTCAAAATAATAAAGCCGCTTCAGTGATTTGTTATATGACAAACATGTAATTTAGCGAAAGGTGAGTGATCGTTTGGGGTCACTCACAATAAACTGCGATCAAGAATAATTGTAGCAATTATGAAGGGTTGTTCTCGTTGTTTATTTATGGTCCTGTTTCTGGCTTTATGATTGGATTTGTTGCACAAGTGTAATGAAGGATTGAGCGGTTAATTATACATACAGATGCTGCGTGACAATGATTTAGAGACGGGCGCACCAATCATTTGTAATTGTTCGATAAACAACCCAAGTATGGATGATATTCAAAATATCGTCATAAAACGTGATTTTATTAGACAATATTCAGTTAGGGATCATCATTTTGATGTTAAGTGGTTTTTTCGTTGCTTTTATTTATTGAATATCTACTTTGGCACAGCCTCAATAGACAGGTTTGGAATGAATAGCACTATTAGAATATGAAGTGCACAGTAATTCGTTCCTGATCTTGGTGTTAAGGGTTGCGAATGTAACGAGGTTGTTGGCAAAGATAGTTAGCCAGCGTATGAATTTGTCACTTTGTGATATCAATAAAAAGACAGGTCAATATAATGAAGCTAATTATAAAGCTACTGTGTGGAATAATAGTCGGTATACTGATGGGGGGGATGATAGCCCCCCCGACATAATAATAAGAGGCCTGATCACTGCCAAGGTGTTCATTAGTCAATTAATCAAGTTCACTATCCCTTTGCTAATATTATTTTATGTTACCAGCGGCATCGCAAACTTACCTAGAAATTCAGGGAAGCTGTTGGGAAAAACGGTAGGCTTGGCTTATCTATCTACTATAGGCGCGGGTATTTTTGCATTCACTGTCGCGGAGAATTTGTTCCCGGCTCTATTGAGTGGTGCCGGTGAAATGCCAGAGGCTAAAACCATTCTTGCGCCATTTATTCAGCTTAAAATCCCACCACTAATGAACATTATGACGGCACTTACCATTGCCTTTATGTTTGGTTTGGGGATCTCAAGTACAGGCGCGGATCAGCTGAAAAAAGTCAGTGACCAAGGCCGGGATATCATTGAACTATTTTTGAATAAAGTCATTATTCCGGCACTGCCGTTTTATATTGCTGGTGTATTTGCTGATATGACTGTAAAAGGCACCGTATTTGCCACCTTACATACCTTTAGTTTGGTATTGTTGGCTGTTATTGCGATGCACTGGTTTTGGTTGGCTGTCCAGTTTATTACCGCAGGTGCGGCTCTGCAGCAATCACCAATTAAGTTGTTACGTACTATGATGCCAGCTTACCTAACAGCTGTTGGTACTATGTCTTCAGCGGCGACTATTCCGGTCACTTTACAGCAGACTAAGCGTAACGGCGTCTCTAATACTATCGCCAACTTCGTTGTACCACTATGTGCCAATATCCATATGTCTGGCTCTGTGATTAGTATTGCTAGTGTGGCTGTCGCAGTCATCATTATGACTGGTGCAGGTGCGGTACCAACCTTGCTCGAAGCCTTGCCCTTTATCGCGATGCTTGGTGTGACCATGGTTGCCGCTCCGGGAGCACCGGGTGGGGGGGCAGTAATGGCTTCGGTCGGTTTGTTGGGCTCCATGCTCGGTTTTACCGAAGAGATGATAGCCCTGCAAATAGTGCTGCACTTAGCTCAAGATAGTTTTGGTACTGCCTGTAACGTAACAGGCGATGGTGTAATTGCTTTGATGATAGATAAGCTTTCTGACACCCAAGATGAGGTACAGGAAGAGTTGGTTCCTGTAGAAGAAGCAATTTAATTCGTGTTCATTTTCTTTGGCTAATTGAGAAGGCAGGGAAGCTTCTTATTCAAAACTCTGCTGTTTTAACCATCGACCTAACTTCACAATATCGGTTTGTTTGGCCCGTGATTTATCATATACAAAATAAAAACTGTCTCCGGTAAGCAGTTCATGCATGGGAATACGGACAAAGTCTTGCTGACGCTCCTGATCTGTCATGAGGTAATTGTTCATCAGGGCTATGCCTTGATTATAGCGAGTAGCTTCTGCTGCCAGTAATACATGACTAAAGTGGTTTATTCTAACGTGCTCTGGTAATTCAAACTCACCACTCTGGCACCAACGTAACCAGTCTTCGCCGGGGCTTTCCGAGGCCGATGAGTATTGCACCGATAGTAGAGGCTGCTGCCATAGCGCATCGGGAAGTGGTTTATTTTTGATTTTCTGCCATAGTTTTTGCCCGTACACAGGATAGAGGCGCTCAGTGTACAGAAACTGACTGACAAAGTTATGTTTCGGCGGATTCACTGTAATAAAACAATCGGCGACCTGATCACGGCACTCGGGCTCATCCGCCACCATGTTAAGTGTAAGTTCTATCTCAAGGTATTGCTTGCGTAAGTCTTCTAATCGTGGGATCAAAAGATATTATCGGTGTGCGGCTGCAACAAAAAGATCGTAATCATTCCTTCTTGCATGATGGCGAGCAGAATCTGGCTAGTTACCAGCTTTGAACACTTTCGTGTCTGGATAGAATGCATACCATGCAAACCAGTACAGCATGGTGGAGGCAAGCTGTTTGCCCTCTGAATCGCTGATCCAGGCCGACTGATTCTGGCTATCCCAATGAATGTTCAGCTGCTGCCCTTCAAATAGGTAACTGAACATTTTTTGATCATGCTTCCGTAGTTCTGATAATGGGAAGGCTATATTTTCCTTGTTTCCTTTGTACCCCCCCAATACTGTTTCTTTAACCGCATAACTTGATGGCGCCTGAATGGCGACTGGGAAGAAAAGACGTGGAGTACGACTATAGCCGGCATAAGGATCTTGTGAATAGCTTCGGTAATACCCAGTTTTGGTCGAGAGAACTTTTGTGTCAGGGTGATCTGACTGCCATTGCTTCCAGCGCGTTAGCGTTAGCGGGTATTGTTTCAAGGAAGTACCAGCCGCCGTTCCGCTAATGGCTTTACCTCGAATTTGCGACCATAGCGATTCCGTCTGGTGGTCATACATGAGCACGTCAGAGTTATAGAGCAGGCCAGAGACACCGAAAGTCAGTGTTTGCTTGTCTGACCGGGAAAGGAAAGCCATTCCCGATCCACAAAGTGGGCAATAGCTAATAACAAACTTGCGACCATCGATACTATCGTTAACGACTTCATGCCAGTTGAGAATTTTAATCGGATAGGCCCGGCTTTTACCGTTCATGATCAGGCCCAATACGGTATCGTGGCCTTTCAGGAATTTTGCTTTGCTTGCATCAATAAAATGCGGGTTGAGGATTGCGGGTATGCCATCTCTTCCCGGACCGCCAGAAAGGATCTGTTCGGCAGGAACAGTTAGGCGGTCAAGGTTAAAGCCGTTAAGCGATGCGGCATGCATACTTAACGGCAGAGTGAAGATAAGTCCGTAGAAAAAAGTTAACAACAGCTTCATTATTCCCCCTACCGCGCTTATTAAATATAGACCGTGGCCTGATAGGGATCTTTCAATAGATAGGGAATTATTTTTCCTTGATCATCGTTTCGGATTTGAATAGAACCGCTGTCGATATTGTTCTGGAGTGCATTGGGGCATGCCGTTTAAACAGTGTGATAAACGGAGAGGCCTGATGATAGCCCAAGGTTAGGGCTATTTCCTTTATCGACATACCTTTACGTAATAGGTGAAGTGAGTAAATAAACTTACGACGCTGTCGCCATTCGGTGAAACTCATTCCTAGCTTGTCTTGGCAGTGCCTTGCCAACGTCCGTTCAGTCGTATGAAGCTGAATGGCCCAGTCTTTGATTGTTTTAGCTGTGGTTGGGTCTTGGTCAAGCTCCTGCAAAATTGGTTTGAGCAGCTTGTCGTCGCTATTGGGTAAAAATTGGTCATGCTCTTGGGCTTTGAGTACCTGATCCAGCAGAACTTTCACTAACCGCAGATCTTGCTCAGATTCAGGTACGGCAATACGCCTCTCTTTCAGATCACCAACAATGGCTCCATGATCGGACTGACTTCGAGCAGGCAGGCGTAGCGAGGAAGTGCATCGGCAAGTGGTGATACAATGTTCATTGAACAGTAATTCAAGCTACGGCGCATGTAGCTTTCGTGCTCGATACCGGCGGGTACCCAAACGGCATACTGTGAAGGCGACAGAAAACGCTTTTCGTTGGTTGTGAGCTCGAGAATACCGCCGTTGATCAGTTGCAGCTGTCCCCCCCACGGATGGCTGTGCCGCGGAGTCGTAGTCTTGGGAAGAAAGACTTCGTGGCCAAAGAAAATCTCCCCGGGGGGGTTATTGTTATCAAATAATGGTTGGTAGATTTTCTTCATCTTAAAAGGATTTCTATATACAACGAGCGTAAGGGCTACGTTAATAATCTACGCATGGCTTGGCAAGGATTTCTGCTCCATAGTGAGTAACGAGAGGTCTCGTTAATAGAAGCCTTGTTGCTAGAAAAGGGCTGCCACTTGTGTCTGGAACTGACAAGTCGTAGCATTCGCTATTTGTTGTCTATTTAAATATTGTCTCCAGTAAATAAAACAAGGAATTAAATGACATTCATCGTTCGCCAAGTCCACAGGCATTGGGTTACTGTTACGCTTTTTTTCTTATTTGTTATAACTTTCCTGTCTCTCACCCCACAGGTGAGTTTACCTAGTGTGCCTGGAACAGATAAAAGCCATCATTTTATTGCCTATGCAGCATTGATGTTTGCGGTTGCCTTAAGAAGGCCGAAATACTGGTTGTTGATTGGCTTGTTTTTTTTCTGCTGGAGTGGCGGGATTGAAATCTTGCAGCCCTACGTCAACCGTTATGGTGAGTGGTTGGATTTGGCTGCAAACGGGGGGAGGCCTGATTTGTGGGGGTGATCCTGGCGAAAGTAATAACCAGGCTGTTTCCGCAAGTTGCTAATGAATACAGCTAGAGCAAATAGCTAACGCAAACAGCCTCATGATAGGTGTTTTTCTCACAAATTCAGCCACCGATCAATACGGTTGGCATTCCCATAATAATGGTTCCGCCATGGGCTGTGGTGTCTCCCATACGAGCAGCGGGGCTTACTGTTTACCAGTACGGTAGCGCTGCCTTTCACCACACTGTCTGGTGGGCCGACGCAGACACATATCTGCCCCCAATGTTGCCGCGGGCATATTGCCGATTAATACTGTCGTTGGCAGTGGGAGAAGTGGCCCTCCAACATGCGGGATCGGCACAACGGCCGGGGTTTGCATTGGGCAGACATGCATATCGGTAGCCCTTGCTGCTGGTAGCATGATTACACTCCTATTTGACCATTACCGCCCTGCGCGATATGTAAACCGATTTTGAAATACTGCGCATAACGAGATTTCGCAGCTAGGCCGTCAGGCAAGACAGCACATAGATTTACCGCGCCTGCTACAGCGTGGGAATATAAATATTCCGGCGGCGGTACAACAGGCTCTCCCGCCGCAATCATACTTCCGCCGCTCCAGAAAGCAGCCTGGGCTACCCCAGCCTGCGCCGGTTTGTAACTGAGCCAGTTCTGCCATTTGCTCAGCAAACCGTCGAGAGGTTTCATCTGGCGTATGAACCCAGGCTTTTGCTGCCCGGATCGCATTGGCTTCATCCAGGCTCCAGTCATTTCGCTGATCAGCACAGCAGCATGCCCACCAGACTGCTTCCCTTACGGGCAGGGCATGGGCGATAAAGATGGCAGTATCGCTAAAAAACTCGGCTTTTATAGCTGCATCAATTAGGGCTGCCGGTTCAATATATTGTTCGACCAGCTCGAGGATTTCATCGCTTGCTTCGTAGCAGGACAAAATATCCTTGGCTGATTGGTGTGGGATCTTTAAATAAGTCATTAGTTAACCTTCGCTATTGCACCCTGGATCTGAACCATCGCACCCGCTTTTACTTGTGTCATTGCGCTGCCGTTTACTTCGACCAGCGCTCCTTTGACATCGGTTTTCGCCTGACTCTCGATGCTAACCATTGCGGCTTTCATTTCTGCTTTTGCCTGCCCTTTTATTGATATCTGCGCGCCTGAAATCTTAATCCCGCTTTGGCTGAGTTCAATAGAGGTACTGCCAACGGAGAGTTTGATTTTGGTTTGGCCTTTGATGTCGATGCTCTGGCCATCGACGAGGACCTTGGATGAGGCACTTATTTCTGCGTTTTTACCGGCTTTGCTATTAATGGTGGCATCAGATTGTAATGATAGATCTTTTTTAGCGCTGGCCGTGAATTGATCCTCTGTTTCAAGGCTCATTGCTTCTTTGCTTTTCCAACTGACAGTTTTTTCGGCCTCTAGGCTGGCAAGTCCTTTGATGGTTTGTTTGAGGTCATTTTTGACATTGATATTGAAATCTTTTTCGGCCTGAAGGAATACTTCCTCTTTGTCCTTTTTGTCCTCAAACCTGAGCTCATTGGCGGTGTTACTGCTGCCTTTGGGCGTGGATCTTGTCTTTATACCGCTCTGTGTTGCAGTGCTGTATGGAGGCTTGTTCTTACCGTTATATATCGAGCCTGAGATCACTGGACGGTCTGGGTCACCATCAATGAAGCTTACCAATACCTCGTCACCTATACGTGGAATGAACTGGACGCCAAAGCCATTGCTGGCCGTGGGCTGGGCGACAGGGATCCAGCATGAGCTGTTTTCGTCCTTCTTGCCGTCTTTGTTCCAGTGGAAGTGAACCTTGATCCGGCCGAGTTTATCTTGATTGACTTCTTCTCCGCTGGGCCCGCTCACTTCTCCGCTCTGGATACTATGTATACGTGGTTTATCAATAAAAGCAGGTCGCCAAGTCACACTTGCCGGGATACATTGGAAGCTATTCTGATACTCGGTATGGGAGCCTGACTCACTGGCATCAAAGACGTGTTCTGCCTGGGTTATTACATATTCCTGGTTGAACGCGGCCTCGGTATGATCGGTAAGGGTAAAACGCATACCGGCCCCCCCGAGTGACGGAATTGCGGAGGAGGCCTGAACTATGACTTTCTGGCAATCGCGACTTTCCATCTGCCTTTTGGCTGCATCCCGAATGGCACCTTTGGTGGCATTCCCCTGTCCAAAAAAGTATTCGCTGAGGGCGTTGTTTTTAACCGAGGCTGTAGTATTCCTCTCTCCACTGGTTAAACATTCGGCCAGTTCTTCACTATGATCGGCTAAAGATAATTTACTGGTGCCAAGTTGGTCCCGGTAGTGCCATTGGTTAATCGAAAATGTTTTGTCACTTGCCTGAATAACAAAAGGAACTACGCTGTTTTCAGCTTTAGCAAAATCCTGGTTACTGTCCGCGATGACGACGGTGGGCTGTTTGCTCTATGGTCACAATGGTAGTGCCAGCCTTCGGATGCCATCAAGCGCTTAATAAAAATCAAGTCACTCTCATTATATTGAATGCAGTAGCCGTGTTTGATGCCTGCCCCCCCACGGGGCGAGAGTTTGAAGTAGCTTTTTAAGCCGGAATCGGACAACACCTTTTCTATGATCTGTTTTGTGGTCATGTCCTGAAAACTACGACTGGTTGTTCGATAGGCAAAGATAGAAAGCGGATCTATTGCTTCGACACGGTAAGTATAAAGTTGTTTGTTGATACTAAATTCAAGGTTTTCTAATGATGAGATTATGGCATAGAAAGTTCGAGCTTTTTTTCTATGGCCTTCAACACCTGGCGAGTATTGAATATCCAGAACTTTACCAAGGGCTTTCTCGGATAATTTTTCTTTTGAAATAAGAGTTGCCGTGAAGCTTGAGCTATCGGATATCTGCTCTTTTATCGTTAAGCAGGTAACGATGTACGGCCCTTTGCCATCCAACTTTGCAAGAATAGGGCGCTGTTCTTCATTATAATTGGGGGGCTGACATGTCGTGACTCTCTTATTGTTCTACAAAGATTTTTAAAAACTTAAAAAGTGAAAGCATATTAAGTTGAGATTGAATGTCAAATGTTGCCTTGTTGTTAAATGCTGTTCTTTTTTAGTTGGTTTTTATGGCGCATTAACAAAACTGGCCTTTATTTATAAATCATCAAAGGTGTTAGATATAATTATATATTAAATATACCTTTCAAACAGCTCAGATGAGTTTGTTTAATTAGCCTACGAAAACTTAATACTATGAGTATATTTTTGAGTCGGATATAAAGATGTAAATATATTGCATCTTTAATGTGTCCAGTTAAGCCTGCTTATTCTAATTAATACTATCATTGCAAATAAAATAGCGTTTTAAAAATGCTTTTATGTTGAAATCGATTGCATTGGTAGGTTTAGGTTAAAAATATACCCCCTTTAGGGTTATATGTGATTTCATTTTTTTGTCATATATCTCGAAATAAAGTATTCCATTGCGCTCCTTTAATATGTCCAGTATTCAATACACATGCTTTGTGTGGTCTGATGAGAAAAAAAATATTGTTAAATTACATAATCAGCTGATAGGATTCAGAAATTATATATTAGGCGTAATTAATGATTATAAACGCATGAGCAACAGGTCTCATTTCCCTGTACGGTTTTTTTAGTATTAAAATATATGCATGCAACTTGTTTTTTATTAAAGGGGCTACTGTAATTAAAATTATTAACAGCTTATTTAGTGATTGCTAATAAATATAAGTGACAAATACAATGAAATTTACTGAGAACCAACGTCAGGGTTTATTGTCGCCATTGATGGAAGATAATTTCTGCGGCTTGTATTTAAAATCAGATAGGCAGGCATTTCGGCCTCTTCGCAATGAGTTCAATTTAGCTCAGACATCATTAAGAAAACTTACTCAACATCCTGAATTGAGTGAGCTCGATGTATTACTGGAAGAGAACAGTAATAATTGGGACACATTGTCTACTAGCCTTGTCAATGTGTTTGCTAATTCATCCCGAGATGTTGAACTTGTGGGCTGGATGATGGCGGCACAAATTATTATTGACCCTAGTTTATCTGGGACTAAAGAAGCGGCTGCATGGTTTCAGGAATTAGTGACCAAGCATTGGGACTCACTTCAGCCTATTTTGCCAGATAACAAAATTAAAGCAGAGGGTGAAGGTGAGCGATCTCGTGAACGCAATGCATTTAAGATCAAGGCATTTGTCCAGTTGGTTGGTGAGAGCGAAAATAGCGGCCTGCTGTATTCACCGCTGCTGATGACGCCATTAATTGGTGACTTGGACTACACCCACTTCCAGAGTGAAGAGCATAAAGGTAATTTGTCTGATCTTCGCAGCCAATACCATAACCTTGCCCCTGAGTCAGCGAGCAAAGGTGGTTGCACTTATCAACAACCTTGAGGCTACCAAACAGAGCTTTGTTGCGATTGAGCAAAAAGTGACTGATATCTGTAAGCAAAATGGTCAGCCAACGGTTGGTTTTAATTTTGTTATTAGTCTAATAAACAAGATGCTGCGTGCGATTGAATTTATCTCTGGGGTTAACGGTAACAGCAGCCCCCCCCGGTGAGCGATATGCAACCAGTGCCTGCTGTGCAAACGGAACAGACTGTAGAGCATTCACAAGGAACCATTTCGGAATACGCTGATATGCAAGGGAACCCTGCTGCTACCCACACTGTTTCAATATCGTCACTTGCCGATCAGCAAGTGACTAACCGTGATCAGGCATTTCACCAAATACGAGATATTGCAGATTATTTCAGAAAAACTGAACCCCACAGCCCGGTGGCGTATTTGCTTGAGAAGGCCATACGCTGGGGGTATATGCCATTACCCGAACTAATGACTGAGTTGCTATCGAATCAACAAGAAACGATTGATCGGATATTCAACCTGACCGGGCTGGATGAAGAAGGGGCGATAACATTGCCTGAGGTTAATCATACAGTGACTCCGTCTCCCATTTCATCTCCGTCGGCGGGCACGCACGAGCCAGCGGTAGAAATGAAGCCTGTTTCCCCCTGTTATTGAAACAGAGAAAACACCTAATCAAGAACCACAAAAAACAGAGCAGAAAGCGAAATCTAGCAATGCATTGCAGTGGTAGATCATGCTGTTACTGCTTAATCATAAAAAAAGAGGATAGTTATTATGGCGAGCATTTACATGCGTATCGACGGTGTTCAAGTTGATGGCGGTGCAACCGTTGAAGGGTTGCCGGGTGAGGGCTGGTTCGCACTAAATTCATACAGCTGGGGTGCAGTACGTTCTGTTGCTATGGATATTGGTAACGGTACGAATGCTGACTCAGGCATGGTTGCTATGAGTGAAGTGAACGTAACCAAGGAAGTGGACGGAGCATCTGAAGATCTGCTGTCTTTCCTATTCAGCCCTGGTCCTGAAGGCAAAGATGTTGAGATCGTTTTCACTAAGCCTGCACGCGACGGTTCTGGTGCAGAAATCTACTTCCAGGTGAAGCTGGATAAAGCACGTCTTGTTTCATACAACGTAAGTGGTTCTGACGGTTCACAGCCATTTGAAAGCATTGCTCTTTCTTACATTCAGCTAGATCAGCTGCACTGGCATGAAGACAACGGCGGCAAAATGGAAAAAGGTGGTCTTGTTTCTTACCACGTACCACAAGGCAAGATGCTTTCAGGCTCGAAGTAATCTGCAGTTGTGCGCCGTTGATAAAACGGCGCATAGCAACTGTTTTGTTAGGCATCATCATTAATCAAAAGGTAGGGAAGCATGGCTCTCAACTCGCAACATAAGCGTGTTAGCAAAAACCGCGTCAGCATCACTTATGACGTAGAAACCAATGGTGCAACTGAAACAAAAGAACTGCCTTTTGTTGTGGGTGTTATTGGTGAGTTCTCTGGCCATAAGCCAGAAAGTGAAAAAGTCGATCTTGAAGAACGTGAATTTACCGGTGTCGATAAAGATAACTTCGACACTGTGATGGAACAGATCAGCCCAAGTCTGTCATACAAAGTTGACAATAAATTGGCCAATGACAATAGCCAGTTTGAAGTGAACCTGAAGTTCAAATCCATGAAGGATTTCCACCCTGAGCACCTGGTTGAAAATATCGACCCGCTAAAACAGTTGGTTGATACTCGTAACCAGCTGAAAGTGCTGCTGAGCAAAGCCGATCGTTCTCGCGATCTAGAGCGACTGCTAAAAGAGCTGCTGCAAAGTGCAGATGCAATTCAGCATCTTGCCGGCGAACTGGGTGTCGAAAAAGGGGAGACAGAATAATGTCGACTGAACAACAAGCTGTAGCTCAGCAAACTGAAGCGGCCGGCGTTGAAGCCGGTTTCCTGGATCGTGCGATTTCGGCTACGACACAAACCCCGGTTGATACCACCAAAGAATTGCTGTCTGTACTGACCTCGCAGGCGCTGGAAGGCACGGTAACCTGGGATAAGAACCTGACACTGACCATTGAGAAAGCGATTGCGGCGCTGGATGTGAAAATTTCAGATCAGCTTTCTACAGTGATGAAAAATGAAGCTTTCCAGAAGCTGGAAGGTACATGGTTGGGTCTGCAGAAACTGGTAAAAAACAGTGAGCTGGGCCCAGACCTTAAAATCAAGCTGGCTGACTACACCAAAGACGAGCTGCTTGAGCAGTTTGAAGATGCGCCTGCCATTGACCGCAGCCGCTTGTTCACCATGATTTACCAAGAAGAATTCGGCACTGCCGGTGGCCAGCCTTACGGTGTGCTACTTGGTGATTACGAATTTGGCTACGGTGACGAAGACGTGGCCCTGCTTCGCTATATGGGTGAAGTAGCTGCCGCTTCGCATGCACCGTTTATTGCTGCTGCCAATGCGACGATGTTTGATTTTGAGTCGTTTGAAACTTTTAACGAAGGCAAACCAGTAGCTGCAGGCTTTGACTCGCCAGCCTATGCTAGCTGGAATGCGTTCCGTGAAAGCGATGATTCACGTTATGTTTCATTGACGCTGCCTAAAACTATCGCTCGCCTGCCTTACGGGCAGGGTACGGTACCGGTGAGCTCTTTCCAGTATGAAGAATTTGCTACCGATGCAAATGGCAAGGCTGTACCTCAGTCTCAGGATGATTTCGTCTGGAGCAATGCCGCGTATGAATTCGGTCTGCTGCTGACCCAAGCTTATACCCAGTACGGTTGGTGTACGGCAATCCGTGGTACGGATAACGGCGGTAAGGTCGAGAATCTACCTAACTTCACCTATTTCTCACCAGCTGGCGACTTGCTCCAGCAGTGCCCGTCAGAAGTGAACCTGACCGATGAGCGTGAGAAAGAGCTAAGTGATTTGGGCTTCCTGCCTTTGGTGCATTACAAGAACACCAACTACGCGGTCTTTATGGGTGCGCAAACTGCCCATAAACCAAAAACGTATGTTGATCCTGATGCAACTGCGAATGCAGCAATTTCTGCACGTCTGCCGTATACAATGGCCAGTAGCCGTATTGCCCAGTACCTGAAAGTGATGGGCCGTGATCGTATCGGTTCGAACATTGATGCGGGTGAGATTGAGAAAGAACTGACCAACTGGATCCAGCAGTACGTTAACCCGAATGCAATTGGTAACGAAGCGAAAGCCAAGTACCCACTTGTCGAAGCTCGGGTTGTTGTCGAGGAGCAGACGGGTCGTCCGGGTAGCTACTCAGCGATTGCCCACCTTCGCCCATGGTTACAAATGGAAGAACTCACGACCTCGCTACGCATGGTCGCGAACATTCCTGGCTAATCAAAATTCTCGGGAGCTTCGGCTCCCGAGCGGAGCATCTATGACAGTAACCAATCCGACATCATCCGCCAATGTCTTACATGACCTAGGGGTTGTGGCGAATGTTGTTTGAGCATGCCCGCCAGCACGATGCAAGCCAATTTAAGGCCCTGCTGAGCAGGGTGATCACTCAGCTGGACCAGTTGTTAAGCGAGCAACTTTCTGCCGTTATTCAAGCTGAAGAATTCAAGCGGCTTGAAGCCTCATGGTCAGGGTTGCACAGTTTAGTTCAGCTTCCTGTGTCGAGCCGCCGGATTAAAGTGAAGCTGCTTGATTTTAGCTGGAACATGTTATCGACGGACTTAAACCAGTCGTTTGAAATCAGCCGCAGCGCACTGTTTAAAAAAATCTACGCCAAGGAACTCGATACCGCAGGGGGGCCAGCCTTTTGGCTTGCTGGTGGTTGATCATCATGTTCATTCCGATTTGGACGAGAGCTGTGATTTCGATGATCTGTATACGCTGCAATTGCTGGCAGAGCTCGGTGAGCGCTCGCTGTGCCCGGTGGTACTGGGCGTTGACAACTATTTCTTTGGCGATGACCCTGCCAGATTGGCACACGACCACGCCAGAATAAACCGTATTCTGACCAGTCAGGATTTACAGAGCTGGCAGCTGTTACGACAGCACCACTCAAGTCGTTTTTTGCATCTGGTCTTGCCCCAATACCGGATCCGCACCCCGAGACAGCATTACCCGGCAGGCTTTGTGTTTAACGAAGCCAATACCAACAGCAGTGTGTTGTGGGGGAATGCCGCTTATTTATTGGCAGCGAATGTGATCCGTGAGTTTGATCGTATTAGCTGGTTTGGTTTTTTAAGGGCGCATGATGCGACTGGCAACCATGGGGTGCTGATTGATTTAAACGACAGCGTCTGCACGCCACTGAAAGCTCGTATTGATATTTTCAGCGAAAGTGATGGTTTCTGGGCCGATCAGGGATTCGTTCCGGTTTCGAGTATTTATCTTAGTGGACAGCTGGGGGGGCTGTTTAGCAACCAGTCGGTATGGAAGCCGGCCAACGAAGCCAGCAAAACCAGCGGGATGCTGCAGACCAATCTGATGGCCTGTCGTTTTGGTCATTACATCAAAGCCCAGATGCGTGATCGTGTCGGTAGCTTTGATAGCGCGGCAACGTGCCAGCGTGACCTGGACAAGTGGTTACAGACTTATATCAGCAATGTGGACTATGGTGACGAGTCGATTATGGCGCGTTACCCCCTCAAGCATGCAGAAGTCCGTTTTGTTGCTGATCGCCACGATTCCACTCGCTATCGCTGCGAAATCAAGTTGCAGCCGCAATATCAGTACGAAATGCTCGACACCCATATCACGCTGATGACTGATGTTTCGTCTGACAAGCTGGGAGAAACACCATGAGTTTGATGGCCAAACTGAAAGGTCAATGGCGTGGGGGGGATGTCGATGATATTCGCGATGCCATTATTGAAAACCTGTCGGCTGTGCTGTCGGCACGGGCTCCGATGTGGCAGAACACGGAACTGAGTCCGCAGGTGCGTGACTCGATTGCTGCATTCGGCATGGTGAGCTCGTTGCGTAGCCAGGGTAAAAGCAGCAGCGATGTGATCCTCCATGATGTTAAGCAGCTGATTGTTCAATTTGAGCCGAGGCTGAAAGAGGTTGTTGTCGAGCTGGACGAAAATTCAGTGGCAACCAACAAGCTCAAGTTCCGGATTGAAGGCCTGATCAGCAGCAAGTTTAGTGAAGAAGTGGTGGTGTTCGATTCTAGCCTTGATTTTACCACCAGCAGTTTAGATGTAAGGAAGACGAACCTTGTCTGAGTCATTACTAAGTTATTTCGAGCAAGAGCTGGCATTTATTCGTCAGGAAGCGGGTGAATTTGCCCGTCGTCATCCGGGATCGGCTAAATCCCTGGGGGGATCAGTGATGACAGTGTCGATGATCCGCAAATCTCTCGTTTGATTGATAGTGTGGCGTTACTCAATGCTCGCCTTCAACAGCGCCTGGATGACTCGTTTCCACAGCTGACGGATAGTTTGTTGCGGTTGTTATTTCCACATTACCTGCGTCCGATCCCGTCATACAGTATCCTCAAGATGCAACCGTCTGAAGAGGTCAGTGCCCGGCATTTTATTCCGCAAGGTACCCATTTGGGGGGGATCACGGATGCTGATATTGAGCCCACGGTGTTCCGTACCTGTCAGGATGTGACCTTGTACCCGATCAAACTTGGTTCGGCCCATGTGGCGATGGCACCGTTTGATGTGGAGAAACCGCCCGGTGCCGAGCATGCCAAGGCGATGCTGGAAATTCAGCTTCGGACCACGGATCCGAGTATTTTGTTTTCCGACCTCGATCTGACATCGTTGGAATTATTCCTGCGAGGTGAGACGCAGTCAGTACTGCGGTTATACGATTATTTGTTAGCCGGGGTTAAGCAGGTGTGCGTCCAGTATGGCGAACAGCGGGTATCGCTGGCTAGTGATGCGTTGCAACCTGTGGGGGTTTGAAAGTCAGCATCAGGTGCTGCCTTACAGCTCGCGCAGTTTTGGCGGGTTTAAATTGCTGACCGAGTTTTTCACCTTCCCCGAACGGTTTCATGTGGTTGCGTTGGATCTTGCTCAGTCGTTGCGTTACGCCCATACCAATGAGATCAAGATCCAGCTGTTTCTTGATGATATGGCGATTGACTTGTCGCGCAGCCTCGGTGCGGATAATTTCCATCTGTTCTGTACCCCCCCGATAGTGAACTTGCAGTCGTTGACTGCAGAACCGCTCAGTGTTGATTTTGGACATAGTCAGTACCCGATTGTGCTGGATGCCGGGGGGGCAGCAACAGCTTCAGCTATTCGCTATTGATCAGGTGCTTGATGTGACCGATCAACAGAGTTGCGCCGTGCCACCGTTATATGGTGAAAAATACAAAGGTGCAGAGACCGGCCTTAGGTGGCAGCTGGTTCAGGATTGGCATAGCGAGACCGCGCTGTACAGTAGTTTGCGGGTGGCTGATCTTGAACATCTGAGTGCTAACAGTGAAGCTCGAACCTGGCTGGTTTCGGCAACGTGCTCTGACGGTGCGGTTGCCGGTCAGTTATCGATTTCCAGCGAGGTAAGCTGCCGCGATTCCATTTCGTTGCCTGCTCGGCTGCAATTGTTGCGTCGTCCGACCAAGCAAGTTCGGATCAAAGCAGCGGAGCAAAATGCCTGGCCGTTGCTGGCTCATCTTCATTTTAACTACCACACCCTGCTGGGAGCAGACGATCCTGTTGCGGCTCTCAAGGCGATGCTGAATCTGTATAACCATACCGAAAGTTCGCAAAACATGGCTTATATCGCAGCTATCCAAGGGATTGAGCAGGAGCAGGTGGTCGCCCCGATCCGCATTTCTGGCAAGAGCTGCTTTGCTTACGGTACCCGTATCAGTGTCACCCTTAGCACCAAGGCTCTGGGCGGCGGCGGGATCGAATTGTTATCCCAGTTGCTCGATCGCTTTTTTGCATTTTTTGCCGGCTTTAACAGTTTTACCCAGGTCGTGATCGTGCTCGAAGGCACGGAAGGGGAACACAAGGTCTTTCCGAGGAGGTCTGGATGCAAGAACATGCTCTGATCCGGCTCCTCCAGCAGCCTTATACATTCGATCTTCACCGTGCGATGCAGCTGGTCAAGCATGAAGCCGCTGTTTTGGGGCAAAAGGCCGACAGTATCATTTTCGGCCAGTCTGCTACCGGCTTATCAACAGGCAGATATTGTTGAAGTCAGTAACCCGGTAGCCGGTCAGTGGGGCGTTTACCTGTGATCTACCCGCATTGTCGGGCAGTCAGGGTGTCATGCCCCGCCATAGCTACAGTGAATCACTCAAAGAATTATTCGAGCAGGGCAACGATGCCCTGATTGATTTCCTGAACGGTTTTAATAACCGCTATTACCGCTTGCACTGTCAGGCGGAGCTAAAGAATGACTTAGTTGCTCAGGCTGAGGAAGAGCATTTTAGCTGGAATCGTCACAGTCTTTCGCTGACAACGATGCTGGCTAATCTCAATGGTGATCTCGGAAACAACAGAACGTTATCTTCGGATCATCTGATCCAGTATTCGGGATTGCTAGGCATGAAACTGTCCTGTCCGCAGACCTTAAAAGATTTGCTGGCCGACTATTTTGAGTATGAATTTGATGTTGAATACGGCGATGTTGATTATGTCCCTTTGTTGCCATGTAGCGTGACTAAGCTGGGGAAAAAAGGACAGAACAATCAATTGGGTTTTGGTGCACTGGTTGGTAAGAGTGCCGTCACCGCATTCCAGCGTTTGGAAATCATGATCAAACCGAATAACAACCGCCAGTTTAACCAAATCCGGAATGACCGCCAGTTGGTCAGTGCGATAGATGCGTTCGTTCGACATTACATGGGGGGTCGATCTAAAGCTGAAACTGATGATTAAAGTTGATGGAAAGTTCCTGCCCGGCCTTCGCCTGAGTACGGAAAGCAGCACCGATATCCGTCTGGCGCAATCGACCTGGCTTGCCCCCAAAGCAGATAACCCGAGAACACGTGGTAATGCCACTTAAATAACAGCAAGGACACAGCATGATCAATGTTGAATTACAGAGTCTGGTAAAACGGCTCGCCTTACCATTAAAAAGTGCACTTGAAGCCGCCGCAGGCGATTGTATGGCACGTACTCACTTTAGCATTGAACAAGAGCATTGGTTTAATCAGCTATTGAACGAGCCTAAAAGTGGCTGGGTTGAATTATTGCAGCAGGGCAATATTGGTCGCGACCAGATCGTGGATTTGCTCGCTCGCCATTTAAACGGCCTGTCTCGGGGGGGGAATGATAGTTCTCCGGCTTTGTCTCCGACGTTGGTGGAGCTATTGAAAGACGCGTGGCTGCTGGCATCAGTTAACCACAGCCACGGAGAAGTCAACGGCTATCATATCTTGCTGGTCCTGAAACAGCGGACTGCACAGGGCGGTTATAATGGTGATCTTAGCCCTTGGCTCAATACCCTTTCGACGGAATCTCTCAAAGCGAATGCTGCCAGGCAATTGCCAAGCCAGCATGCCGAACCCAGTATCGGCTCGGCCGAAGTACTGGCAGGGGGCGAGGCCAGCACCGTTGCGTTGGACAAGTACACCCCACAACCTGACGGCAGCTGCGCGAAACGGGGAACTGGATCCTATTTCTGGTCGGAATACCGAGATCCGCAAATCTATCGATATTCTTTGCCGTCGTCGGCAGAACAGCCCGATCCTGGTTGGTGATCCCGGTGTGGGTAAAACGGCGATTGTAGAAGGTTTGGCCCAGCAGATTGTTGATGGCAATGTTCCGCCGTCGTTAGCCAATGTTGAATTGCGAACTTTGGATCTGGCTTTGCTACAAGCTGGGGCGAGTATAAAAGGTGAGTTTGAGAACCGCCTGAAAGATGTGCTGGCCGAGGTCAAACAGTCTCCTCACCCGATCATTGTCTTTATCGATGAAGCACACACCCTGATTGGTGCGGGTGGTACTGCTGGTCAGAACGATGCGGCCAACCTGTTGAAGCCGGCATTGGCTCGTGGTGAATTCCGCACCATTGCCGCCACGACATGGGCGGAATATAAACAGTACTTTGAAACCGATGCAGCCCTGACCCGCCGCTTCCAGCTGGTCGCTGTTGGCGAGCCGAGTGAAGATGATGCGATTCAGATGCTGCGAGGCGTGACCCGAGGGCTGGAAAAACACCACCGGGTTAAGGTACTAGAAGAAGCAATTGAATCAGCGGTTAAGTTGTCAGTACGCTTTCTTCCCGAGCGCCAATTGCCGGACAAGGCGATCAGCTTACTCGATACCGCCTGCTCACGTATTGGACTTAGCCAGAGTGCGCTGCCTCAACGTCTTGATGGTTTGGGTGAGCAAATTCGTTATGCCAAAAATGAGATTTCGGCAGTAGAACGCGAACATGCCATGTTGGCTAACGGTACAGACAAGTTAGCAGCTGCGGAGAAAAAGCTTGCTTCGCTGGAGGCTGAATATGAAAAGCTGGAACAGCGCTGGGAAGCGGAGAAGGCTCTGGTTACTGAGATCACTGAGCTACAGGGCATCATAGATGAGAGATATTTTGCTGGTGATGATGTAAGCGAGAGTACAGAGCAGCAGCTTTCTGTAAAGCTTGATGCATTGTATGAGCTGCAAGGTGAATCCCCCCCCTGGTAATGCCGCAGGTGGATACCCAGACCATCGCCCAGGTAATTTCTCTGTGGACCGGGATCCCTGTCGGCAATATGGTCAAGGACGAGGTCGAACGTCTGTTGCAGCTAGAACAACGAATCGGAGAGCGGGTGATCGGACAGATTGCACCGATACAGGAGATCTCTCAAGCGATCCGTATGTCTCGTGCCGGTCTGACGGATCCGCGCAAACCTATTGGCGTGTTCCTGATGTGTGGGCCTAGTGGCGTCGGTAAAACTGAAACAGCTTTGGCCCTTACTGATCTGCTGTATGGTGGCGAGAAAAACATCACCACCATCAACATGACGGAGTTCAAAGAAGAGCACAAGATCTCAATGCTGCTGGGATCGCCTGCCGGTTATGTTGGCTACGGTAAAGGTGGGGGGGTATTGACTGAGGCAGTGCGAAAAAATCCTTATTCAGTGTTATTGCTTGATGAAATGGAAAAGGCCCACCCTGGTGTTCATGATCTTTTCTATCAAATATTCGATAAAGGCTCGATTTCTGATAGTGAAGGTCGCGATATCGATTTTAGAAATACCATTATCATTATGACCTCTAACGCCGCTGATAGTGCGGTGGTTGACGCCTGTGCGCAGGAAAGACCGTGTATACCGACGTTGACCCAGACGATATTCCCGGCATTGCAGCAGTATTTTAAACCGGCCTTTATCGGCCGCTCGACGGTAGTGCCTTATTTCCCGCTCAATGATGACGAAATGGCGAAAATTGCCCGCTTGTCGCTTCGTCGTATCGAAAAACGTGTGCGTAGTCATTATGGGGGCAAGTTTCTCGTATGGTGAGGAATTGATCGAGCACTTGATAGCACAGAACCATTCTCCGGAGACCGGAGCGCGTGCCATCGAGCAGATCATTAACCGAACCTGATGCCAGAGCTTGCGACGCAGTGCATTGTTCGATTGAGTGCCAGCCAGCCAATCAATGCTGTAAGCATCTATTGTCATGCCGGTGAAGTTAGCTTTGATATCGAATAGTTCAGTACTTGTGATAGGCCTTTAATGGCTAATTGAAAATTGTGCTCAAGTAAAGATGTAGGGGGTAACGATATGTTTGGTAGAAAAAAAAGTTACGACTTGGAAAAAGCACGAGACAGAGACAGCATACTGGCTAATGCGGGTATTGCCGGTGTCGGTACTCAAGGAATATACACACCGAAAGGCAAAGCCAGCGGTGCAAAATTAAAACCTCGCCAGAAGAAGCTTCCAAAGCAGGCTGGTTATACGAAACAGCAAGCTTTAGACGATGCAAAGTTACTGGGGTCAGGTAACTATGGATATGCGTAGCGATATCGTCGGTTATGTCGGAGATGTGGTTGATGCAACCAAGGACCTAGGTAGCTTAGCTTCCGGCAGCGGCGGAATTTATACGGCTGGCGGTGGACTTGAATTTACTAATGGCAACATTATCGGTGCGGTGAAGCTCGGTCATGATGTTATCTGTAATATCGTTGAGTGGGCAGGCAAAAGAAAACCTAAAGAGCTACCGGCAAACCCGTTACTTACACCGATAGATGCTGCGTTATATGAAAATACTAAAACAGCGGCATATTTTAAGAAAAGAATGGTCAAGAAGATTGCCGGCGATGCGGTTTCGTTTACCGGCGGTGTGCTGAGTAGTGCAACGCATGTGAATGCTCTGGGTGCTGCTCGCCATGCTCGCTCTGATGCCAAGACTATTGCGCACCTGGTTCGGTTTAAGGAGCAGCTCAAGCAATATAAAAGCAAAGGCTGGCGATTGAATATAAGCTCTGCAAATTAATCATTGACTGCAAAAAGCTTAAAATAGAGTCGCAGTCAGCGGCGCTGGCGGCTGATTGTATTCCGGGCAATGTTATTACCAGTAGTGCAACTGCTGCGGCAGGTTTTATTCACGGACAAACTCTGGCTTATCGTTTGTCGAATATGGAAGCTGATATCGAGAAGGCTGCCAAAATACTGCATTACCGTGCTTTTTATGAGATGGATGATGATTACGGTATTGCTGGTTTATTTGGCGAGCAGGCAACGAACGAATATGCAGCCGAAACGCCTGCACTGGATATGGTTCGGGAGCTTTTTGCCCAGATAGCTCAGATAGAAAAAGAAAGAGTTCTGGTTAATGTCAAAGGGGCATAAGTTGAAAGTCGGTGGTGAACATTTCCGTGCAGATAAGCTGATGCGTGAACCTGCTGGCTGGTTAGTTATTGTCGACAAGTTAAATCTTATTTGATTCTGACTTTATAACTGTTTTTAACATGAGTTGAAAACAGTTATTGCTGTATTTTTTGTATTTGAGGATGTTTATTGTATGCATGAGAATTTCGGTAAAGCTTTTGATCTAGGTAAAGGGATTGGCGATTTTGCAGGGAAAGATCCAAGTAAACGCGAGTTGAAAGATGGTGTTGATCTAGCGGGTAATGTTATTGATTTAACGACGAATATTGTCGATTCTACGCCGCTGGGCGAGATCATTAAAAAGCCGATGGCGTTACTTGATGAACACGGTATGGCTAGGCTTGAGCGAACCAAGATTGCTCAGAATGTTAAAGAGAAGTTTTCCAGTAAGATCAGCCGCGTTGTTGCTCAGAAGATGCACGCATCGAGCATGGTAAAAGCATCAACGGCTGATAGTGTGGGCTATTTATTGAATGTCCATTCTGACCAAGAGTTCATGGATCAGAGTAAAGCGGATTTTGACAGGCATCAGGCAAATCGAGGTCATAAAATCAGACGAAAGCTGCATGATAAATTCCGTGTGGCCAAGAAAAACCCAGTTAAAATCCTGATGATCCCGCTGGGGCTTATTCCTGATGGTGGTATTACCAAGAAAGTTGTCAGTGGCCTTCAGTATCTCGGAAATAAAGGCCTTGAAACGCGTAAAGCCCGAAAGAAAAAAGGTTATGCAGCAGGCAATATGGCGGTTCTTGAGCAGCAGATGGGCACGCGGGAGGCACAGCGCAAAATTGCAAAATGGAAAGCAAAAGATATTGCCGAGCTTGGACCAAAACTGCAGAGAAACCTGTATAAATTGAAACAGTCTGTTGCACTGTTGGAAAGCCGTGAAGCGCAAATGAACGCACAGTATGCTCGTGCGCAGGCTATTCCTGGTGGTCCAGAAGCGGCAGCGGCGTTAGCGCAACTAAGTCGATGTAATATGGATTTAGCAATGAGTTTTCATGAGAGTAAACACTATATTGAGAAAATCACCTCTATGTGCGAAGTCATGGAAGAGACCGCTTTTGAGACCCGTGCGCACATGGTATTTCTTGATGAGTTGTTAGTACAAACAGAATTGGCTATTAGAGCTAATGCCGATGCTCTTTATAAATAATAGTTATCGGCAATACGAAAGTAGATGAAAGGTGGCTGATAAGACAGCCATAGTTAGATTGTTGTAGAAAAAACAACATATTTAATTTCGATATAAAAGTGCATTAAAAAAATAAATGTCGAAATAATTATTAGGATACGGCAGTGAAGAATAGTCCATTTACAACAGAGCAACTTCAATGGATACGAAGTTCACTAAAAATTGCGGTTGTGCACGGAGGGGGGGAAAAGGCACAATCGGATAGTTATATCTATGAGAATTTGAGCCCGCGTTCGACCAAAACGTATCAGCCGGTTGCTTGCGATATGGCTGATGCACTGAGGGGAGTCTGGTTTCCGGCATGTAGAAGTACTGGCTGAAAATCTAGCGCTGCCTCAGGCGCTGAAAACCCTTGGTATAGATCTGGTGATTACTAATAGCGGAGGCCTGCAAGGCTTTGATTCTATGTGCCACCTACCGTCGATGTTGGAAATGCTGGGGGGTGCCGTATGTCGGGCACTCACCAATGACCGCAGGGGTATTGGACAATAAGCACCTGTTTAAGCATGAGATCCATGCTGCCGGGATCCCGACAGCGCCGTTCGTTACTGTTGGTCATGGTGAAAGCGTTAATGATGATGCTAAGCGAGTCATGCTTGATCTTATCGAACAGGAGTTTGGTGAGGCATTTATTGTTAAGCCGGTTTCTGGTCGTGCCTCGATTCATGTTCATCCGGTATTCAAGCGTGGCGAATTGGCCGAGATGGTTGAACTGGTGCAAAAAGCGACCAGTAACACTGTGATGATAGAACCGTTTTTGTCTGGGCGTGAATTTGTGGTCGCCGTTGCCGGGCCGACTGTCTTCAAGGATGGTGTATTGGTTGAGCGCGATCAGCCGTTCTCATTTTCGATCACTGAGCGGGTACTTGCGGATGACGAAGCCATCTTCACGTCAATGGATGTTAAACCGATTACCAGTGATCGGTTGTTGAAAGTAGAAGATCCTGAGTTACGTAGCGCGCTGGCTGATATCGGCTCTAGGATATTCAACCAGATGGGCTTGCACACCCTTGTGCGGGTGGACTTGAGAATGGACTCGCGCGGTAAGCTGTTTGTGCTTGAGGCGAATCCGAAACCGGACCTCAAGCGCCCTGAAGGCAGTAAGCTAAGCATCGTTTGCCACGATTTGGCGGGCGAAGGCATGGGTTACCACGATCTGATCCAGTCATTGGTGTTTAACCGTCTGGCTTATTTGCATAAGCACCGCTCTACCACCCTGGCGCATTGCTTTACTGAAGAGTTCTTCAGTTTGGCAGTGGCTTAGGAGTTGCTGTGAGACCGGTAAAGGATCGAATCAGGCTCATACTCGGACTGACAGTGGTGACCTTGTCATTGCTGTTGGTTTTCGTCGTGGGTTATGGTCAGGCACTGAAAAGCTACCGTCAGTTGACAACAGATACGGTAATGGCGCAGACCGAAGCTGCGCGTCTAGGCGTTGAGCAGGTACTTAACTCTGGGGTGTCACTGGAAGATATCGCTGGGGTTAGGTCAGGTCTTGCAGCCGATTGTCGAGGCCGATGCTCGGTGACAGGCTTGCGCCTGTTATCAGGACAGAAGCAACTCTACCTGTATGGTGATGTGCCGGAGAACGGCAACCGGATTTCCATTCCGCTCAGCAACAAGTTTACCCAGGTGGGGGACGCTTGAAGTCGTTCTGAGCGATCAGATGGTTGAAGCCACGGTGCTGAAAACTTTCAGCCGTTTATCTGGTTGATTGCGGTGCTCCTGGCGGTGTTTATCGGTAGCGTCTTAAATAGCAGCAAGCGGGCGGTTTATCTGACCAGTTTTACGATGGTGTTTCTGGCAATGTCTGTCAGCGTCATGTTCCTGGTCGGTAGTCTGTATCGTGATGGCTTGCAAAGCAAGGCGGTGTCGCTGGCTGATGTGGTCAGTCAACGCCTGTCACCGATCTTGGTTCATGATGTGGATCGTGATCTGGTGGTTGGTATCGAATTGATGCTTGATAACTTTCGTCAGACCAACCCGGAGCTGTCAAAGATCGCGGTGTTTAAAGAAAACCGTCCGGTGGCGGCTAGCTGGCAGGGGGAGGGGATGGCAGAGGTTATCTCCGATACCGGCATGCTCGATTACGTCATTGGCAGTTCTTCATCAGGACAAGTTCGCCTGACCTATAAGGCAGAAATTGTCCTTGCCCAGCTGGCCCGGACTTTAAAAAACTTTGCGGTACTCTTCTTCGCATGTGGTCTGGTGTGTTTTGCCTTTATCCGCCTGTTGAGCGGTGAAGCCAACCAAAAACGCAGTGATGTGATATTAGAGCGGATCAAGCCCCCCTGTTTCTCGGGGGGGCGGTGTTAATGGAGGCGTTGATGGCGCCGATCATGCCACAGTATATGACCTCGGTCGCGGAGTCGGCCGGACTAGGGGCTGGGGCATCATCACTCTTCTTTACTCTTTATTTCCTCGGTTTTGCCCTGACCCTCCTGCCTGCGGCGAGACTGGTTGAGATGTACGATATCCGGCGTGTGTTGGTGTTCGGTATCTTGCTGTCCAGTCTTGGATGCGGGTTGCTGGCGATGGATATGGGGGGGCTGGAAGTTATCTTGTTGGCTCGTTTGGCTTCCGGGGGGTTGGTCAGGCGTTGATCTTTATTTCTGTTCAGGGTTATATCCTGCGGTTTAGTAATAAAGACAATAAAACTCAGGCTGCCGGGATTATCGTTTTCTGTTTTAACGCAGGCTTTATAGCCGGGGGGGCTGCAATTGGTGCGCTGTTGGCTGATTATCTGGGGGGACAAAGGCACCTTTACCCTTGCCGCAAGCATAGGGGGGTGATTATGAGCCTGTTTAGCCTGATTTTGCCGTCAATGCGGGCAAGGCAGAAGCGACAGGGCTCGGTTGCAGATATGGTATCGGCAATGATGGCGGATTCATGGCGCTTGATTAAAATCCCTGCTTTTGTCCGCACTATGCTGCTGGTGGGGATCCCAACCAAAGCGGCACTAACCGGAATTGTGTCATTTGCGGTGCCATTACTGCTGGCCGAGCGGGGTGTCAGCAAAGAAAGTATAGGCCAGGTGCTGATGTCATATGCAGCTATCGTGCTGCTGGTCAGCCATAAAGTCGGCCCTTGGGTTGATCGACTGGGTAACAGTAAAACAGTATTGAGCCTAGGTAATTTTATTGCTGGGTTTGCTTTGGTCTTGCTGGCTATCGGGTTGGCTATGCCGCAAAACTGGCAGACCGTCGTTGTGATGACGTTGGCGATGATGATGATGGGGCTTTTCTCATGGTCTGATCAATGCGCCTGTGGTTACCCACGTGGTAGTTAGTATGGCTGAGAGCCAAGAACCGGACTCTGTCGTTGCGGCAACCTACCGTTTTCTTGAGCGGTTTGGGCCATGTGTCGGGGATCGGTTCTTGTTGGCCAGTTGTTGATCTGGTTCGGTGCGGAGCATGCCATGCTGGCGCTGGCTGGTTTTTTTGTTGCGGCTTGCGTGCTGTTTACGATTTGCGGCCAAGGTACAGCTAAGGCGGTGTCATCATGATGCGGCTTCTATTACTGATGACTTTGACGTGGAGCTCGTTCTTATGGGCTGATACCCAGTGGCCGACTTGGTTGGGGGGGGATGAGTTGAAGCCTGCATCTGGCAGCCACTGGCAGACCAAGAGCAGCCAAGATAGCGTCGAGTTTCTGCCGGTGAAATCCGAGCCGAAAATTTTGGTGATAGTGTCTCGTCAGGCTAAATCCTATGATATTGCACTTGAGACCTTGCTTGGTATCTATAGCCGTGAACTACCATTGGCCCGTATAGTGGTGCGCAAGCTGCCTGTCACACAAACCGGTAGCGATGGGCAACAGTTATTATTGCAAATGCTCAAGGAGGCGGAGGGTAAGACTCACCTGATTTACACCGTTGGATCGAAAGCGACGGTGGCTGTTCGCAATGTCTACAAAGGTGGGAAGGTTGCTGTTGTTTCTGTTAATGCAAAAGACCCAGTGCTGTTAGGCCTTATCGATAGCGATCAGGGATCGGGCGATAATTTTGCGTTTACATCACTAAATCTGCCTGCCGAGGTGACGCTGGTATTTATGAAGCGTTTTAACCCATCGTTAAGACAAATTGGTGTGCTCTACGCGAGGAAGAATAAAAGTGCCTACACCACACAATATTTGCCGCTGAAAAAACTCGCCGAGAAGAGTGGGGTGAAGATTGTGCCAATCGTGGTTGATGAAGAGCAGCCGTTGTTTGAGCTAGAGGTTGCGATGACCAAGGCAGTACGCACCATGCGCCTGACCGATCCTACCTTAGATAATAGCTTATTGTGGCTGACTGGCAGTTCAAGCCTGCTGTCCCGAATGACCGAAATTAACCGCTATTCCGGTGGCTTGGCAGTAATTTCTGCCGTGCCTGATGTGGTGAAAAGTGGCCCCGACAGTGCTCTGATGTCGTTCGGGGTGAGTTTTGTCAACAACGCCCACCAGGCTGGCTTATACGGGTTGAAGATTTTGCGTGGCGAAGTTAAGCCCCGGTGACTTGCCGGTGGGTCATATTTCTCCACCGGATATTGCGATTAGTTTTGAGCAGGCTCGGCGGATCGAACAACAAATTCCGTTTGTACTTATGGAGATGGCGAGCGATGTATACGGCATGAATGGCGACGTTATTCGTTCGAAAGGTAAATCGATGCAGGAGCAACAATGAGTTTAGCGATGTTTTTTAAAACTCAACGGTTTCAGTTTGCTTTGGCTGTTTTGTGGGCATCTTGCGTCAGCTTTAGTGCCCACAGTGAAGTGCGCCCCGAGCGGTTACTACTCGTTACCCAGGAATGGCGTCCTTATCAATATCAGCAAGATGGCCAGATGAAAGGGCCGGGTATTGAAAAGCTCAAGTGCATTATGAAAGTGATGCAGCAACCATATCAGATCACTATGACTGATTGGGACCGGGCACAGATCCTGGTTGAAGTGGGTGAGCACCATGGTTTTTTCCTGGCGTCCCAAAATGCGATTCGTGATAAATATGCCGATTATTCACTGCCGGTGCTCAGCCAGGTATGGAGCTGGTTTAGTTTGTCCGATTCGATTGATACAGAAAGCATAATGTTTAAAGAAGAAGTTGCAGTTACAGCAATCTTCGGCTCGAACAAGTGGTTTTGGCTGCACAAGTCGGGTTATCGGGTGGAGAAAAAACCACGCCAGCCAACCACGCTGATTGAGCTGTTGCTTGCTGGGGGAAGTCGGGGCTGTACTCGCCAATGACTTCGTGATGAAAGACGCGATTGAAAGTATGGGGGATCAGCCATCGGGCGATCACCCGTAATATCGTTAAGGAAAAGCCTCTCGGGGTGTATTTTTCAAAGAAGTTTACCAAGCAATACCCGTTGTTTGTCGGTGAATTTAATCAAGCAATTGGTCAGTGTAAGGAGAGGTAATATGCCGTTGTCATTAAGAATAATAAGCTCTCCTGATGGAGAACCAATTTCTGAATGGAACAAGAATTTCCCTGAAGAGGGCGGCAGTATCGGGCGCTCTTACGGTACCACGATGCAATTGTCTGACGCGTCGCGAGCTATCTCGGGCACCCATGCGATTATCAATCGTGGTAGCCGTGGTTACCAGGTAATGGATGTTAGTACCAACGGACTCTTTATCAATGGTAACGCCCAGCCGTTGGGTAAAAATAACACTTCAAGCCTCAATGATGGGGATGTACTGGATCTTGGCCAATATCGTTTGATGGTGTCTTGTTTTGTACCGGAACGGGCTGCGGTCAAACCCTCTTTTGCAACGGAGTCGCCGTCATTGGGGGGGGATTGGGCTGACGATCCTTTCGGCAGTGAACACCCGGTGCAGGAGCTGTCTGTACAACCAGAAACGGATCGCCGGGAGCCGGAATTGTCATTCACCGCGTTTGCTGACTCGTCGATGTCGGCAAATGTTGAGCTTGACCCCCTTTGCCGATCAGGAGCCGGACGTATTGCCGACGGTAGCACCGGTTCATATCGATAGATTCAATGATGACAGCTTCGACGATGATCCATTTTCTGGCGAACAATCTGAGCTGCTGGCTTCTGTGCCGCTTGCTAGTTCGATCCCGCAGGCCCAGAGCCATTCACTGATCCACCGTTCTGCCCATAGCGAGCGCACGGCCTTACCGTCAGTCGGGCTGGATCCCCAGCAGATCCTAGCCATGCAGGCCAGACAACAAGAAATTATGACCCAGGCTGCTGAAATGGCACTTGGCAGGCTAATGGAAGAAATGGCTCCGACCAACCTTGAAGAGATGTTCAAAGATCTGATTCGGCCAGGATTGTTCAGTCGCAAGCCGGATTACTGGGAAATGTACAAGCGTTACTTCCTTCGTCAGCAGGACAACCAAGAGTGGCAGTTAAAATTCAAAGCGTATTTCAGCGAGAGCTTACGCATCAAACAATCTCTCGGAGAAAAGTGATATGGCAAAAAAAAGCTTTTTACACTCCTTAGCGTTTTCTTGCTTAGCGGATGCAGCTATTTAACGTTTTGGAAAGACGCCTCACCATTACAGGTGATCGTCAATATTGAGGCTGCCAATAATATCAACCCCCCCAATATCGATGGACTGGCTTCACCGCTGGAAGTCCGTATTTATCAGCTTCAGGACAGTGAAGCTTTTAATCAGGCGAGCTTTATTGACCTCTATAACGATGATCAAGGGGGTGCTGAAAGCCGGTTTGTTATCAAAACGAAATCTCGACAGCGTGCTACCCAGTGAAGAGCGCCAAGTGGCCATCCCGTTGATTGCCGAGACGGAATACATCGCTATTGTGGCGGCATTTGCGGATTTTCGCGAAGCCAAGAATAAAGTGATTTTGCAGATTCAACCAGGATTTCCTGTCGTGGTTGAGGTCAAGGTTGATGGCGTCAATATAAGTATTACCGGTCAAGAGGACTAACCAAAAATGGATAAGAAAAAAGTTGTTTGGTCTGAAGGTATGTTCCTTAGTCCGCAGCACTTCCAGCAGCAGGAGCGCTACCTAGAAGGATTCGTAAAAAACTACCGTGATCTGATGATTCCGAACCGTTTTGGTCTGGCGGAACTAGAGCTCGACGTGGCGTTGAACAATATTGGGAAAGTGGGAATTAAGCGGGCAAAAGGACTATTCCCCCCCGACGGAACGCCATTTGATGTACAAAATGGTCTGGCGCTGGAGGTGCCGTCTGGCACCAATGACAAACTGGTCTATCTGGCATTGCTATTTACCGTACGGGGGTGGTTGATATCGGTAGCCCGCAAGATAAACACCGTCGTTATCACCGCCTCGATCATAATGTGTTTGATACCAGCCGGGATCATAGCGAAGCCCTCCAGCTTGAACTGGCCGAGCTGAACATTGAGCTAAAGCTGGAAGGGGATGATCTGCAGGATTATACCGTGATCCCTATTGCCCATGTGACTGAGCATAAGGCTGATGGTGAGGTTGTACTGAACAAAGCGTTCATTCCGGTGTGTCTGCATTTTACGGTATCTGATTTCCTGCAGGATAACGTCAATGATATTTATGCCCAGATGCAATACCGGGGCACGCAGTATTTCTCAGCGCCTGCAGGTTGAATCTGCCAGTAAAAGCCACCAGGCCCTGATCCGCGATTACTTGTGGCTGCAAGCTCTGGGACGCTGGCTGCCAACGGTTAAGACCTGGCTCGACACCGGCACGATTGCCCCGCAGGACATTTACCATGAATGCCTGAAAATTGTCGGTGAAATGCAGGGACTGGAAGGGAAGATGCCGCAGGAGTACGGGCGCTGGGACCATAGCCGCCTTTACTCATTGTTTGCCGGTTTGTTTTCGGATATCCGGATCTTGCTTCGTGAGGTACAGCTCGATAGCCTGACCACACTGGTGTGGGATTCAAGCCTGTTTGAGAAACGCCGTCTGCTGCGTACCCTGGTTCAGGATCGTGCCCTGTTTAATGGTGGACGCTTTGTGTTGGTAGTGTCCTCAGCCTTGGGTTCAGTCAAACTTAGCGAGCAGTTTCCGTTGGCCAGTAAATTGGCTGGCAACAGTACCATTGCCGATCTTGTCCGTAATGCGCTTTCCGGCGTATCGCTACGTACTCTTCCGGTTCCGCCTTCTGAGCTAAAAGCGCGCAGTGATGCTGCGTATTTTGAAGTTGATACCCAGTCTCCGTTATGGCGAGAGCTGATTCAGAAAGATGAACCTATCGCACTGCATATCGACAGCCGTATCGGTGATGTTGATATTGAATTTTTGTGATTCGCTAGGAATTAAGTTCATGACTTCATTATTCAATGAACAAGAGACGATCGCGATCCGCCGCTCAGAGCCTATTCGAAATGCCAGGCAGGAAGCTCAAGTTGCGACACTTGACTTAAGTGGTACTGAAAAGCTTATTGAACAGTTGGCGATCTATGATAACCCGTTACTTAATGCGGGCAGCGGATTACTTGCATTGCTGGTGAGTTTGCCGCGTCAGGGATCACCGCTTGATATCGATGGTTTCCGCCAGCAGTTGTTAGATGGTATTGCCGACTTTAAACGGCATGGACTGTTTTTGGATTACCACCCGAGTGTGATCGAAAAAAGTTGCTTTGTGCTATGTGCGGCATTTGACGAAACTATCCTCTACACCAGCTGGGGGGGCGAAAAATCACGTTGGGAAAACCACTCTCTGCTGAGCAAGGTATTTAACCAGCGTGATGGTGGCGAGGTTTTTTTCAGCCTGCTTGATCAGGCTCGGCGCCAGCAGCTAAGCTGGTGGATTTTCTCGAGCTGCAATATGTGCTGATTATGCTGGGCTTTCTTGGCAAGTATCGCCATGCAGAGCGCCAGAAAATTAATGAGCTTAAGTCTGAACTGTATACGATTATTCGCTATTACCGCGAAGAGTCAGCACTGCAAGTTCCTAAAACACCGGAGTTGCCGGAGGTGCAAAAGCCATGGTGTTTCCTCAGTTCGACCAAGTTATTGCTTATCACCCTGTCGGTACTTCTTGGCGCGTACTTTTTCTCAGAGTATTGGTATCAAAACCGCAGTGAAGCAACGCTGTTGGCGTTCAGCTCGCTCAAAATGGATGGGTTTGGCCACACAACCCAAAACCAAGATTTGGTTTATGTCAGCACCGATGAAGATCTAGGGCTGGTTAGTAGTGCCAAAGAACAAGACCCGCAGCCTGAAACTACAGTTTCACCTAAAGTT
>LLEM01000009.1_pt1 | contig 47128 bp, 41 predicted proteins | sample 595841 | NCBI WGS metagenome assembly LLEM01 (sample SAMN02919313, study PRJNA255460) | bioreactor metagenome | biome: chemostat; feature: culture 2012_10.2; material: sediment; isolation source: day64 10degC chemostat 2012 inoculated with Wadden Sea sediment taken from... | place: Germany: Bremen ...
AGCCGAGCTGGACATCAACGGTAGCGACTTCACCCTGGAAGAAATGAAGGCCTACCTTGAGCACCCGCATGTTCTGGGGCTGGCTGAAGTCATGGACTACCCTGCCGTCCTCAATGGCAATCCGGACATGTTGGATAAACTGGCAGCTTTTAATTCGCTCAATATTGACGGGCACTGCCCTTTGCTCAGCGGGCGGGAGCTCTCTGCCTATGTAGCCAGCGGGATCCAGAACTGCCACGAGACCACCAGTTACCAAGAAGGCAAAGAGAAGCTGGCCAAGGGGATGGCAGTGATCATGCGAGAGGGCTCGGTGGCCAAAAATTTGGACGCACTGGCTCCGCTAATCACCGACTACAGCTCACCGCAGTGCCTGCTATGTACCGACGATCGCAACCCTCACGAAATTGCCAAAGAAGGCCATATCAACTACATGGTTAAGCGGCTGATCCAACACCATTGGATCAAACCTCATTTAGCCTATCGGGTTGCTTCATGGTCGGCAGCCCAGCACTTTGGCCTACATCGGCTGGGGCTGTTAGCACCGGGTTACAAGGCAGATATCAATCTGGTCAAAACACTCAGAAATGTTGATATCCAGCGGGTCGTGATCGGCGGGCAGTTTGTTGACGAGCTGAACCTAGCGGACTCAGTCGCAGACAAGCTATGCGCTTCTGTCCCTCCCTTGCAACCAACAATGAAACACAAGACGGTAACAGCAGACGAGCTGGCCATTCCGCTTACAACCGGAGACTACCACGTTATCGAAATCGTCAAGGACGAGCTGCTGACTAACCATCTTGTGTGCCGTTTTGACGGCCAGCAATTTGATAAGCAGGGCGTCAACAGGCTGGCTGTAGTCGAACGCTATGGCCATCAGCTACCGCCGGCAATGGGACTGGTAAAAGGATTTGAGCTCAATCAGGGTGCGATTGCGACCAGTGTCGGTCACGACTCGCACAATATCGTGGCGATTGGTGCCGACAAACACAGCATGGCTCTGGCTATCAACCATTTGCTAACTATTGGTGGCGGGTACTGTGTGGTGCAAAACGGTGAAGTGACAGCCGACCTAAAGCTGCCGCTAGGGGGGGGATAATGAGCCTGGACAGCTCTGAAGCCATTACCGACCAAATCATTGCCCTAAAGCAAGCGGCACAAACCATCGGAGTTGAGGTTGCCGAGCCCTTTGTACAAATGAGTTTCCTCGCCCTGCCCGTGATCCCGTCGCTTAAGATGACGGTAAAAGGCTGGTCGATGTTGAAAAGTTCGAGCTGATCGATCTGCAACTCTAAACACCGCAAGCCGCGCTTATCGGGTAACAGCTTCCTTGTTCGCATAGAGGAACCAAAAAACAGGTCAGCCAATAGTATTGGCTGACCTGTTGTATGCAGACAAGAAAGTCTAACAGAATAATTTAGTTGTCAGTCTTAGAGAAAGCCAATCCCTTCTCACCTTCTTTGCTGTAGTCTTTGATTTCGCCCGACTGGACACGTGCCAGGAACGAATGCAGTTCCTTCTTCACTACCGGCATCAGGAAGTACAAGCCGATGATGTTGAAGATAGACATTGCGAAGATAGCCGCATCAGAGAAGTCAATTACTGCGCCGAAGCTAACACTGGCACCGACCACGACAAACAAGCAGAAGATAACTTTATAAACCAGATCCGTTACCTTGCTTTCGCCAAATAGGTAAGTCCAAGCTTTCAGGCCGTAGTAAGACCACGAAATCATGGTTGAGAAAGCAAACATCACAACCGCTACCGCCAATACATACTGGAAGATATCAGCTGTTTGGGTAAACGCCGCCGCTGTCAGTGTTACACCGCTTAACTCGCCGGTGTTCATCCCCGAAATCGTAATAACCAATGCCGTCATGGTACAAATCACTACGGTATCGATGAAAGGTTCCAGAACAGAAACCAGACCTTCAGTTACTGGCTCTTTGGTTTTTACTGCCGCATGAGCAATCGCCGCCGAACCGACACCTGCTTCGTTCGAGAAAGTCGCACGTTTCATACCTTGGATAAGCGCACCGACGAAACCACCAGCCACACCAGCACCGGTAAAGGCACCGTCAATGATCTGGCCAAATGCATCACCGATCATCGAGGCATTTACCGTTAGAACAATCAGCGACATACCGACATAAATCAAGGCCATTGCAGGAACCAGCTTGCCCGTTACCCGAGCAATCGATGGCATGCCGCCAATGATAACCGAGCCGACCATACCCGCCATAATAAGGCCCGTCACCCAGCCATAGCCTGCAGGCAAGTCCAGAGTCTGTACAATCATCGCATTGGCCTGGTTACCCTGGAACATGTTACCGGCACCCAGCGCACCCAAGATGGTCATCACGGCGAAGCCACAGCAAGTCCTTTACCCAGACCGCCAAAGCCTCTTTCTTTCAAGCCTTTGCTCAGGTAGTACATTGGACCACCCCGACACATCGCCATTTGGCAATTCGTTTCGGTACTTAACCCCCCCAAGAGTACACTCACAGAACTTCGAGGCCATCCCCCCCAACAAGCCACACAGGATCATCCAGAATGTTGCACCCCGGACCACCAATCGCCAGTGCCGCACCCACACCGGCAATATTACCGAGTCCGACCGTACCGGAAAGTGCTGTTGCCAGCGCCTGGAAATGAGACACCTGACCCGGATCCTTGTTATCCGGATCAGAAAAGTCACCTTTCACGATTTTCACCGCCAAGCCAAAGCGCTTGAACTGTACAAAACCGAAATACAGCGTGAAAATAATGGCCGCAACAAACAACCAGCCAACAATGACCGGGAAGTTTGCTCCATTAACAGGCACCGACGCAAAAATGGTGTTCGCGAACCAACCGAGGTATTCGCTAAAAAAGTGATCGACAGCCTTATCAAACCCACCTTGCTCACCCGAGGCAAAAGCCGAAGAGGTAAACATGGTTAACGCTACAGCAAGATAACAACTAATTTTTGATATCATATTCCGTTCCACCTGTGTTTTTATTTATGTTGGCGGAGCACAGCAGAATTTCTCACCATTCAGTACCGTGTTTACATATTCGCCAACATTTCCCTGTGGGGAAAAAAATTAGCAATAAGGAAACATGATCTCAACATTCGAAATCATCTTAGAGTGGATTTTTATTTCAGTTATTATCAAGAAACCACGATCATCAACCATTATTTGATAACCGAACAGGTCAGATTGTTACTATTTCATCTACAAGCAGTGAATAGCGATCCAATCACAAAACGTTAACAATCCGTTAACCTCATCACCTTTTGATACAATTATCACTATCACAGCACGAATTTGGTCAGCCAGAAACACTAAAAAGGCCCTATCTTTTGGTGGGTTTTAGTGGCTTTTCATGTTCAAGTAGCCAGACTTTTAAATCCAGCCCACCTGCATAACCAGTCAGTTTTCCGGAACTGCCAATCACCCGGTGACACGGTACGATGATAGGAATTGGATTTTTGCCATTAGCCGCCCCGACCGCCCTCACCGCCTTGGGGTTACCAATACGGTTAGCGATATCGGCGTACGAGCAAGTTTCGCCATAGGGAACATTATTGAGCGCCTGCCAAACCTGGCGCTGAAAGTCGGTGCCGTTCATCTTCAACGGCACATCGAAATCTTGTATTTCGCCGTTAAAATAGGCCTCCAACTGCTGGCAGCACTGCCGGGAAATCACGTTGGGCGCTTCGCTACCCGCCGGATCGGCATCAAATTCAATGGCCATTACTGCCGATTTATCTGCGACGATATTCAACCAGCCGATCGGCGTCTGCAATAGTTGGTTGTTCATGACAAAGTGCTCCATAAATACAAAGTTAAATAGCTGCGCCATGGCGCGGCAAGTGAATCATCAACAGGTTCAGAGATCATTGCCAGAGCTTTTTTCACACCTAAATCACTGACCAGAAAGATATCAGGATCACTGAGCCCGCGCATCCGCAGATAATCCACCGTCCAAGGGCCAATACCCGGCAAAGCCAATAAACTTTTTCCATCATCCAACGGATTGTTTACGGCAAACGCCGAGAACTGCCATAGCGTTTCCCGTCGCCGCTGCGGCATACCAAGCTGATCTAAGTCAAACTGGCTGACCTGATCCGGAGCCGGAAAGTAGCAATATCCGTTGGCATTGTTAGGGTTAAAGGCAACAAATCGACCTACCAGATTTCGCGCCGCCTTCACCGATACCTGCTGACCGAGAATGGCACGGATACCAGCTTCAAACGGGCTCCAGATCCCCGGCAGGCGAATACCGGCCATACTAAGCTGTTCGCAGTTCAGGGCTTGCTGCAGCTGCTGCTCAATTAACGCAGAATCAGCATCCAAATCAAGGCAGCGACGGATCGTCTTGATCACCCGGGGGAAGATATTTCAGGTCGGTAAGGTGTATCTCAACCTTAAATGAAGATTTCTCTTCATGATGAGTCGCCGTGAATCGGCCTACACACTCATCATAGTGAAATGTCCGACCATAGCTTTGCGCATCGAGCCATTCCAGGCCCGGAATTAGGCGCGATGCGAAGAACTTGTGCAGGTATGCCCAGTTGTACGGCGGACGGTAGGCAAGCGATAGGACAATTCCTTTGCCAGCGTCGGCTGTTGTCTTTTGCTGTTTTCGGATCTGAGACGGCGTCAGGGAAAACTGCTGCTTGAAACAGTCGTTGAACCGCCGAATACTATTGAAACCACATGCCATCGCGACATCCGTTACCGGCAGGCAAGTATCATGCAGCAATTTTTTCGCCAACAAGCATTGCTGATACAAACTGTAGGACTTGGGCGACAGACCGACTTCATCAACAAACAACTGGCGAAGATAACGCTCGGTGATCCCCCCAGCCTATCGGCAAGGTGAGTAAGCGGTTGCTCCGTCAGAGCCCCTTCATCAATAAGGCGTAGTGCCCGGTTTAGGGTCGCATTTTTCCCCCAGCCAAGCCGGAGAGCCCGGTGCACTGTCAGGACGACAGCGCAAACACGGACGGTAACCCGCATTCGCTGCCGCAACTGCTGTCGGAAAATACTCGACATTTTTTTCTTTTGGCGCAGGGGCCGGACAGATTGAACGGCAATAGATACCGGTAGTTTTCACTGCGGTAAAAACAAGCCATCATAGCGGGTGTCTCTTGCTAGCCTGGCCTGCTGGCATTGAATTGGAGTCATCTCCATGACTGGGCTCTCGATTACTTATCTTGTGTTAAGTCTAAAGACTTTCGAGAGCAACACTAGCCAGAATCGGCACTGAACCCTAGATACAATAAAGATATGCGCAATAAAACATCAGCATTATCCAATTCAACGATCAATCACCATGCCTGAAAATGCAGCAGTAGCTAGATATACGATACTTGTTCAAGGAAAAAGATAACGAACGCGACGGTTATATTATGACAGTAACAGCATGATATTATTACTAACATCTGTTTCAACTGAGTACTCGAATAAACCAGTCCCAACGGCTATTAGACATTAGTACTCATGCCTTATTACACTTAGAATTTAAAAACTCGACAAACGCCTCACCCTAACTGAGAAGAATAATCTACTTATTCAGATCTCAAATGCGTAGTCAAAGCCAGTCGATACCGGGCTGTCAGAAAGTCTGACTAAAAACTGGCTATTACTCGGGGACAATCGGGTACCAAAAAGCGTCTATTTTCAATCGATTATCGCATACGAAGACGAAAACCATCTGCGGATTGAGTTATTTCGAATGTAAGTTAATGCCTTAGTACAAATTTATAACCCTCGCTTTAAGTATTTCTACTTCCAGGGTAATGGGACTAACCGCTCTTTCATTAGCAAAATAAAGCCAGAAATACGAGCTGAGCGTTCTTTCTCTGGGCTACTTAATAACGCGACAATATTGGCGTTTGGCAAAGAGTACGTAGGCAATAAGCGAACTAGTTCACCACGGTTAATCTGAGGTTGGACATCCCATTCAGAACGCATGATGATACCTAAACTGGCCATGGCCCAGTCTTTAATCACTCGACCTTCATTACTTGCCAGTGTCGGGTTGATCCTAACCACCTCACTCTTTCCATCGACACCATTTATAAACTGCCACAAAGTAACATCTTCATTATTTTCCCTCAACGCAATGCAACGATGCCTGACCAGATCCTGAGGTTCCTCGGGACACCCCCATTTCCTGAATATATTCAGGAGAAGCACATATAAATCTTTGATTTTTCGCTAAAGTGATCATTTTCAATGATGAGTCATTCAAAGCACCGATATAGATGATAATGTCCCATTTATGATGACTTGCCCAATTAGGATTATCGGACAGCTCCAGCTCAATATCTAACTGTGGATGCTTCGCTTTATATTCTCCAAGCAACGGGGGGGCAACATAATCATTTCCAAAACCAAGGGGGGGGCCAGCACCCTTAGCTTTCCGCACACTTGTTCTTTTCTCTCATCAAGCTGCTCTTGTAAATCATCCAGCCCCTTGAGGATAGGGGAGCCCCTTTATCAAGAAGAAGTTGTCCTTCTTCTGTAAGGCTAACGATTCGTGACGGACGTTGAATCAGCTTAATCGACAGTTTTCTTTCAATATGTTGGAGCCGGAGCGTCACCGAGGGCGGAGTGATATTTAGGGCTCTGGCCGTATCCGCCAACGTTCGATGGCTGGCAACGGTCATAATAAATCTGAGATCTTCAGTTGTAATCATTTGGTTTCAACCAAACCTATCAGTTAATTTTTATTAATGTAAAACAAAACCTAATTCTTGGATACTCATATTAGTCAGCGGATTTGATGCAGTTCAAATGCATTATCTATTTTTACTTCTGGTACGTAAGGAAAAAGACCATGTTATGTAGTGAAAACCTGGATGCCCAACTATGGAAAAAGTACGAGGGTCTGGATACGCCTTTCTTTCTTGTTAACAAACCATCATTTCTTAATAACCTAGCCAGGCTAAGCAATAAAATTGAAGGATTAGAGACAAGTCTGAGGCCACATTTTAAAACAGTAAGATCACTCGATGCGATACAGTATCTATTGCCTGACAAGACATCTCCGGTAACGGTATCGACCGTAAAAGAAGCAGAAGCTCTCGCAAATGAAGGCTATAGCGACATCCTCTATGCCGTAGGAATTTCAGCCTCAAAGTTATCCAGAATACGTGACCTTAACTCTAAAGGGGGCAAAGGTTAGAGTATTGCTGGATAGTATGGAGCAAGCTCAGATCTTGAACCAGTTTTGCCAAGATAACCATTGCTCTATTGCGGCATTGATAGAAATTGACTGTGACGGGCATAGAGGAGGCATTAATCCGAATGATCCGGCGTTAGTCCAAATCGCTCTATTACTGCTTCATGGATTTGCACAATTTCAGGGGGTATTGACTCATGCCGGCGAGTCTTACCATTGCTTTGACCAAATATCATTATATGAAAGCGCGAAGAACGAAGTAGAAGCGGCACTTAAGGCTGCCAAGCAGCTTCGTTCAGTAGGGATAGCATGTGAAATCGTCAGCATTGGTTCGACACCAACGGCACATCATTATCAGAATCTGGACGGAATAACGGAGGTTAGAGCCGGAGTTTATGCTTTCTTTGATTTGGTCATGGCCGGGATCGGTATCTGCAATATTAATGATATCGCCGCTAGCGTCGTCACCACAGTAATAGGTCACAATAAAGATAAAGGTTGGCTAATCGTCGATGCCGGGGTGGATGGCACTCTCTTCCGATCGCGGTACAGAAAATCACCCAAGAGATTGTGGATATGGCCTGGTAACCAAGTGCGATGGAAAACAAATTGGCGATTTACAAGTCACCACTGCAAACCAGGAGCATGGCATTATTGAAGCGGTGGATGGATGTGACATAAATTTCGAAGATTATCCCCTTGGCTGTCGATTGCACATTCTGCCTAATCATGCCTGCGCTACAGCGTCTATGCACAAACAATATCATGTGTTTGATACACAAGACCAAACCTACGACGTTTGGACCAGAATTCAGGGGGGGTGGTAAAATGATTTATATGAGCGAAACTCAAACTGCAAGCCTCATTACTCATAAACTTGCATATTCAGCAGTTAAAGAGGCACTTGTTGCGGTCATCAGCAACGAAGTAACACTGTTTCCGGTAGTCAATGCATCGGGCCCGCAAACTGGCTCCATGTTTTCATTGAAATCCGCTTCGACCTCAACGCTAGTGGGATGGAAAACGGGTACCTATTGGCCAAACAATCACCTTCAAAATAAACCATGCCACGGAACCACGGTATTTTTGTTGAGCCCTGAAACGGGTGAATTGATTGCCGCAGTTGCTTCAAGCAAGGTCAACGCTTACCGCACTGCGGCAGCCGATGCCGTTGCTGTCGATTATCTGGCTCGGGACGACGCATCCGTATTGACCGTATTTGGAACAGGCCATCAGGCAGAGTATGAAATCTTGGCGATATCGGCTATCCGTAATATTTCCAGGGGTGATTGTTGTAGGAAGAAGTAAAACTAAGACAGACAAATTTATCGAGCGACTTACAGAGAAAGGGGGGGTGTCGGCTGAAGCTGGCGAGGCGCAATATGGTTGCGCACAAGCAGATATTATAGTGACGGCAACCACAGCCAGTGAACCGTTATTCATGGCGCATTGGGTCAAGCCTGGTACGCATATCTCTGCAATGGGGGGGGCAGATAAAGTAGGTAAACATGAATTACCTGTCGAGCTATATCAGCATGCCACGCTATTTTGTGATTATAAGTCGCAATCTGTAGTTATCGGTGAGTTTCAGCATACAACCAATGCCCCCCCGATAACTGAGATAGGGGGAAGTAATTACCGCTCATTCACCCGGCAGAGCATCAGCCGAGGACATTACTGTCTTTGATAGCTCAGGTATTGCTGTACAAGATCTGTTTGTTGCTGCTAGGTTACTTGAATTAATATAATAAGTTTCTCTACCCTACAAGCCTTGCACATTGTCGTTCTACCTGAAATCCGGCTTAGGGCTGCCCCCCTAAGCTTTATTAGGTAAAAACAAGGAACGATATTCATTCTGCAAATAACTCTGTTGTAAATTTAATACCTTTATAATTGATTCCAAGAGCTGTGCTAATTTCCCTCAGAGTTTCACACCAACGATCAGACAATCACTCGTATAACATCTTGCCTTATAACAATAATTAATGAAAACTATATAAATAATCTAATCCAACCATATGAAGCAATATGTCCAAACGTTTTAGTCAGCACTGCGAAAACAATAAACAGCCAATCCTAGAACAGCTGTCTATCCACTTTAAGAACTGCCAAAATGCTCTGGAAATCGGTTCAGGTACTGGTCAGCATGCGGTATTTTTTGCGTCACAGATGCCCCCAATTAACCTGGCACACCAGCGATATGCCTGAAAATCATGCAAATATTCTCGCCTGGATAGCCGAATCTCCCTCAAAAAATATTACTCCTCCCATCACGTTTACCATAGGGCAGGATCCTTGGCCCGGGATCCATGCGGATGCGGTATTCACGGCTAACACCACTCATATCATGCAACCTTCTGAAGCCAGGCAGATGATGGAGATCATATCTATCAACCTACCCGAAGGCGGTGTTTTTTGCCAATATGGCCCAATGAATGTAAATGGCCGATACACCAGCGACAGCAACCGAGAGTTTGATCAAAAACTAAAGCAAAAAGGTTTTGGCGGCCTACGGGACATCGAGCAACTGATCACTTGGGGGGTGAGGGAATGCAACTAGCTGCTAGGGGTCGCTATGCCAGCCAACAACTTTTTATTGGTGTGGCAAAAATAACCATTACCCCTCGAATACTCTGTTGACCATAAAAAACTCAACAAAGGATATTTAAGGCTCTGTCACAAACCATTTACCAGAAGTAAGCCCTACTCTTCTTTAAGTAGAGCTTTTCACTTTCTATACCATCTGGAAACGTTGGAACAAATCCATGTCGTACACAATAGTTAGCATTTCGTTAACGGTAACCAACAACCATATACAGCATAACAAAAAGTTTAAGACAATAATTGTACAAGCTTATGAGTTTAGCTCAATTTCTATAGATGGCTATGGTTTAAAGTTGTTACATTAAATATGCGATTTATTAATTTCTTAGCGGCAAATAGGCTGCTAACTGTATAATGAACGGCAGCATTGGATTCATAGTCGCCACATGATTAGATGAAAATGATGCGAATTCTTTATATTCCTCTTCGAAAGATCCTGAACCAAAGCCAATTTTCATATTTGTAACAATTCGAGAAAGCTCTTTTTTTGTTCACTATCGATTTGAAGATTTTGGATCTTGAACTCTAAATCAAAGAAAATATTAGCAACAGTATTACTCTCTGTATCTTTTAACATAACAGTTTTTTAAACCCTACCATTTTTGTTTCACCAACGTAGTTATCACTACTGCCTCTAATATCAATGGAGGCACTATCATCATTATTTTCATTCACAAGCATTATCTTCCTTTCTTGCTCAATCCAATATGAATGGTTAGAACTTGTTCAAGCTGACTCATTGAGATCCAGTTGGATTTAAAGTAGCTTTCAGCGGGTCTTCCATTATTGATGTATGCTAATTATACATCACGGTTTCTGGCATATGCCAGAAATATATCCACTCTCTTACACTAACAGACAGATAATGAAGCACAATCGTGACTGATGAAGAGACAGGCACGAAGCTGGACAAAAACGTGTTTCAAGTTGGCCTAGTGAATGTCTGGAAATGGCACAGAATTACCGCCTTTAGCAACTAAATCTCTACTACGTTCTCCCCTGATAGTGATAAAATCTCCGCATCAGAATTACCGAGAAACTCTATGTTTATCCATCATGTTAACGGCATCGACTGGCTGGTGATTACAGCTTTTGAAGAACTGAAAACTATATTTATCGAAGAAGCCGATGCGATCCCCTTTTGCTTCTCTACCGCCAGCGAATTGAACCTGATTGATCAAGCCAAGCGCACTTATGGATATTTGCCTACACTCAGCGGCGTAATCACCGATACCGGCACTTTTCAAAGCAGGATAACGAAGAAGATTTGAACCCACAGCTTGCCTGCCTAGTTGAGGGGGGGCGTGGTCGGGTGTTTATCTATCACGGCGGCTTTGTGGCTTTTGTGGATGACGAGCAAACCTTTATTACCCGAATGGACTGAAAATTATTCAGTAAGTTGAAATCGGCGAATTGGCATCCCTAGCCGTTCATCCGCAAGCGTTTCGTTTATTAACAGGGTGCGAATTGAATGGAGCCGGATCCTAGCTTCAATAAGAAAAGCAATGCTGCGGTTAACTGGCGAGCTGTATCCCTAGCAAGGAATGGGGGGGCAAAACTAAGTTACAGGAAGACATTAAGTTCAGTTCCATATACTACGTTGCCAAAAGACTCGTTCCCGACTTAAAGTAAGCTCGGCACAATGATTTCATTTCTGCAGAATGCATCGACCATCGTCCTTCAGACCATTTGTTACATAAACTTTACCTTGATCCGAAATCAATACTGCCTCAATACCAACTTGCTTGTTTAAGTAGGATAATGCTTCTTCAATTGACGCTAGAAATCCAGCCGTGCTCCATATTTCACCATCAACAGACTGCTTTGAAATAATAGTTACACTCGCGATATTTGTTGTAATCGGTTTACCTGTTTTTGCATCAAGTAGATGATGATATCGTTGGCCATTCACCCCAAAGTAACGTTCGTTTATACCAGATGTCACCATTGAGTGATCTCGAAGAGGTACAACTCGGCTAATTTCACCTCGAGAAGATAGCGGGTCTTGAATCCCTACGTTCCATGCTTTAGAAGCATTGTCAGGTGAATACCCCGATGGTTAGCACGTTGCCACCTAAATTAATGTAGCCATACTCAACCCCCCCTTCACTCACAAGGTACTCTTTTATCCGATCGGCAAAATAGCCTTTTGCTATCGCTCCCAGATCTATCTGCATGTCATGTTTAGTTAGATATACCGTCTGATACAGTTCATCTAAAACGATTTTTGTAGGATCAACAATGGTTAGCTTATCAGTAAGTTCAGCACTGGTTGGAAGCCTCGCATCTTGGAATCCAATACGCCATGCCTTGACAAGCGGTCCAATCGCGACATTAAAGGGGTTAGCGGTATCGACGCTAATTTCTTTGGCTTTCTTTAGTAACTCATACAAATCCGCTCTAACACGAACGGGACGAACTCCCGCGTTGTTATTTACGTGCATGAGTTCAGATTGTGACTGATTGACAGTGAAGCGTTGCGCAAATTGCTGAAGCTGAAGGTAACTATCTCTTATTAACTGTTCACCATTATCATGATGAATAGCGAGATCAATGAAGGTTCCCATCATTTGAAAGCGAGTTTTGTAGCTTTGCATTTTGTAAACTCACGTTTGAATGAAAAAGAGAGGGAAGCTCTTGGCTTCCCCTTTTATTTGACTAAGCTCACTCAGATACACTGTCGCCCGCAATGCGACCGTAAGTGAATATATCAATCAAAGCGTTACCACCTAGACGATTACCGGCATGAATACCACCAGTTATCTCACCAGCGGCATATAAACCTGGGATAGGTAAGCCATTTTTATCCAATACACAAGCTTTGGTATCGATCTTCAGACCACCCATAGTATGGTGCACAGATGGTTTACGTGGTGTTGCGTAGAACGGAGCCTTCTCAACTTTCAGGCCAAGCGCACCCTTATGGAACTCAGGATCACGACCTTCATCTACATAAGAATTATAGCGACGAATCGTCTCGGAGAGTTCAGCTGGCGAAACATCAATTTTCTCCGCCAACTCTTCAATAGAGTCAGCTTTTATGATGATGCCTTCCTCAATTTCGCGCTCAATTGTTTCGTAAGTCGTATTAGCAGCGGTCTTGCGAATCTCTTCGTCAGCAATCATGTAAATCACGCCACCGTTATCAAAGAATGAGTTAGAAAGAACATCGCGGCTCTCACACTCGTCAACGAATCGCTTACCTTGCTTGTTAACAAAAACAAAGTTTTCAGGTGGAACAATTAGACCAGTGAGAAGCGCACCGGATTTAGGGTCGCCAATTGGCATTAGCTGTATGTATTCCATACCAACTACATCAGCACCTGCTTTTTCACCAATCTCAATACCGTCACCAATTAGCGCCGGTGAGTTAGTCGTTTTAATGTCATCCGCGATCTCGTTCCAATAGTTGTTGTACTTTTGAAGCATTTTCGTGTTGGCACCAAAACCACCAGAAGCTAGCACCACACCATTATTCGTATTCAATTTATATTTGGTGCCATTAGAATGAGTTGCTTTAATGCCGACGACCTTACTATCTTCAACAATTAAATCTTCAGCACGCGTATCGGTGATAATGCGTCCACCTTGAGCAATGATGTGTTTTTGAAGTTTCTCGACAAACTCAACACCTTTTGGACGAGTTGGCTTATGTGCACGGCGCCATAGCGCACCGACAGCGATATCAACCATGTCGCGGTTAAAATCGATCCCTTTTTCTGTCAGCCAATCGATCGATTCCATAGCTCGACTGGTAAGAGTATGAACGAGATCATACTGGCCATGGATTGATGCACCATCAAGGTTCGTTCGTTTACCACCAAGATACGTTTGGATTAAATGAAGTTCCATTGAATCAAACAGATAATTTTTGCCACTTTCAATATCGAGGAAGTAGTTAGCCAATTGATCTTTAAGTGCACGGAAATCCGATAGGTACTCTTGTGCAATGTCAGACTCTGGGGTATCAGCAATACCTTTTAAGTAGTCAGCTTCACCTGCAATCGCTGGGAAGTCTTTTTGCCACTTAGGTTCAGCAGCGTTAACCCAACCACCGGTGCGAACAGTGTTGCCACCAATAGCAGGAAACTTCTCAAGTACAACAACAGACTTACCGCTGTCTAGCGCTGTCAGTGCAGCACTCAAACCCGCACCGCCGCCACCAACAACGACAACGTCAACGGTTTCTTCGATAGTTTCCGTTGACCATTCCACAGCGTCACGAGCCTTACAGCGAAGCGCTTCTGAGTTACCACCAGCCAAATCTACTGCATTGGATACGCCATCAATAACGGCCTGACTACTTACTGTTGCGCCTGAGATAACATCAATGTTTAGTGTTTGACCATCGAGAATTTGTTGAGGAATGCGTTCAAATGCCGGGTTCGCGATACCATCAGATTCCTTCGATGAATCAACCAACACCTCAAGAATTTTGTCTTCAGAGAGTGTCACCGTTACAGGCAGTTTGCCGTTGTGACCGTAGCCATAAGCTGTGTATTCACCGGGCTCGAACTTAATGTCAATATTCTGAAGTTCTTTGATACGTTGGTGCTTCAATGCCTCGGCAGCACTATCAACAATCATGTAATCCATGATTTCCCACAACGGAGTCGGGATCATTAGCTCTTCTTGCTGTGCGATGTCTGCAAATTCTGCACAAAGCTCACCGTTAATCGCTTTCGTTGCCCATGTTGGTTCAACTAGAAAGCCTTTACCAATGCTTACCAGGTCATAACCTTGTTCGATGGCATTATCAGCATCAGAGCGCTGGGGCGATTCCACCTACACCAATGACGGGAACCTTAGCAACACTTTCAGACTTCAGAGTATGATATTTATTGATGAGAGGCTCTTTATCTTCAGGGTTCACAATAGAATTGCGGGTGTAGTTCCCCATTGAGAAGTGGAAGTAATCAAGGCCACATGTTGCAAGCTTATCCAGAAGAAACATACTATCTTCAAAGCGAATACCTGGCTCTTCAATTTCTTCAGGAGAGAAGCGGTAGCCAATAATGAAATCTGTTAACTGGTGAGAGGCAACAACTCTTTTCACTTCTTCTAATATCGCGACCGGAAATGCTGTGCGCTTTTCAATATTGCCACCCCCCCATTTGTCAGTACGACGGTTTGAATGAGGTGAGAAGAATTGTTGGATAAGGTATGTATTGGCGCCATGAATTTCAACACCCTCAAATCCCGCAAGAATTGCACGATTTACTGCATGACCAAAGCTCTCGATCATGCCTTCGATTTGTTCTTGAGTCATTTCAATAGGGGGGGTTTCTGCGCTGTCGCGAAGTGCGGCTACTGGGCTAGCAGAAATTGGCTGATGACCGCCATTATATTCTCCGTTTGCCATACGTCCGGCATGGTAGATTTGAAGAATCGCTTTAGAACCTTTTGCTTTAATGGCGGTTGCAAGCTTTTTAAGTCCCGCAATTTTGCTGTCGCTATTGATACCTAACGCACCAGGAAAAGCTCGACCGTAATTTTCAACGAAAGCGCTTTCCACGATGATTGCGCCGGCATCACCTGAACGAGAAGCGTAATAATCAACCATCTCCTGCGTGACACCACCATCAAAAAAAGCGGACTGAATGGTCATAGGGGCCATTACAATACGGTTTTTAAGCGTAGCGTGTGATAATCCAAGTTTTATTTCTTCGATTAACTTAGTCATTTACCAATATTCCTCATACGGATTAATTCTTATATGAAATATTCCTAAACTCACAAGAGCGCTCAAAAGAGATATTTCATATAAAAAATAAGAGCCCATAAACAGACTTACGCCATAAAAATACTACGGATATTTTTTACAAGAAAATGAAACGTTTGCATTCAATCTATGCGTAAAATTCATATATTTGCAATTTATTCATGTCTACAGTGCATTAGTAACTATTTAACCAGCACCACCATTTCACGTAACAGACAAAACAAATGTCTATCCCATTCCTTGTTGGCGACAGTCATAAATTGCTTCCCTGACGGTCAAATTACTCACTTTGTAATTTTTATCAGTAGAGGCGTATAGAGAGGGGGGGAAATGAATGCCTTATAAGCATCAGGCATTCATGAAAGACGTTTCTTCTTGAAAATAACAGCTGAGATAGCAGAAAGATGATTGAAGGACTCTGCCTAGTTTATTTTATAATTGGCTTTGTCTAGATCGTATTTTCTCATTCGAAGATACAGCTTTTTTCGCTGAATTTTCAGGTAATCTGATACATCATTGATGCGCCCGGCAAACAGATAGAGTGCATCTTCTATTAACTGCTTTTCATATTGCTCAACCAAATCATCTAACGGGCTCGTCATTTGTTCGATGGGCTGCGAGTGCTCAGTACTTGAGAGTTTAACAACACCGATGGCGTACAATTCAGCCACACTTTTTAGTTCCCGTACATTTCCTGGCCATTGATGACGTTTTAATGTATCTAAATAAGCCTTATCAATTTTAGGGCGTTGTTTTCCCAATAACAGACAGCTTTTTCTTAAAAAATGGCGAAATAGCGGGATGACATCATCTTTACGTTTACGTAAAGGGGGGAATGATAAATCGAACCTGGCTCAGAAAATAAAAGAGTTCTGGTAGTAAACGGTGTTCTTTTAGATCATTTTCCGGACATTGACCAAAGATTGCCAGCAGCTTAACGGTACGCTTTCCCGAGCGTTCTTGATTTAACAAAAAATGACTGAGAAAACGTTGTACCTCTGTTGGTATTGAGCATAGATCATGTAATATTAAACTCCCATGTTTGGCTTCTGTTAATACTTTTTCTAGCTCTTCAACAGACAGTAAATCATCACCATTTTTTACGATCATAGGTTGTGATTGTCGGGAGCTAAGCTCATGCAATAGTTTGGCTGTTGTGTATCGTCCTGTTCCATTTTCTCCCTGAATGAGAGCATCCCTATCAGCTGTCGCCAAGAGTTTAATATGTTTTCGGATTTCTATAATCTCCCGGCTTTCACCAAGTAACTGTTCAGGTAACACGTTCTCGATAATTTGCCATTGTTCGATCATTTTTTTACGTTTTGTGATTACTTTTTCAATAAGTGAAAGTAATTTCTTTGGCTTTAGTGGTTTTTCTAAATAGTCAATGGCTCCTTTTTGCATGGCTTCTACCGCCATTTCGATATCACCATGTCCTGTGATTGTGATGATCGGTAAATGCGGACTAATGGCTTTAACTTTATCAATGAGCTCCATTCCACTCATGGTTGGCATGTAAATATCTGTAAGAATAACGCCAGACCAATTCGGATGAATCTCTTGCAGTGCCATATGAGGGTCCAGAAATGCACGTGTTTGATAACCAGCCAATTCTAATAAGTGCTGGCATGAATCAAGTACGTGCTGATCATCATCAATAAGTACGATTTGAATATCATTACTTAGTTTCATTTACTGGGAACTCCAAAACGATCATTGCACCGCCATCCAGTGTGGAGGCGAGTTGAATTGAACCTTTCAAACGGGTCATGATTGAACGGCAAATGCTCAATCCAAGTCCTAAACCCACTTCTTTGGTTGTAGTGAATGGGGGTGAACAGCTGATTGATAATGTCGCAACCAAAGCCTGATCCGTTATCACAACAGGCGATTATTATAAATTGGTCAGTACGACTTAACTCTATGATCTCGACTTTGCCTTGTTTGTCGACAAACGGGGCTAGCGCATCACAGCTGTTGATGAACAAGTTAACAAGAACTTGTTCAATTTGAATTAATTCACCTATGCATAAGCAGTTATCACCCAGGTGATTACGAAGTTGAATATTATGTTGTTTAGCACGGTATGCAACGATGCCTATGCATTCTCAGCCGCCTGTTGTAGCCCTACGATCACTGCGGGGGTTTGGTACCATTGGTTTTTTGGAAAAACTACGTAGATTCGCAATGATCTGATCCATGCGCTCACAGATTTCATTCATTTTTTCCATGGTGTTGTGGATGTCTGGATATTGGTTAGAGTCGTAGGTCATCTGTACAGTAAAAATGTAAGTCGACAGCGCTGAAAGAGGCTGATTCAGTTCATGGGCCAGCGTCGTCATTGCTTGACCGACTACCGCCATTTTAGCCGCTTGAATTAATTCATCCTGAGTGGCGACAAGATTGAATTCAGCGCGTTTTCTTTCTTCAATCTCATCCTGCAATGCGGCATTCGTTGTGGTCAGTGATTGTGTTTTTTCTTGCACCTTCTGTTCAAGCCAACGCGTGATATTTTCTTGTTCAGTAATGTCAGTTAGCGTAATGATGACCTTCGGGTGTGTGTTTTGTTGGAATACACGCAGATCCAGCCGGAAGTAACGGGTTTGATGGTGAGTATGGTTAATCGCTAAAGTCAGGTTATAGGCCCCCCCATCTCTCAGTAAGGTACTGTCTGGAAAGAAAATTGATTTAAGTTGTTGATGCTCTTTAGATTCAAACAAATTCCAAATGTCCTCTGACTCAACTGAAGAGGAAGATAGTAGAGCAAATAACTCTTTTGCACTTGAGTTCATAGATTCAATGACACCTTCAGTGGTGCAGGTGATAATACTTGCTTGAGTGTTATTGATGAGATTTAACGCATTGGTTTTCTCAATTTGTTGCATTTGAGAGCAAAAATTACGGAGGTTGGTCCCGAGCTTTCCGATTTCGTCCTGACCGGTTACTGAAATAGGCAGGCTTACTTCGCCAGCGACGACGGCATTAAGGGCTAAACTGAGATCGTTTAGCCGGCCAACAATACGTTTGCGCACAAAATAAGTACAAATAAATGCACTAGAAAACAAGGCGAACAATAAAACAATCAAGAGAACACCATTGCCCATACTGACGGTTTTTTTTGCCTTTAGCTTAATACCGTTTAATTCACTGCTAGCCTTCGTAACCAGGTTTTTAATTTGCTCTTGCTGATAATTTAAGCGTTCTTTTATCATCACTTCTTGACTGTTCGTTTGCTTGGTCACGGTTGCAATCTGTTGCAATACCGTATGCAGTCTTCCTTCCGGCTGAACGAGCTCAATGAGTTCAAGTAATAGTTGGCGGTGGGTAATACTTGCAGCATTGTGTAGTAGGGTATTACTTAGTGTTTGTATTTCATCGGTTTTGTAGCCTATGAATTGAAAAGCACTATTTAAGTTACGTTGTTGGTGCTGACGGATCACCTCTTGTACGAGAGAGATTAGCTCATTTTCATTAATGGTCAGCATCTGTAAGGTTGAAAAATCGGTGTATAGCGCGGTTTGGGTTGCGGCATTAAGAGTAATGGCCCGATCGTGAGTGATCTGCCATTCAACCTCTTGTCTCAAAGGGTTGACCTCATCAACAATGTCTTGGTGAAGCCATAAAATAGTCTCTGATATTTTATCCAGATTTTGTTTTAGTTTTAGTTTCTGTATCAGCTGTTCAGTATACTCCTGAATATCAGCATCCAGCCGATGGTATTCTTGTCGTAAGCTATTGACCAAAGGAATGGTAGTCAGCTCAATAGTCGTTTGTTTAATTTCGTTGATTTTGTTTTGTAGCCCGAGTTTGAGTTGATTGAGCCTTACCAAATTTTGGGTGGTATGAATTTCGTTTAAGTAAGCTTGTAGTTCGGCACTACTACGCTCTATTTGATAGCTTGCTTTCAGCGCAGGAATATTCTCATCAATCATCAGATCGACTTGGTTTTCTAAGGTATTCCAAGTAGTGAATGCAACAGTACTCACTAAACAAATCATGAGCAAGATGCAGGTAAACGCAGCAACTAATCGCGAACCGATAGTGGTAAATTTAAATGTCAAAGTGGCTTACTCTTGCTCTTGATGAATTTGACTCGTCAGCAAATTTGCTTGTTGTAGGTTATTTCTTAAGGTTTCTTTCCATTGCTGGATTTCCTTTGCCATAATGGGGTCCCTTCCTCGCTTCGCATTATCGTTGTTGAATAATACTAGGTACTCTTCTGATATTGATTGTTCAGCGGTAACGGGAACTTGTGATGCATATTGTTTTGCACGTACGAGCTTTTTTAGCGCTTCTGATGATAAATTCACTTGAGATTCAAGCTGATGAATGGATTCCCATGTAGTGTTCAGCTGATGTAACTGTTCAGTAATAGCCTGATCAAACAGTAATGAAATTAACTTATCTCTGCTGTGAACAAGCTGTTTATTTAATATAAAAGATGTTGTTTCAGCTAATTTGGGTTGAGAAAGTGAAAACTTAGCGATAGATGTTTTTTCTAATAGCTGTTGTCCTGACTTAGAGCGTAGAAAATCTACGAATTTTATAGCGTCATTTATATGCTGGCTGTTCTTCGCAATGCCTATATATGTCGGCATCAAGATTGAGCTAGTTAGATACTTAAAACCAACATAGTCAAAAACTTTGATACTATTAATAGCATAACTGTCGATAACCGGGCCAGCACCAATTAAACCACGAGAAACGGCTTCACTGACACCAAAACTTCGTGAAGAAATAAAGGCGATATTGCCGCCTATTTTCATTAATAATCGCCAGCCTTCTTCCCAGCCATAATGCTGAAGAATATTTTCTACCATTAAGTTGGTGGTACCGGAGCGAGAGGGCGTGCTCATGGTGATATGCTGAAAAAATTGCGCGGTGGTAAGATCTTCCCATGTTTCAGGTATCGGCAAGCCATGGCTTGTTAAGTATTGTTTATTCGATATTAGACCAAAGCCAGAGTAGCCGAATGCCGTAACTTTTCCGGAGATATCTAAAATATGCGGTGCTAACCAGCTTGGAACGCTATATGGGGGGGTGAGAATGTATGCAACTTTTTGTTGTTAGCGAGGTGATGAAACAGCACGGGAGAAGATGAGATAACGATATCAATATTCTGATAATCATCTTTCTCTAATAAACGTAACATAGAGCGAGTGCGTCTAAAAATGATTCTAATGTCAGCACCAGGATAAAACTCATGATATTTATCAACAACTTGAGAAATAATGTGCTCAGAGAATGTTGTTAAAATAACAATGGGTTTGCTTTCAGCTGCGAGACACTTTACAGATGTTAATAAAAATATTAATAGCACAATCAATTTTTTTTGCTTTTCATGATAACCATCGTTACTGCTCGTGATGCATATGCCTGTAGAAAACACAAAAGCAGCATGTTTTGTGCACTCTATCAAAAAAATAGAAATAAACGATAAACATTCAAAAATCTATTTGAACCACTTTGGGAACATTTCATTTATTCTCTGAATCATTATTACCGAGAGATATAAATACCTCCAACTCAAATGTCCCTTTTTTGTCCCAAGTGAATTTAAATTTGTGACAAATCGCTCCCAAAATGCCTCTCTTGCTGGTTTTTTTTTACGTCATATTATTCACAGCAAGCACTTTAGCCTAATAGCAATGCTCATAAAACCCTTTTTATGCATGGAGATTAATATGTTTAATTTTTTTAAAACCAGACCGGATAAACCGGTTATGGCAGGAAGCCCGGAAAAAATTCAGTCCATTTACAAACGTCACCAATGGTCTGTTTTTCTCGGCCTGGTGTTTGGTTATGCCGTATTCTACGTAGTGCGCATGAGCTTAGGTGTCGTGAAAAAACCAATGCTGGATGCAGATATCGTCACCAAAGCAGAGTTGGGAATTATGGGCTCGGCTTTCTTCTTTACTTACGCGATCGGTAAGTTCTCGAATGGCTTCTTGTCAGATTACGCCAACATCGGACGGTTTATGTCCTTTTCGCTGTTTCTGTCAGGCCTAACTGCTATCAGTCTGGGGATGAACACTACCGCATTTTTCTTTGTCCTTTTATGGGGGGGGTTAAATGGTTGGTTCCAGTCAGTGGGATCAGCCCCCTCATGTGTATCTATTTTTCAATGGTTTTCGCCGAAGCAACGTGGTAGCCGTTATTCAATGTGGGGCGGATCACGTAACATCGGTGAGGGGATTACCTGGATCCTGACTGCAACGATGGTGAGCTATTTTGGCTGGCGTGCGGGCTTTATTGGTGCAGGTATTGCAGCTGTTATTGCTGCGCTATGCATGTTCTTTGTTCTGCGTGACCGTCCACAGACTTATGGTCTGCCTGATTCTGCCACTGCTTTTGGTGAAGAACCTGATATTAAAAAAGCGAATGATCCGAAAGAAACGCGTCGTGCCCAGCTCTTTATTTTAAAACAGCCGACTGTGTGGTTAATAGCACTGGCGTGTGCGGCGATGTACTCCTCACGTTATGCAATATCTTCTTGGGGCGGTTTTATACCTTCAAGAAGTAAAAGGCTACAGCCTGATTGATGCCGGCTTCGCAATGTCCGCGTATCCTATTGCCGGCCTTGCTGGTGCGATTTTATCCGGCATAATTTCCGATAAAATCTTTAACTCAAATCGCCATATTCCAACACTGCTATACGGTATTGCAAATATCGCGGGGGATGCTGCTGTTGTTCTTTGGCCCACAAAGCCGAATGATGGATGCTGTGGCACTATCTTTAATCGGTTATGCCATTGGTGGTCTGGTTGTATTCCTTGCGGGTCTGACCGCATGTGATCTGATGCCTAAAAATGCAGTGGGAGCAGTAAAAGGTTTCATTGGCTTATTCTCATATATGGCAGCGTCAGCACAGGAACTGATTTCATCTCAATTAATCACAATTACTGAGATTGTTAATGATGCAGGAGAAGTTGTAAAAGTGTATGACTTCGGCAATGCACAATATTTCTGGTTAAGTACAGCAGTGCTTTCTGTGTTCTTGGCTTTGACCGTGTGGAATGCGAAGAAAGTAACAGACATTGATACTCCGTCTTCAATCGATAACGAGCTAATTTTGGAGAAGTAAAAGGCTATTTAGCAGTAGCGATACGATGTCGCTACTGCTTTCTTTCATCATATTCCTAGGTAATACCATGTGCAAAACTAAAATTGTCGCCACTTTAGGCCCTGCAAGTAATAACCCTCAAATTATCGAAAAACTGATTCTGGCTGGTGTTAACGTTGTCCGTTTAAACTTCTCTCATGGCTCGTCTGAAGAGCATATTGCACGCGCTGAACTAGTGCGTTCAATCGCTTTACGGCTGGATCGCCATGTTGGCGTTTTGGTTGATTTACAAGGGCCTAAAATTCGTATCGCAGCTTTCCTCGATGGTCAAGTGAAGCTCGAAAAAGGGCAGCTATTTACGCTTGATGCTAATATGGCATTAGATGCGGGAACAGAGCAGGCGGTCGGGTTAGATTTTCCGCAGCTAGTGAGCGATATACAGGTGGGTGATACGCTGCTATTGGATGATGGCCGTATACGTCTAAAAGTTAAGAATATTGATGGCATGAAGGTGCTGACGAAGGTGTTGAACTCAGGCATGTTGTCAAACCGAAAAGGCATCAATTTATTAGGTGGTGGTTTGTCTGCGCCAGCACTGACTGAGAAAGATAAGCAAGATATCATTACTGCGGCTGAGCTTGATGCTGACTTTGTTGCTGTGTCGTTCCCGCGTAATTCAGCGGATTTGAATGAAGCGCGAGATCTGGTGCAGGCAGCAGGATGTTCTGCGGCGATTGTAGCCAAAGTTGAACGTGCAGAAGTGGTTGCGTCAGTGAAGGCTATGGATGACGTTATTCTCGCTTCTGATGTGATTATGGTTGCACGGGGCGATTTGGGCGTTGAAATAGGGGGACGCTAATCTGCCTTTGGTTCAGAAACGATTAATAGAACGCTCCCGTTATCATGGTCGCCCAGTGATCACTGCTACGCAAATGATGGAGTCTATGATCGAAAACCCAATGCCGACGCGCGCGGAAGTCTCAGATGTGGCCAATGCGGTCCTTGAAGGTACTGATGCACTGATGCTTTCAGCTGAATCAGCTGCGGGTAAGTTTCCGGTTGAAGCGGTTGCCTATATGGCCGACATTGCTTGCGGGGCTGAAGGGCGAGTGAATGAGGCGGGTGAGAGCTGGAAAAACTTAATTAACTTATGTTCTGAGCCACGCAAAAGCATGGCATTGGCTGCGATGCTATCTGCATCAAGTTCAAAACAGAACTTAGGCGTAGCTATTCTTACCGAGCAAGGTGATACCCCCCCTCGTCTAATGTCCCGCTTCCAGGGCAAACAAAGTATCTGGGCTTTATCTCATGAGCCTCGTGTATTGCGTCAATTGGCATTATTACGCGGTGTGATACCTGTTCGCTTTGATCATCAAGGGATGTCAGGGCACGCTTTGGCGGAAAAAGTGAAAGCGCATTTATTTCATGCAGATATGCTGAATAATGTTGATTCACTGATCCTCACCCAGCTCGAATCACTGGAAAATTCTGGAGATACCGATATTTGCCGTTTTATCAAACTACCGAATATGTTCGAGCAATCAGCGGCTTAAGTCTATTTTGGTTCCCCCTCCCCCCATATTTTTGATGTTGTTTTCAATACTGATGATACTTCGAGCTCCACCGAAGTGATTCCGCTTGGTTGCTCTCACTGAATTTTCCGCTCGCTAAGCTTTATCTCGAATAGGCTGCGAGCGTTTTTTAGTTTGGTCGTACATAGCTTTATCAAGCTGTTGTAAACATAAAACGAAAAAAAGACTATGCTGACTTAGCGTGCAAATATGCTAACTATATTTGCACGCTAAGTTACTTTGCAGAGATCAACAGGCCTGATATCACTTAACGCAGCTTTACCGCGGTACCATAAACTAGAATTTCAGACGCACCCTGCATAATCGCACTGGTGGTAAAACGCATATTCACAATTGCATCGGCCCCCCATTGCTTCGGCTTCCGCTATTGCCCTGCTCAACGCTTGTTCACGGGCTTCAGTCAGCATTTCAGTATAACCGCGGATCTCGCCCCCGAAAATCGTCTTGAAGCCCGCCATGATGTCGCGACCGACATGTTTGGACTGAACGACATTCCCGGTGACAGTCCCGAGCACTTCCTTGATAGTTTGATTGGCAATATCAGGCGTTGTTACACACAACATAAATCCGTTCCTCATAATAAAAACAGTGTTTGAATTTTTGACTGACAACGAGCAAAAAGGTTCAGCACCTCAACCGCCTAGGATCTGCTCCATGACCCAGCTAGTGTGCGCAGCAGTATCGCCGGTTGATGGATGACTGGCCTGTTCCCGCAAGTGTTTGTTGATTGCTGCCACGTGATATTGCTGGATATGTTTGGGATTGTCGATAAACCGGCTCTGTTCACCGTCTTCGTTGACAAGATGCACAGGGGCCTCGTCAAAGACAGAAAAAACCAGCTTACCCTGACTACCGATGATCTCGACCCGGTCTTCTCGTTTTGCCGATCCAAAGTTCCAGCTCCCGGAACCCGTGATGCCATTTTGATGCAACCAACACCCAGTAACAGCATCACTGGCGGTATACAGCCCTTGCTGGTTAGCGCGAAAACCCGATGCCTGCTTAATATCACCCAGTAGATAAATCAACAGATCAAGCCCGTGGCTGGCAAGATCATCGAAATAACCTCCCGTCGCAATGGCAGCATCCGTGCGCCAGTTATAGTCCCCGGATAAGTCGAGAGGGTTGGCGGGTTTGCTCAAATGCCAGCTGACATGACGTACATCCCCGATTTTTCCGTCATCCAACCATGCCTTAACTTGCTGAAAACGTGGCAGGGAGCGACGGTAATAAGCAACAAACAAGGGAAGCTGCTGTTGCTCAAAGGCAGCAACAATCGCTTTGCATTCTTCATGGCTCGGTGCCAACGGCTTTTCGATACAGCACGGCTTGCCTGCCGAGGCAACTTTCAAGGCGTAGTGCTTATGGCTGTCAGGCGGCGTGGCAATATAGACCGCATCAACCTCATCATCGGCAATCAATTGATCGGCGTCTGTATAGTACTTATTGACACCATGGCGCTCGGCATAATCCCGGGCCTTTTTCTCATCCCGCCGCATAACAGCAACGAGTTCAAAGCCCTCGTTTTGCTGATAGGCCGGGCCACTTTTTACCTCAGTCACGTTGCCGCAACCGATGATCCCCCCCCAGCGTATCGTCTTCTCTTGGCACTTGTTCATCTTACGCTCCTTCTCTGAAACAAAGCATGAAGAACAAACACCAATAAATCAATCAATTACTACATCAAGATAGGCCAAAAATCGCTGCCATGATTTGTAGTCTGCCACTTCGCGGTAATTGTCCGATCCATAGACTGTGAACGCATGAGGCGCACCACTGTAAACAATCATTTCATTATCAAGCGATGTCTTTTCCAGTTCCTGAGACAATGCAGCAAAATCATTCATCGAAATAGCCTTATCTGCCGCACCATGCATAATCAACAGGCTACCTTGGGCTTGCGAGTAATCCTGCCCTTTGGGTGTTTTCAATCCGCCATGAAAAGTTACAAACCCTTTCATCTCTGCACCTGATCGCGCCAATTCCAGAACGGCAGCGCCTCCGAAACAATATCCCATTGCGACCGCCTGTTCAGTATTGGCGCCCAGTGAATCTGCCATCGTCATTGCACCATTAAGCAAGTCACGCATTTTTGCCCTGTCTTTATACAGTTCACCGGTATGCTGGCGCTTATCCTCGATCTTGGTTGGTCGAGTCCCGGCACCAAACAAGTCGGCAGCAAATACTGCATAACCTTCTTCAGCCAGCATCTGAGCCCGCTTAACTTCATACTCTGTCAGTCCGTCCCAGTCATGCACCAGAAGCACCAACGGCGCCTTGGCGTCGGGGGAAATATAATATCCCTCATAATCCTCGCCATTGACTATGTAGCTGACAGCACGCCCTTCGGCCCATGCCGAAATAGAAAACAATATCGTTATCATTGTAATCACTTGTTTGATATTCATTGTGCCACCTTCTGCCTACCCTAAATTCAACACAGTTCTATCAGTGTAGATTATTGGCCGCTCTCGATCGGATTCTCCGCAGCCGGTGTCCCTGATCCCTTACCGCGGGCAGAACTTACTGATATCACATCAAATCCTGCATATACTATTATTCGAAGAACTCAAAAATCAGGGATTGAAATGCCAGCCTTTTCAGAATTTATTAAACATGTCGGTCGAGGTGAGAAGGGCCGCCGGCCGCTAACCCAAGATGAAGCACGCGAAGCACTATCTATGTATATTGACGGTAAGGCAGAATTGCTCCAGCTAGCCGTTCTGCTGATGCTGCAACGCGTACGCTGCGAGACCGGAGAAGAAGCCGCCGGGTATATCCAGCTTTGCGTGCCCATGTAGATGATGAATGGCAAGATCTCGATATCGATCTCGACTGGCCGTGCTTTGCCGGTAAGCGACGTCAGCCACCTTGGCTACTGCTGGCAGCAAAACTGCTGGCGCAAAATGGTATTCGTGTTCTGCTTCATGGCCATGCCGCAATCGACGCCGTCAAATACCAGATTGAATCTGCCTGTCCGGCCCTGGGGGGGATCCGACAGGCAGAAACTCCCGAGCAGGCCAAAGTCATCCTCGCCCACGACAATATCTGCTATATACCGCTTTCAGCCTATTGCGAACCCTTAATCGATCTACTGGCACTGCGCAGCAAAGTGGGCCTGCGTACCCCGCTCAATACTGTCGCCCGCGGACTCAACCCGTCTGCGGCGCCGTTTGCGATCCATGGCATTTTCCACCAAGGCTATGAAAAACTTCATGCCCAAGCCGCTGCGCTGGTGGGCGATGCCAATATGGTCGCCTTCAAAGGCGAAGGTGGTGAGAGTGAACGCAGCCCCCGTACGGCCTGCCGTTTAGCCGGTGTCTCAAACGGACAGATTTATGATGAGGAGTGGCCGACATTCCTTGAGGGTGCTTCAGGCAAACACGGGGGGGAAATCAGTGGTGACTACCTCCAGCAAGTCTGGAGCGGTGAGGTCGACAACAACTATGGTACCCATGCTGTCGTTTCAACCATGGCTATTGTGCTAAAAATGATGCAGGTTTGCCCCGATCAACAAGCAGCGCTAATTCAGGCGCAGCAGTGGTGGGATACCCGCCACCAATAATTATTCCTCTCTGTTATCCGCCCTACTTAATACTAGAGAGGGCGGACTCACTCTATGCCAATCAAAATACCGAGCCAAATACTAAGCAAAATATCAAGCAAAAAGTGAAGTGACTCAAAATATAGCTAACACTACAGGGATCCATTCTTAATCATATGCAACCATGCACATAAATTTATAACTAACGGCTATTGTCATGAACACCATCTCTTTTAAGCTAAATGACTGGGTAGCTTTATCTCCCCGGTCTGACCGATATCGACAGTTGGAAAACGTGGGCTGATCTCGATATGACCTGGCCTGAAAATCCGCCAGCAGTCCCGGCCAACCTAATCCCGCCGATGATGCGAAGACGTACCAGTAGCCTGAGCAAGCTCGCTCTGCAAACCGCCCTCACTCTTACCGAAGGCAAGGACATAGACTACATTGTTTTCGCCAGCCGTCATGGTGAGCTCACACGCTCCATTCCTTTGATCGAGAAAACACTGCAAGGTGAAGCGGCCTCCCCCGACGATTTTCTCTCAGTCAGTCCATAACACGGCAGCCGGACTTTTTACTATTGCTGCCAAGCGTCCGGTTCCTGCTGTCTCATTGGCATCAGGCCCAAATACGCTCCATAGCGCGCTAATTGAAGCAACCGCTTACCTTAATGAATATCCTCACCATCAAGTGCTCGTCGTTGACTTTGACGAACCACTCCCCGAGCCTTTCCGCGATTTCGATCATGGTCAGTACCAGGGCTATGCGCTTGGAATGCTACTCACCGGAGGAGATGAGTATCAGCTTCAATGGGAACCACATACCAATCCGGTACAGCCTTCCGTTCCCAATTCGCTGCATGTGATTCGCCAGCTGGTCAGTGATGCAACCACATGGACAATCGCTTCCGGCCCGCAACGTTGGCACTGGCAACGTTCTGGCGCATGATCAACCGTTCGCAGAAATGACTATCAACATTGTTAATTGGCTCGAATTTATGACGAATAACAGTTCTGAATTTAAGTCGTTATGGCACAATTAAATATGAAACAAGTTGAATCAACTAATTAGGATACAGGTGGCTATGGAACAGTTACACACTGAATTGAAAAATCTCATCATCAATTCACTAAATCTTGAAGATATTAGCGTAGACGACATCGGCAGCAATGATCCGCTGTTCAATGACGGGCTGGGATTGGATTCTATCGATGCACTGGAACTCGGTCTGGCAATTAAAAAGCACTACAGCATTACCATTGAGGCCGATGATACCAATGCGCGACAACACTTTGCTTCAGTAGCCAGCCTCGCCGATTTTATCTCAACAACTCAGGCTGCTTAGTAGTTTTTACCAAGAGAATGCCGATAGGGTAGGCGCTAAACCTATCGGTATTCCTCCTCGTTATTCTTTATTTTCCAAAACATCCTGTTGATTACTTCAACAATGTAACTTCTACGTGACAAGACTCGAAAAACAATCCCCCAAACAATACGCAACCACAATCATAAGGTATACGATGAGCAAACCATTAATATCGCTATAAGCGCTTAATATTCTGACACTTAAGTGGAAATTCAACATGACAGTACATACTCAAGGTTCTATCCTTTTTGGTGCCAATCGTCTGACTATCGAAGATGTCATCGACATTGCAAATGGGGCACCGGCAGCATTAAACAGCTCGCCAGAATTCACGAGCAAAATTGACCGGGGAGCGGCTTTTCTTGAGCGCCTACTAAAGGAAGAAGGAGTAATTTACGGTGTAACGACAGGTTACGGGGGATTCCTGTACTGTGGCTATTCCTCCCGAGTTGGTCGACGAGCTACCACTCCACTTAACCCGTTTCCATGGCTGCGGCTTAGGCGAAAACCTCAATCATCAGCAGGCCCGTGCAGTACTGGCCACCCGACTCTGCTCACTGTCACAAGGTGTTTCAGGGGGTCAGCAGAGAATTGCTGAACCAAATTGTCACCTTGGTCAATCATGATATTGCGCCCCGAATCCCACAAGAAGGTTCGGTAGGTGCCAGTGGCGATCTGACCCCGTTGTCCTATCTCGCTGCCGCACTGATTGGCGAGCGAGAAGTTATCTATAAGGATGAAGTCCGCCCGACTGCAGAAGTATATGCCGAGCTCGGCCTTAACCCTATAAAGCTGAAGCCTAAAGAAGGGCTGGCATTAATGAACGGGACATCGGTCATGACGGCATTAGCCTGCCTGGCTTATAAACGTGCTGAATATTTGGCCCAACTCGCCACTCGGATCACCTCGATGGTATCCGTTGGCATTCAAGGCAATGACTTCCACTTTGATGAAGCACTGTTTAATGTAAAACCCCACCCGGGGCAACAGCAAATTGCCAGCTGGATTCGTGCCGACTTGCAAGCCGCAAAGCCGCCACGAAACAGCGACCGACTGCAAGACCGTTACTCACTGCGCTGCGCCCCTCACGTAATTGGTGCTCTACAGGACAGCCTGCCATGGTTGCGCCAGCTGATTGAAAACGAGCTCAACAGTGCCAACGACAACCCAATTATTGACGGTGATAACGAGCGAGTCTTGCACGGCGGACATTTCTATGGCGGCCATATTGCCATGGCGATGGATACGCTCAAAACGGCCACGGCCAATATTGCCGATTTGCTGGACCGTCAAATGGCCCAGCTAATGGACTACAAGTTCAATAACGGCCTGCCATTCAACCTCACCGGAGCAACGGGTAGCCGCAAGCCAATTAACCACGGTTTTAAAGCCGTGCAAATCGGTATCTCGGCGTGGACAGCCGAAGCACTTAAACACACGATGCCAGCCAGCGTCTTCTCACGCTCGACCGAGTGCCACAACCAGGACAAGGTAAGTATGGGGGGGACCATTGCTTCCCGTGACTGCTTGCGAGTTCTTGAGCTGACAGAGCAAGTGGCTTCGGCGTCTTTGTTAGCAGCCACACAGGCATTGGAACTTCGCAAGCAACAGGGAGAACTGGATGAAAGCCACCTCAGCCCTGCACTACAGGCAATGCAGGGATCGGTGCTGAAAGACTTCGAGGTGGTCAACGAAGACCGCCCGTTAGAAAACGACCTTCGCTTGTTCATCACCAAGATCCAGCAGCAATCTTGGAAAATGTACGACTAAAATGGTTACTCGCTTTCAGTACATAGAAAAACACCGGGCGATAGGCCCGGTGTAAGTTCTTTAACTATGGGCTTTCACCGCATTTACTTGCGAATCGACATGCTGATATCAACATCAGAACCACTGATCGTAAACTTGTTGACCTCATCAACTAACTCGGTCATCCGCCGCTTCACCAGCTCCATCTCATTTTGAATATCAAAAATCGTTTTCTTGGTATTGCTCGCCATTTCCAGCAGCTCATCAACATCGGTATCAACACTTTTCGCCGTTTGCGATTGCTCATTTGAAGCAGTGGCTATGCTGGCATTGAACTCCGCAATCTCATTCACCGTCACAATCAGATTTTCAACCAGTGCCTTGGTATCAGACACCACTCTCTGAGTCTCGTAGCTAGCTTCACGGCTTTGCTGCATGTTATCGAAAGAATCCTTGGCATTTTGACCGATACCGCTAAGCAACTGGCGAATGTCCTCTGTCGACTGCTTGCTTCGCTGAGCCAGCGTACGAACCTCGTCTGCGACAACTGCAAACCCTCGGCCCTGCTCGCCAGCTCGTGCAGCTCGATAGCCGCATTCAATGCCAATAGGTTGGTCTGTTCAGATATAGCATTAATAGTGTCGAGGATCTCCGAAACATTGCCCCATTTGTTTTTCCAGTGTTTCGATACAATCGAAAGTCTGGTTCACACTCTCAAGCAGCGTCGTTGTCGAAGAGAATGATTGCTCGCTATGCTTATGGCACGATTCAGCATTATTTTTCACCGAGTCTGTGCCGCGCTGGGCATCCACGGTAATATCGGCGACTTGTTCACTGGTCTGGGCCATTTCTGTCATCGCGGTAGCAATATTATCGCAGCGTAAGTGGGTCTGCTCACTGGCATCACGGGCCTGGTTGACAAGATTCACCATTGAGACCATTTCTTTCTCAGTCTGGCTGGCTACCTGTAACGCCTTATTCAACGTATCACCAAGGCTAACCGCCAAGTGGTCAAAGTGCTGGGCAATCTCGCCAAATTCATCTCGGCTACCATCCGAAAGACGGATTGTCAGATCTTTATTCGAAGCCATCTGATCAAGCTGGGTCGTAAAGCTCTCAACCCGACGGCGCACGTTATTCACTATCTGGACTGTCAACAAGATCAACGGCAGTACAATCAGGAGTGTCACGGCGATATACACCATGCGCATCATGCTGGCGTCAGCTCTATCCTCAATCGCTTTGTTCGTAATGACAACGGCTAAATTATCACGTACCTCTTTCACCATCCCGATACGTTTTGTCGCCAATCCAAACCAAGCCGACGCTTCAGGGCCGTTTACTGCAGACAAGTTGCCTTTCTGAGCCAGAAATTGCTGCTGGATAGTCATCACCTGCTGCCAAGTTGGCTGGCGTATGATTGCTTGCAGCTGCTTAAGCGGCTCATCAGTTAACAGCATTTCTGCCTGTCTTAGCGCATAGCGTTCCGCTTTTATATAAGTTGAAATCTGCGCATATCGATCGAGTGTCGAACTCTTTCCGGCAAAAACGCCATTAAGCGCCCCTCGCGCCATCCCGGCCTGCTCTTTAACCACCAGCAATGAGAGCAATCCCTGTAGCTCCTGCTTAAGTTCACGATTGCTGACAAGAGACATGACAATAGCCAGATTATCCAGCGACAGTCGATTCACATTCGAATAATAAGCAAATGGCGAATCAACTAAATTTCTGCTATCAACCTGAGAGCGAATATTCTGTCGCTGATCCAGTTCTGCTTTGACCTCACTCAGCAAAGTCGTAACCACGGCTGGATCCAAACTTTCAGGTTTGAAAGCCAACAAGCTATTGTAGGCAGCATCTGCAGCATGTCGCTGTTTTTGTAGCTTATCACTCTGTTTGCTCTGGCTTTTTGCCGCGATCACACCAGCAGTAAGGCCTCGTTCAACGGCAAACTGATGCGCAACATTATCATAGAGATTAAACAGCTCTACTGTTTCTTGAGAAAGCTCGGCATAAGCCAGCTGATCATTGGCGTCTTTTATCTGTATACCAATAAAGACCAAAAGCAAAGTTGTAGGAATAATAAAGACGGTAAATAGCGTCGTTCGAATATTCAGAGCACGGGTAGGGTTAAACATTGTGCAACCTTAACGTTATAATTATTTTCATTTCTAATACAAAATAGCAAAGGCAACAAGCATGCCACAATACTGCTTGCGCATATTATAGAGATTTATGACCCAGCTCAAATCATACTTGCTTAGAAATGCATCGCCTTTCACACCAACCTTGCAAACCACTTACAAAACAGCTTATTAGATGTGGTTGATATGCATATTTACCCCTATGTGCACATACTTTATCAACTTCGATGAGTATGAAATTCAGGTCAGTGCTCTGTATCTAGGATTCAGCCGTTAACACCAAGTTAACCCAGCGTTAAAACAGCCTTCGTCGAACTATAAAAACTACAAATACCATCACACCGCCACCAGTACTAAGTTGTAGACAACTAGAATGACAACTTTCAGTTCAGTTTTAAACGCTGGATAAATAATCAACACGCTGTGACATTTACCATAAAGTTACCCACTGTTTTTGTGGATAAACTTATTTATCCCATTAAAAACATGAGCTTATCAATTGCAATGTTAATAATGGGATTTTTTTGGCTATTGTCATGAGAGATACATTTGCTGCGCGCCGCGAGGTTTGAAAAACGAAACCGCTAGGAATGACAAATTCCTGTTTTTGCCATTTTGCCCAATTTCAGTGCAAGAAGTGTTTAAAAAACGTCGGCCTTACACTCTTTAAACGGTTTGGAACGGATGTTGAACAGTCACTTTGCATCACCTCATTGCCCTCTCGAGTAGCGATATAGATGATGGTTAATCGCTGGGTTTCTGGTTATCCAGTTCTTCTTAATGCTGACCACTAACGAACTGGCTTCATCTCCTTTGACATAGGGATATATTGAAACAAAGTCATGCGTCAGAGTAACGGTTTCGCTAAAATGCACGCATGTAATCCAGACAAGGGAAAAATCGTGAGTTCCAAAAAACCTTTCTCCGTAATGTTTTCTCAAGCCGTAGGCAGTTCCTATTTTCGCATTGGCCATGATCATTGGTACATTGAGGAGTTACTTTCCCTGCAACACCTCTTGCTGTTAACTGCCCCAACAATCAAAGAAGGATTACTTTGGTGGAGCAAGTCTGTGTCATTGTACGATCGCACAATCTATGTTGAACCCACATCTCGCTATGACGGCCTATCGCTACATTTCAAATCACGAACAAACACTGAATTACCTTTGTGGGTACACTACCTGACCCAAGATTTACTCGAGCACGTTTCTTCATTTGCTAACTTAACGCATACTTGGATGCAAACCCCCCCCGGCCAACGCAACTCTTTAATTCGCAACGAATACGGAGAGTCGCTACAACTGCATTTTGACCGTCAAGAGATTCAGGTAAGTGCAACCCCTGATCCCAAGTTATTTTCTCTCGCCAAGCAGTTTTTTTTACTGCTACAACACGTCCGTATTGAGAAAGAAGATCTAGTCTGCCGATTGAAAAAACGTATCCATGATGACATCAGTTCACCTTTACGTTTATCCGACTTAGCCGTTCATCTCGGCTTATCACCCAGAACACTGCAGCGGCGCCTACAAGATAAACAGATCAGCTTCACCACATTGGTTGATGGCGAGAAAAAATCCATCGCTTTACGCCTGCTTGCCGATACACAAACTAGCGTTTCCAACATCGCAAACCAGCTCGGTTATGATGACCCTTCGAACTTCCACCGCGCATTTCGAAAATGGTATCCATTTTCACCCCCAAATGTACCGTGAGCAATGCCGAACCAATCGAGTCATCCAACAAAAAAATCCCATCCGGTTGCACTATGCGACAGCCGTGATCGAATCGAGTACAGGCAAACAAGGCCAAAGTGGCCGAGTCTGGATTGAAGTTGACAACATCGCATTTGAAAAAAAAGTAGCGGTAGAATGTGAAGACAGAGATGGTGTCTGGCGCCGATACCCGGCCTTTTTTGATTACTTTCTGGCTGACGGCATAGAACTTTGGTCAACGGCAAATCTACCTGTCGCCCATCCATTGCGTTTTCGCTTATGTTACGAAGTCGACGGCAATCAATTCATCGATGATAACCTTCAACGCAACTTTCTTGTCGACGAGCCGATTTTGCTAGGCCATCCTATTGTTGTCGTCCCAGCCCTTGTCGTTGTGCCCGAAATGAACGGTTTCCGTGTTGTTATACAACTAGCATGCCGTCTGCCAGATATTGAAATCATCCGTTGTCATATTGATACTCAAGAAAACAACCATTGGGCAATGACAAAAACGGCCCAAAACCGTCACTTTTCATCATGGTCTCTATCTACGTTTCTAGCCGAATCCCCTCAGAAATGCCATTTTGAATTAATTTCACAGCAAGGCGAACATCTACGGTGTGATAATTATCAACAAGGCTATCTATTCAACTCACCACTTTCATAGCCAACATAAATGATAACAAGCTCAAATTTATCGTCAGATGACACGCCACAACCAATAACTTGGCGCGAAGTGACACTCTCATCGTATTAGATTTCCATTACTGTTTACGCAGATTTGTAGACGGGAAATTTAAACGTGGAACACAAAAAACATAAAACACTGAATAATATTAAGTTTTTGACATTATCGATAGCGTTCGCTCTTACCGGCTGTCACTCAGACAGTAAAGCCATCGAAAAAGACAATAACGCTGTGGCGCCAGTTGATAATCAGGTGGCATCACCTGACTGGCAAGACCAGGTCATCTACTTTTGATGATCGATCGATTTAACGATGGTAATAGCCAGAATAATGACCAAGGCCAGAATGAATATGATCCGACATCAGACAAGAAGTTCAGCGGTGGCGATCTACAAGGCGTAACCGATCAACTTAGCTACATCCAAAATTTAGGGGCAACCTCTATCTGGATCACTCCCCCCCGTAGCTAATCAATGGTGGGATTCTGAACAAAACTACGGCGGTTATCATGGCTACTGGGCGCGTGATTTTCAGAAAGTAGATGAGCATTTCGGGGGGACCTAGAAGACTACCAAGCTCTTTCTCGTGAAATACACAGCCGAAATATGTTCCTCATTCAAGACATTGTAACGAATCATGTTGGTAACTTCTTCACTTACGATAATCCGTACAATTATGATACTTCAAACCCTTGCACCGGTTTCCGTCTCATTGACAGCGCATTGGCTGCAAACCAACCCCCCCTACCATACCCATTAAATCAGAATCAGTGCAAAGACGACGGCACAGGTAGTTATCATTGGACACCAAGCATTACCGATCACAATAATCCGATACAAGAAAAAACATGGCAACTCTCTGATTTAGATGATCTCAATACCTCGGATCCTGAAGTCAGAAAGTACCTAAAAGAAAGCTACCGCAAATGGATCAAAGACGTCGGCGTAGATGCATATCGAGTAGATACCGCAAAGTTTGTCGAGCACGATTTCTGGAACGATTTTTTCCACAGTGAAGACGGCGTCTTATCACAAGCCAAAGAAACAGGTCGTGATAATTTCCTAACCTTTGGTGAAGTCTTTGAAGCCTCTACACCGTACAAGACAGAAGGCGAAGAAAAAATGCTCACCTATATTGGTGAGAATGGCTCTCCGGCGCAGTTAACGTCTGTATTAAACTTCCCGCTGCAGACCACCATGACCCGCGTTTTTGCATCAGGCCAACCAACGGATTATTTACGCTTCCGCCTGGAGCGTATGATGGAGATGTTCCCTAACCCTTACATCATGCCTAACTTTATCGATAACCATGATATGCCGCGCTTCTTGTCCCAGGCTAGCCCGGAAGATATGCAGCAGGCTTTGATTACCATGATGACAGTACCCGGTATTCCGGTTATCTATCAGGGTACTGAGCAAGCGATCGTCAACAGCCGCGACAGTATGTTTAACGGCGGCTACCGTACAGATGGTCAACTTGCCGATTCTTTCGATTCAGACAATAAAATGTACCGATTTATTCAATCATTGGCCCAGCTTCGGACTGAAAACAAAGTCTTAACGCGTGGTGAATTGAAAGTCATCGCCAGTGATAAAGCGGGAGCCGGTATATTCAGTTTCACTCGTCGTCTAAATGATGATGAAGTGTTCGTAGTCATGAATACCTCTTCATCCCCCCCTATGCTGTTAAACCAGCTAGATCTAGAACAAAATGCAGGAACGGTTTTTGAACGGAAGATTCAATCTAACTGGCAAGCCGCACCAGAAACACTAACAACAAATAGTCACGGTGAAGTCAGCCTTGAACTCGCACCAAAATCTGCTGTGATTTATTTCAAAACAGCTAAAAGCGGTAATGTCGAGACCCCCCCGAAGGCAACCGTCGAGTTAAATGGCGACTGGAAAGAATCGGTGATAACACGAAACACCGAAATTACCGGAACAGCAACACCCAATGCGATATTAAAACTGGTTGTCGATGGTAACTTGGCCGTGGCAAAAGACATAGCTGTTGATGCTAGCGGGGATTGGAAAACAACAATTTCAATTCGTCATTTTGCTATCGGGGGAGCAACAGCACCGCTTTGCGATTTACTACCCGGAGGCCAAAACAGGAACAAAAGATATTGCGTTTACTTCTGATCTCTCATGGGGCAGAAACACCCCGAGAAAATCATTGATGATGCAGGCGATGCTCAAGATGGTAATGGCGGACCATACGGCTCATATTCTCTACCCACTGATCCCTCTTTTAACAAAGACAAGAACCAGCTCTCGATTGAAAAGGCAGAGGTTTATACCGTAGGCAGCAACGTTCGCTTAAAAATGACCATGGATAACGTCACCAACAGCTGGTTACCGCCCAACGGCTTTGATCATGTCGGCTTTTCGGTTTTTCTAGGTTTGCCCGATGAAAGTGAGAAGGGCTTAACAACACTGCCTAAGCTTAATGCCGAAATGCCTTCTGGCACTTGGAACCGAAACGCAGTGATCTTTGGCTGGCAAAGCTCAATCTATAGTTCAACAGGTTCAAACTCACAAACATGGGGTGAAACAGTCTCACCCGCCCCGGTTGTCACGGTCGATAAGGCTAGCAGAGCAATTTATCTCGATTTTGCCAGTGATGCTCTTGGCCGCCCCCCCAATTCGCTTGACGGTATCAGCATCTATGTCACGACATGGGATATCGACGGATTATCGGCCGTCTACCGTCCGCTAGACACCCAAAAAGGACCGTGGAATTTTACTGGTAACGATAAATCAGAACCCCAAGATTTGGGATGATCTCCCCCCCGTCATCACTTTAAGTGAGTAAAAAATCACTCATAATGTAAATCATTAAAGTATGAGTCCTCTGCAGCCTCAGCAGAGGACTTAACAAACTATCAGCCAATCCCTATCATCCGAAAAAGGCGTACTTACCACAAGATTATTTTTTTAATAGGCAAAATACCCTAACAAATCTCGCTTAAACCAAACAAAAATACCGCCCAAAACTGGACGACATTTGATATTACTAGTTTGGCGTTAGACACTCAGTCAATTATCAAGCTTTTGATACATTAATCGTCGCTGCATCACTGCTGGCTGGCGTTGAAGGATCTTAATGCTGACTGCTTTCGTATTAGTCTTCTATTTGAGGAGAAAGAGGCACCAACTGGCTAACCCAACCAATAACGTGTAATTCAGGCTCTGAATCTGGTTCTAAATGTGTAACAAAAGGACCAACCGATATCCGCTTTCCTTTTCGTTTCGCTTCATCGATCGCCTGTTGATCTTTCATGCTCCATTCTGCTGCTAACTCAACATCAATAGCAACCAACATAGAAGTGGTTATAAGAGGAATAACCCCCTGGGTTAATATCGAAACTTCCACTAGAAAAGTAGCCTGAGTTCTGTCCTTCAATAAACCATCCGCCTAAATTAAACACTTCAAAACTAAGCCAGGGTCGATTTAAGCGCACTTCCAAATATTTTAGCTTAATGGATTTTAGTGATGTGCCTTGATCAATTGGCACTGATAAGCCACTGCCGCTTTGTGTTAAAGACGAGAGAATATTGGTGCCACCTTTTAATACTCTATATGGTCCATCATCTGTTTCTTCTCCTATGAGATCTAGCGTGATTTCACTAAACCGTTCTGGATCACTTGTATCATACCAATCCACTGGTGTGGCATATACCGGATACCAAGAATCTGGAATCCCGTCCATATTTGAAAAATCAGAAGATTCATACGTTTTTAGGGAGCTAGAGATTACACTTTCCGTATATTTTTCATCGTTTCCTACAGATGACCCATGCAGCAAGTTACCGTATACGGATGAAACCGTATTCAGGCTATCTGAATAGTACTCTGAAAAACTAGGAATACTATTCGCTAGCTGAGAAAAAGCATACAGTGAAGTAAAACTTCCATTAGGGTTAATACTTGAATGTGCATTTTCATAAGTTTTTGGTGACAATGTCATTGGGAGCGCATTGAGCTGTAATATAGGTCTATTATCTATCTTTGTACTACTGCTAGAAAACCGACTTCTGCCAATGTTTTCCATCAGAATATTGCCCTCTGCCTTAGGCATAGCATTAGGGGGGGTTGAATACTTTTCCCCTAATTTACTTGTAAGGTTAAAAGACAAAATTTTCTCCCTTTCATAGTCGATTAAAAAGGTGATCGGCATTCGGCAAACCAACCACCTTCCTTAGTATTATCAAACCTTTACGTGCCAATTAAACAGCAGGTGCGTCTGCAGTTTCGGTGGTCTCCTGCACAGGAGCGTTTTCTGGTGGGCTAGCTGGTGTGATTTCACTAACCCAAGCGATGATTTGAATACCAGGGATCGTCAAAGTACCACCATCGAAAGTCGACTTATGGTAGTCTTTGGATGAACTATGTGAGTAGCTGCCACTCACACTGAATGGCCCCCATCCAACGCTAGCTTGGTAGAAATGGAATCTTCGACATGTTTTTTGTCGTCTGAACTCCAGTCCGCTGTAATCTCAACATTACGTGCAACAACAAACCCTGTTGGGATCAAAGGTAAAATAAGTTTTTCACTAGTAAGTTCACCCGTTGATATACCATGAACATCCGTCATATTCGTATACCAGTTATTCAACTTAAAAATAAGATCATTAAGCCAAGGACGGAAAACGCGAACAACAGCAATTTCAGCACTTAAGTCAAATTTACTGGCGTCCATATGTGAGTGACTCTCCGCATGATGCCCCGCTAGCACTTGTGCTACCACTCCATAGTCCCCAACTTGCAGAACCACTCGCGCCCCAATCCGTGGCTTTTGCGCTGGCTGTCTCTTCTAAGTAATCACTCTTGAGTGAAAATGCAGTGAACCCCGAAGCATTCGGATCAGCAAAATCAGCAGGGAAAGGATAAGAAAAATACCACTTACTGCCATCACCAGTAGATGATGCCATTCCCGAAGACATGGTTTTTTGAGCATCACGAATTACATTACCAACCGCATCATTGATGGCTGAAGCTAATGCCGATAATGCTTCCTCCACCTGAGCAGCCCCCCCCTGAGCACGCCAAGTATCATAAGTCTGATTGACATTGTTGCTTAACATAGGCTCGTTAGCCTGCCACTGTCGCTGCTGAGCTGGATCGGATAAGTCGTAACCGAGGTAAGCCGTGCGATATCCACTCACAGCCGTGATGTAAGCTGTTTGGTTTTTTAGATAGGTCTTGTATATCGCTGAGTTGTCTGTTTGAGTTGTCTCGGCTCCCGTGTAGTCCTTAATGGTAGATGTGGTATTAAGGTAGTTATAAGCCTGCTTATACTTTTCTTCTTGTTCAGGATCTGGCTTTGTCGTTGAGTTTGCTCCATCGACAATAGCTTTATAGGTTTGTGATATCAGCGTAGAAGAAGGAGAGTAACTCGAGGTCTGAGATGGCATTTGATCGACAAGGTTTGCAAATGTCTGAGAAGCACCTAGGTCTCCCGCCGGATTCGTTGGTGAAACAAGGTTTGTGAAATCTTTTGGGTTCAGCGCCTGATTTTGTGCAAACTGGAGAAATGTATTCTCACTGGTAAAGGCGTCATTTTGCTTTCCCTCAGGTGCATATGTGACCGCTTGAAAAAGCCTGTCATACAATGAATTGAGAACCTTTGTTTCTGTTGCTTGATCCATTGAGCTGTTCCTTATATTTAGCTATTACTTATAATTTACGGATTTTATTCCGTTTAAAGTGCTCACTATTCCTCTTATCAATACAGCCCAATGATTGCTTCAAGCACTACATAACCCATGTTTATCATGAGTAGCTCTTTCTGCAACGATTTGAGGGGATGTAAAGCACTTAACCTGCTCGTTTACTCATCAAAAGTAAACTGTCTGACGTTCATGATTAAACGTAGACTATGAAACATGACGCACAAGGTGGGAAGTGTGATTTCTATCGCAACGTTAGTCATTAAGCTATATAAGTGTTGAAGGTCAGGTCTTGCTTTTTGCATTACAAGCTAAACCATGCTTAAGGCATCATCTATAGGAAACGAAAAGCAAAAGATAAATTTGGACAAATGCCATGTGCAGTAAATACTAGGGATAATTGTTCAAAATGAAATCTTGGCAGAAGAAATTCAGAAAAATCTTTCCAGCCTAGTAAAAAAATACCGCCCAAAACTGGACGGCATTTGATATTACTAGTTTGGCGTTAGACGTTTAGTCAATTACCAAGCCTTTGATACATTAATCGTCACCGTATCACCATTGGCAGACTGATCGGCTACCTGGAACAAGATGCCGTAGTGAGGAGTCAGACGCCCTGTCGCAGGTCGAAGTGGGTTCGAGTAGTCTTCCCAGTCAATGAACATTGGATTGGCGACAATGTATGGGTCAGACAGCGTTCTTCCATCGTTGTCTACAAGGTCAATCTGTTGCCCCAGGTTTGCTATTGAAAGCTGCATCACGAACTTGATAGCGTGAAGTCGCAGGTGTGCCGTCACTCCAAATCTGCGGATTGCGGTCAGCATCGACGACACCAAGCCACCCTTCACCAGGGTGCGACGCTACACCGTTGTCGGTAAGCGAAGTATCGACGTACCACACCACCATTCCGGCATCAAAAGTCATAATATGATTATTACGGTTAATTCTGCTTAGCCCAAGGTCGACACCTTTGTGCTGACGCCACTCGACAAGGTAATAATGCTCGTAGTCGAAGTTGCCATCATTGATCTCGACTCCCGCATAGATTACTTCCGGGTGTACGCTTTCTCCATCAAGTAGCAGTTTGCTCTGACCATCCGCGACGATAGCAATATTATCGATCCAGAAGCCGTTCTTTATCAGCCCGCCATCCGTCAAGTACTGGACGCCAATCTCTACCTGCTGGCCGGCAAACGCGCTAAGATCGAATGTGGCATCAGTCCAGCCATTTGAGTTGCCTGTAAAGCCAATACCGAAGCCGATTTCATTCGGATCGTTTGTGGTTGTAATGGTTCCGGCAATAGGCTGGCCGTTGACTAAGATCCGGCCGTAGTCAAAATCATCTTCGATATCGTAATGGATCTTGAATGACAGAACAGCTTCTGCTGCTGCAGTTAGATCAACGTCGAACGACATTGCGTGGTTAAGGTTATTACCTCGACCAGAGTAGAAAGAGTTAGTCCCAATTGGCTCAATCAAATTAATACGTTTCGGCGGCAAATTAACGCGCAGGTAATCACTGTTTGGCCCTTTCATCGCTGCCTGATCAAGAACATATGGCACAGGACTCGCTGTCAACGCTGAAAACTCAATCGTTTCACCCAACAACCAGTTACCGCCCAACGAATTTTGCAGGAACTGACGTGCCCATGGACTAAACCCTGTAGGTTCGGTACCCGGGATCAGGCCGGCCCATGAGCCAGAAGACATAATAGACCAGTATGAGACAGGCTCTCCCGGAGGCGTATCGTATTCATCTTTACCATAGACAGTGTCATATTCATCAGGCAAACCCCAGATCATGACCATATTCGTGCGCAGCAACCCCCCCGCCGCCGCATCAATAGGCTGAACGGTATAATCGTAAGCTGCCATTAGGCCGCCCCCCCAGTTAGGCACGCTGGCTTGCGTTCCTTCAATGGCAAAGACGCCACCCAAGTTCCACCGGTGCGACCAAATCGCATCCGATCCTAGGTTTCCACCGCCAGCTTCTTGCCCGACGGCGGAATGGAAGATCATAATATGATCCACCAAGCCATCCGCTTCCCGATAGTTCCCATCGCCGTCTAAATCATAGCGATCTTCCAGATCATAGTCGGCCAAATTAACACTCGGATCAGCGGCAGCTGCAACCAATGCCTCGCGAACCAGTGCTCTCGCATTGACATCATTATTAGAGCCCTGCTGCGCCCCCATAAAATGCAGCCGGGTGCTGCGCCTTGTACCACCCTGCGACATTACCAATCTGGGTATAGGAGCCACCGCTCTGCTGATTATAAAATTGAACCATCGATATCAGGTTTTCACCGTTACTACCGGTATATCCCTCTTGGCCAAAAAGCATGTCCTGATAGTGGCTAGGGGTATAATCATCGTAATAGTTCGAGGTTTCTTCCGCCGTTATCTTATTCGCCGGATAGTCCGGAAACTCAATCAAAATAGCTAAGATCTTGTCCTGGACAACTGGTCCGCCCCAAGCATTATCCAGTTTATAAACAGACTGTCCGACCGCTTGCGTTTGACTGGATACTTGATCCTGCCCGCCAGACATCAACTGAAGTAAATGCTCTTTACGCTTTTGCTCAAATGGAGCCAGCTCTCCTGGTTCACCACTATGGGGTATGATTAGCTTCGAGATATTGATGGAGCGCTTTTATCGCATCAGTTTCATTGGCGTCCGCCGGAATTTGGCCGCCATCTTTAAGCATACTGATGAGCTTATCCTGATTGATAATACCGAGATCAACAGAATGGTTATGTTTATGGGGGGGTGCACCAATGGCAGTAGCAGAAACACCTGCCAGCAGTACACTGAGCGCTACTTTATTTAGAGCACTTCGAAAAATGCTGAATTGTGTGATCATTATCTAGTCCTTTATGTAATGAAGGCAATCGCACGCAGGTTCTTGCAAACTAAGTTGTGTTTATAACGATTGCGAGCGAGTGCTTCATTGAAAGTACTTGATAGTGATTGTTTTTTTCAAAACCTTACTCTGAGTTTGCGATGAGTTAGGTGATTTTAATGAACTGAAATGTATCTTTGAATTCTACCCACAACCGAAGAAAACATCATATAAAATCAATACTTTGAAATTATTTTCTAGGGGATATAACAATTCAATGGAATTAGGTGATGATAGTCACGAGAATCAATAGTTGTTAACACTGAATTATTATTCAATGGTAATAATATTCTTTCACTCACAACGAAAAATAAGCCAATGATTTTAAATACAAAAATACAGATAAATCAATACAGTCGAACTATAATCTCACCCTAACTGCAACAAAGGGGGGGATGATGAAGATGTTTCTATCCGCTTCAGCCTATTATTCTGAGATTATTCCTATTTATGGCCTAATCTTGTTAAGATGATTTTTCGAGGCATTCGACATTTTTATTACTCGTTTACTGTTCCTGATCATTATCAGGAATACCTAATATTCAATTCCAATACTTAAAAAAATATACCGTATTGCCAATCAGAACCACCTGCTTCACTTCCCACGCAATAATCCCTGCTTGCTTGCTTGATTGATTGATTGATTGATTGATAAAAAAGGATGTATGACTAAATAGACATACATCCTTAGGCATTATTTGAGTTAAGGTTTAGTTCACAAGCTTTAACCTACAAACAGTGAAGTTAGCTCGGTTATCATTGCTCTATTTAGGCCAGCATTTTCCTTAGTTCCTGAGCCTTGCTTTGCGCCTCTTCAAGCACTTTGTTAGCCGTATTGACAACTTCAACCATCCCTTCCTGTGTTCTTTGTGCCGCATCGGAAACATTGCTGACATTCTCAGCAACTTCATGACTAACTTGTGACTGCTGCTCGGCAGTTACCGCTATCGTTTGGACATTTCGATCAATATCGACAGCACTGACAATAATACTTTTCAACACATCCGCTGTTTCTTCCGTTAACCTTCGATTAGTGACGACCTCTTGCTGGCCGTCGGTCATAACAGTTACAGCCTGCTGGGTACTACTCTTGATAGCCAGAATAGACTGTGTCACTTCCTCCGTCGCTTCGGCGGTGCGTTTTGCGAGCTGGCGAACTTCATCTGCAACCACAGAAAAGCCACGCCCCCCCTGATCACCAGCCCGTGCCGCTTCAATGGCTGCGTTCAAGGCCAGCAAATTTGTTTGATCAGCAATTCCCTTGATCACCTGGATAATACTCTGGACTTCCTCTCCACGGACACCCAGCGCATTTACCGCATCAGCGCCTTCAGTAAAGGCCCGGTGCACACCTTGCATGCTAGTTTGTAGCTGCTCAACGGTTTCTCCGCCAGCCCTAGCTTCTGTAAGCGCGCTGGTCGTACTTAGAGATGACTCTTGGATATTACGAGCAACATCCTGTATCGAGGTTGTCAGCTCTTCAACTGCCGTTACAACGGTAACAATCTGCTCACTCTGCTTTTGAACATTGTTCTTCATGCCTTCATTCACGGTATATATTTCTTGCACCCCTTCAGACACATCGTCGATTGTGTGGGTTGTATTGGTAACAACGTGGCGCAGAGAGTCTGACATTCCATTAATAGCCAGGGTCAGTTGCGCCAATTCATCATGCCCTTGAACCTCAATTGTCTTGGCGCTGATATCACCATCAGCAATTGCATTGGCACGGGTGAGTATTAAATGAAGACGACGGCTAATATTCCGAGCAAGGGATAGAGAAATAGCCACGCCCAAAATCACCGATATGATGCAGCTGAACAACGCAACTCTTTGTACATCGGTTAGGCTCCCCCCCTCCAGCAGCGCTTGATCTTCCAGCATTAGTCGCTGCTGGGAAGCCGCCATTTCTGCCTGAATACCTTTGATCTCTGCAGCTTTCGGTGCTGCCCGGGTAGCCAACCAATGATTGGCCGTATTCCAGTCCTTAGCATTACGTGCGCGAAACATACGATCAGGCAGTTCTGCAAACAAACCATGGTCGTGAGTAAATTGCTGCCAATATCGGGCTTGTTCTGTACTCAGTAGGTATTGCATACCATCAATCTGCTTTATGCGCTGGCTGTTAAGCTGCCATGATGATTCAAATTTCTGCTGAAACTGGCTGTCACCGGAAAGGAGATAGGCACGAATGTTGGCAAGGCCAATCGCAAAGCTACCGCGTGTATCAGCCAGATATTTGAGCAACTGTTTGCGTTCAGGTGTAGCCGACAAACCTTCTTCCCTATCAATGATGTCATTTAATGCCGTTATCATCTTTTCTGCCAATGGCGCAGCCTCTGTCAGCAAGATATTGTAGGAAAGAATATTTTCGTTGGTATGAGATATCGCTTCGATCTGTTGCTGCGCCTGTCGAAATTCCGCGACCAGCACCTTAAGCTTATTGAAGCGATCTATATTTTCAGGATCGGTCCAGTTACCTGAAATTGCTTCATACTCGATCATAGCCGTATCGATCTGTTGCCAGGCCTGTGCTCTATCCAGTTTCATTTGTTCGGCTTTGGCATGATCATCTCCCAGGATCATATAACCACGAAGCGCCGCGAGGGAGGAGTTAATACTATTGATCAAATCTTTCCCGCTAATAACCGTCGGCACTCGTAGCTGTACCAAGCTATTTACACGTTGCTGGGACTTTGTAATAGACCAGTTAATGATCACAGTATTAATGATGAACAATAGTAAAACTACCGTAAATCCTGCCAGTAATTTATGACTCAGACTCCATCGCATATTTCACTCCATTATTTTCCTAGTCTATTATGCTTTGCGATTCTATCAACCCATACATACAACCTAGCACACAATTAGAGTAAAAAACCCCACAACATTTGTAAGCCAAACTTCTTCAGAGGATAAATAGTCGATATCGATTTTCCCTAATAACTAATAAGGTGAATTATATCAGTTCAAGAAAATTGATATATTCGACCTCAAGCTATATAAAATACTGCATAACCACCTTTATGTGGTTGAAAGAATAATGTTCATCGACTGTCAATATAGTTATTCACAACATTTAAATTATATATCACCCGCATTAACATGGCATCAAAAAGAAGTTTAAACCTTAAAAAATCAATAACTTAGAATCAACCACTTAAAATCAAAACCATGAAAATAACATAGGCCC
>LLEM01000010.1_pt1 | contig 45263 bp, 61 predicted proteins | sample 595841 | NCBI WGS metagenome assembly LLEM01 (sample SAMN02919313, study PRJNA255460) | bioreactor metagenome | biome: chemostat; feature: culture 2012_10.2; material: sediment; isolation source: day64 10degC chemostat 2012 inoculated with Wadden Sea sediment taken from... | place: Germany: Bremen ...
CCCAACACACTCTGAATTCGGTGAATACACCACTCTAGTTCACTACGCGAAACTAGGCATTGTACTCTCAGATTCTTAGTACATTCTAACGTACCCATAGGAGAGTTCAAGCTATTTGATCTCCAATCGAATCGGAATCAGATTTAGATTTGATATTTAAACCCCCCCTGCAGTGTAAAAGTTAAGAATAAAATAAACGATTAGAGTATAGTTAATTCAACAAATGTTGACGAAAGAGCTACAAATGAAAAAAAGCTGCAGATGCATTGGAAGACGAGCTTGATAAGAACCGGATGTTTGCAAAAAAAATGGAAGGATCGCAAGTATTGCTGCGTGATTACATTTGCTTTTGGTATGGCGACGAACGCGGGGGCGAAAACTCGTTGTGCCCGGGATCTGGGAGTATCCCCCCCAACAAGTGAATCGGTGGCTTAATTTAAATGTGTATATTGAAAATAGAAAGTTGAAACGCCCAGATCCAAACCCAATCGATGTTGTCTTTCCGGACTGGATCGAATCCTATTTTACATACCAAGAAAAACAAACAAAGGAGTAGTGAAGGCAATTCCAACAATGTCGCTAATTACGAGAGATTCGGCCCTCCCGTAATTAGCTAACCAATACAACCTAACCGGAGGCTGCTATGGCTACCCGCGATCCTATCGAAATTTGTAGGCAGATCAATGATTTTCCACAAGATATTCTATTTAAGGTCATAAATATCCTATTTCCTGAGTTGGCTCCCAGAGAAGCAGAATGTTTGTACTGGATATCATTCGGAACTCAAAACGCTGAAATTGCCGATATTATGAACATTACCGAAGACTCGGTTAAATCCTATACAAAAAACTGCAGAAGAAAACTTCACGTCAGCACCAGTAGTGCTCTCAGAGCAATCTACCACTGTCGACTTGATAACTTTTTGTTAAAAAAAAACCTAATCAATTAACAGCTTAACCAAAAATGCTGGCATGTATTCCAAAACACCAGCCAGCATTCACCCCCACCTATGGTTATTCGTCGCTAAATATCGCTTTTAATATGTGATCAACCTAACATAAATCTGATTCATACCAACCAATTTCATAAGGGCGATATATACCAGCAGTGACGATCATGATCGTCAGCTATTATAAACTCTTGTTTTATGGATATAAAATATCATAACGTCCTTCCAAATAGCACGAACACCCTCACCTTTCAACTCCCCCCCTAGAGGGGGAATATTCGTCAAATTCGAAGATTGTTAGCATTTTCCCCCCCGACAATCCTAAACATTGCGGAGAACTTTGTGAGTAGAAAATCGAAATCAGATTCAAATCCTGACGGACAAGGCACAACAGTAACCTGTTCCCTGGATTCTGAGTCAAACAAATACCTTACTGACAGTGCAAGTGATTCAATTCGTTCGAAAAAGGGCGAAGCTGAACTACGTCTTGCTGATCACTTGCGGCGATACAAATCAATTTCATCGCTAGGTGTTGTAGAGAACCGCTAACCAAATTTTCATATTCAATTGTTTATAACAAATGCATTTACGTGCAGGGCACTGTATTGCCTAAATAAATTGAATATCCGGCAGGTACTGAACAGACAGTCCTGATTAAAGGTTAAGTACAAATAGATTCAAATATTCCTGAAAGGGCTACGAACAGCGCAGGCAGGTTAACCTAACAAATGCGAACGCCAACATGCTGGGCGTTGACCGTTACCGCCGGGGATGGGAATACAGCACAACCCAGACTTCCACTACTGAAGCCATCTTCTTAGTGGTTATTGAATCGAAGAATCTGTTGTCCTGGTCAGATCGCATGACTCACTCTCGGTCATTCATAAACAGTGAGAGAGCTCTTTAAAAGGTCCAAAAGTCTTTGGCCCTCTTTAAGAGAATGATTATTTAACGTTGATACTCAGAGCGATGCCATATCTCCAACTCTATTACGTTATCGGTCCCCCCCATAACCTAGCCAATTTAAACACACAAATTGTGTCGCCCCTGTCGTTCAGGGGCTTTTTTTTGCTGGCCAACGAGTACCCCAATTATCCCACTTTTGTCACCAGTCCGGTAAGGACCTGGCAACAGACCAACGAATGTCTAGCGCATTCGTTACCCCTGTCTCGTCAGCCAACGGCTGTTGCCGAGATACCAACCGCTCCAGTCGTTTCAATATGTCCGGAGCAAACTTAGTTATAACTAACCAACAATAAAAGGAACAAACAATGTCTAGTAAATTAGGTTTTCTTATTTTGGCCGCAGGTGTGGCCCTTGTGGCGACCGAGCCGGCTATGGCCGCCGACTTGTTTGCCGGCGCCAAGGCAACCATCAAGGAAAATGCCGGCAGTAGCTCCGGGCTGTATCAGGCCATGACCGTCACCGGTCTTGGTGCGGCAGGACTCGGGGGCTACCTGACCAAGAACTGGGGGCGGCGCCATCGGCGGTTTTGCAACAGGAATGATTTTTACCAACGTTGCCATGACGATGCTCGGTCTTTAAGTTATGGAAGATCCCGCCCGTTTTTTTAGTATTCCCAAGCAGTTGTCAAAAGGCGGTACCTTTCTCGGTTTTCCCCGCGATGAGGTGTTACCTGCCTGACAATTTTGGGATTATTCACAATGGGGGCGTCATGAGGCGGTGGGGGTTCATCCTCGCCGCCATGTGGTTTATCGGGTTGCATACCCTTAAAAAAAGGCATGGGGACAATGTTATTCGCCTCACGCTGTACTGGTATGCCCCCGACAACCTCAGCGCCCCGCTGTTCTCCACCACTCCCAGTGCTGAAAAGCGCTACTGGATCCACTGAGAGACTGTCCATGTTTGATTCCAACAAGTTCGGCTTGCTGGCGATATCAAAGGGACTCAATGCTTTCTTGTTATTCTTTGCGTTGGGGCTTCTGGCCCTCAATATCATTACCGGCGGCCTGCTTTGGCAGGTCGTCTATAACAAGAGCCGCACCGTTGTTCCACCGACTATCAGCAAAGCCTTTACCGTTTCCGACGGCGCCGTCGATGCCGCCTACCTCCAACAGATGGCAGAGTATTTTCTCTATCTCAAGCTCAACGTTACTCCCAAAACAGTCGAACGCAAATACGGCCTGCTGCTCGACTACGTCAGCAGCGAGTCCTGGCCGACTATCCAGCCGACTCTGATGGCAGATGCCCTGAATGTGATTGACGACAACGTCAGCAGTACGTTTGATATCGAAAAAGTCCGGGTGTCCGAGGAAACCCTGCAGGTCAAACTGACCGGCACCTTGCAAAAACACGTCGGCAACCGGGCACTGCCGCCCGAGCCCGCCGGCTATATCGTTGATATGGATTACCCGCACGGCGAGCTGACCCTGCTGACCATCAGAAAAATACAGGAGGAAACATGACCGGATGGTTACGACTTGTGGTCATCTTGACTATCGGAGGCTCTCGCCCCCTGGCTGCCGCCAAGAATACCAACACCCCACCCAACACTTATACCTTCAATGACAACGAGACTGTCCCCGTGGTTCTGTCCAGTGTCGATATCAACCGCCTGGTCGTCAAGGATGACAAAATCATGTCCATCGACTGCCCGGCCGGGTTCTGCGTGGGAAAAAGCACAAGAACCGACCCCACCGGTGCTGCAAGATTGAAACTCAACATTGCCGTCCCGTTTGTGGCCTATGTCACGACCCAGAAAGGCCGTCAGTTCGGCATGCTTATCAGCTCGCGGGCCCGACCGGCCGTCACCTCGGAGTTTATCGGGTTGCAAAGTACCCTGGCAGAGCCTCCGTCTTTGACAGGACGGCGCCCTACACCACCCAGCTGGCCGAGTTTACCGCCCAGATGATCCAGTGGACGGAGACGAAGGCAATGATGGGGGGGATTCAGCCTCCACCCCGTCGACCCGAAAACGGTAGCAAGCGCGTTTAAGGATCCGCTCGCAGTCATACCGGATACGGTATTTGTCGGCGAACACTTCTCCGGGATCCGTTACCGGCTCAGGAACAATACCGCGACGGAAAAAGTCCTCACCCCCCCCGCCCAGTTCTACTCGTTGTCCGCCCGCTCCGCCGCCCTGTCTGATGACCATTTGTCTCCGGGCGAGAGCGGCTGGCTGTATATCATCACCGGAGGAACATACTAATGAGAAAATGGTTTGACCGGTTCAAAGCAGATCCCGAAGGGGGGGGTTTGAGGACGGTCCCAGTCTCAACGACCGTAACCACAAGCGCAATACCCTGGCCGTTATCGTCGCTGTCGGTATCGCCATCGCAGTGGGCGTGGCGATAGCCGTGTTTTTCAACACCGGCAATGCCCCGGAAGACGCAGAGGAGACTGACAACTTCAAGCCAATCGACTTCGGGGCCGTGGTCGACACGGAGTTCACCGCACGGGACAACCAGTCGGCCCTGTCGGCGCAACAGGTCACCATTTCCAGTCTGGAAAGAAAGATCAAGGACCTCACCCAGACGGTAACCTCACAGATCGACAGCAATGATACCCTTCGCAAGGCTGTGTCACAGGAGCGGAAGGAAATGGCAAACACCCTGGCACAGTTTCGGCTTGCCATCGAAGAAACCCTGGCCGAAAACCGCCAGCCAGATCCCCCCCCACAAACAGCGGAGGACACGCCGCCACCGGTAACCAGGAAAGACCGATACTTGGGTCAGACAGTTGGTGGTGTTCAGGCCCCCCCACAAGTTATAGTGCGCCAGGAGCAAACAGCTACCCAGCACAAGGCCAGCAGCTCCAGGGAACACAGGGCGGTATCGATACCATTACCTTCAACTGGGCCGATGACCAGGCCCAGCGCAAGCGGACCACCGACAACTATGTCCCGTCCGGCACCGTGGTCACAGCCGTTGTCACTGGCGGCGCCGATGCCAATGCCGGGGGGGTCAACGGTCAGGGCGACACGACTCCGATTGTCTTCCAGACACTGAACAACGGCCTTCTGCCCAACGGCGAGCCATCGCGGCTAAAGGACTGCACTATCTCCGCGGCGGTGTACGGCGAGGTCTCGTCCAGCCGCGGCATCACCCGCACCAACCGCATAAGCTGTATCCTGGATGACGAAATCATCGATATCCCCCCCGTCGAGGGCACCGCCTTCAACTTCGGCCGTAACGGGATCCGCGGCAACACCGTGATCCAGAACGGCCAGATAGTCCAGATGGCCGGGGGTGGCCAGCCTGCTCAGCGGCGGCGGCGCGGCAGCCAAGAGCCTGACCCAGACCACCTCGACCTCGGCCCTGGGAACCACCTCTTCCGTCAATCCCGAGGATGCGTTGCTCAATATGCTCGGCGAGGGTGTCCAGGGCGCGGGCAAAACCCTGGCTGACTACTACATCAAGCTGGCCGAGCAATATCACCCGATCATCGAACTCAACCCCCGGCAATGTGGTCAATATTGTCTTCCTCAAGGGCTTCCCGCTCGATGCCGTCGGTATCGAAGAGTACGAGGCCGAACTCGCGATGCAGCAAAGTGCCGTGTCGTCACCGGCCGCGCAGATTATCGAAACCATTACCAACCCGCTGCTCAAACAATTGCCGACAGGCGCACGGCCAACCCCCCGGCCAACCCCCAGACAACCCCCACAAGCAGCCAGCCCCTTTGGCCTGGCGCAATAAGGAATACCACTATGCGTCTTATCACCCTGTGCGCCGTCGCCCTGCTGCTTAGCGGCTGCTCGGCAGGCATGAAAAGCGACTTTACCTGCAAAAAAATCGGCGGCATGGAAGGCTGCGGCTCGATGACAGACATTCGGGATGCCATGGACCGCGGTGAATTCACAGCAGCAGGCCAGTCACCCTCGGCAAGCACCCCCGCCCCCCGACACAAGCTTTATCCCCCCTGCCGCGCCGTGACCGCACCGGCAGCCCTCAGCGCACCACCGAGCGGCTCCAAAAAGTGACGGTCTTCCCGTTCACGACCCCCCCGAGGGCCACTATGTCGATACCACCGATATCTATATCGTGCTCTATGACAGTACCTGGACCGGCCGCCCGGTCCAGGCCATCCGCGAGGACTAATTCATGAAAAAAGCATTTACTGATTTGGCCGGCCTGGTCAGGGAAAGCCAGGCATCAAACTACCACCTTCACCACGAACTGCCCTACCGTTCGTACAATGACGAGACAGGCGTCTTCGAGAACCACAAAAGCCGCGGCTTCGGCCTGTCCCTGTCCGTACTCGGCGGGGCCAACGACGACCTGGTGACATCGCTCAACGCTATCGTCTGCAACCTGCCCGAAGGAAACGAGTGGGATTATCAGCTGGTCCTAGTCGGGAACAACCAGGTAGCCGACCTGATTGAAAAGAACACCGAGACCATGGGGGTGCGGGGCGGGGTCTGCGGCCAGTTTGCCACCAACCAGGGTATTTATGCCCGGCACAGTGCCCGGCAGGGATTCAGTACCCAGCTCAACAAGGCCTACCACTACGACCTGAAGGACTACAATGCCTGCATGTTTGTCTCGACCACCGAGCCCTGTGACAAACTTATCGAAGTCAGGGACATGCTGGGCGCCGAACTGATCCAGTGTGGTATCAACCACACCCCCGTCGCCCCCGCCGAGCTAATGACCCACGTCCGCGAACACCTGAACTTTAACCGCTACCAGGACCGGCCCACCCCGACCAACTACAACGAATTCGAGCCTATCCACACCCAGACCCTGAGCGCAGACAGCGAGTTTCTGCTCCACCGCACCTATATGGACTCACGGCATACGCCGACCGATGAAGAAAAACCGGTCCATACCCGTATCGTCAACCTGGGACTGGCCCGTCTGCCCAGCGATTTCCGCCTTTACGGCTTCTCAAGCTGTATTGCCTCCCTGCGGCGGACCTCCAACAGTCTGCAGTGCCCGCACCGTATCAGCGTCAACTTCAGGGTCGAGCATACCGGACAGCAGATCACCGCCAACGACGGCAAGATCCAGTCGCTGGTCAAAACGGTCGGCTCCCCGATGCGCCTGCTTATCCCGACGGCCGAAGAGGAACTCGAAGAACGAAAGGCCCTGCAGCGGGAGTTGGCTCACGGGGAATACAAGATTGCCACCATGGTCATGACCGTCAGTCTTTATACCACTCCGGAAAAAGCCCGGACCCATACCACCGTTGCCATATCCACATTCCGCGAGGCCGGCCTGAGCTTGATCCGCACCAATATGCTCCAGGGGGGGCAAAGTACATTGTGTACCTTGCCGTTTGCCATGTCCGAGGGCTACTTCGAGGACTGCCGTAAGGCAGCCCGGGGCGAGGACTATGAAGACATCCAACGTGGTGAACTTCTTACCGCTCGTGGCCGACTACAAGAATTTCTCCGGCGGAGTGCTGGTCCCGACAATGCGTCACCAAATCAGCTATTTCGACCCCTTCAACTGTGGCAGCGACAACTACAACATTGCGCTGACCGGTGGCTCGGGGGGGGCAGGAAAAAGCTTCTTCGTCCAGCAGCTTGCCCAGGCCATCTATGCCCGCTTCGGCAAGGTCTGGATCCTTGACAAGGGGGTCGAGCTACAAGAAGCTGACCCAGACGCTCGGCGGGGTGTACATGACTCATGAAAGCATCTTTCTCAATCCGTTCACCCACCTCGCAAGATCGAGGCCGTGCGCGATGCCGGCACCTTCGGCGACATCCTGGATGACGACGGCAGCAAAGTCGACCCCCCCATTGCCGAGGTACTGGGCAACATCACCGCGCTGATTGGCTCGATGGCCTCGCCCCCCCGCGAGCCGCTCGTCCCGTTCCAGGAGTCCATGCTCGGCGATGCAATCCTGATGGCTTGGGAACGCAAACGCACCGACACCCGGATTGACGATGTCCAGGCAGCCCTGTACGAGCTGGCCGAGGAAAAGGAGAAGGACCGGCGGATCAGCGATATTGCCGCCCAGCTCAACAAATACTGCAGCACCGGGATCTACGGCGACGTATTCAACAAGCCGTCACAGCTCGACCCGGCCATCCACATCACCACCCTGGAGCTCGACGGGTTCCCGGACTCGGTACTGCGCCCGGTGATCTTTGCTTTGATGGTAGCCATCAACCAGCAGATGTACCTGTCGGGCAACCGCTCGACCCGCAAGATGTGCATCATCGAGGAGGCCTGGTCGCTGATGAGCGGGGCCAACGTGCAGACCCGGGAGTTCATCAACACCGGCTACCGCACAGTGCGCAAGTTCGGCGGCAGCTTCTGTACCGTGACCCAGGGTATCGAGGACTTCTTCCAGAACGAGGAGTCGCTGGCCGCGTTCAACAACTCCGACATCCACATTACCCTGCGCCAGGGCGAGGGGGTTCGAGAAGTTCCTCAAGGACAACCCGAAACACTTCAGCCCGTTCGAGCAGACCATGATCAAGAACTTTCCGCGAGCCCAGGACGCCGGACACTCCTGCGCCATGATCAAGGCTGGTTCCTACACCTCCTTCCACCGTATCTTCGCCGACCCATGGTCGCGGGCGATGCTCTCCACCGAGCCGAAGGAATACGAATACTGCGAAAACCTGATGCAACGCGGTATACCGCTGATGGAGGCTATCGAGCAGACCGCCATGCACTTCAACGGCCCCCCCGCAATGGAAGAGTTTGCCGCCATCCTGGCCCACTACCAACATGACAAGGAGCAAGCCGCATGACCCCCCCACTCCGTACCGTTCTGCTAAGTGTCACGCTGTCACTGCTGATAGGTGGCCTCGGCGCCTGGCTGTTTCACGAGCCGCCGCCTGATGTGGTCCATATGAATATGAGAGGGACATTGGCCGCCTTCGAGCGGGACATCGCCAAACTGAACCTGGCGCCAGCCCAACAGAAAACCCAGGCCACCCTATTCACTGCGACCCTGGAGGGTGTGCTCTATGCCTACAGTATCGAAAAAAATGTGGTGATTGTCGTCAGCCCGGCCCTGGTCGCCGGGGGCGCCTGATATTACCCATGACATCCAGTTACGTACCCTGGCTGCGATGAAAAAACCATAAGCACGCAGCTGTAAAGGAGCAACCCACCGTGAAGGCGACCCTTGACTGTCCTCCCATGGGGGGGTTTGCCGAGTTTAACCGGCGCCTCGATGCCGATCTTCATCCCCCCACACATCCCCCCACCCAAACTTGGAGAACTACAATGCACCGACTGACTGTCGTACTGCTGGGGCTCGTGCTCTGCACATTTACCCCGCCCCTGCCTGCCAAATCACTCGGTGTGATGGGGCATGTATTCCCTATCGGAGAAATCGACATGCTCGACTGGATTGACCAGCGCCTGCGTACCTTCGAGCAGAATGGCGAGACGGAAGCAATGAAAAACCGGATGCAACAGCAGGTCAGGGAAAGTGTTCGCCGCCCGAAACCGGTGACCGGGCTGACCACCACCATTTCGCCAAAAACCTACTTTGTCGATCCCACCCTGACACTAGCTCGGGATACCAAGGACAGTGCCGGTCAGGTCCTCTTTCCGAGTGGGACCCGTATCAATGCCCTGGACAGCCGAACCTGGCCCCAAGCCGAGCGCCGGGCACTCCCGCAGTTTACGTACTCCAAGCAATTGGTGCTATTCGACGGCGACGATCCCCCTGCAGCGCCTCTGGGCAAAGAGCTACCGCCCAGACCAACCGGTCAAGTGGATCCTCGTCCGGGGCGAGCACGGCAAGATAGGCAAGTTGCTAGGCAGCAAGGTGTACTTCGACCAGGGTGGCAACCTGACTCGCTACTTCGAGGTTGAGCACATCCCGGTGGTTATCCGCCAGGCCGACACTCGTTGGCAGGTGACCGAAATCGACGTCTCGACCATTGAGGAGAACTAACTGATGCGCCTGAAACCACTGCAAGGGGCGGCTCTGGCCCTGCTGTTTATGTCAACACCTATCATGGCCGGCGGCCCGGCGTGTACCGGTACGTTCGTCAATCCTCTTACTGATATTTGCTGGTCATGTATCTTTCCCATGACCATCGGCAGTGTACCGATTGTACCGTCCCAGTATCCCGACACCGAAAACCCCAGCATGCCCATCTCGTTTTGCCCCCAAACCTCCGCCCATCTATATGCAAATCGGTCTCAACATCGGTTACTGGGAGCCGTATTCACTGGTTGACGTCACCCGGGTGCCCTACTGCATGGTCAATATGGGCATGCCGCTCGGCGGCAACCAGCAAATCGGCGGACGGTCAACCAGCCGAGACAACGACTCGTCAGACGGCGGGTTCTACCATGCCCACTGGTACAAATATCCGGTTATCTACTGGCTGCAGATTATGCAGAGTGCCGCCTGCATGGCCACCGACACGTTCGATGTCGCCTACCTGACCGAAGTTGACCCGCTGTGGGATGACGACGAGCTGGCATTCATCCTCAACCCCCCCGAGGCCATTCTGTTCGGCAACCCTATCGCCCAGCTGGCATGCATACCGGAGGCTATTGCCACCACCACCAACATCGCACTGCCCTTCGATGTGCTGTTTTGGTGCCTCGGTTCGCAGGGCTCGGCCTATCCGCTAACAGGGACCACCAACTACCGCGATACCCCCCCATACAGGCCGGCACGCTCATCATGGAGCGGCTCAACTTCAAGCTGCACCGAGAGGGCATCGTCTGGGAGACCCGGGGGGGCTGACGGCGCAATTTGCTACCAGTGGCCGGAACCTATCCTGCCCAAGTCACGCTACCGCTACCAGATGACCAACAGTATTCCCGATGCAGCCTGGTGCCATCCCTATACCACCACTACGGCTATCTGGGAGGCCGGGCATGACAACCCGGTGACCGGCGACAACTTCGGCTTTGTCAACTTCAGGAAACGCAACTGCGTCTTCCTCTAATCGTAATCTCCCAGCCTGGCTCCAGGTTGGCTTCAAAAAATTGCAGGCGCATGAGGGTGGGTAAGCGCATCGAGCCAAGGCGAGAGGCCATTGCCCGCCGTCAGGTGCCCGACTGCTCCTTGCTCCCGTAGGGTGACCATGCCGCGAAAGGAATGACTAATGAAAAAATTACGCGTTTTTGTGATGGTAATTGCTGTACTCGCCGTCGTATCGGGCCAGACCGCCCATGCTAATCCAAACGGTTACACCCAGGATGAACTTCATGCCCTGCAGCAACGGGAGAAGCAAATACCGGCTAACGGCTCCCCCTCAGCCGATGGGCTACAGCGAAAATGAACTACGTGCCCTGCAGCAACGTGAAATCCAGGTCCAGTCGACAGTAAATGCGCCACTGCTCGATCTCGATACGCTGTGGCAGAAAGCCAGAGCATTTGAAACCGAAACCCTGGCCATGCAGCAGGACGCGCTGTCTCCAATCCTGAAACAGGCCGAGATCAGCAACAATCCCAACAGCACCCCCGAAGGGGGGGTGATCGTCTTTGCCTCGCTGACCATGCCCGAGACATCACTGCGCCAGCTGATGATACAGAGTGCCGAACTCCAGGTCCCGATCGTCATTCGCGGTGTCCTCCCCCCCGGCGGCTTCGCCGCGACCGTGGCCGCCATTCAACGCCTGGTTCAGCCAGACCAAAAGACAGCCATCAACAGTGGTGTCGCCATCAATCCCTTATGGTTCAAGCAGCTGAACATACAACACGTACCTGCCTTTGCAGCAATACGTCCGGGCACCTGCCTGCCCAAGCAGCCCTGCAGCGACAGTGATTTCGATGTCATCTACGGCAACCTTTCCCTTTATGATGCCCTGGCCACCCTGGCCCGTGACGGCGAAGTACCCGATGTCGCACGTCGCGTATTAGCCAGGAGGCACTGACATGCGTAGCCATATCGTGAGACTGCTACTGTTCATCACCATCAGTCCGGTCGTCATCGCCGACCAGGGCCAGCACTACCAGGACAATGTCAACTGGGCCAAGCAGGCCGACGGCCTTATCCGCAACCAGTCAGGTTACAGCGGTTTCAGCGCCGACGAACTGTGCAAGGACGCGGCCTGCCGCCAGGGCCTTGCCAACCCCGAGCAAACACGCTACCGCAACGACGCCACCGCCATGGAGAGCGCCAAGACGGCAGCCATGGCGACCGATGAAAAAGCCCAGGCCGTCACCACGAATTTCAACAAGGGCCGACCGACCATCGATCCGAAGGATCCCACCTGGCCATCGCCACGGGAATACAAAACAACGCCTACAACATCAGCCACGGCCTCAGCGACAAGTACACCGACTGCTCCGGCAGCGGCAAGCAGTGTGTCACCGATGTCACCCACCATGCTTGCCAGACCCTGCGTACCGAGCCTTTAACATGCTTTCAAACGGCAACCTACAGCACGCATTATGACCGCTGGGTCTCCCCCAACCTACGGGTCTGAGTATCTTCTTAACCGCTCAAGTACAATGGTCCCCGGGTTGCCAGCCAATGCCGTTACCTTAGGCAGTATTACCATTACATATGAACTTGTGAACACTGCCGATGCAACATCCGCTCATTGCCGTCTGGGGGGATACTAAAAATGTTCCCGCAACCTTGTGGGTCAACGGCCGGGGCTACGCCGCAACGGGCATACAAAGATGTGTCAACTACCGCGACGGCAAGGACCGAAGGATCGGCTGGGGAAGTCCCAATCTCATTGCTCAGACAGTGCCTATAAACGCCAAACCGGCCGGAAACATTTCTATCGGGTGGGGGGGTTACAATACCAATAAATATTATATAAAAGCTTCTCTACGCCTTAACTACCTAGAGCGCCACGTCACCACCAAGTGGACAAACAGCTGTGCCCAGAACCCCCGAAACCGCGGCATGCGGCCTCAAGGCCAATACGTGTATCGAAGGAGCCGGTACCCGGATGGTTGCCGGTGTTCCGGTTTACCAGCCTTGCTGGAAATACAAAAAAACCTACCAGTGCGGTCAGGGCGAGGTCGATACCTGCAAGCAATATGATGCCTGCAAGCAGACCGACAACCAGTGTGACAAATCCGTCAACGGACAGTGCATAAAATGGAACAAGAAATTTACCTGCGAGTTAGAAACATGCAGCGAAACCACTCTGATTTGTGGCGAGCAATCCTACTGCCTCGACGGGGGAATGCTTTGCACCTACCGGCACAACCAACAACGAGTTCAACCAGGCCGCCTCGGCCCTAGCCGCCCTCGGAGAGGCCGCCAAGGGACTCGGGGACCCGCCAAAGATCTTTACCGGTAAACCTATGGAATGCTCCAAAAAAAGCCCTCGGCTTCAACAACTGCTGCAAGGACGGCGGCTGGGGGGCGGCGATATCGGGCTGGCCAAGTGCGATGCCGAGGAAAAGGCACTCGCCAAGGCCAAGGAAAAAAAACTGACCATCGGCCTGGGTGAATACTGCGCCGAGAAAGTGCTAGGCGCCTGTATACGGAAAAAGAAAACCTACTGTGTGTTCGACAGCAAGCTGGCCCGCATCGTCCAGGAGCAGGGCAGACCGCAGATAGGGATGACCTTCGGCAGCGCCGAGAACCCGGACTGCGGAGCCATTACCCCCGAGCAGATGGCGAAGATGGACTTCAGCAACATCGACTTCTCGGACTTCTACACCGACTTGCACAACACCATGACCCTGCCTGACAGCGGTCAAATCCAGCAACGTATCGAACAAAAAATGAAGGAGAAACAGTAATGCGCCGGCTAACCGTTACCCTCCCCTGGTGCCTGGCCTCTCTACTGGCCACTTCCATCGTACAGGCTGAGCAGCCCGCAGGGTGGAAATGGTACAACGAACCTGCCGTCAAGGTAAAAAAAGCGCTCACCCCCCCACCACCGCCAGCACCGGCGGTGACAGTAACACGTACCCTGACGCCGACCGAGCAGATGGACTGGTTCCACCGCTACCACAAGGACGCCACGAACGACGCGGCCATCAACAGCAAGGACAATAAGAAAGTCGAGAAGGTCCAGTTGCTCAACAAGTTCCTCTACGACAAGTCGTCGGAGTTCGGCATGACAATGCAGGAGAACCTGCTGCTCAACCCGTCACTGTCCTATACCAAGGATCGGCCGACCGAGCAGGCCGCCCGTTCGACCTACCTGCAGATGGAACGGGAAAAGAAAATCCGCGCCGTCCGCGAACTGGCCGAGGCCGGATGGGGGATTGTTTTTTGTCTATAAGGGCCATAACCCACTGGCCAGGAAACTGGCGCCGTCAGTGCAGCAGTTTGCCGATACTCACGGTATCGAGGTACTGGGCGTGAGTTTGGACGGCCAGCCGCTGGCCAGCATTCACCAAAACCGCGAAAACGACAATCGGCTATCGGTGCCGTTTACTCCGGCGCTGGTACTGGTCCATCCCGACACCGGCGCAATGAAGCCCCTTGCCTACGGCTTCATTGCCCAGGAAGACCTACTTGGCCGTTTCCTCAACGTGGCCACCGACTTTGCCCCCCGACTTTTAAGGATCCGACATGAACCGCTTTATTACCATTTTTCTGCTCATCGCGTCTTCACTGTTCACCCCGGCCAGTGCGGCACAGACAAACAGCCACCCCAGCTACAATCCGAGCGAATATGCCATCGTGTTTTTCTTCAGCTCAAGCTGTAACTACTGTCACCTGTTCGCCCCGACACTCAGGCAGTTCGAACAGCAGACAGGTCTCTTTACCTATGCCTTCTCCATGGACGGCAAGGGTATGGCCGGTTATGAGGTGCCGATCCCGGTTACCAAAGAAACCTATGAGGAGTTTTTCAAGGGAACCCCCCTGACGAGCGCTTGCCCGCAACGTTCTTAATCAACGTCAACAGCCGAAAATTTGCCCGCATGACTGCCGGCAACGTGTCCCTGCAGGGATTGCATGAAACATACACGAAAATTCGCCGCGACCCGGCCGTTATCGAGGCCCTCCGACCATGAAAAGAACCCTGCTCGCCACGGCGCTGCTCGTGGCCACCTTTACCAGCCGTGCCGATGTCAACGGCTCGCTGGGTAGTTTCTTCGACGGTCTCGGCTATGCCAACGTGACCAACCCGTCATCTTTCAAGGGCCAGACGGCCAACTACTATTCAGGCGGCAGCCTGTTTGTCCGGACCCCGGTGACCAATGCCCAATTGGTGAGTATGACGGTGCCCAAAATCAGTGCCGGCTGTGGCGGTATCGACATGTTCATGGGAGGCTTCTCTCACATCAACTCCAGCCAAATTACACAGTTGGGCAAGAGCATCGTCGCCAATGCACTCCCCTTCGGCGTCGATTTGGCCCTGCAGACCTGGGCACCGCAAATCAAGCAGATCCGCGACAACCTCCAGGCGATTGCCGATAAGTACCTCAACCAGTCCATTAATTCATGTGAAACGGCCCAGGCCGGCGTTTCCGCCCTGGCCGGCTTTGCCGGGGGTGGGCAGCCAGAAGTATATCTGCGCGACCATGGGGGACCCAGAACAACGCGTTTGCAGACTGGGTCGCCGGACAACAGGAATGCGGTGCCGGCGGGCAGGCCGATACCCAGCTGAACAAGGCCAAAGCCGATCCGGCGCTCAAGGACATGGTACGGAAAAGCCATAATATCGTCTGGTCCGCCATCATGAAGAACAGCTTCCTGGCCAGCGATACTGATCTGGCCCAGTTCCTGATGTCGATATCGGGCACCTATATCTATGATGCCAACGGCAAGCCGAAATACTACAGCTCGTTGCTGGCCCACAATAACAACCTTATCCAGTCTTTGCTGATGGGCGGCAAGGCCAACAGTTATGCGTGTGATGTCAAGGCCGCTGACCAGTGCCTGGGGCCTACCCACAAAGAAATCACTATCAGCCAGGCCAAAAGCCTGCAGCATCGGATTTATCTCATTCTGCAAAGTATGGCCAACAAGCTTACTAGTGATACCCCGCTGACAGCAGACGAGGAATCGTTCCTCGAATATACCTCCATGCCGGTACTGACGTTCATGCGTGATGCTCTCGAAACCGGTCAGTTACCCAATATCGCCGCCTACTCCACGGCCATCAGTGTGCAGTTTGTGACAATTTATCTGCGTAACATGCTGACGATTGTCAAAGACTCCCTTGCGGTAACCAACAACGACCCCCAAGGACATCATTCGTATCGAGAACGGTATTGTTGAGGCCAACCGTTATCTCGACGGACTGGAAAGCAAGGCCATGGCGGCCATTGTCGCCGAGCAACAGCTCATTGAGCAAAACCGCGCTTTCCGACGCCAGGTCGAGGGAGAACTCTCAGCCCGCGCGCGCGCCAACCTACAGTTCGGGAGCTAACCATGACACTCGAAGTCTATACCTACAGTAATGGTGATGTGGCAAATAACGTATTCAATGCTATCGCCACCTTCTTTGCCACTGACAGCTTTGCCAGCATGCTGCAAATCTGCGCTATGTTCGCCGTCCTCGCGACGGCATGTCACTTTTTCTTCACCCGCGACACCAACGCCATCCCCCAAGTGGGCGGCGGTTTACCTGCTGGTTCCGCTGCTGCTGGTCAATACCAAGACCGGCATCCAGATCATCGACCTGACCGACCCGACCGGCCACTATGCAGTGGCCAATGTCCCGATGATCGTTGCCGGCCCGACCCACCTGTCATCAGTCTACATGTACGGTGTAACCAAAAGCGTAGAAGATATTTTCCATGCGCCCAGCGACGAACAATACAGCAAGACCGGCATGATGTTCGGTGCCAAGCTATACCAGATTTCGCGCCAAAGCCGGGTGGAAGACTCGCAGCTCAAGGGAGACTGGCTGCACTACATGCAGAGCTGTATCCGTGGGGATATCAACCTAAACCAGAAATATACCTGGGAGCAGTTGGCCAACGCCGCTGATATCTTCGCGTTTCTGGCCAACAACAACCCGTCCCCCCCATTAAGGCGGATCCAGATGGGGGGGCCGAACGACTTTCCGACCTGCAAGGAGGCTCTGCCAAGACTCAAGGCCAAGTTCGATACCGATGCCCAGCAGGCACTGTCACTAATGGCCCACAAGCTCTACGCCAACAAGGCGGCAACCAGCCAGACCCAGTTTACCTCGGGGACTGCAGGGCAGCTATGCCAAGTATGCCAATATCAGCCGTACCGCCTCGCAGATCACCACCCAGAACATGGCCATCAACGCCATCCGCAGCGGCCTGGCAGACGGGGGGGCCGCGACCAGCGGCAACAGTGCGGCGGCCTTCAACTATGCCTACACCCAGAACAAGATGCAGACCACCTCGATGTGGGCAGGCATGGCCCTTCAGGCACGCGAGTTCCTGCCTATGATGCAGTCGATCCTTTTCCTCCTGTTCGGTTGCGTGTCGTTCCTGGTCGTGGCACTGGCGATGCTGCCCGGCCTGACAAAGCTCGTATTGACCAACTACGCGAAAGGTTTTGTGTACCTGGGCACCTGGCCGGTCGTATTTGCATTCATCAACTTCATCATGACCACCCGCCTCTCACTGAACACCGCAGCGGTAGCTGACATCTACAGCGGGATCACTCTGAGCAACGTCGACGCCATGGCTGAAATGCACTCGCGCTACGCGGCAATGACCGGCTTCCTGATGATGAGTGTACCTATGATTGTCGGTTTCATCGTCAAGGGCGGCGCCTCGGTCATGGGCAGCATGTCACACCAGTTCGCGGGTATGATGAACAGCGTCAACAGCCGGACCTCGGCCAGTGCGGCCAGCGGCGACATCAACCTCGGCAACGGCCAGGTCGACAACTTCTCGTTCAACAATATGAACGGCAACAAGACCGACACCTCGGCCCTGCAACGTACCCACGGCGTCACAACACAGGATGCCAACGGCGGCATGACGACCGACTACGGCAACGGCAACAAAAAGTTCGACGGTAGTGGCATGATTTCGAGCGGGCTCGGGTTCGACCTCAACAGCCGCGAGGCGGTCAGCCACAGCCTTCGCAGTTCGGCCCGTGAGACCCAGAGCCAGGCCGAGGCCCACCGCAGCCAGTACAACCAGAGTACCGACAAGACCTTCGACCAGGTGGCCCAGTTCGGGCAGAACACCAACAAGGCCCTCAGCTATGCCGACGTGACCTCCAACAAGGAGAGCGCATCGGCCGCGCGGGCGGTCAGCACCATGAACAGCACCGTCGATGAGTACGCAAAACATCACGGCATTTCACGAGAGCAATCGAAGTCAGAGTTAACATCTAAATGGCTAGGAGGATCTGCTTCCGCAGGACTTAAAACACCGGATGGCTTACTGTTTGGATTTAATGCCGGTGGACAATTAGAAGGAGGCAAAAAAACAAACTGGGACGATAGAACCAGCGATACGACCACCGACTCCGAGAGCGACCGCCAGTCCCGGGCGCTGCAGAAACAGTTCAACGAGTCAGCCAACGTGGTCAAGAACTACGACCTGACGGATACCAACAGCGAGACCCGCACCAAGACCGATACCGCACTGGCTCATATCGGGGGACAGTCTGCGGGACACCGAGTCGCTGGCCACCACTGCCTCGTCGGAATACCAGCACGCCCGCGCACTCGACCGCCAGGCCGATCGGTCGAGGATATGACCGACAGCGTCTCGTTCAACCTGATGCCGGACTTCCAGGCCTATGTGAAGGAGCACAACCCGGACCACTACGAGGGCATCATGTTCGGTAGTACCGAGGAGATGCGCGAACAGCGGGCCGGCTATATCAGTCAATTTATGAGCGAGCAGGAAACGCAGGACAAGATAGCACGCTACACAGATGACAGCCTGCCGCAAAGCGGAGAGGATTTACGCCAGGCTAACGAGCAGAAGACCGGCGAGCTGGCACTCACGCCCGCCCAGCTTGCAGCGCAGCAGGAAACTCACAAAGGGTTCCAGCAGCGCCATGACGACGGCGTCGAGGGCCTTGTTAACGGTACCGGAGCGCGCGATTACTTTGACGAGAGGGCATTTAACCGCATCGAGCTGGAAACCCAGGAGGCGGTAGCCGGCACACGGGAAGAAGTAGCGAATAAAGAGGAGCAACATCAAACGCCACTGCCCGACACCAAGCCACAACCTGAGGCTGAGCCCAAGAGCGACGTCGAGCCACACTCCGAGCCCATCACCCACCCGGCAATGGGCAGGGGGACACGCTAACCAGTTAGCGCTTGAGGAAGTAGTCGGCTTTTTTAAAATAAAAAGGAATCGAAAAAAACGCTCCAATAGCAATACATCCGCCAACCCAACTCATTGAAATCCAAAATCCTAATTCATTATCTACAGGCAAAAATATACTAAGAAAAAAACCTAAGACCACTATGACGACGAACGCTGTATGCCACTTGGCATACTTCAGAGTCTCATCAACCTGCTGATTGTACTCGGCCTTGTCATCGGCGGCCGGCACTGAACCCTCAGCCTCGACCGCCATGATCCGGTCGATTTCTGAATCGGTAAATCCTGCCTGACCCAGGGCCCTGACCTTGGCCGTCACCGACAGTCCTTTGCCCTGGTCAATCGCATTTTTTTTGGCCCGCATGGCCGCCGCTGCCAACAGTGCCTTGTCCGAATCACTCATCTTTTCCCCCCCCTGTGCTCAATCATCTTGTGACTATGGCTTTATTATACCACAAGGTGAATAATAGCACCTTAAAACACTGTATTTATGATCAGTTAATCACAAAAAAGGTTACCCCCCCATGAAACGACATTTTTTGCCCGCAGCCCTGCTGCTGTTTTGCGCGTCGGCCCAGTCCGGGCCGCTAACCTACCAGGGTCTGCAAAACCTCGCCCGTGAAAACACCGAGGCCAGTAACAACTATAGTTCCGGCTATTACCGGGGGGCTAATATCAGGCCTGATGGTCTCCAACCAGGTCGCCTATCTGCTCACCCAGCGACACTTGTTCTGCCTGCCCGACCAGGAACCGGTGTATACCGGTCATCTGATGCACATCATCGACAAGAAGTACCTTGCCCTTTCTAAAAAAGCGCCCAGGGGGGCTAGATCGCGCAGGCGTGGAGCAATTAGCTATGTGGGGCCTGATGGAAGAATTCCCCCCCTGCACAGGAGACCAGCAATGACCAGCTCACGCCCCCAAGAACAGCAACTACACCCGCGGCGGCCAAATCACCTTCCACAACCTGACAATGTTCTTTCAGATAAACAGCCGGCTGATCCGTTGGATGTGCTATGCCGTCATCATCATGACCGCCGCGCTGTGTGTATTCAATCTGGACACGGCCACCCTCAAGGCACCTACTATTACTGGCAGTACAACGCCATCGCCGCGATGAAACCAGATGACCATGTCGTCTACACCTACTGGAGGGTACGACCTACAAGAGCACCCTCGGCGAGCAGCTAAGCAACCCGTTTTTCATCGAGGCCAATACCAAGTTCTGGTTCTCGCTACAGCTTTATCTTGCAAGTAGCATGCTGGCCAGCCTAGTCTTGTTTGGCCTGGCTATGCGGTATTTCAAAAAAAAGGGGGATGAGCAGACCGAGGACCACTTTATCCGCGGCGTACAAATCGCCGAGCCCAGGGACTTGGCCAGGCAGCTGAAAAAAGCCAAAAAGCAGTCCTCCTTTGCCATGGACAACCTGCATGTATTTAAGCAAAACTTCGAGGTCCAGCATATTCTGCTTGACGGCACGACAGGTGCCGGCAAGTCAGTGGCACTACGCAAACTGCTGCGTTGGGTGAGAGCCCGTGGCGACAAGGCCATCATCTATGACAAAGGCTGTACTTTTGTCAGCAAGTTCTACAACCCCAATACCGACGTGATCCTCAATGCCTTTGACGAACGCAGCGCCTACTGGGATATTTGGTGCGATGCCAAGGAGGCCAGTGATTTCGAGAACATGGCCGCAGCTCTTATTCCGATGCACGGGGACGGCGATCCGTTCTGGGTCCAGTCGGCTAGGACCATATTCACCTCGACAGGCTACCGGATGGTCGACGAGTCCAACCGCACCACCGAACGCCTGCTCGAACTGATGCTGACCTCAGAGCTGGAATCCCTGAATGAATACCTCAAGGGCACCGAATCAGCCTCCCTGGTCTCTGACAAGATCCAGAAAACAGCCATTTCCATCAAGTCGGTTCTGGCGGCCTACATTAAGTCACTCCGCTTCCTGGAAGGGCTTGACCAGAAAGACGATCAAGGCAACCTGGTACGGCGCCGTTTTTCCATTCGCGACTGGGTCAAAGACGATGAGCAGAAGGGCTTCCTTTTCCTCTCAAGCAACGCCAAGCAGCATGCCTCGCAGCGGCCGCTCATTTCTATGTGGCTCTCGATTGCCTCCACGGCCATTCTGGAGCAACAGGAAAACCCAGACCGCCGTATCTGGGTCATTATGGACGAGGCACCGAGCCTACATAAACTGCCCGAACTCGGTGAGACCATCTCTGAGGTGAGAAAATTTGGTGGCTGTTACGCTATCGGTATCCAGTCCTATGCCCCAGCTCAAGAAGGTTTACGGCACCAACCCGGCCCAGGAGATGTTCGACTTGCTCAACACCCCGCTTCTTCTTCCGCTCCCCCTCCCACGAGATGGCTAAGATTTCCTCCCAGGACTTGGGCGAGCAGGAAATCGACATTTCCAAGGAAAATTACAGTTACGGTGCCCATGCCATGCGTGACGGGATCTCGCTGGGTCACGATACCAAAACCCGCCTTGCGGTCACGGCGTCTGAAATCATGCAGCTGGACGATCTCCAGTGCTGGATGCGGATACCCGGCAAGTTTCCCATCACCAAACTCGACTTGAAGTACGACCAGATGCGCTCGTGCTGCAAGCCGTTTATCAAACGGGAATACGCGCCATCCGAGAAGATGCAGACCATCGACCAGATGCTGACCTACTGCCAAATCAGCGCGCTCAACGAGCTGGACCCTGAAGCGCAGCAACAGCTAATGGCGGTTCACAGCGGCATGTTCGAGAGTGACACAGAACGGGATGCCGAAGAGGCCCGAATGAAAGCCAGTATTGATAAGGCTAAAACAGCCAAGAAAGAAAAAAAACAAGTTGAGCAAAGCGAGAAATCGTCTTCAGACAAACAAACCGAAAAGCCAGCCAAAGAGAAAGAACCGGGGGAACAGTGACGCAGTCACAGAGCAGCTGTTCCAGGACGAGCAGAATATCAACGCCGCAGATCACGACATGATTGATTTAGGAGACTAACCCCCAAAGAGATTTGCCCCCCAGGCGAAACTCAGGGGGCTGCTTACAGCCGCAATAATATTCAATAAAACCTCCAAACACCCTCCTCACTGGGCACCCCACGATGGTGCCTTTTCTGTTACAGCCACTGACTGAGAAAACATTAAGGAACACCGATGCTATCAATCAGCCCTATCACGCAGAGCGCCGGCGATGCAGCTGGCTACTACCTTAACGAAGAGAAACACCACAATCTGCCCGACGTCGCCCTGGAGGTCACCCCGAACGCACAGGGACAGCCTCAGAACTATTACCTCAAGGAGCAGAGCACCGAGCCCAATACCCAGTGGTTCGGCAAGCTGGCCGAGAAGGAAGGCATGCTCGGCAAGCCGGTGGAAGAGAAGCAACTCGAAGCAGTATTGTCAGGCACCCTCAACGACACGGCCGTCCACGGCAAGCGGGAAAAGCACCGAAGCGGGTTTGATTTCACCTTCTCAGCGCCCAAGTCTGTCAGCACCCTTATATTGGTCGGTGGTGACAAGCGGCTGCTGAAGGCCCATGACGATGCCGTCAAGTTCACACTGGCCCACATTGAAGCCGATGCCGCCCAGGCCAAGCATACCGGCCAGGATGGCAAAACCGAATTTGCCAATACAGAGAATATGCTCTTTGCCATGGTCAGGCATAAAACCAGCCGCGAAGACGAGCCCCCCCAAATTCACACCCATGCTTTAGCTTCCAATATGACAGAAGATCAGGACGGAAAGCTGCGTGCCCTGGCTTCCTGTTTCAAGCAACAGGGCGGGGTCATTAACGGCACCGGCGAACGGGTCTATAACCATCAGCTATATTACGGCATGCTATACCAAAGCCACCTGAGCAAATCTACCGAAACCCTTGGATACCCCCATACGAAGTACCGGAAAGGGTCAGTTCGAGGTTGCCAATGTGCCAGAACCCTACCTGCAGAGCCAGTCAACCCGCAGCCAGCAAATTCAAGAGCACACCAAAAGTGTCGGTATAGACACCGCAGCTGCCCGGGACATGGCCGCCAAAGGCACCCGAAAAGGCAAGTCCTACGCCAGCGACTCTGTACTGATGCAGAAATGGCAGGCAGACGCCAAACAAAGCGACTTTGATATCGAGGCTTTTGTCGCCGCTAGCTATACCCGAGCTCAATCAGAGTCCTCGGCACCGACCCTTCAGCCCGCCGCAACCGAGGCGATGCAACGTGCTATCAATCACCATAGCCAGACCCGCAACCAGCTCAGCTATGAAAAGCTCATCGAATCGGCCGCTAGCCAGTTCACCCGCGGTGAAAAGCTCGATGTCATCGATATCAAACTGGCCGTCGATACCGCTATCCAGGAGGGCGAGTTGATTGCTCTCGATAACAGCCAGTCTCAATTCACGACCCAGACCATGATCGACAATGAGCAGCACCTGATTGCAAGCACCCAGGGTCAGGCACGCCACCTTCGCACCCGGGTCAACGACAAAAGCCTCAACGAGCTGGGTCTCAGCACCGGCAACCAGGACAAAGTCCGGGATCTATTTGCCAGCCGCAAACAGACCAATATCGTCAATGTCTTCGGTGACAGCCAGCAGATCGCCCGCTCCCTGCTCCATGCCGGAACCGAAAGCGGCCAACGAGTCCATATTATTACCCCGGATAACCATAGCCAGCAGCGCACCGCCGCCAACGTTCCCCCGCCAGGCATTTACCACTACCCAATGGGTCAAGAACCTGTTTCGCCCCGAGCATACCCACTCGGTGCATCGACTGCTCAAAGATATCGATACGCCTTATGGTCAACGTGATCTGTTTGTCGTCGAAGCGGCCAATAAGCTCGGAATCAACGAAGTACAGGGCCTAATACAAAAGGCCAAAGCCAGTCACAGCAAGCTCGTTTTTCTCAACCATGCCAACAGCCGCCAGGGCATGAAAGCCGGCAACGTCATGGAGACGCTAAAAAAAGGCAATGTCAGCGAACACAACTGGACAGACACCAAAGACAACGGCACCCGGTTGTTTGTCCATGAAAAAAGCGATAGTGACCGAACCCAGGCGATTGCCAGAACCTACGGTGATTTGCAGGACCGAAGTCAGGTCCAGGTCCTCGGCGCCACCAACAAAGATGTCAGCACCCTCAATACCGCCATTCGCCAGAACCTGCAGCAACAGGGTGACATCAACCGGCACGGCGTTACGGTTCGTACTCTCAACCCCCCCGTATATTTGTCAGACGCCCAGCGCGAAGTCGTCAGCCACTACAAAAAGGGCATGGTACTCAGTGAATGGCAGAAGAAGCACGGCCGCAATGTCAAAAATGACTTTACGGTCACCGGCGTCAACCGCAAAGCCAACACCCTGACCCTGACCGACAGCAAAGGGAAAACCCAGGAGATCAATCCCAACAGCCGTCAGACCAAGGCAAGGCAATTCTCAATCAGCCAGCCCGACAGCATCGAGATAGCCAAAGGCGACGAGCTCCGCGTCAACAGCAACCACTTTGCCACCAAGCTGCGCCAGCACCAGACCCTGACCGTCACCGGCAGCAATGCCCTGTTCGTGTCATTAAAAGATGACAGCGGGAAACGCCATGTCTTGAGCCCGGGGGGGCAACTGCAGGATACGCCGCTCAGCTACAATTTCGCCCGTCCGCTCAGCAAGGCCGACGACAGCAAGACCCATACCCTGATCGGCATGAAGTCCTATGTTGCCTCCAAAGAGCTGCTTCATGACCTCAGCCAGCACAAGGACAGTCGTATCGATATCTTTACCGACAGCGGCGAAAAACTCGATAAACAGCTGGACAAAAGTGATATCCGACCCAGTGCTATCAACCGGGGTTATGCAGCTGACGGCGCCCCGGAAAAATTCGTAAATAACCAGACATTCGATGTCTTGCGCGAAGATGTCAGCGCCACATTGGCCACCCTGAAAGACCAGGTCCTCGACAAGGGTCTGATAGACAGCGCGGTCCGTTATGCAGTCGGCACCGTCTCGGAAAAAGAAGCCGGCTTTTCGCAAAAAGACCTGGTTAAGGCGGCTATCCAGTACGCCTTCGAGGAAAAGGGGGGGCAGGCTATCAAGGAAACAGAGATTGTTGGCCACCTGCAGCAGGCGGAAAAGAACGGTAACCTGTTGTCTGCCGAATACCATGACGGCACCCGCTGGACCACCACCACGGCCATTGCCACCGAGGAGCGTATTCTCGACCGGCTTGCAGCCGGAAAGAATACCCAGATACCGCTGGCGACATCAGAACAGGCTAACCAATACCTTAGCCAGCACCCGCGCCTAACCGAGGGCCAGAAAAGTGCCGTCCATCTGATCACCACCACCCCCCGACCGGTTTGTCGGCGTCCAGGGCCTGGCCGGCACGGGTAAATCAACTATGCTCGAAACCGGTATTGCCCTGGCTGAATACAGCCAGATTAACCAGGACGATAAGACAAAATTCATCGGCCTGGCCCCGACCCACGCTGCGGTTAACGAACTCAAGGACAAAGGGGTCGAAAGTCAGACAGCCCAGTCGCTGCTGACTGATTTTCTGAGTGACAAACACACTCCGGGCCAGTACCGCAATACCGTGTTCCTGCTCGATGAAAGCTCAATGACCAGCAACCGTCAGATTGACCAGTTCACCGAGCTGGTAGAAACCACCGGCGCCCGAGCCGTGAAGCTTGGAGATATCTATCAGCAGACCTCTCAGGAAGCGGGCAAACCCTTCGAGTTGGCCATCCGTCATAACATCATCGACAGCGTGATAATGAAAGATATCAAGCGACAGCAAAACGACACCTTGCTCGGCGCCGTCCATAATATAGTCGACCGTCAGGGTGAGAGCACCCTGGATAAAATCAAACAGCAAGCCCCATTCAAGGACTACCAACCACTCCCTGAACCGAAGAACCAGGAACAGACCAAACAGCACGAGCAGGCCAATATCAACCAGAGTCATAACGTAGTATCGACCTTTCGCCAGACCGGCAACACCAGGCAAGATCAGGAAAACGCTACCCAAGCCCTGCCTGATGCCGTGGCGCTGGAATACCTGTCACGGACACCTGCATCGAGGGAGAACACGTTGATTATTGCCTACACCAACCGGGAACGGGACAACATTTCACACCGCATTCGCCAGGGCCTGCAGGAACAGGGAGATCTAGACAAAACGCAGTTTAACGTCCCCCCCCGCCTGCGCAGCGTCGGGGTAACCAATGAAACCATGGCCACCATGATGCCCTACCAGCCGGGATTGATATTGCGGACCGGCAAGGACAACTACGCCGCCATCACCCACGTTGATCGCCAAAATAAAATCATCACTGTAGCCGATACCAAAACAGGGGAAGAACGCCCGTTCTACCCGCTTAACCATGACCACAAGTACACCCAGCTGTGGGGGGTTATCCGAGCAGCCGCTGGCAAAAAATGACAAGATCATGCTACGGCAAACTGACAAAGTACGGGGGTTGGGAAGGCAACAAGGAATACCGTGTCGGGCATATCGACAAGGGCCAAATGACCCTTGTCGACCGGGACCAGAAAACCCTGCAGTTATCAACGCACCAAATGAAGGATGCCCACTGGGACTACGCCTATACCCGTACCGCCGATATGGCACAGGGCGCCACCTACGAAAACGTCATCACCACCATTCAGGGCAGAGGAATACTAACCAATATCCGACGCGCCTATATCGATATCACCCGGGCCAGTGAACATGTCAAACTGTTCACGGACAACCCCAAGGCAATGATGAGATCGTGGGTCAACAACGAGGTAAACAAACCCTCGGCAATCGAAACCCGGGACAAAATCTACCCTGAACATCCGATGCTATTTAATGACAAACCGCTGCCAAAAGATAATCCAGACTACCAGGACATTAACGGCAGATTAGATTTAAGAACCATGGGTAAAATTATTAACCAGCAACTTCCGGCCTTTACCGAATCGCTGGCAACACAATTATTGGGACAACCCGACCCGAATAAGTCAGACCGAGATACAATGACATTTAATCAGCCTAAAGGAGATTTAAAGGTGACGCTTACTGGCGAATACCGCGGTTACTTCAAAGACTGGGGGAACCGGCGAAAAAGGCTCACTTATATCACTACTGATGAATAAGGAAGAACTCAGCTACAAAGATGCACTATTTAAAGCCGACCAGATAATCACCGAACCGGAACGACTAAGTTTAGAGGCCAACCCTCTCCATGACCAATTAAAAGCCGCGACACCGTTAAAACAAAGCCAGCTAGAAAGCCGAGCGAAGCAATATTTCAATGATGGCCTACCTGTTACCAACTCTCTTGCCGAAGTCTATTTAAACGGAATATCAGACAAAGGAGTAAAAGAGAATGACAACATTCGTTTCCATAACCATGTCTATTCATCTGAAACACGAACAAACCATCCAGCACTAATTGCCGGACTCACTAACAGCGATGGAGAAATTAAAGGTATTGAAGTTACTTACCTCAATAGTGAAACAGGTGATATCAGCGACTTGAAAATAAACAAGCGTGTACTTGGAACAAAATCAGGCAACTCCATTCCGATTAATGACGGTATACAGGCTGATTACAGTATCGTGGCCGTCGGCATCGAAAACGCTATCCATATAAATAATCACAATCACGAAAACGCTGATATTGTTTCCGTCCCTAATAACCGTGACTGTCGAACATTCGACACCGACAACCTGAGAGATAATATCATCATCGTACTTAACCAGGAAAATACTGCAGTCAATGACAAACTGATTGAAGAGATTACAGACAGGCTTGAACGTGATGGAAAACACGCAACTATTATAGAGCCTGTCGATATCAGCCAAAATCCATCAATGCTCATCGACAATATTAAATCTGTCATTGAAGATATCACAACACAAGACAAAGCTATTCCAGATAGTATTTTGCAGCTCAACCAGGAGATTAATATTCCGACCTTACCAGATGACAATACAAACCTTACCAATACAGAGAAAGTGGCAATAAACTCTATATCTATTGATAACCAGCTAGAGCGTGAAAACAGCAAAAACTTCATTGATAAAGAACAGAGCAATAGCCATTCCTCACCACAACCAGAACTTGATAGAGAATTAACACGATAAAAAAAGGGAGCCCAGTTGGGCTCCCTTTTTTTATTCCTCTTTTCCGAGAAGTTCATCAACTTTGCTCTTGGAGAATCCATTTGCCTTATCGATAAGTCCCTTAAGCTCAAATGGCTGACCATTATCATCATTCACCTTGTCGATATTTTTATTCCCTGACAAATGCAAAAAAGCCTGAGTTGAATATGATGAACGCAATATCTTTTCCAACATGTCCATGACTGATACTTGCTCGTCATCACCCTCCTGCGAGTGCTTCCAGACCCGGGCACCAAGTGCCATCAAATCACCGCAGGCCTCGGACTGACTTTTGCCCGGATTCTCCTTCCTATAGAGGTCGATTGTCTTCAGCAATTCGCTGTCTTCGATATAGACCTGCACCCGCTTACTCTTGGTCATCGCGTTTTTTCCTCTGTTATCTTCACGACTTATCCATGAGTCACAAGCCTGAAACCGGATGACTCATTACAGTACTATCATACTCACCGCACGAGTCGCAGACAAGTCGCAAAATCATCATTTCATTTAAATACAGGCACTTAAAAACAACTCGCAAATGACTCATATCGCAACTCACCCACGACTCAGCACCACTTAACTATATGATATATATTACGATAGTCATATATAAGTCGTGAAACGAGTCACGTTAGAGTTGCATTTTCAGAAAGTTAAGTTGTATTTTTTAAAAATTCAAAAATGCTCAAAGCCATTGGCAAACACTAATTATTCACTTAAGTTTCAACAACTTACAAACCACAAACAACAACCATCTCGATTTATCGAGATAGCGTGGTGTGTAGTGAGAGATTCAATGTAATACTGACTTTGACCTGGTCGCCGATTCGTTTTTCCTTTTTCTTTTGGTTTTTCTTTTCTTGCCAGCAGACCAGGCCGACTGATTGCCGTTTGAAATCAGGGGGGGTATCGATGGTCATGGCCACGCGGGAGGAACTTAACAGAGAAGAGATAGATTGGCAGCAGAATGCATCCGTGTGACCGCGTCACAACGTTAATTAACTTTTCCGTACAAATAAAAAAAGGCCGCACTTTCGTGCGGCCTGTAAATAGTATTATCTAGTGAGAGAGTTATATTGTCAGTTCAACAAAAGACAATCATTCTCACGTTTGATATTCAGTGAAAACTTGGCAAGACGATAATTAAAAGATGACGACAGAGAAAAAACTAGCGCCGGCATAATGTGATCATAAGACGCACATATCCAGGCAGCACCGTTAAACCATTTTACAGACCAAGATAATGAGGTTTCGCTGTTTAGCTTATCAACCAGTTGCAGGATAGCCGAACTATCGAAATAGCGCTGACTGCCAACTATCGATTTTATCGTATCACTCAACCCTACTCTTTTTAACGAATTAATTTCAGCAGGCGAGCAGGTTCGATATTGACGAAGGGTATTAATTTTATGTTGTAACTGACAACGGGCGCTTAATAATGCTGAAGTGGTCGATTCTTCATGATGTCTATAATGGTTATCCATACCCTGGCCGCTCATAATAGAAAATAACAACAGTGGATATTATTTATCAGTGACTCTCTTACAGTTTGCCCGCTGACTCAAAGAACGACAGCAACAGACTATCCAGCACCCTACCCCCTGATATTCAGACGACAACAACAAGGTGGTATAAGTTCTATCTGATTCGGTGACAATAAAAATATCGCATTCCTGATAACGGTATTGTGATTTAATCAATCCGCCCGAAACAGTAGCAACATTATTTAAAACCGCCTCATCACTCGGTATAGCACCCCATTGGCACGATGCATGATTAACCACAAAAGAAAGGGCTGACATCTGATTATCACCAAATAACTTTGATGCACCTTCCGATAAAAAAACATTACCCAGAGAAAACGGGCGAGGAGAAACACACTCGACATACTGAACATCATTGCAAAACGTTTTCACAAAGTACTCAAGCTTCTTTTTGTTTTCACAACAGCAAAGACCATAAAAATAATCACCATTGATAGCAACACGCTGCAATATCACTTTCCCCCAGCAACAGAATATATTTATCGCCGAGATAGTCTGAAAACAGTTCGTGAAATGGAAGGCTGTCACGACTCCCCGTTAATAAATAATTCATGCGTCCGCCCTCATTGCTTGCTGTAATGACTGCCAGAACTGGCTAAATTCATTCCATGAACGCGTCTTGCAATGGATGGATAACAGCAGACTGTCAGCCAATACGAATTTTTTGTTGCTGTTTGAAGTGTTGCTAGTATTATTTGAATTTGTACGCATAGTTAATTCCCTTTAGTTTTGGCTTGTCGTGCACGCCACTTTCTAGTTACAGCTAGAAAGTGGCTCTCTTCATTTACCGTTATTCTTTCTGACTTAATTTTTTCGCCAATATTTCGGCGGCCACAATCGCATTGGGGGTAATTTTTCTAACCCAAGCCGTACTATATCGAGACCACCGAAACCCGTTAGATTTAATAAGGGTGCGAACCTCTTCCGAAGGCTTACCGTCAAACTTGAATTTGACCCGGCCATCTTCTTCATACAATGTCCATCCAAGCCCCCCCTCAATGCTCCCTGTTGCCTCTAACGGCTTTTGGTTATGCAAGGCTTCAAGTTCTTTGATCCGCTCGCGTGTGGTGCGAATGGTGGCATTGTTATTTTGTAGCTGGTAACTGGCAAACCCGATCCGCCCGGCAAAATCAGGCTTTAATATTTCCTGGGCGTTGCTCTCGGGGGGGAAATGATGGGAAGCAATCATGTATTCGATCTTGTCGGCATCCGTCATGTGCTTGGAGCGAATGACCTTGTTGATGGCCTTCATGGTTTCCTGCGATTTCTCAAGCGTGGAAAGCTTTTCTTTCAGCTTTTGGATAGCTTCCGGATCATCCGATGCAATACCGCCGGAGCCGATATTTTCCGCTCTCTGTTCGAGGTGCTCGGCCTGGCTGGCCAGCTCGAACGATTTACCGAAATTGTTATGAATGCGCTCGGCAGCTCGACGGCATTTTTTTCTGAGTGGTGGCCGACTAAAATAGGCTGACCAAAAGGAATATGACTGGCTTCTTCTTTGGCTGCGTTATAGCGGGAATTGGCTTGTTCTTGTTTTATGGCGGCGCGTTCTTCCAGGCGGTCACGCTTTGCATCGAGGCGGCTTGATAGTCGCCCAAACTGATCACATTGCGTGTTTTGGTTGGTTCCGGATCTGGATTCTTGCCCGCGTCCAACCATGCGTAATAATCAGCAGAATAGGCACGGATAACAGTTTTGGTTTCGACGACAGCCGCCGCTTTGGCTCTGTAGCCTCTTACGGCCAAATCAATTGTCAGTGTGGGAAGATCGGCATCAATATCATGACGTAGCTCGTGCTTTTCGCCGTTGGCCAAATGCATTACCACGTACGTTTTGTCGTAACCTTGACCCCCCCGTCCGACTTCAACAGCGGCACGACTGGCTTTTTCGTCATACTGTTCAAGAGTTAACACCTCACCAGAACTCAACTCGGCTGATTCGCTAAACGTCACTTCAACCGATGTAATGACAACTTCTTCGGCGCTGGTTAGATCGAGATCATCAAGGGTAGCAAGTTGCACCGGCTCGGACTTCTTGGGTTGAGGCTCGAGTTCGTACTCATCACGGCGCAAATCTGAAAGTTCTTCAACCGGCGCGAATGACACGCGGATTGTGTCACAAAAATGATAGGGGGGGCCTTCGATGCGTAGCAGCTTAGGCTGATCGGCCTCATCGCATTCAAGGTATACACGCATATCATAGTAGTTGTTATCGTTCGCCATCCACTCGTTAACCCGCGCCACGTCAATTTCAAACTCACCGTTAGAACGTGAACAATCATCGTGCCCCCCCGTGCTGTAGGTTTCCATGGTGATGCGCGTGGCCATCGCAAGCAGCGAAGCCATTTTCTTGGTGGCATTCTTGCGAATTTTACCGCTTTTAAACCCTTTCATTTTTGAAGAGCCTGACTGCTCCAGCGGGGGATACGCTGGTCGCTTCTGACGGGTTAGTGATTGTTGGGGGTGTGGATGTTTGAGTGTGTCATGGCGGACTCTCCTGCTTAGTGTGTTTTTCATTCCCGTTTCGCCTGACTGTCCGGCCTCTTGCCATCGTTCTGCTTCACAAGGGCGCGAAGCGTTCATATACCCTTGTGAATCAGGTTGTGGTGAGAGACGGTTAACAGGCAGTTGCGGGACGAGAGTGAACAAACACGCAGGAGAGCCCCTTGATGCACGAGGACAGCCACGGCCCTTACAAGCACTTAACCGGTAGAAGTGAAAGCTCTTGATTTTGCTGTTGCTTCTGGGCTCTGGCTGTTGATGTTGCGATAGCCTCACGCAGTGAGGTTTAGGATTGTTCGGCTGGAACTGAGTAGCCCTTGCAATTTATTGCTTAGGGATACCAGTTAGCGCCGGGAGGAACGGAGTGACGGAAAGCCCGGCCATCGCCCAGGTCAATAACGAGAAATATCACCGACAAAAGAATGAAATAAAAAGGGCCACAAAACGCGGCCCTCAACATCAACAACAATCACTCAGGACTTGGTGGCCATGATCGACCAAACGTCACCAATACCAGGCGAGAAACCTGGTACAACGTCGTCACCCCCTTTCTTAGACTTGTCATGCCAGACACCATCCTGATCACGATATCGAACCGTGATCAGATTCAGTTTCTGCAGCTCCTGGCCAACCTTACTGACATTTTTTTCATGGCCAGCCAGCAAACTGCCCTCAGCCACTGTCATTTCGGCAATCTCCGGCCGACTGAGCCACTCATTGCACTGCTTGGTATCAGTATGGTCAACCAACGCCAAAATCATCCTCATAGCCAGCTGAGGCCGATTTGACTCAGCAAGGCGAGCATGTAATTCCAACAACGTCATTTATTTTTCTTATTCCTGTTCACATCACGATCCTCAATAGCGAGCATCAACCATTCACGCCCACCCTGTACACCAGACAAACCCCGCAGGCAGGCGAGACACCATCTCCTCCAACTCGCCCACCGGTTCAAAACGGATAAACAAATACGCAAAAAGAGCCCACTCAATGGGGCTCGATGGTTGCCAGCCATGCTCTAAACACAGCGACAATGCAGACTTGCAGGCCCATAAAGGCGCAGTGTTGTTCACACACCACCCCTTCATCAGCTCCCCCCCTTTGACCGGCGAACGTGACCCAACAAACCCTTTTTGTATTCCGTGCCGAGTCAGTTCATACGCTGAGTTGGCCTGACTCATCCCCCGAAATTAGCGACCATTGCCGAACAATCGATGATCGATGTTCAGCAACGGCCAGGCCGAATTCCTCATGATCCATTCACCACCCCCACTAACTCACAATCACCCACCGGAACGGTTAACTCTCCATAAGGCATATTTACCCAAACATTCTCGCCATTCGGGTCGACTCGGGTCATTATCAATGTCCCTACTTCACCATCTACCCTAACTTTTATCGCCACCTTTTCAGCATTGCATTCGAGGAAACCATTATTAACCGGTGATTCATCCGAAACAGTAGGATCCTCCCTATCAGCAGCTGACGACTGTTTATCTTTAACAGGCGGCGTTACATCCCCGCCCTTTGCTATCTTAGGCTCCGAAGGTTTCGGTTTCTTATTCCCCCCCTCCTGGGTTGCCGGTTTAAAGGCCTTGTCCAGCTCGGCAATAAATTGAACCATATCATCAGTAAAGGCATCACCATGTTCATAGTCCTCCCAGGGCTGACCAGGAAACAGCGCCTTGAACAAATATTCAGGTGTCACGGCAAAATCATGACCGTTCTGGCTTTTGGCCTCACGGTGTAGCGTGATCACCATTTCCCGCGACGGCGGACGATACCCCCCCACAGGCGCAGGATCCTTCAAGGCACGGTGAAACTCCCTTGCCTCTTTGCGGCTCACGCCATTACTCGCCACCGACTCCAGAAACGAAACCGTTTTTTCCGCGTTCAGTTCATGGGGCCTTGCGAAGAATATTTAGCGTATCGACATCCTTAACGGCCCGCGTTTGTGCAAGATCCTGAACAGGCTCCGGTAATTTCAGCAAACTTAAATGCTGGCTGATATAGGTGCCGCTTTTACTCACCGCCTCTTTCAGCTGTTCGGTATCTAAGCCAAACACGCTTTCAAGCCTATGTAGCGATTCAGCAATTTCTAAAGGAGTCAGTGGATCATTGTGAATATTTTCACCCAGTTGACCGATGATCTCCTTGCTCTCATCGGAACTTGGCTGTCGGACAATGATATCAACCATCAGATCTTCAAATTGAGCACCGCGCCAGCGTCGCTCGCCTTTTTGAATGCAGTAGCCTTTCTTATCACGCGGCGAGACAATGATAGGGTGGTGTTGTGACTCATTTTTCATTGAACGGCCTAGCTCACGAATTGTTTCTTCGTTAAAGACCTTACGAACCTGAACTACCGAATACAGCTCACTGTGATGCACTCGGATCACCGCTTCGGATTTTTGTCCGAGAATATCGGCAACAGGCTCTTTCCTGCTGATTTGTCGCCGAGCTTCTTTTGTTTAAATTTTTCCGCAAATCCCCCTGCCATCATGCTGCTCCTTCAATACGTTTAAGCAACTCATCCGTTACTTGTTTGAACTGGACATCAGAGACAGAGTTAGGCGCATACACAGAGACAGGTTTTCGGGCGGCAATCGCCTCCCCGATTCTGGTCGCCCGGTTGATATTATTCTCAAACAATTGATCACCAACCAGATCATAAATATGCCCCCCCAAGTATTCGTCCTGCAGTCGGGTCAAGGGGTTTGAGCACTTATTCGCGAACACCCCCCCGATAACACTCAGCTTAGGGTTGTACATGTTTTTAATTTTGACTGCCTTCTCAATTTGTTTCTGCACACCATCCTTGCTGTAATCTTCCAGCTCTGTGGGAATAAGCAAGAAATCGGCGGCGACATGCGCCGCGGTTTGCAGCAACGTGAAAGACGGCAAGCAGTCAATCAAGATAAAGTCATAGCTTTCACCCAACTGTGTAACCTTGAGGCGAAACTCCATCACGGCATCAAAAGACATCGTTTCGATGTTAGACAGGTGATCACTAGCGGCAAACAGATGAAGGTTTTCAGAGATGACAATAGGTTCGGCTGCAACGCCGCCCAGGTACAGCTCATGGGTATTGGAGATACCAGGTATGCGTCCGCCTGTCGCACTAGAGCTAATGACAGACTCCGGCTGATCCTTCACTTCACCCAGCAGCGTTTTAGTAAAATTCGCCTGCGGATCGTTGTCGATCAGCAGCACTTTCTTACCTGACGCGGCCAGATTGAAACCGATATTTATTACTGTGGTGGTCTTACCAACCCCCCCGCCTTTTTGGTTGGCAATTGCAATAACCTTAGACATGAATTTGCTCCTTTGAGTATGGACTTAATCAACGTTAGGAATAGTAACAAACCATAATAATTAGTCAATGATGACTAACAAATATTTTATACAAATGGTAAATATTTGCGATCATAACCCGGATGGTGACCCGAACGGGCCGAAACTCGGCAGGACGCGCAGCGACCCGAGGTTCGGTTTCACTAGCGAGACAAGGGGGGGCGGAACGCACCGCCGGTGAGAGTGTGAAATATAGCCGGCCCCCGGAGGATGGACCGCCAAGGGGGGGCGTAGCACCGCGAGTGGGCCACGGTTCCAACTCGCAACCAGGCAAGCCAGCAGTCACAAACGGAAGACATCCCCCTCGGCATCTATGCCCTTTTTAGCATGCTAAAAAACACAAAGCAGAGGCCCGCGTAAGCAAAGCCAGAGTAACTGGCCCCGAAGGGCCAGTTAATTTAGGCTTTGCTGATAAGCCGAAGAAGCTGGAACCACACTCCAACGCCGGTGAATGCCACCGAGAAGATGAGAGCCTTACGCTTAACTTCAAGGAAGATAATTTCTTCCTGAAGTTTCACGACCTCACGTTCAAGCTTATCGATTTCAAGGCAAAGCTTTTTGCGCTCCAAGTCCTCCTTAGAAAGTTCTGTCGTCATTTGGATTCCCCTTTGGTATGCACTAGGCGGTATGCCGTCGTTGCAATTCGTGTCAAGTGGAGCCAGGGACGGGTGTCAAGGTATGCTCCACCGCCTTGACTCACGGCCAGGGGGTCCGCTACGAATCTTCAAGCAACGTCGGTTTACCGGCGCAGACCCAAAAGGGAAGCTGACAGCAGAACGAGGAGGACTTGGAACGCATTGCCTTGAAATAGTGCGGTGAGGAAAAAGAAGCCAGAGAGAAATTATCCGACAGTAAAGCGAAAGGCACTCATCGGCAGGTGAGGTGACAGGCTGACCGCGATCTGCTCTTTAACCCGGATGGTGACCCGAACGGGCCGAAACTCGGCAGGGCGCGCAGCGACCCGAGGTTCGGTTTCACAAGCGATACAAGGGCTTGCCCCCCCGCCGGGGGGGAGCGTTGTGAAATATAGCCGGCCCGAAGGGATGTCACGCGAGAGGGCCGCAGGCACCGAGTGGGGGGGCACTGTTCCAGCCAAAGCAAAACCGCCTCAGTTTTTAGCATGCTAAAAAGCCGCCCGATGCAGGCGGCAATCAAACAGTCAACCTTTACCCCCCCTCGTATATGGCAGGCTCTCAATCTTAGGCTTCACAAACTGCGCATACGCAAACACCGCGCTGGTCGTCAGCTTGCGCACCCAAGGCTGACCCTCACGCCGAGGACTCCATCTAAAGCCATTTTTATTAAGAAGCTGACGGGTGGCATCATCGGGCTTATAGCCAAAATTAATGACCAATCGTTTGTCATCACTAACCGAAACATTGATGCCGTTATCAAAGGTATGGCAAAGCAGATCATCCCCAGACATTTTTTCGAGTTTTTTCAATGCATCGATACGGGCATGACATTCTCGTATCTGAGTGCCGGTTTGACTCAAGGTGTAGCTAGCAAAAAGTTTAACACGCTCCGCATAGTCAGGTTCGATTAAAGTTGCGGCGGCTTCCGGTGAGCAACTGGTCTCAGCTACCAGCATATCAATACACTGTTGTTGCTGTTCCGCTGACACATCACAAAGCACTGTGCCTTTAGGGAAAAAATTGCGAACGATACGGTTAGCGTTCTTCATATACTCCCTGCGTTCTTCAAGGTTGACGATCTTAGCTTGCAGCTTGGTGATGGCATCAGGATCATCAGATCGAATCGCCACCCCCGTCCCCATGGGGGAGGATGGTCGCAAGGATCCCCCTTGACCGCCTTGTTGCAATACTCGCTGATCTCTTCACGTCGAACACGGGCAGTTGCTTGGCGCTTTTGGTTACGAGCCGTCGGAAAATTGGCAGGACCGCAAATAAAAGAAGAAGCACAACGGGATTCCGCGCTCAGGTAATCATAAAATTTTTGCTTAAGCCCCCCCTCGCGGAAACCAGCAAACCAAAGATCAATCTCCGCTTCCCAGTCACCGATAACTGTTGCACCTCGATCAATTGCACTGTTGACCGCCTCTCGGACGCTCGTTACTTCGGATACCAAGCGCTGGGCATACTCCATCTGAGTATTAAGCCCAACCAAATCAGGGCGGGAATATGAGTTATTGAAAGCGTTAGTGGCTTTCTCCAAGCAAATATCATCCAAGAACGGAGCCATTTCTGGATGTTCAGCTTTAAAGGTAGCTTTAGAGTCAGCAACGGACGTATACATGGTGGAACTCCTGTGAGCATGGCCATAGGGCCGGAAAAATATGTAACCAACGACAGGAACCTGGCCTTCCAGGCTCCCTTATCAAAGACGGTCAAACACCGCTATCGGATAAAGACCGATAGCTTTGCGATAGTGATTTCCAGAACAATAAACAAAATTCCCGCCGGACTCGGCCTTGATCACCTGCCCGGTTTCATCAATGGGGGGGCGGGCACAAACAGACTTCAGCACGACATCACGGGACACAACGAGGATTTTTGAACGGTCCATGTCCGACACCTTGAACGGCCCGAACTCCGGGTTTTGAGGGTCTACAAGCAAAAACTGATTATGCTTGGTGGACACGCCGTTATTGCTGCAGTCGAAATTACGGGTCAATGAGTGAACAATGACCCCCCGAGTGATGATCAATATCCATGAAGTATCTCCTTTGAGAATGGCCATAATGCCGAGTGATATTTCGTCAACCGACGGGACACCGTCCCTTCCATGAGACAAATTATCTCAACCCACCCATAACCGGCCACTATCGACTAATTACAGGCGGACACCTTTTAGCATGCTAAAAATAGCCGGGGCGATTACGGCCCCCTCATGATGTTAGTGCTTGGTCTGAATGAACTGTAATGCAATCATTGCCCGGGACTCCGCTTCGGGCCGACAGTCACAGCCATGCAAAAGATCGTACTCACCGCAGGGAAGCAAACCGTATACAGTCCACATTGCCACGCGCTCAGTGAGATCGCTTGTTTGTGGGTGATTGGAAAGAAACGTCCCGGGTGCTCCTCATCGAGCAGACAGGCCGAACGACAAAGCTGACATAAACAGACCAGTCAGGCTGGCCGTCGGTGGCGCAGTTCCAGCTATATTGAACATCTGCAGCGAGCTCGCGTACAAACCCAAGCATTGCGGTGACCGCCCTATAGTGAGAAACGGTAGGGGCAAAATATGATGATGAATAACAAGTAGATGCGTTCATGAATATTCTCCTTTGAGAAATGGCCTATTGCCGTTAGCAGTTCCCCCCCTTTGGGCCGGCTGCTAGTACCGGTATAACAAATATTCTAAAGCATGCAGAGAGCCGAAATGATGATTGCACAGCTAGCTCCCAGCGTCCCGTATATAACAAACTCCCGGTTTGCCTGCTTATTACACCTTTTACGCCAGCTGTTCATATATCCCCCCTGAATACTTGATGAATCTTATAGAACTAATTATCGAACATTACACCCAAATAGTCAACAGTGACTAACTAAATTCATGCGTATAATGTGATTTTTTTGCCCTAATCTCATATCAATAACGATGGCAATCAGAACCATAATTGCGACTATAGCCGGAATACCAACACTCGAATTACTTACGAAAGATTGAAGCAACATTTCAGATGGTGTGAGTTATCCACGATTATTTCCCTGGTGCCGGTTCCTGACCTGCCGGATGGTTTCCCCCGGTAACCATAGCTTCAACTGGCAGGTCCAGTACCACATTCACCACCGTCGCCATGGATGCATGGCTTAGCCGGAATGATGGGATCTGCCGGTTGTTCTGGAGGTCTCGATCCACTGCCAGAACATAATCCTTGATAGGAGCCTGCCTGCCATCCATGACCATTTGCGGGAGCTCCTTGCTCTCAGGCAAAGGCGCCGACGCATAGTGCTCAGCGATGGCCTGAACAATTTCCGTAGGACTTGGCCAGTACTTCCCGTCGTACTGATTGCTTAGGCTTGTCAGCTCTTCTTTCAGATACAGATCGTAGTGACCATTGCCGTCGGAGGCTGAATCAATCAAATCGGTTACAGAGGTATAACTGTCATGGTCGTAGACGCCATGCTCCAGAATATTCCCATATCGCCTCATATCCTGTGCAAGCATTAGTGCCTGCTCCTGGATTCTATCTTGTAGTAAGACAAGTTCCTTTTGCCGATCCCTTTTTTCTGTGACAGCTTCTTTCTCATACTGTTTTTTTGAAAGCCAGAAGGTTTCCAGTGTCAGTTTCAGCGCACTGTTACCGACGTACCGCCGGTCATAGCCGAGAAGACCGTCAGCCTCGAATTCAGGCTTCTTCAATATTTCCCGATAGACACCCGTCATTTCATCGTGACGATCCAATGCCCTTTGCATAACCGGATGCCAGGAATTCCATACCCTCTTTTCTTTCAAGTCAGCCAGGACCCGTTCTATATATTTTTTACAGTAGGCTGCTGTATCGGTCGTCATCGCTTTACCCCCCCTTCAAGCCAAAAAGTTGGCACCACGATACCAGTAGAGGAGCTATGTTTCCGTGTCTGAAGAAAACAATTTTCCTGGGTTCAGACACGGATATACTAGGGCCTCCTGCTTGAAGGCCTTTAATTTCGGCACCCTCAAATCCTGCAAATAATTAACTCTTATGTGATGAGTGTTTTTTAGTCATCATTATGAGGTGAAAAGTGAGTGTCTGGTGAGTGGTATAAATTAAACTCGGTAGTTTCATTGGAATTAGAAGGATCGGATTTGGATTTTTCTATTTCCTGCGCTTTTAGCTCAAACTCAGTATCAGGAAGAAAATGAATATACCAACCACATAGGCTAGAGATACCTAATAACAATGTAATGCCTGAAAAAGAGATTCTCACGAATTCATTTTCGGATAGAGCTATACAAAGGCTTATCACGGTTAAAATCGTAAATAATGTACTTTTTCTTTTCACTTCAGCCCTGGTTATCCGCTTTGTGCTCATTGATTGCGGTTCCATCCCTTCCCTTACTTTTTCTCACTCAATAACGCTCTCACCTCAGCCGAATGTTTCTCCCTCAACTTGGTGGCCGCCTTAGTGCGTGTTGACGATAAAATATTAACTTCGAGCTGATAACAGTCACTATATGGCCGCCTCTTAAATTGTCTGTGAAGGTGCCCAACGAATTGTTTAGCTAAATCCTCAGACTCCAGTACTAACTCACCATATGTCAGGCGACACTTGGTTGTTGTAACACTTAACCTAACCTTCGTTGAAAGAGATTCTCGCGGTTCAATTAGGCTATCAGGTAATCGGCCATTAGGAATAATCACATCGACCGTCGCATATTCGACTACTGACCGATTAGGAAAGTCACCAGCTTGCCTAAGAAGTTCCATTTATTTCTCTCCATCAATAGAGGTTCTACTGGCACCTGGTCAGTAACTTTTTAATTTCGCGCTTTTCACTTGATACGTATTCAAAACCGTATTTTTCAACGATACGGTTAAAATGTTTTACATACTCGCAGCGATAAGCGTAGTTTGGTGGTAACCAGTCATCTGGGCCTTGCGCACTTTTTTGCGAATTCAGCCCGTCATCAACAACCAGCAGGTTATCGATGTCATTAGCAAATTCTTCCTTGCGCGAAGTGGGCCAATCCTGTCCTCCATGGCCATGTGCCCAGGCGAGCGGCACAATATGATCAATATCTAGATCACTGGCCTTCGTGAATATTTGGGCTGAAAAAGGATCAGTCCATCGGCCAGTTTTAACGGTGCAACGCTTGGAGTTAGTGAAGGAAACTGTTACCTCAGATTGTTCTATTAGCAGCTCAGCGCGGGTATCCTGGCAATCTCGGTCATAGTCAGCCCAATGCGGCCAGTTACTTCGATCGTACAATGTACTAAAGGCTCGGTTATCTACTTTCGCTTCTAAGGTGGCATTAGCGACCGTTTGCTTAATGCCCGGCCCGCCGTAGTTTTTGGGAAGACGGCCACCACTGTCGAGGCACTTCTGTAATGAATCGAACGGGGGTGTAGTTCTTGGTGCGGCTATAGTAGTGACTGTATGTGTCGTGACAGATACCGGAACGGCTTTTCTTTATAGTATCTGCATTCACTGGTGAGACCAGGCATAGTGCCAAACTCAATAACAAGAAATGTTTTACCTTTATATGATTTCGTTCCATTGATTCCGCCCTTTCCCCTTAAGTTGATATCCGCAATAAGAAGTGTGTAAATCGCCCTGAAACCGTCACAAACTTTCAACTGATTTCAGGCGTGTATTGCCGATTCATCTATGTGAAATGCCGCCTATGGACTTCTGAGAGGCTGGATAGGCTGTTTTCAGTATCAAACTGGCGTATTTACCATAATGGGGCATAATGACTACCGACAGAGAGGAAAATTGATATCTAACTCTATTCCTCTGTAAAAAGGAGAATGGCCGATATGTTCTTTGATGCTTCTTTAGCAAGGTGCTGAATATGATGACTATTACTGCTATTAAGAGCATTATTTTTAAGTTTTTTCATATCTTTATCAATGCGAAGGTAAATCTCGAATTCTTCTGGAGTTATGCTGAAACCTAGAGATTTAAGTGCGGCAGTTGTTGTTTCATTCATTCGACCCATGATGAGTGCTTGAAGTACAACCTTTACTTGTTCTTCATCTAAAGGTGAAGGCATACCTGCAGTGTTATTAGGGGGGGATGGTTGCTTTAGTCGTTGTGATACAGCTGAAGGGCTTATTTTTAGAGATGATGCTATGTATTTCTGTGAGAGACCTTGCTTACGCAGGTCATGTATTAGCTGGCATTTATTTTTGTTATCTAAAGCTTTGTACTCATTGGATAAATCTACATCTAATTTATTTCCGTTGGTAAGGGCTTCTATAACTGTATTGATAGCAGAGTCTTTAATTTCCACTTTTTCACACCTCTAAGCTGACATGTAAACAGATTACACAGTTTACAGCTCTTAATCAAACTTAACTAGATTAAACTTGAGAGGCGTGATAATTTGTGCAAGTCAGTGTTGACGTAACTGAGTGACAATAACGACGGTGAGTCAGCTTAACTCTCTCAGTAACGCTAAGGTGTTGATTTATTAACGTTGTTGAATTAATACGCCCCCCCTCGAATAGGCTATTTTTTTTGGGGGGGGGTAAAATTAATGAGCCTCTTTAGGGACTCGAAATGTGAGGTCTTAAGATGTTAGATAATTACTTGGATAAAATTGAAACACTTGTAGAAGAAGCTAGCGAAATTATCGATAAAGCTGATAACTACTCAGCGGAGCATCGAGGTACTGAAGAACATCTTAGAAGGAATGAAGATGAAGATAACCCGGGAGAAATCACAAGATTTGGAGAGTCGGCCCTTGCTTTAGATGAAACGGCAAATAAAGTCCGATTCACAATAACAAAGCTTAGTGAGCTGGGCTCTGATATAGAAGAGGGCCATGCAACCAATCAAGAAGAAATAGAGGAACTGCTGAGTGATTTTGATGAACAATTAGTTAACCACCAAGGTGAAGTTGAAAGTGAAAAACCGGTTGAGGAAAGTAATGATTAAGGCATCAACCAAAACGGATGATTAAACATAATGCCCGTAAAGCGATCCAAGCCCATCACTGTATGGGCTTTTCTCTACCTAAAGATACTTTTACGGAAAATAGGAGTGGGCAAAGGTGACATAACTCTCATTTCAGAACAACTTTCCCTTATTGTGTTGCTAACTTGAAAAACCATGAGAGAGCCACACCAAAGGCAGCCCCAAAAAACCAATCATTTATTTTTACCTTCCAAGAATTGGCACTGTCGAGTGAGTGTTGTAGGTCATCAATTTTCTGCGATTGGCCAGATATTTTCCGTGCCATCATGTTCATCAAATCTGAGTCAATACCAAGTCCTAACTTCTGTAAAACCAGCTTTTCGGGCATAGCCTTTGGTTTGTTATTTTCAAGCGTATAAACGATGTCATTGAAACTAGCTAAATTAGTGGAAGGCTCAACGTCAACAATTGCTAATGTGTAAAGCATGCGCACATTGGGTGCGTACCTTACGCTAGCGTTTACGCCATCTAGCTCAAGCAGCAATTGCTCAAATTTTTGATGAAATTCGCTCTGGTTAACACCTACGACGGTAAAGTTGTTGTTATCAAGACCAACTACAATGCATCTTCTTTCGGTTGAGTTAGCAGCACCTGTAATATAGCGCGCCAAATCTGTGCTATTTGGGTTGGCAAGTGCTATACAGTTAGCATCATTGCTAATATTTACCAAGACATCGCCTTGCAGAAGACTTTCACTATGCATCGTTCATCCCTACTGTTTATTAACTAAATCAATACAAACTAATTGTGTGTAATCATTGATTGCCGCTCTATAACTTTCCCTTAAAGTTTATCTTGATTGAAAGTAGTTCTTCAGTTTGTTGAAACTGAACCCTATTCCCGAGACGTTTGGTTCCAGAATGATTGAATCAACCAAAGCCGAGCCAATACCTTTTCTAGCTTCTTTAGAAACCTTAAATTCTGACAAGTCCTTTCCCGACTCAATATCAGCAAATAGTTTTTCTATAAGCGTTACGACTTCCGTTGTCGTACTGCAAAACTTCTTAAGTGGAATAAGCACTAATTTAAGATCTAGGTCTTCAGATTCTCTATACAGCCCTCTGCTACGGCGATACCCAACATTGTTTTCCCGAAAATATTCAGGATGGGCGTTTGTTACGAGGATAGCTGGGAGTATTTCATCGCCTCTTTCATCGTTAATTTGATGCCATGAAAATACTTCGTTTTCAAAGTGAGCTAGTTCCGTTCCTTTAATTACTACAGCACGACTTTTAGCGGCAATGTTGGCCATTTTCTCATAGTTATCGCGCAACGCCTGAGATAGTGATTCATGCCAACCATACTCAAGCAGGTAAACTAGAACGTCTCTATTTTCGGTCTTGGGTATATTGTTGAGAGAGTGTACGTGTAACCCCATACTTTTCCCTTACTTAGCTAGTCGGTACTCTTTCACAAGGCAATCCAAAGGGATTCGAAGCCCCTCGTTTAGCTTGCGGATCATAGTGATAGTCAACCGACGCTTACGGTTAAGAATCTCGCTTACACGGCTACGTTGACCTAAGAACGGTACAAGGTCAGCATCTTCTAATCCCTGTTGTTCCATACGGAACTTAATCGCCTCAATTGGATCAGGCGCTTCAATTGGATAGTGCTCCTCCTCAAAGGTGTGAACTAGTGTTGCTAACACTTCCAGCTCGTCACCTGCTGGCGTATTAGGCTCAGCATCCCAAAGCTGCTCGATACGCGCTAGAGCTGCTTGATTATCTTCGACTGTCTTGATTGGTTTAATTTGCATTTCAAACCTCTACACGGTTGCGGCGTCTACTTTGTCGTATTGGGCGTGTGTGCCAACAAAGCGAACATAAATCATTGAAAAGTTGTAATTAACGGCGACGATTAAGCGATATTTGTTGCCGTGAATATTGAACACGACTCGATTATTACCAACAAAACTCGCGTTTCGATATAGCACCTTTATGTCTTGAGGCGTTTGCCAGTTCGCGTGTTTCGCTTCGTCGTACCAAGCTTTTAGCGGTTGCTCTGAATCAACGTAATTAGGTTGTTCCCAAAACTCTCGCAGAGCTGCCCTAGATACAATGCGCATACATCCCCCTTTGCTGTATTTTCCCATTATGGGAAATGAGCGATAAATAGTCAAACCTTGTTTTCCCCAAAAAGGG
>LLEM01000011.1_pt1 | contig 45073 bp, 68 predicted proteins | sample 595841 | NCBI WGS metagenome assembly LLEM01 (sample SAMN02919313, study PRJNA255460) | bioreactor metagenome | biome: chemostat; feature: culture 2012_10.2; material: sediment; isolation source: day64 10degC chemostat 2012 inoculated with Wadden Sea sediment taken from... | place: Germany: Bremen ...
CCTTTATTGAGAATTTGGAATATCCGCTTTTCGGCTATTCAAGACATTCTTACGCCACTCCTTATTGGGGGGGTGGCGTTTTTTTTATCTATCAAAATTCCCTTCGTTGTCTGCACAGAAGCTCTACGGTTTTTCTCGTTATGGGCATGTATTCGATTGCATGCATTCTAAGGCTGCAAATTCATGGTTATTCTGATGCATATTATCGTTTGCGTGTTAGTGGGAAAATTTGAGTGGTGAAAAAATAAACATGATAATGCAATGTTAAAGCAATGAATTTAAAGTAATTTATATTATTTGCATTTCCGTTTGGTTGGTTTTTTATTCGGTTAGTCCAGTGTGCTACTGATAGTTGCGTTATTTTCTGGAAATTGCTTGCCAAGGAGCATATAATCGCCCCCCCAAAAATAGACTACGCAAACGTTTTCTATTTTAACTTTAATATGCGCGTATTATCTCCAAGGAACCGAGAGCAATGCTTGAGAAACTTTTCAAACTGACAGAGCACGGTACGGATGTTCGCACCGAACTGTTAGCGGGGTCTGACGACCTTCCTGACAATGGCTTATATCATCTTTGTAAACCCGACCATGCTGGCTACTACGGGGTATGGATCAAGGGGGGCGGTGTTTGTTGCCACCTGTCTGGCTGCGATGGTCGGCTGTTTCATTATGGGCTTTGTCGCCAATTATCCTGTTGCTCAGGCTCCGGGCATGGGCTTGAATGCGTTCTTTACCTATGGCGTTGTTCTTGGAATGGGGGCATACGTGGCAGGTTGCATTGGCTGCGGTATTCCTATCTGGCTTATGCTTTATTGCGTTGAGTGTGTTGCGGGTGCGTGAGTGGATCATCAATGCAATCCCGATGGCTTTGCGTACTGGTATCTCGGCAGGGATTGGTTTGTTTTTGGCGTTTATTGCATTGCAGAGCTCAGGCATTGTGGTTGATAACCCGGCAACACTGGTACACGTTGGTGATCTAACCAGTTTTCCGGCAATGATGGCTTCACTGGGTTTTTTCCTGACCATTGCATTAGTCCATCGTGGCTATAAAGCCGCGGTGCTAATCGCCATCCTTGCGGTAACCGTTCTAGGAATTTTGTTTGGTGATATCACCTATGGTGGTGTGATGTCGATGCCGCCGAGCATTGCTCCTACATTTATGCAGATGGATTTTAGTGGTGCACTTGAAGTTGGCCTGATTTCTGTTGTGTTTGCTTTCCTGTTTGTCGATTTGTTTGATACGGCTGGTACGCTGGTCGGGGGTTGCGACGAAGGCAGACTTGATGGATAAAGATGGTAAGCTGCCTCGTTTGAACCGTGCGCTGCTGGCTGATAGTACGGCGACTTCTGTAGGGGGGCTGTTCTGGGTACCTCAAATACGACGTCTTTCGTCGAGAGTGTATCAGGTGTTGCTGTCGGTGGACGTACTGGGTTGACGGCTGTCACCGTCGGTGTATTGTTCTTCCTGGCATTGTTCTTTGCTCCACTGGCAGGTATGGTTCCTGCCTATGCTACTGCCGGAGCCTTGTTCTATGTTGCTATCCTGATGATGTCAGGCTTGGTGAGTGTAGACTGGCGTGACTTAACAGAAGCGGCTCCTGTAGTTGTAGTTTGTCTATTGATGCCGTTAACATACTCCATCGCTGAAGGTATCGGCCTTGGCTTTATCACTTATGCTGCGGTTAAAGTAATGAGTGGCAAGGGAAGAGATGTAAATGTTAGCGTATGGGGTTATAGCAGCTCTATTTATTGCTAAAATTATCTTTTTATAACAGTTTATAAATATATCCAGCGACAATATCGCTGATTCAGAGGTTCATCGGATATGAGTAATAAGTTCATCATTACCTGGGACAACATGCAAATGTATACACGTCAGCTGGCAGAAAAACTGCTTCCGGCTGATCAGTGGAAAGGTATTATTGCAGTTAGTCGTGGTGGTTTGGTTCCTGCTGCGATCCTAGCCCGTGAGCTTAACATCCGTCATGTTGATACGGTATGTATTTCAAGCTACGACCATGACCACCAGCGCGAAATGAAAGTGCTAAAGCAAGCTGAAGGTGATGGTGAAGGTTTCATCGTTATCGATGACTTGGTAGATACTGGCGGTACAGCTGAGCTTATCCGTGAGATGTACCCAAAAGCGAAGTTTGTGACGGTATGTGCCAAACCTGCAGGTAAGCATCTCGTTGATGACTATGTTGTCGATATTACTCAGGATACGTGGATTGAGCAGCCGTGGGATATGGCTGTTACTTTTGTTGATCCGATTGCCAAAAAATAATCACAGACTGATAAATGACGAAAAGGAGCCGATGAGGCTCCTTTTTTTGTTATTAGCATAGGTCTGAATTTATTCACTTTGGCTTGGTTTCACTGCCTAAGTGGATTTTCGCGTCAAGCCTTGACGGTACAAATGCGGCTAACGCATGGCTCTGATGTCAACCAGAGACTCGCCATTAGGCTTGTTGCGATAGAAATTATTGTAGTTGATGAGATCTATCATATCGTGACCGGTCAACTCACATTTTCTATCAAGCTTGGTTTGGTAAGAGCCTTGAATCTGCTTGCCAGATGCATCGAGCAAACGCCTATTTTTGCATTGACGGCTCCAGATGCCTCACCAGGGTTGCCACCAAGGACCCCCCCGCCGCTGCCAAAGGCCAGCACTGAACTTGAAAAAAGCAACATACTGCAGATACCGAGTATTTTCTTCATACAAAGACCACCGTATAAAATACTAACAGTAATATCAGCATAGCTCAGGATGGAAAGTCAGTTATCCATTTTTGGTTTTGGGCACACTGCAATAGACTGTTGGATGATATACTTTTGGTATCAATCTCTTTGCGTATCATGACTGATCACCTGTTTGGTGAATACCATTGCTCCTTCGGCTAAGGAGCACCGATTAAGTCGCTGCGCATAGATAGAATTCGAACAATGGAGCTTACCGTGTCTGAACCCTCTAAAACTAATTTGTCTGAAAAGCTGTTTGCACCGCGGCAAACATCGAAGGAGACGTCTAGCTTGGTAAAGCTGGCTAATGTTTCTTCAAAGCCAATGCATAATGCGATTGATGGTGATAGCGAGGCGGGATGGTACCGGATATTGAGGCGCCCGCAATGGGCTTGGCAGGGAATTGATCCTATTGAGATGGAAGCGATCTTCTCGCGCATGGCCAATTCTGAAGCCCCTTCGCACCAACGATGAACTGCTAGATACAGTTATTGGTTACAAACCCGGAAACTGGATTTACGAGTGGAGCCAATCTGGGGCTATGTACCAGAAAACGGCCCGGGAACTTGTTAATGCTGGCCAGAAAGATAAGGCTGCGCAGGTATTGCTAACTGCCAGTATGTACTACAGCGTAGCGGCCTATCCCCACCTGAAAGGGGATACGTTGGCGGCACAGGCGGAGCTGCAGGCGAATCAGACCTACCGTGAAGCCATGGAGTATATGCCGCATAAAATGAGAACGATTGATGTCAAATATGAAGGTAAAACCTTCCAGGCATTTATTCACCTGCCCTGTACCGATAAATTACTGCCGACTGTTGTCGTTAGCGGTGGTCTAGATACCCTTCAGTCGGATTTATGGCGGTTGTATCATGATTATTTAGGCCCGGCAGGCTTTGCGATGGTAACACTGGACATGCCTTCTGTTGGCCACAGCTCGGCGTGGGCTTTGACGGAAGATACCAGTCGCTTGCATCAGGCGCTGTTACAACAAATTCGAGATGTACCCTGGGTAGACCATAATCGTGTTGCCATGCTGGGTTTACGCTTTGGAGGGAATGCGGCTATCCGTCTTGGTTTCATTGAACCGACCCGCCTTAAAACCTGCATCAGCCTAGGTGGAGCGATACACAGTGTACTGGCCGATCCCAAGCGGCTTGATGCGATGCCTCAGATGTATCTTGATATGATTGCGTCGCGAATGGGTAAAAAAGGTGTGTCCAGGGCAAGTTTGACTGCTCACCTTCCAGCTTGGTCTCTCAAGCAACAGGGGTTGCTAGGGCGTCGCAAGACCGAGGTACCGATGCTGGGGATCAGCCTTAAGAACGATCCGGTCTGTACTGATATCGATAACCAGCTGATAGCGATGTCTAGCCGGGGGGGCAAGGCAATTACGTTGCCGGAAAAGCCGCTTCACGATGGTTATCATCGTTCGCTAGAGACTGTGGTGGATTGGTTGAAAGAGAAATTGGCCTGAGGCATGTCGTCTAAGTCGCGGGGGGGATGTAAATAAAATGTTGCTATCTCTTGGCTTTATGGCTTAAATGGAATGACGAGAGATAGAGAGGCTAAGTCGTGATTGAACCTTAGCCCTCTGTCTGGCACCCGATGGTTGCTGTTATTGTGCTATTGACTATGGATGGAGATACGCTATGACGACTACAACAACATTTCCGCCTCATGGGCGTCTGATGACGAAACTAACCGCGCTGGGGCCCTATTTGCGCCAGCAGCAGTCATCAGAAGGTCATTTCTTTTTTGACTGCCTGGCAAGCTGCATCAGCGCCAAGAAAGAGCCGGAAGAACGCGAGTTCTGGGGGGTGGTGGCTGATCTTGACCATAACCGATACAGGTTTTGAATATCGGTATCATTTTGGTCGTTATGATAGTAACGGTGACTGGCTCAAAGACAGCGTCCCTGCCAAGCATGAGCAGGCCGTGCTCCAGACGTTGGACGACTTTTATCCGAAATTGACCGGTTTGCTGCAAGATGAGTTCAAACTGACAGTAACGGCTGCCAGTGAGCTTGAGGAAGCAGAGCTGGGCACGGTTGCTTGATCTTTCTCCGAATATATTATCTACAGCCTGATGAAAGATTAATGCGCTTTTAAAGCGCATTTTTCTTGTGATCTAGCAAGGGGATTGATAAAACATCTGAATATAAATTTATTCATCACAATTGTTTAATCCCAATGGCAGATACTAAACATTCAAACGCTACAGAGCAGAACCACGTGGGTGCTCACTCTTCTTCAGAGACCCAGGCGGTTAGACAATCTTCCCCCCGTTCAGCAGACAATAGTCATCAAGCTGGGCACCAGTGTGTTAACCGGTGGTACGCTGCAGCTGGATCGGGCCCCATATGGTGGAGCTGGTTCGGCAGTGTGCATCACTACGTCGTCAGGGGCATAAGGTCATCATGGTGACGTCTGGTGCGATAGCCGCAGGCCGCGAGCATTTAGGTTACCCCCGAGCTACCCAAAACGATGGCGAGCAAGCAGCTATTGGCTGCGGTTGGTCAGAGCCGTTTGATTCAGGAATGGGAAAGTCTGTTTGGTATCTATGGCTTGCATGTCGGCCAAATGTTGCTGACTCGCGCTGATCTTGATGATCGTGAACGTTATCTCAATGCTCGCGATATGATAGTGGCGTTGCTGGACAACGGCATCATCCCTGTCGTCAATGAAAATGACGCAGTTGCCACTACAGAAATCAAAGTCGGTGATAACGATAACCTATCAGCGCTGGTCGGAATTTTGGCGAGTGCTGACAAGCTGTTGCTTCTGACCGATCAGCCTGGTTTGTTTACCGCCGATCCTCGCAATAATCCCGATGCTGAGCTGATCCGCGAAGTCCATACTATCGATGAAACTCTGCACAAGTTGGCAGGTGGCAGTGTGGGCGGTTTGGGTACCGGTGGTATGGCAACCAAGCTACAAGCTGCTGATGTGGCTCGCCGGGCGGGTATCGAAGTGATTATTGCTGCTGGTAGCCGACCTGATGTGATTGATGATCTGGTTAAAGGCGAGTCGGTAGGCACTCGTTTTCTACCACTGGAATCGCCATTGGAGAGCCGTAAGCGTTGGATTTTGGCTGGACCTCCACCAGCAGGAGATATCGTGATCGATGACGGTGCAGCAATCGCGGTACAACAGCGTGGGAGTAGCCTGCTGGCAAAGGGGATCACCGAAGTGAAAGGGCAGTTTGAACGTGGAGAAGTGACCCGAATTTTTAATACCAAAGGGGGGGTCTTGTTGGCTCGTGGTATCTGCCGTTACTCAAGCAAAGATATGGCAAAGATTGCCGGAAAGCACAGTCAGGATATTTATCAGGTCCTGGGCTACGAATACGGTCCGGTTGCCGTGCACCGCGATGATCTGGTGGTTATCTGATCACGTACTCGGTGACGTACTGAAAATATTTTGATGATAGGGGGGAAGAGTGTGAATCTTGAAATTATGGGTAATGCTGCTCAACAGGCAGCTTTCGAACTTGCTACTGCAGCGACAAAGCAGAAAAATCAGGCTCTGGCAATTATTGCCGATGAACTGGAAGCCAATTGTGACGTGATTCTGGCGGCGAATGCCAAAGATATTGTTGCCGCACGCGAATCGGGGTATGTCGGATGCTTTGGTTGATCGTCTGCTGCTCAATCAAGAACGCCTTGCCGGTATTGCCAGTGATGTGCGTAATGTTATCAGCTTAATGATCCGGTTGGCTCCGAGCTGGATAGCAAGGTGCTGGAAAACGGTATGCGCCTCAGTCGCCGCCGTGTTCCTCTGGGGTGTGGTCGGTGTCATTTATGAAGCGCGTCCGAACGTGACCATCGATATTGCTGCTTTGTGTCTGAAAACCGGAAATGCCAGCATTTTGCGTGGCGGCCGTGAAACGTTCCATTCCAATATGGAGCTGGTGAAAGTGATTCAGGTTGCTTTGGAGAAAGCCGGTTTGCCGGCGGCCTCGGTACAGTACATTGATAAGCCGGATCGAGAGCTGGTTTCACAGCTGCTTAAGCTGGATCAGTATGTCGATATGATTATTCCTCGCGGTGGTGCTGGCCTGCATAAGATGTGCAAGGAAAATAGCACGATCCCTGTCATTATTGGCGGCTTCGGGATCAGCCATACCTATGTCGACCAAACGGCAGATTTGGCGCGCGCACTGGATGTGGTGGAAAACGCGAAGGTTCAGCGCCCGTCAGCCTGTAATGCGCTGGATACGCTATTAGTCAGTGAAGACGTTGCCGAAGCGTTTCTGCCTCGCCTGGCTGAGCGCATGAATCAGAGCAAGGTCGCGTTGGTGGCAGACGGAACCAGCTATGCGTTGTTGGAAGGTAAAGCGGCAGATCTTCGCAAAGTGGCGGAAGGTGACTTCGATACTGAATGGCTGAGTTTCACCCTTGGGGTGAAGGTGGTTAAAGATGTCGATGAGGCTATCGCTCATATGCGCAAGCACAATGCCAGTCATTCCGAATGCGATCCTGACCAATGATATCCGTTCTGCAGAACGCTTTGTCAATGCGGCAGTCTCAGCAGCTGTTTACGTCAATGCCTCGACGCGCTTTACTGACGGTGCGCAATTTGGTCTTGGTGCCGAGGTGGCTGTGTCGACTCAGAAGCTGCACGCCCGCGGTCCGATGGGGCTGGAAGAGCTGACCAGTTATAAGTGGGTGGGTGTCGCTGACTACCTGATTCGCTCTTAGCAATTTATTCCCTCCCTTTTTAAAGGGGAGGGCTAGGATGGGGTTGTGCGAACTCCTTCCCCGGCCTCACTCTTTAAAAGTGGGAGGAGCTTTATTAGCTCAGCTTCTTTATCTTTCTCCTGCCTAGCTTCATGCTTGCTTGTCTTTTTTCTCTTCTTCCTTCAACGCTTCTTCGCGCTTTTGCTTTTCATGCAGGTATTTGATTTTGTCGCGGTAGCCAAACTTCATATTCGCCGTATATTTCAAAGCCGCAATGTTGCTGACAACTACGCTGACGATAATGATGCTGATAACCCAGGGGGGGTTGAGTAGCCACTCCACTATTTAGACCTCACAGATATTCTCTATGTACTTACTATAAAGATTACCAAGGTTTGCCAAAATCTGCGACTTTCCAGCGATTTGGTTTGCGTTAAGTGTGTGGTAAAGCAGTTCTGGCGTCAGCTGTTGCAGCAAGTGTCGGCTTACGGGGGGGTAGTAGCTTATGTGCCAGGGCTCGACGGCAACCCCCGTTTCTATCCTCGGCATAGGGTAGGTAGAAGCCAAATTGATTCATGTGCTCATTGAGCCAGACACTGAACTCTGCCTGATGGCCGCCAGTGGCATATTCCCATGGCTCCAGCTGAAGGCTGGTTCCATTGGGGCAGACGATTAGCGGCATAGACATCGATATCGGTTCCCCAGTGGTGCCGACTGGCTCCGGGCAGCGCCGACCAGCGCATGATGGCATGGATTTTTTCTAGCTCCGAGAGCTGGCTGGCATCAATGGGCAGGCTGTTGCTATCCAGTAACGGACGAGAGCCGCTGAACTTGTTGTTCCAGATCAGTAACTGGCGCTCGAAAGGACGAAAGGCACTGGCTATCTGCAAGTCAAACCCTGCTTGGATCGCAGCTTGTTGCAATTGTATAAATGATGGTTGCATGTCCCGGTGCAACAAGTGTTGCTGGTGGCTGATCAGATGAGTGTCGGTCTGTCCGGTCAGTTGCCCGGCGCTGAGCGGCCGGGCTGAAGGTGAGTGAGACATTAAAGTGCTTTTTCCAATACTTTTTGGTACATGTCGGTCAGCTTCTCAAGATCGGCGACTTTTACACACTCATTCACTTTATGGATGGTGGCATTGCACGGACCGAGTTCAATAACCTGGGCACCGGTACGGGCAATGAAACGTCCGTCTGATGTGCCGCCGGTGGTGAGAAGTTCCGGTTTCTTGTGGTTGATTTCCTCAATGGCTTCGACGACAGCATCCAGCAAGGTGCCATGATCGGTAAGGAACGGGTGACCACTGAAGGTCCACTTTAGGTCATAGTCTAATCCATGGGCATCGAGTACCGAATGTACTTTACGCTTGATACAGTCTACCGTGAGCTCGGTACTGAAACGGAAGTTGAACTGAACGTGAAATTCCCCGGGGATGACATTCGACGCCCCAGTACCAGCATGCAGATTAGCGATCTGGAAGCTGGTTGGCGGGAAGTAGGTGTTACCGTTATCCCAGGTTGTTGCCGCCAGTTCTGCCAGTGCAGGCATGGCGCGGTGGACCGGATTATCGGCAAGGTGCGGATAGGCAACATGGCCTTGGATACCTTTGAGGGGTAACATCGCCGGTGATCGAGCCGCGACGCCCGTTTTTGACCACGTCACCCACAGCGTGAGTACTGGAGGGCTCGCCGACAATACACATGTCAATTTTCTCGTTACGGGCTTCCAGGGTGTCAATCACCCGGGTTGTCCCGTTAATAAACGGCCCTTCTTCATCGGAGGTGATAAGCAGGGCAATCGAGCCTTTGTGATCCGGGTTGTCAGCCAGAAAGCGCTCAAGCGCGACAATGAAGCAAGCCAGTGAGCCTTTCATATCGGCAGCGCCACGGCCGTGAAGGTAGCCATCAATAATGGTCGGTTCGAAAGGCGGAGTATGCCAGAGCTCTGATGGTCCGGCGGGCACGACATCAGTATGCCCGGCAAAGACAAACAGTGGTGCTTCCGTGCCTCGGCGTGCCCATAGGTTGGTGGTATCTTCAAAGACCATGGTTTCTATCTTGAATCCGAGTTTTTCAAGACGTGCAATCATCACATCCTGGCAGCCTGCATCTTCCGGGGTTACCGAAATTCGGCTGATAAAATCTTTCGCCAGGGCGATAACCGGGCTATCTGACATCCTTGTATCCTTAACTATTTATCTGCAAGAGAAGAGTGGAAAATATCTTGGTACTGAGCGGGTTTGAAACCTAGGAGGTAGGATTCATTGTGCACGAGCAGCGGGCGCTTGATCATTGCGGGAAACTCCAGCATCAAGCAATCGCCGTCTCACGGTTCAGGCCCGCTTTCTGCTCGTCACTGAGCTGGCGGTAAGTTGTACCACGCTTGTTGACCATAGCTTCCCAGCCTAGCTGAGCTTCAAACGTTTCTAGCATGGTTTGATCCAGGCCGTCTATACGATAGTCGTGGAAGCGGTATTCTATGTTTTCTGCGTCCAGCCACTTTTTCATTTTTTTGATGGTGTCGCAGTTTTTAATGCCGTATGTAATTGTACTCATAATGTTGCTGACTTAGTTTTATTTTCGAATTAGCCTTCCTTTATAGCGAGATTACTCTGGCTTCGCAACGGTATTAGCTGCGGTTATCTTGATGGTGGTGATCCTTGGATCTTTATGGCGCCTTTGTTGTTCCTGTCCTGTTCAGAATGAACTGAACTTATTAGGAACAAGTTTGTTACAACTTGTTGATAATAAAAAGTTTGTTAGAAAACTAAAGGCGCTGTTGTATAGCGAGAATATCCAAGGAATTGAGATGTCGGTCACTGAATCGTACTTGTGGTGCCTATAAATCTAATTGCACCTTGATCAAACTCAACATCCAATTCGCCAAAGACGGAATAATGAAGCCTCTGAATTATGGAGGTCTCAATGGAATTGAATCCGGTTTTTGCCCCGTCGTCTTTATTTAGCGCTTCTTGTTGAACAGCTTGAACGCCCTAATGTTCCTAAACTTATTGAAATTACAGGCTGGCCGCGTCGCACTATTCAGGATGTATTAAAAGCCCTACCGGGTTTTGGCATTGAATTGGCATTTGTACAGGATGGTAAGCGTCATAATGATGGCTATTACCAATTAAGTGATTGGGGACCGTTTGACTTACAGTGGGTTGAATCGCGAGAGCAGGACATCATTACATCCGTATCCAGTTAATAATAAACCGCATGATTGCGGTTTATTTTTCTGTTGAGTTTTCAGCTCAATATCTGGAAAGGCTGGCTGTCGTTACGGGCAATCATAGGCATTGCCCAATAGCGTGACCGAGGTGCCGAAATCCTGCGGACTATAAAGATCTACAGTATTGGCACCACGCTGGGCGGCTTGGTTTTTCATGTCGTTCAAAGCACCGTCAGTTAACGCCCTGTTGCTGATAAACCAAAATGAATACCAGCTTCCCTCTGATCCGATAATGGTTCCTTTATCGGTACAGCCCTCTAGCTGCTCAGGAGCATCCCAGCGAATTTGAATGCTTTGACTGTGGTCATGCAGTTGCGTTGTTTCGCAACCAATAAGTACCAATATACAAAATCCAATTAAGGGTTTGTTCGGCATTACTGGCTTGATATTCAAGGTACAAAACGGTCGCGGCGGTACGTGATTTCACCTGAAGCTTTTTTAGCAGGCTCTTCATGTGTACTTTGACCGTTGCTTCCGAGATAAACAGTGAATCGGCAATCTGCTTGTTGCGATATCCTTTTGCTACCTCTTTTAGTATTTGCATTTCTCGGTCAGTTAGTGAGTTTAATAAGGAGTCTTGTTCTGAATTATCTTCAAGGTATTCTCGGACCAAGTCGCTATAGGCTTTTCCACCGCAAAGGGCCTGCTTTAGCAGCTCAATCAGCTGCTCCGGTTCGGTATCTTTGAGCAAGTACCATCGGCACCAGCCTGGATCAGTGCTTTGACATCGGCACGGCTATCAGAAACAGTGAGAACCACAATGCTGGACTGGAACCCTTCGGCGCGCATAGCATTAAGCGTATCGAGCCCGGACATCCCTTTCATATTGAGATCGAGCAGAATAAGGTCTGGCTCTTTCTCGCTGGCTAGCAATACAGCGTCGGCCCCGTTGCTGGCTTCACCCACAATTTCAAAATCTGGCTCAAAACTAAGTAACTGGCTGATCCCCCCGGCGCATTAACGGGTGATCATCCACAATCATTATCTTCCAACACGTCATAGTTATAATCCTTAAGGCTCAAGCGAAAAGCTCAGGGCGACTTCACAGCCAGAGCCTTGGGTTGTATTAATTATCAGTTCACCATTCAGGCGTGATGCCCGTTCTGTCATGATTGCCAGACCATAGTGATTGAGTTTTTCGTTGGCAGGGTCAAACCCCTTCTCCGTCGTCGTTGATCTTGATATTAACTTGATCGCCGTCTTGATTACAGGAGACGATAATCTCATCAGCTTCTGCATGCTTGATCGCGTTGAGTACGGCTTCCCTGATCAGCTGCAATAAATGCACCTGATGGTGTGCATCCAAATTCAACGATGATAAATGGTTATCTATGATGAGCATAGCATCGGTCTGCTCATCAAGAGGCTTTAACATTTCAACGAGCGCTTCGCCAAAATTGGCTTCTTTGATTGTAAGCCTGAACGTACTGAGTAACTCCCGCAGCTGCGTATAGGCACCGGATAGGCCACTATCGATATCCATAATAATCTGCATGGCACTCTCGGTTTCGTTCCTGCCGAGGTGTCTTTTCAATAACGTCATCTGAATTTTCAGGTATGACAATGATTGTGCTAATGAGTCGTGGAGCTCTCGAGCAATGGTCGCACGCTCTTCCATTAGCAATAGCTGCTCAGCTTGCTTCTGGGCTCGGTTGTAATAGATCCCCCGCCCCCCCAGTGTACGGGCAATATTGTCGATCAGATTTTTGTCTGGGCAGGCAGGGTGTACTGCCACCAGAGTTGGCCGAGGATCTGGCCGTCAAGTTCCAAGTCTTGGTAGTGCCATTGTTGTTTTTCAGATGGTGTGCCTGTGATTATTTCGGTATTTACGCCGTTGTTTTCGTCAATAACCAGCTTGGTTGCGGTTAAGCCTTCTATTTCAATTAGAGTATCGAGCATGGCCGAAAAATTCTGTGATGACAGGCGGCTTACCGAAAGCTCCTGAGAGCAGTTGTATAGCACCTGCAATGATTCGTTAGCGTGGCGCAGGCGGCGGGTTTTCTCGTCTACTGATTTCTCCAAATCCCGATAAAGCTTGCCGAGCTCTGAGGCCATTTTTGAAAACGTTCCGGCTAGGGTGCCGAGTTCGTTATCGCTTTTTACATCCAGGTTGACATCAAAATGACCGCTTTGTATCTGCTCGCTGGCAGCGACAAGCTGGTTGAGCGGAGAGACAATCTTTCGCTGGGTAAAGTGGATAGTGAAGAGGGCAACAATCAGGATCAAGCTCAGACCTATCCCGCCAGCGATCGAAAGTACCTGAAGCTTAATGACGGAAAACTCCTGAAGCTCAAATACAAATCTATCGATTCTGTCGACAAAATTAGCAACTTGGTTGAGAAAAAGCTGTTTTTCACCATTATCGAGTAGCGGGTGTAAGTTTTCCCACTGGCCTATGAGATTGTAGTAGTGGACCTTGATATCGGTGGGGAACAGTCCAGTGCTCCAAAGCTGCCATCGACGGCGAGAATAGAGATTGCTCGAATTGGTCGAGGTGTTCAGAAAGCTGAGTGGAGTCGGTCTGGATATCATAGGCCAGACGGTAGCTCTGCATTCGTAGGGATCCGGACACGTTCACGGCTTCTGCGTCGTTGAGGCTGGATGCCAGTGTCAAAAGTGCGAAGCTAGTCGTGGTAACTGATAGCAGCAGGATCGCCAGCATAGCGCGGGCGATAGTTGTGGTAACAGGCTTTAGCGGCCGATTTTGCACTGAAAATCCTTTCTTTTTATTAACGATCACAGCTGATTGTAAATCAGTCGGTTAGGTTGTTAATTAAACTATAGTTGTAATGGTCGTAGACAATATTGTGAGGGTTGTCATTTCTGTTTCTTGATCTAGAACAATTTTACCCCCCCCTAATTAGCCCTAACTGGTATTTAAGCATTTATTACGGGATTTACACTTACCGTGTAAAAAGATGACGGTTTATGAACAGCTTTTAAGTGTTTAAGACCGTATCGACGCATCAAGAGCAACCCGTAATGTGTATTTTATTCATATTACTTTACGAAAGGTAAGCGAATGTTTGATCGTTCTCGCCGAAATCTACTCTCTCGGCGTCGCACACCAGCATTACAGCGAATGCCCTGGGTTGTTGACGAAGATACATTTGTCGATAGCTGCACGCGCTGTAGCAAGTGTATCAGTGCATGCGAAACACAGATTATTGTCAAAGGCGATGGCGGGTTCCCTACTGTCGACTTTACACGCGGTGAATGTACTTTCTGTACCCGTTGTGCCGAAGCGTGTCCTGAAATGTTGTTCCGCCCTACTACGGAGCAGCCTTGGGATATAAAAGCACAAATCAATCCCAGTTGCTTTGCTCAGAATAAAATTGAATGCAGAAGTTGCGGAGATATGTGTGAGGTGCAGGCGATTCGGTTCAAGTTACAAGTGGGTGGTGTAGCACTGCCTGAACTTGATACGGACGTCTGTAATGGTTGTGGGGCTTGCTTGTCGGTTTGTCCTGCTTCAGCCATCAGTATGCTCATGACTGAATTAGAAGAGAAATAACTTATGGCACAAGAAGAAGTACACATTTCGAGCTTGGTTGTTCATGTAAAACCTGAATATCTAGATGTGATCAAAGCTCAAATACTTGAATTGCCAAATACCGAGATTCACGGCGAAAGTGAAGAGGGAAAAATCATTGTAGTTCTGGAGACAGCTAATCAGGGTTACGTGACGGATACCATCGATAAAATCAATAACTTAGAACATGTTTTAATAACTTTTTTAGTGTATCACCAAATTGAACACTTTGATTCGCAATCTGAGGATGATTCATGAAAATGACAAGACGTGCGTTTGTTAAGGCAAACGCCGCTGCATCAGCAGCAGCTGTAGCTGGTATTACGTTACCAGCATCAGCAACTAACTTAATCGTTAGTTCTGATGAAACCAAAATAAAATGGGACAAAGCGCCTTGTCGTTTTTGTGGTACAGGTTGTTCGGTACTGGTTGGCACGCAGAACGGCCGTGTTGTTGCAACCCAGGGTGATCCGGAAGCACCAGTCAACAAGGGCCTGAACTGTATTAAAGGCTACTTCCTGTCAAAGATCATGTACGGTAAAGACCGTCTGCAAACCCCCCCGATGCTACGCATGAAGAACGGTAAGTTTGACAAAGATGGTGATTTCCAGCCGGTATCTTGGGATCAGGCGCTTGATGTGATGGCTGACAAATGGAAAGCCGCACTGAAGAAGCAAGGCCCATCGGGTGTTGGTATGTTTGGTTCAGGTCAGTGGACGATAATGGAAGGCTATGCTGCATCAAAAATGATGAAGGCTGGTTTCCGTTCAAACAATATCGATCCAAATGCTCGTCACTGTATGGCATCTGCTGTAGGTGGCTTTATGCGTACCTTCGGTATCGATGAGCCTATGGGGCTGCTATGATGACTTCGAACATGCCGATGCGTTTGTGCTTTGGGGGGGCTCGAACATGGCCGAAATGCACCCGGTACTCTGGACACGTATTACTGATCGCCGTCTAAGTAATCCTCATGTAAAAGTAAACGTGTTGTCTACCTATTATCACCGTTCATTCGAACTGGCTGATAACGGAATGATTTTCGAACCTCAGACTGACTTGGCAATTGCCAACTTTATCGCCAACTATATCATTCAGAACGATGCGGTAAACTGGGACTTCGTCAATAAGCATACTCACTTCAAGCGTGCGACTACGGATATCGGTTACGGCCTGCGTGATGAGCACCCGCTCCAGCAGAAAGCTGAAAACCCTAACGTTGGCAAAATGCATCCAATGAGCTTTGAAGAGTATAAAGCATCGGTTGCAGAGTACACGGTAGAAAAAGCATCGAAAATGTCTGGGGGTTTCTGAAGAGAAACTACTGGAGATGGCTAAGCAGTACGCGGATCCGAAAATCAAGGTCATGTCTTTGTGGACCATGGGTATGAATCAGCACACCCGCGGTGTGTGGATGAACAGCCTAGTTTACAACATTCACTTGTTAACCGGTAAAATTTCTCAGCCGGGTAACAGCCCGTTCTCGCTAACGGGTCAACCGTCAGCATGTGGTACTGCACGTGAAGTGGGTACGTTCTCTCACCGTCTGCCTGCAGATATGGTGGTTAAAAATCCTAAGCACCGCGCAATTGCCGAGAAGATTTGGAAACTGCCTGAAGGCACCATTCCACCGAAGCCGGGCTACCACGCCGTTGTTCAGGATCGCATGCTTAAAGACGGTAAGCTAAATGCTTATTGGGTGATGTGTAACAACAACATGCAAGCGGGACCGAACATTAATGAAGAGCGCCTGCCTGGTTACCGTAACCCGGATAACTTCATTGTTTGCTCTGACCCATACCCAACAGCGACAGCTCAGGCTGCTGATCTGATCCTGCCAACAGCCATGTGGGTAGAGAAAGAAGGGGGATATGGTAACGCCGAACGTCGTACTCAACTTTGGTATCAACAAGTTAAACCACAAGGTGATGCGAAGTCTGATTTGTGGCAAATCATGGAATTCTCCAAGCGCTTTACGATAGAAGAAGTGTGGGGCGATGAGTTGCTGGCGAAAATGCCTGAATACCGTGGTAAGAGCATGTATGACGTACTGTTCCGTAATGGTCAGGTTGATAAGTTCCCGCTTTCTGAAGCGCAAGAGCTTAACGATGATGCTCAATCGCAAGGCTTCCATCTGCAAAAAGGTCTGTTCGAGGAATACGCGGCATTTGGTCGTGGTCATGGTCATGACCTGGCACCATACGATGTTTATCATCAGGTACGCGGCCTGCGCTGGCCTGTTGTTGACGGCAAAGAAACCCAGTGGCGTTTTGTTGAAGGTTCTGACCCGTATGTACCGGCAGGTGAAGGTTACCGTTTCTACGGTAAACCAGACGGTAAGGCGAACATCATCTTTGCCCCGTTTGAACAAGCACCGGAAACACCAGATAAAGACTACGACATGTGGTTATGTACTGGCCGTGTATTAGAGCACTGGCATACTGGTTCCATGACTCGCCGTGTCCCTGAGCTGTACAAAGCTGCCCCAGATGCGTTGTGTTACATCCACCCAGATGATGCGCAGTCCCGTGGTCTTCGCCGCGGTGATGAAGTGTTGCTTGCATCACGTCGTGGGGAAGTTCGTTGTCGAGTTGAGACCCGAGGTCGTAACCGTCCACCAGTTGGCTTGGTTTTCGTTCCTTTCTTTGATGCTCGTATTTTGGTTAATAAGCTGATTTTGGATGCCACGGATCCGCTGTCTAAGCAGACAGACTTTAAGAAGTGCCCAATCAAGATCACCAAAGTATAAGTAATCGAATTATATCAGCGGTGACTGCCCATGACATGCAATTGGGTAGTCACTCTCTTGACTCGAATTTAGCCATTAGGCGGAGAATACAATGAAACGACTAGTTTTAGCGGTCATGGCTGTAGGTATGTTGGTAGCCGGTGCCGCACAGAGTGCAGAAGAACTTCATAACCCGGGCGGTATTGGTGGGGGTAGAATCATTACGAGGTGCCAGCGAACTTGAAGCAACGCGTGCAGCTGACAACTTCAAGCGTTTCCCGCGTGATCAGGGAACGATTGATAGCGATTATGTCTACCAGCCACCTCTGGTTCCGCATACGATTCGCAATTATGAAGTCTCACTGAATGCCAACAAATGTCTGGCTTGCCATAGCTGGAAGAATGCCAATGAAATGGGCGCGACCAAGATCAGTGTGACTCACTACCAAACGCGTGAGGGCCAGGTGCTTTCAGATGTTTCACCTCGTCGTTACTTCTGTCTGCAGTGCCATGTGCCTCAGGCTGATGCAAAGCCGTTAGTTGAAAATGACTTCCAACGTGTTGATGCGCTGCGCTAGTTATAGCCATTAATAAAAGAGAGGCTATAGATGAATATTTTAAAAGCATTTTGGCGCAGATTAACATCACCGAGTAAGGTTGCGGTTGGTCTGGTGTTGTTCATGGGCTTTATGGGCGGCTTGCTGTTCTGGGGGCGCATTCAATACCGGTATGGAAGCGACAAATACCGAAGAGTTCTGTTCGGGTTGTCACGCGCCGATTGTAAAAGAAATTCGTGAAACGGTTCACTTTGCCAACCGTTCTGGTGTTCGAGCTATCTGTTCGGATTGCCACGTACCGCATAACTGGACCGATAAAATTGTTCGCAAGGTACAGGCATCGAAAGAGCTAGTAGCTTTCGCGATGGGCACAATTGGAACTGAAGAGAAGTTCAAGGAACGACGGGGGCTATCTGGCGAACCGGGAATGGCACCGAATGAAAGAAAATGATTCTCAGGAATGTCGAAACTGCCATAACTTTGAATACATGGACTTTTCGGAGCAGGGCCCTCGTAGTGTGAAACAACACTCCACGGCACTGGCTTCGGGTGAGAAAACCTGTGTAGACTGTCATAAAGGTATTGCGCATAAGCTACCTGATATGAAAAATGTTGAAGGCTGGCAGTAAGGCCTCGTTATCCGGCAATAATATAAAGGTAGGTACACGATGAGTTCATTAGAATCGCTTATCTGGCACACGCTGGGTTATGCCGCAATGCCAGTGATCATCCTGACGGGGATTCGCGGCAGTTGCTGCAATATCTGTAGGGGCTTCTGGCTTTAGGTAAAGACAAGAACGCCTAAGTCAGTGTTTGCTAATTGAAAAAGCCATGTCGCAAGACATGGCTTTTTTATTGTTGCTGAGGGGGGGGAGCTGATGCTCGCTTGAATATCCCTATAAGCATCATACCCATCCAAATCAGGTATAGCGGTAGCCATTCCAGAAGAAATTGCCTGAGCAGCGAGCCTTCATATTCTAGCAGCCAAACTTCGACCAAGTGCAAGGTGACCATGCTTATTAAGCCAATAAAGCTGAATATCAGAAACGATGGCCTATCCATAAGATTTCCTCTAGAACTATACTTGTAAATATAAATCTAAATGGTAATCATTATCAAGTGGATTTTATTCTTAATTGTTTTGTTTGCAACTTGGATCTAGTTTTTGAGGTATTCTGCAGCCGCCAGAAGCTGGCGGAATTGCTCTGCGCGTTCACGATTGACCCCGAAATCGGAGTACCCGGTTCGTGATTCGGAGCGAACGATCAGCTCATCACCCTGTAGTTTGACTTCAAAGTCATCGACAAATCCAAAGACTTTGCTGCGGCACTCTACCGAATGTAATGATTGCCTTGTTGCCCCCAGTCTGGCACCGGGAAGAGACAAGGCTATCTCTTTGATGGCCTGCCACTGATTCAACCCTTGCTGGCTCAGTTTGAATACTGACAGGCTGAAATCACCTCGCGGTTCAATGGTCGAGACGCAGTTGGGTTTTTCACCACACATATCAACCGTACGATCTGGCAGTATCAGAGCTCGGTGTCCGCATTTGAGCAGCCTAGTAGTATCAGGCTAGGCAGTAGTAGCAGTAACGGCTTAATCATTTTGCAGTCCTTTGTCTTGAGAGGAAGCGACCGTTAAACGGTGGTGTCTGTATTTGTGAAAACCTTGACTCGTTGGCTATTGCAGCAGAAATGCGGCAAATCCGCCCCATGAAAGCACAAGTAGTAGCCAAGGGGAGCCAGTGTTGTTTATAGACAGTCTGGGGTTTCAATATTTGTTGGCGTCTCTTGCTGTGTTTGAGCCTCATGCTGCGTTGGAGCCTGCCTGTCTTTGGTCTGCTTTTTGCGCTGCTTATCTCTATCTCGTGACTTTACTTTTTGTTGCTTCTTGTATTGCTCGATGCCCTTTTGAATACCTTGGGCGATAAGTTTGGTTTGTTCCTTCGTCTGACCGGGCTTTTGCGTTGCACGGGCAATATTTAATGCTTCAGCCTGGGTTTCTGGTGACGGGCTTGTTTGCTGGTTTGGCTTGCTCATACTCGTTCCGTTGAAGATAGTTGATATTCAATCTTTTCAGGTAATTATACCTTGCTTCAAATGGGTTGTAAGAGCCATTTGAGAAATAATAACCACTGAGAATGTAGGAATATTTCAACAGGTGAGTAATGTGCAAGTTATAACTGCGAGCTGATTATTTTCCATGTAAGAGTTTGATAAGTTTATATTTGAATGCTGTTTTTATGAATTTAATCTCATTCGCTGTGTTGTATGGAATGTGTAATGAAATGCGGAAAAGTACGATTGTTATTACCAAAATCGTGATCTTGGCTACAAGATGAACAATTGATAAGTGCGGTAAAGCACAGAATTAATCACTGTAGGGTTGCGATTGGAGCTAGATGAATTATCGTGTCAGCATAAATAATATAACGTGCTACTTCATTAACGGTTGAAATTGTCAGGCTGAACCTCCATTGCTTAAAGGGAAATGGTGTATGGGGGGGAAACAGTTTGTTATATCCGATTGATGCTTATGACAAGTACGGTTTGTTAAAACCTTCAGCGATGCTCTGGTTGACTTTGGCTTTTAGCGCCAAGGCGTGGGTCGTTTTTATGATGGCGGGCGCAAGCGAGAGCAAGGGGGCACGGATTCTTGAGCTTTTATATCCGTTGCGAGAGAACTTGTATTTCGCAATGGTAATAGGGTTACCTGCATTACTGTTAATGTGGCTACCCGGACAACGATATAAAAATAAAAAACTAATAAATAGACTATGGCAGCACGGGGAAGACCATCTTACTTGCTGCTTATATGACTGATTGTGCTTTGCAAGTGTATCAACTTTCTCTTATTGATGGTGCTTTCAGCTGGACCCAGGCGGTAAATCTGTTACTGACACTGTGGTTAAGCGCTTATTTAGCTCGGAGCACCCGGGTCAGGAATACATTTGCGGATAAGCCCTTGGAGAGGTAAAGCAAATGAATGATTGGAGTAAAGGCTTAGTCCTTTTTAGTGCCTTCTTAAGCCCTCTGGCTATGGCCGACTGGCTACTGGATGTGAATTTTGAATTATCAAGCGCTGGCAATACGCAGACGGTGAATACTTCATTGTCTTTGTTGCCAGGCGAAGAAACCGTATTTTTCGGTACTACCGATGAAAGCAGTAACCCGCGAGAGTTGGTTGGCAGCGCCGAGTTGCTTGAAGTGTCTGCCGAAGAGGTGAAAATCGCGTTTAAGGTCCAGGAGCGACTGGATGATGGTGCGTGGCGAACGCTTATCTCGCCGATTTTATCGACGGGCCTGAATTCACCAACCTCATTTGAAACAACTAATGGTGACGCAGACGAGCAAGTAAAACTTCAGGTCGAAGTGACCTCTGTGTAATCGTTATTCCGCTTTTATTGTTGCTTCAAAGCGCTCCTTTTGGGAGCGCTTTTTGTTTTGGTACATAATGTTGTCTGCACGGGATAGGAAGTAGTCGGGTGTATCTCCCTGGCGGTAGAAGGTGATCCCAACACTGGCACCAATTTGGATTCTATGGGGACCGACAGTAAAGATTTTGCGGGCAATAGAAGAAATTTCCTCTACCAGCTTCATGGCATCAGTTTCTGATGTCGTATTCAACAAGATGACAAATTCATCGCCTGCCAGCCGGGAAAAAAAACTGTGTTCGTCGTTCAAAAGACCTTCTATTCGAAAGCAAAACTGCTGTAATACCCGATCACCAGCATGGTGACCATAAGTATCGTTTACCGTTTTAAAGTTATCGAGGTCGATAAACAGTAAGGCGGGGTTGGCCTGACGGGGCTTGATGCCATTGACCACACGATGCAGCTCTTCAACGAGGGCATAGCGATTGGCTATTCCTGTTAGCGTATCTTTCCTGGCCATTTCTTCCGCTTTTTTTCGGCTTCGATCCGGCGTGAAATCTCTAGTTTGAGTTGTCGATTGACATACGAAAAATAGCCTGTGGTCAATGACGTTACGGCTAAGAGCAGACCTCCAAGCAGAATCCACAATTTGATATCCTGCCAGGAAAGCTGGGTTCGTAGCGGATATAGAAAATCGCCATCTATTGTGGTTTGGGGGAATAATATTTAGCTTAGTCAGCTCGTTGGCGATGGACTGCCAGCGATTGGGTTCATGTGTCCGATTTCAATAAGCTCAGACATGATTAGCTGTGCCGCTGTCTCCAGCTCATAAGCGAGGTTAGCCCGGGATTTCTGCGGTTGGTATTGCTGCTCTATGATATCAAGGGTTTCTTCTATATGAGTGAGCGCATAATACCAGCCTTGCAGGCTAGCAGCGAGAAAGCGTTCAACGGTCTTCGGGGTTGCTATCTGCGAAGTCTTGGTGGGTAAAGATCACGTCACTATAAAAATTAATACCGTAATCTGAAGGCGCAAAAGTGAGGGCTTGCTCACCGTGTTCTTGCAAATAGAAGGGCTCGTTGGTGAGGTAACCATTAAATACGTCGACTTTACCGTCTAACAGGTCATCAATATTTGCAGAGGTTGTAACCTGTTCAAGATCGGATAGCGCGATGTTATTGCGCGATAGTAGTACAATCAGTTCAGCATCCTCGGTTCCCGAGAACATCATTACGCGTTTGCCAATTAAATCATGAATAGTTTGAATATCACTGTCGGATTTTGCGACAAGCACTGAGGGGGGGGAGTTCTGGAAAATTGCAGCGAGGGCTGTGAGAGGAAAGCCGTGTCCGTAGCTACGAGAACCTCGGTATTTCCGACGCCAAAATCAGCGTTTCTATCTAAGACTTCATTGATGGGGACTTTACTATTTCCGCCAGCTCTTATTGTTACATTCAGTCCGGCATCACGATAGAAGCCTTTCGCTTTTGCCATATAAAACCCGGCAAATTGGGCCTGATGTAACCATCGTAGCTGCAGTGATACGCTTTCTAGTGCAGCTACCGGCATAGCCAGTAATGTTAGGTTTATGGAGAGAAGCAGAGATAGTATTTTCTTCACAATATGCAACTGCTGGATTCATTTTTTGCCAGGAGCCAATTTTGGTGAACTAATGCTGTGAAGTAAAGAGGGGGATGTGATTTATTGAGAGCAATGACCACGATCAAAATCACGCTATAGAAGCGCGATATACTCAAATGTTTTTTTGTAAAATGGCTAATTAGGAGAATAATATGGCTATCGCACAACCTGCAATCTTACCGGAAGCCGGTCCCTTTGCCTTGTATGTTGTTATGAAGGTTGTAGGAGATAAGCGAGCTGTCCTTCAGCAGTGTCAGAGCCTTCACCAGAGCTTGACCATGTTGAATGAGCAGCAAGCAGACGCAAACTTGCGTGCGAGTGTTTCTTTTGGCAAGTCTTTCTGGCTTTCCCTAGACAAGGGGGGGTGCCCAGCTGAATTTGATGATTTTCGCACCCTGGGCGAAGCGAGGTGACAGCCCCATCTACCGGTGGCGATATTCTTCTGCATGTTAACTCGAGCCGCCACGATTTGAATTTCTATGTATTGCGCCAATTTTTACAGCCGATTGCTGAGGCTGTTGAAGTGATGGATGAGACATACGGCTATAAGTACCTTGATTCCAGAGATATGACGGATTTTATTGACGGTACAGAGAATCCGAAAACATTGGAATCCCGCGGTGATGTTGCATTGATCAAAGAGGGGCGACTTTGCTGGTGGTAGCTTTGTAATGGTTCAGCGATTTGTCCATAACCTACCGGCATGGCACCGTCTCAGCGTGCAGGCGCAGGAGAAAGTGATAGGTCGCACCAAGCCTGACTCTATTGAGTTGGACGATGTTCCTGAAAACTCTCACGTTGGCCGTGTCGATATCAAGGAAGAAGGGAAAGGCCTGAAGATCGTGCGCCACAGCCTGCCATACGGCTCTGTAACGGGCGAGCATGGCTTACTGTTCATTGCCTATTGCAATACTCAGCATAATTTCAAAGCGATGCTAGAGAGTATGTATGGCGAAACGGATGGTAAGACAGATACGATGTTACGTTTCACTAATGCGGTTACTGGTGCTTACTTTTTTGCTCCGGCTGCAGAAATGTTAAAGAGTTTGTAGAAACTCCGAGAAGCTAGGTGCGAGTAACGATTCAAGACTCGCACCTAGAAGCTCATTTTTTCTTTTCCCCCAACAAAAAACGCCACCCGAAGGCAGCGTTTTCGCTAAGACTGAAACAATCTTATTTTTTGATGCGTAGAACTGGAGTTTCACCCACAGTTGTTGCGCCAGAAAGTTTGTTCAGCTCTTTGATTTCGTCCATGTTAGAGATAACAACAGGAGTCAGAGTTGATTTCGCTTTCTCTTCTAGTAGAGCAAGATCGAATTCGATGACTGTGTCGCCAACTTTAACAGTTTGGCCTTCCTCGGCGATACGAGTGAAACCTTCACCTTTCAGCTCAACGGTGTCGATGCCGAAGTGAACGAATAGTTCGATACCATCGTCAGACTCAATAGAGAAAGCGTGGTTAGTTTCAAAGATCTTGCCGATAGTACCGTTTACTGGTGCAACCATTTTGCTGCCAGTAGGTTTGATAGCGATACCATCACCAACGATTTTTTCTGCGAAAACAACATCTGGCACATCTTCGATGTTTACGATTTCACCAGATAGTGGTGCAATAATTTCGATTGCACCAGCTTCGTTGTTGTCATCAGAAACCAGCTTCTTCAATTTGTCAAACAGACCCATATCGTTGCTCCTAAGCGTTGTTATTCTATCTGCAGCTATATTAGCAGATGGTCTTTTCTGCGATGAATTTTTCTACGTGTGCTTCGATTTCAGCTGCTGTTGGCATTGCAAGTGCTTGTTCTGCCATAGCTTTAACATCAGCAAAGTTAGCATTACGGATAACTTTCTTAATGCGTGGAATTGAAATCCCGCTCATGCTGAATTCGTCCAGCCCCATACCTAATAGCAATAGGGTAGCACGTTCGTCACCGGCAAGCTCGCCACACATACCAGTCCACTTACCTTCTTTGTGAGAAGCATCAATTACTTGCTTGATCACGGTAAGTACTGCTGGTGATAGCGGGTTATACAGGTGAGAAATCAGCTCATTACCGCGGTCAACTGCAAGAGTATACTGGGTTAAGTCGTTTGTACCAATACTAAAGAAGGCAACTTCTTTGGCAAGGTGGTGAGCAATTGCCGCCGCCGCTGGTGTTTCAACCATTACGCCGATTTCAATATTTTCATCGAATGCAATGCCTTCAGCACGAAGCTCTGCTTTGTATTCTTCGATAGCTGCTTTTAGTTCACGGATTTCCTCAACAGAGATAATCATCGGGAACATGATGCGGATTTTACCGTGTGCCGAAGCTCGTAGAATGCCACGAAGCTGATCTCGGAGAATCTCACGGCGATCAAGCTGATGCGAACTGCACGCCAACCCAGGAATGGTTCATTTCCTTTGGCAAATCGAGATAGGGTAAATCTTTGTCGCCACCGATATCCATAGTACGGATAATTACAGCTTCGCCGTGCATTGCTTCAGCAACGTCTTTATATGCCTGGTACTGTTCATCTTCAGTAGGAAGTGAATCACGATCCATGAACAGGAATTCAGTACGGTACAGACCAACGCCTTCACCGCCGTTACGGTTAATACCGTCACAGTCTTTTACTGTACCGATGTTACCGCAAACTTCTACCTGCTTGCCGTCCAGAGTAATTGCCGGAAGATCTTTAAGCTTCGCAAGTTCCTCTTTCTCTGCAATATGAGCGTCACGGATTGCTTTGAATTTGGTTAGCTCTTCTTCGGTTGGGTTGATAACAATCGTGTTGTTGATTGCATCAAGAACTAGCATATCGCCGTTCTTAACCTGAGCGGTAACATTGTTCGTACCTACAATTGCAGGTAGCTCCAGAGAACGTGCCATGATAGAGGTGTGCGAAGTACGGCCACCAATATCGGTAATGAAACCCAGTACGTAATCTAGGTTAATCTGCGCAGTCTCAGAAGGCGTCAGGTCGTTAGCAACCAGAATAACTTCTTCGTTGATTGCACTTAGGTTAACGATGCTGATACCCAGTGCGTTCTTTACGAAACGGTTGCCGATATCACGGATGTCCGTTGCTCGCTCTTTCAGATATTCGTCGTCAAGCGACTCTAGCGTTACTGCCTGCTCTTCGATGATGGAATGAATTGCGAGGGCTGCACACGCTTTATTATCTTTAATGAAGGCTATGATTTCTTCTTCAAGCTCTTCATCTTCAAGCAACATGATGTGACCTTCAAAGATCGCTTCCTTCTCTTCACCGAAGGTAGCACGTGCTTTTTCTTTGATTACTTCTAGTTGCTCAGAAGATTTTGTTCGAGCGTCGAAGAAACGTTGAATTTCGCTCTCGATTTGGTCTGCAGCGATTGGAGTCTTGTTCAGAACAATCTCTTCTTCCTGCAGCAGTAATGCTTTACCAAATGCAATACCAGGAGATGCCAGGATACCTGAAATCATAGCCTTACCTTAAATTGACTAAAAACTAGGGGGGGACGTAGTAATAAACAGCTGCGGATTAGTGCAGTGTGTCCATTAGTGCTACAAGGTGATCTACAGCTGCTTGTGCCTGAGCACCTTCTGCAGAGATAGTCACAACAGTACCTTTAACTAGACCTAGAGTTTGTAGCTTGAACAGGCTCTTAGCGCTTGCACTCTTACCGTTAGATGTCACTGTGATGTCCGCTTCGAAAGTTTTAGCTTCTTTAACGAACTGGGGCCGCTGGACGAGTATGTAGACCGTTTTCTGCAGTGATCTCAACTTGCTTCTGATACATTTTTCACCCCCCCGATGTAGATATAGTATTTATTTAATATTAACGTAACTGAAAGTAAGCTTAACGTGGATAACGTATGCTTGCTAACTGGGAGTATAAACTACCCAACAGTTCGGTGTTTTAGCTTAATCCAAGTCAATTTTTTGTGACATTTATTGTTTTGGGTGCATCAAAAAGGACGATCTTTGACCTTTTATTTCGATGCTAAAAATAAAACACAACGGATTTATATTAAAGCTCGGATTAAAATGCAACAAAAAAGCCCCCCCCTCAAGGGGGGCTTTTAAGCATCAATTAGCAATCTATCATTATAAAGTGTGATCACTGTTGGGTTTCTTTTTCAGTAAAGATACCAGCAAACAGTGCCGTGGACAGATAGCGCTCACCTGAACTTGGTAGCACTACAACAATGTTTTTTCCCGCAAATTCCGGCCGTTCAGCGATTCGGTTGGCAGCTACAACTGCGGCACCAGAAGATATACCGGCAAGAATGCCTTCTTCTTCCATCAGGCGGCGTGCCATTTCAATCGAATCTTCGGAACTAACGCGTTCGATTTCATCGATTAGTGAAAGGTCGAGGTTACCAGGAATAAAGCCGGCACCGATCCCTTGAATTTTGTGTGGGGGGGCAGGTTGAATGTCTTCGCCGTTTACTGTCTGGGTAATCACCGGAGACTCGGAAGGCTCAACGGCAACGGTTGTGATGGCTTTTCCTTTCTGTTGCTTAATGAAACGGCTGACACCTGTGAGTGTACCACCAGTTCCTACACCTGAAACGAACACATCTATTTCGCCATCAGTAGCATCCCAGAGTTCTGGTCCTGTTGTCTTTTCGTGAATTTCTGGGTTGGCTGGGTTGTTGAATTGCTGAAGAAGAAGGTATTTGGATGGATCAGATGCCACAATTTCTTCCGCTTTCTCAATTGCACCCTTCATACCTTTCGGTGCTTCAGTTAGTACCAGATTGGCACCCAGAGCCTTCAGCAACTTGCGGCGCTCTAGCTCATGCTTTCTGGCATGGTTAGAGTAAGCTTGTAGCCACGTGCTGATGCAACAAAAGCAAGGGCAATACCTGTATTACCACTAGTTGGTTCAACTAGCTCAACACCTTCTTTTAAGATGCCTTTCTTCTCTGCATCCCAAATCATGTTTGCGCCGATACGGCATTTAACGCTGAAGCTAGGGTTACGAGCTTCAATTTTAGCCAGTACGTTACCTTTACTTACACGGTTAAGACGAACTAGCGGGGGTGTTACCAATCGTTAGGGAGTTATCTTCGTAAATCTTGCTCATGCTTGTCGTTCCTTCGTGACACGTTTCAACAAATGACAAATAAAGCATAAACCGTGATTGGCATTTGGAAAGTAATTTATTGTTATATCTTATTGTTATATAGGCGGAAGGCTTCGCCTTGCTTGGGGAGCAAGGAAGTATGCTTCGCATAGGAAGCGAGTGACGCTGCGCTTCGAGAGGCGGAGAAGAGCAGAAGATCGGCCCTAAGGCTCTATGCCCTGAGGGCTTAAAAGAAAAAGCGAAAGGCTAATACCTTTCGCTTTTTCTTGAACCTCGAAACCAGTCGTCCGAATTTATTTATCTTTAGCTCAGCTTATACTGTGCTCGGTAGTGATCTACCCACATTGCCGTGGCACCACAGACTGCGATAGGCATAACGATAAGATTAAGCAGCGGTGTCATGGTGAATAGCATTACCAGGCTACCAAAGCTGAGGGACTTGCCGCGCTTTACCTTCAGTGCATCACGCATAGTGGGGAAATGGTACCTTGTGGTTGTCAAACGGATAGTCGGCATATTGAATGCTCATCATCCAGGCACTGAACAGGAACCACAGTACCGGGCCGACTGTCTGGCCGATGGCGGGGATCCAAAGCAGGATAAACAGGCCAAGCGCCTTTGGCAGGTAGTATTTCAGCTTTATCCATTCTCGGTTCATGATCCGCGGTAGATCCTTGAGAATATCTTTTAGCCCGGTATCTGGAGCAGGCTCTCCGGTTAACTTGGCCTCGAGGTGTTCGGCTAGCAGTCCGTTAAACGGTGCGGCAATCCAGTTCGCAATGGTGCTGAAAAATAAGAGAAGGTGACCAATGCAGCAATTGCCAGTAGTGGCCACAGTAGGTATGAAAGCCAGTCTAACCACTGCGGAAGATAAGCCATCCAGTTGTTGATCCAGTCACTCAATTGACTCAATACAAAACTGAAAGCGCTTCCGAACAGGACGATATTCACCAGCAGAGGTAAAATGACGAAGCGGCGGGTACCAGGCTGCATCGCTAACGTCATTCCCTTAAAGAAATACCCAGCTCCGCTGACCGGGTTTTGGATGGCTGGTGATTGTTGCATCTGATTCTCCTTCATGAGCATTTCTTGGTAGGGGGTTTTCCAACCGAGGAAAGAATAGTAAGAGCATGTTAACGGTGTGCGGGGGCACAGAATCAAATTTCATTGAAGCGCTCTTAGGAGGGAAAGTAGAAAAATGCCATGGAACTGACTGTATTTTGCTCGATTTTGTGCTCAGGAGCACTATCTTGCACGAATCACGATAATCATCTTCTCTTTCTGATTTGAGATTTGGTACATTACTACTAATTCCTTTGATTATCTGCACTACTTAGGCGGATAATCAAAGGAATTAGTAGAGAGTTATTAGGTTAGTTCAATGTGATGTCTTGATCATTGAACAGCTTGATGAAACATTTATTGTATTGTCATTAATCCCGTTATGGGTAACGAGTAAATTCAGAGTATTCATATGCAGGAATTGCGTCTGGTTCTTATTATTGTCGGCGCTCTGGCTATTGCAGCGTTATTGTTGCATGGCTTGTGGAGTAGCCGAAAGGAAAAGCCCGCTAAGTTTGGTGAGAAGCCGCTGGGCAAGTTAGATGATGCGAGCAATGTCGATGCGGAAGGTTTTGATCAGGATGGTGTCGGTAACGTAAGGGTGGTGAATAGTGATATTCAAGCACCAGAGAAGGCTTCTCGAAGAGAACCCGAACTCCATTTTGGGGGGGAAAAGATCGAGGCGGATCCGTTGATGGAGCCAAGCTCCAGTGATTTCACGTCAGAACCTGCATTAGACTTGCCTAAAATGTCGGCTAAGCCTGATTCCCAGCCTGCTGTGGTAAAGCCCGACTCTCTAAGTGTATCGCCAGCAGTACAGACTGAGCTGCCACAGTCTTCATCTGTCGAACCTGTGCCTGTTGAATCGTCGCCTGTGGCTCCCGAGTATGTCGCGCCTGATGACCCTCAGCAGCCGCAGTTTGTTGCACCGGTACAGGTGACCGCTGAACCTGAACTGCCTCAGCAGACATTGATAGCCCCCTGAAGAAATGACAGTCGTACAGCCAAGTGAGCAGCCACTTCATGCTGAGCCGGAAGAGCTAAAACCAACCGTTGAGCCTGTCGTCGAAGAGCAAATCATTGTTAAGCCAGAGCCAGAGCCAGAGCCAGAGCCAGAGCCAGAGCCAGAGCTTAAGCCTGATTATTTGGTACTTAATGTGCATGCTCGCAATGGTAGTAGCCTGCGTGGGACCAAATTGTTTAATAGTCTGGAACAAAACGACCTATTTTATGGTGAAAATTCGGTTTATCACCGCCATGCTGATGTTGCTGGCACCGGCCGATTATTTTCTCTGTAACCAATATGATCCATCCGGCTCACTTTCCTGACGGTGGTAGCGATGGCTTTGAAACACCGGGTATTGCATTTTATCTAATGCTGCCTTGCCATGGTCGCCCTGATCTTAATTTTAACCATATGCTTCAGACTGTTCAGCGTGTCGCTGACGAGCTGGGTGCTGATGTGCTCGACCATGAGCGAGCAATGATCACCCCACACCGTATTAACGAGTATCGAGAAAAAGCCAAGCTTTATACTCGGCCGTAACGCGGGTATTGAATGAGATATAATCAGGCCCCTTTCTAGGGGCCTGATTTTTATACGATAGGAAGAATAATGAGTCACGACATTCAGCTACAACTTTCAGCGTTGCGCGAACAACTTACATATCATGGCCATCGCTACTATGTCGAAGATAACCCTGAAATCCCTGATGCCGAATATGACCGAATGATGCAGCAGCTGTTGGCTTTGGAGGCGGAATACCCTGATCTTGTGACTGTTGATTCTCCTAGCCAGCGTGTCGGCGGTAAGCCTCTTGGTGGTTTTACCCAGGTGACTCATGAGTTGCCGATGTTATCGCTGGATAATGCTTTTAACGATGAAGAGTTACAGGCATTTGAAAAGCGCATGATAGATCGCCTGATTTCTACTGCCTCGTTGAGTTATTGCTGTGAGCCCAAGCTGGACGGCTTGGCTGTCAGCCTGATGTATGAGAATGGCATCTTGGTGCAGGCGGCGACACGGGGGGGATGGTACAACTGGTGAGAATATTACTGCTAATGTCCGCACCATTCGCTCGATACCGTTAAAGCTCCAAGGAGAAGGGTGGCCTACTCGTCTGGAAGTGCGAGGCGAAGTCTTCTTACCGAAAAAAGGCTTTGATGAGCTAAATGAAAGGGCGCTTAAAAAAGGGGAGAAGACCTTTGCCAACCCGCGCAATGCAGCCGCCGGAAGTCTGCGTCAGCTAGATTCAAAGATCACGGCAACTCGTCCGTTAAGCTTTTATGCTTATTCTGTAGGGATTGTGGAGGGCTTGGAGCTTGCGCCGAGTCAGTATGAGCGTTTGGTACAGCTGAAGGGCTGGGGGGGTACCTATGTGCCCAGAGATTCGACAGCTGAACAACCTTGATAAGGTTATTGGCTACTATCAGGAGATCGGCGAAAAGCGCCAGTCGCTACCTTATGAGATTGATGGGGGTGGTGATCAAGATTGATGATGTCGCGCTCCAGGATCAATTAGGCTTTGTTGCCCGCGCTCCACGCTGGGCTATTGCCTATAAGTTCCCGGCACAGGAAGAGATGACACGGTTGAATAATGTTGAGTTTCAGGTTGGCCGTACTGGTGCCATTACCCCAGTTGCCAAATTGGAACCGGTATTTGTCGGTGGCGTAACGGTAAGCAATGCCACGCTTCACAATGCCGATGAAGTTGCACGGCTGGGAGTGATGGTGGGAGATACCGTTATTATCCGCCGTGCCGGTGACGTGATCCCGCAGATTGTCTCGGTGATTGAATCTCGCCGTCCGGCAGACGCCGAGCCGATCGTTTTCCCTACCGAGTGTCCGGTGTGTGAGTCAAAGGTTGAGCGTGTAGAAGGTGAAGCCGTTGCTCGTTGTTCCGGTGGCCTGTTCTGTCAGGCTCAGCGCAAAGAAGCCCTGAAGCACTTTGTTTCCCGCAAGGCTCTCGATGTTGATGGTTGCGGAGAAAAAGTTATTGAACAGCTGGTGGACCGTGAAATGGTCACAACGCCAGCAGACCTATTTAAGCTCTCGGCCGGTATCGTGACGGTACTTGAGCGAATGGGACCGAAGTCAGCCCAGAACCTAGTCGACTCCCTGGAGAAGTCGAAGCAGACGACATTGGCGAGATTTTTATATTCGCTCGGGATCCGTGAAGTTGGAGAGGCAACTGCAGCAAACTTGGCGAACCACTTTGAAACGTTGGATGCGATTTCACAAGCGACCAAGGAGCAGTTGATAGAAGTTTCTGACGTCGGTGCTATTGTCGCTGAGCATCTATTCAACTTTTTCCGTGAAGAGCACAATCTCACGGTTATTAATGAGTTGCTTGAGGTTGGTATTCACTGGCCTGCAATTGAAAAAGCACCTGAAGATGCGGATCTTCCGTTAGACGGAAAAACGGTGGTTTTGACAGGTTCGCTATCTCAGCTTACCCGCTCTGATGCGAAAGCAGCGCTTCAGAACCTTGGGGGCAAAAGTAACTGGAAGTGTCTCTAAGAAGACGGACTTACTCGTGGCTGGCGAAGCGGCAGGCTCGAAACTAGCTAAAGCACAAGAACTGGGAATTGATATTTGGGATGAACAAGCCCTTGTTGACTTTATGAATCGATAGCGGTCAAGTATTGTATTTGGGTATAACGTTGGTTTTATTGATACTAATAAATTAAATTATTTAATAAATAACGAGTCTCGCAATCTTTATTGTGGGCCTCGTTTCTTTTCTTTTTTCTCTCTATTTTCTGCGATTTCACCCCTCTAAAAATATTGCACAAGAGCAAATGTCGGCTATGCCTCTATTGTCATGTAACGGTTTCAGTGTGCATGAATTTACTAGGGTCAGTTCGCATTTATAAGTTTTTATATTTTCAAGTGTATGTTTTTATGTGGGTTTATTTTTATTTATAAGTTTATATAAAAAGGTTTGATGTGGATCACTAATAACGAGAAACTTTGCACTGAGTCATATTTTTCAAACAGTAAATTAAGTTCTTATTGATGTTTTGCGCTGCGAAAGTAGTCTTGTAGCTGAAGTTAAACACGGGTTCGTGAGAACTAAAAAAATATGATTGGGGTCAAGTTAAGATTTTTGACTGACATATGGGGAGAGTTATTCGGTGTCTTCGGCGGCCAACCATAAAGACACGAATAAACAGCTAGTATTTTTTAGGAGTTATTCCATGGAAAAAGGTTCAAAACTTTTTAAGGTATCAGCATTAACAGCAGCAATGTTTGGTGTTCTTGCTCTACCTGTGCACGCATCGTCTGAAAGTGCGGCTGGTGATCAGTATGTTGAGACAGTTAACGAGTTCATGAAGGACTCAGCGTTGAATGCCTCTGTTATTTTTGATGCGCGTACCCGTACGCGTAATCGTGGCCTGGAAGGTGATGAGGTATGGAGCCGTTTTGATTACGGTTCATATAACCTTATTCTTGATTTCGCATCGGGTTATCATGATGGCTGGCTGGGTGCTGATGTTGGTGGTTACTTCTCTGGTGATTTGTATAACTCAAGTCAGGTGAACGGAGAAACAGATGAGTATCTGTGTAACGAAATCTCAACCTGTAATAACCTTGACTGGGGCTCAGGTGAAGGTAACCAACTGAAAATCTATAAGGCGGCGTTAAAGTTCAAGGTTAACGATCAAGTTGATGGTCGCTTCGGTATGTTGCAATCTGGTGGCAATGGTACTGTTGGCAATGTATGGAGCTTTGTACCAGGTACTTACCGTGGGTTTGAAGTAAATGGTAAGATTGGTGACTTCACCTTGTCATATTTTGGTGCTGATCAATACACTGCGCCGTGGATTCTGCGCGAAGATGATTACGCTCCAACTGGCTGGGCTGATACATCTTGGACCTATTTGCACTCACTTGGCTTAAGCGGCAACGCGACAGAAGACTTATATCTTGCTTTTGGTGTTGGCCAAGCTACAAATGTACTCTATAACGCACAACCAGAGGACAACGACAACACATCGTTCCGAGCTTATACGCGTTATACATTCAATGATACCACGACATTTGCTTTTGACTTCTACGGTGTCGATGATGATGTTCAATATGATGGTTTAGGTTATCATGCGGGCTTATCTCTGAATAAGAGCTTTGATAAGATTTCATGGACATCAGAACTGCGTTATACCGATACCAAGAGTGGTGCTGAATTTGTGCCGCGTACTATCCAAACATACGGCATGAACAATGGTACTTGGTCACAGTGGTGGGATGCCCTGTCTGACTGGAACCAGGATGGCGAACTTGCCTGGTATAACCGCGTAGCTTACGATGCCGGTAATGGCTGGAACTATTACGCTGGCTTCGGATATGGTACGGGAGCTGATGAGGCGAAGAATGGTCAAGCAGGTTCTGCATTCGAAAGTGAGTATGCTGTAAACGGTACGGTATCATACTCTCTACAGAGCGGTTCGTTGAAAGGTTCGACAGTTCGTCTCCACGGTACATACTTAGTGCGCGACGAGTTTGCAGATCAAGATGTAGCTGGTGGTTACGACGAAACTGACCTACGTTTCCAAGTACTTATCCCATATAGCTTTAACTAATCGAGTTTCTTGATTTAAGAATATAAGCCAGTCATTTTATGACTGGCTTTATTGCGTGTTGTACAGGATATTTTTCTTAAAGAAATATAAGCCATTAATTTTCTAAGAAAAATAATTCTATAAAATTGCCAGATAGCAAGTAGCTCCTATACTAAATGTGACATTAATCATGTGTGAGGGCTGTATATGAAAAAGACACTGGCGTTCTTTATACCCGTAATATTGTTGGCTAGCGTAACTTCATTCTCTGTCCATGCTGATAATTCGGGTGGGGGGGCTGGTGGGTTCGGGCAGACTGTTTGCGAGTTGCCATCAGGAAAGCTTATTTTTGTACCTTGGCATTATTGTAAAATGAAAGGTGGAAAAGGGGGGGAAAAGACCGACTTTTAAGTTGTTTTTATGGAGAATGGATTCTCCACATAATTCTTACCTTTTCATTGTATATTTAAGCTCTAACTAAACATTACTTCTTACTTATTTTTATTAGTATCGAAACAATAAGCGCCTGGCGTTTAGTTCCCCTCTATATCTGCGTTAGATCACACCTTTCATCTAAATAGTTCTAATAACTTCAAATCTTACCTTTGTTTTTTGTTTCAGTTGTGACTCATTAATTCGATTTTACATGATTTTTGCGGTGTTTCGCACAGAAAATTATGTCGAGTTATTTTTATGTTTTCTGGGGGGGTTTTAGCTGTAACTTGTTGTTATTTATTGGTTTATGTTTTTTTGATGTTTCCGTTATTTGATGGTTGTCATGATTATTTTGCTTCTATCTTCACGATGAAAAAAAGAGGTTAGGCTTAGTCGTGATTAGATTGATCACTATAAAAGTTTGATTGTACTCCTTCGGCGGCCAACTGAGGAGTGCATTCAAATACAGCTAATAATTTAGGAGTATTTCCATGGAAAACATGTTCAAGCGTTCGCTGCTCAGTGCTGTTGTTGTCGGTATTATGGCAGGCACAGCCGTCACCGTAGCCCCCTTCTGCGCAGGCGAGTGGTTTTTTTGAAGACTCGTCAATTAACGGTGCGATTAACTTTTGGATGCGTGATCGTACTCGTGGTGGTTTTGATGCTGAAACGGGTCAAGATACAAGTAAAACTCCCAATCTCGACCACGGTTCGATTTATACCAGCCTAGGCTTTAATTCGGGATATGCGAATGATGTCGTTGGTCTGGACTTAAATGTCTATGCGACCTTTGATATGTGGCAAAACGCTTCACCTGATCATGAAATGAATTTCTGGAATGTTGACAATCCATTTGATATGAATCCAGCTAACAATGAATGTCAGAATGTCACAACCAACCCAGAAACAGGGGAGCTGGAAGAGAGTAATAGCCAGTGGAATAGCAGCTGTACCGACAATGGCATCAGCTATCAGACTGTGGCGGCTAAGTTCAAGTTAGGTCAGGACGGTACTGCCAAGCTGGGTTATTTTCAGCCATCGGTTCCTTCGGCCATCGGCGTAAACTGGAGCTATGCAGCAGGCACCTGGCTTGGTGGTGAGGTCGGCTACAAGTTCGATAACTTAGAGCTGGGGTGTTGTATACGGTGCTAAATACAAAGCGCCATGGTTTAAAGATACTTACAGTCTACAAACAACTAACGGTGAAGACGCCGGAGATGCCTACTCTGTCGGTGCACGTTACACCTTCAATAATGGTTTGCTGCTCGATGTGGCCTATGCCGGTCTGACTGATGGCGATCGTAAAAATGCTCATGTGAAAGTGAACAATACTCTGGATAACGGTTGGTACCTGGCTGGTCAATTATATGTTGTCGATGATGATGAGGAGTTTGACAGTACGGCTTATCAGTTAGCGTTTATGTCGGCAAAAACGTACGGGGCTTATTCTGTTCGTGCCGAAGCGACCTATACAGCGGCTGAGTCTATTGATTCAACGGCTGTCGGAAATATGTCGTACCGTCTGACTTCGGCGTACGGTGGTTCTAATGGTACTTACGATATTTGGTGGAACAACCGTTCTGATTTCAACCACGATGGCGAATTTGCCGGGTTCGCTTCTGTTTCTCGTGACTTTAGCGATGTTGGTGCTCAAGCTTCAGTGCCGGTGTGTCGGGTGCATTTGGTATCGCCTCTTCCGATATCAGCGGTGTCGATGATCTGTTCGAGTATGCCGGCAGCGTGTTTGCGAACTATGCGATACAGGGTGGTGCACTGCAGGGGGGCTAACCTAGGCTTCTACTACACCGAATATATCAACGATACTGATGTTGGCAACTGGGCACCATATACCAACTTGTTCCAGGACGAGTCTGATATCAAAGTAACACTAACGATTCCGTTTACCATTAAGTAAGTCGATTCGCATATGAGTTGTTAGTTATTGAGCCGGGCCGCTAGCCCGGCTTTCTTGTATCACAGGAAAAACACAAAACGTGTCAGATATGAGATGAACTATTTCTTTGTTTCAAAAAATAATTCTGTCTCATTTTGCCAAATGGCCACTGTCCTATACTCAGTGTGGATCTGAACCATATTGATGTGAGGGTGTATGAAAACGTTATTTGCAGCAAGTCTTGTTCTGATGATGTCGCTTTCCTCAAGCTTGGCTATTGCAAGCAATGGCTCCGGTGGTGCGCCAGCGATGCCAATCTATCGGTGTGTTATTGATACTGATAGCAGCGCTAAAGAAGAGTGGATACCGCATCATATTTGCCTGCAGAAAGGTGGTAAGACATATTTCTAGTCACTTGGGTCGTTTGAAAATATTTCGACTTTCAAGCGACTGCTTTTGACTCAGTGACTCATCATTCTCCTGTCTGAAAACATCTTCCGTTTTGTTATATTTGTACAATTGATTCACAGTGCTAAAATAGCAGCCAATTTGTTGTCAGGCAGCTATTCGTGCTGTCGGACTCTTCTATTTCATTTAGGTACTTTCAGATGACGGTTAAAACTCGCTTTGCACCGAGCCCAACAGGCTTTTTGCACGTAGGTGGTGCTCGTACTGCTCTATATTCTTGGTTATTCGCGAAACACATGGGTGGCGAATTTGTTCTTCGTATTGAAGATACAGACCTTGAACGCTCTACACAGGAAGCGATCGATGCCATCCTTGAAGGTATGGAGTGGCTGGGTTTGGACTGGGATGAAGGTCCTCATTATCAAACCAAGCGTTTTGATCGTTATAACCAGCTAATTGATCAGCTGATTGCCGAAGACAAAGCTTACAAGTGCTACTGCCCGAAAGAACTGCTTGATGAGCTACGTGAAGAACAGATGGCTGCAGGCCTGAAGCCTCGCTACGATGCTAACCACCCTAAAATCGTCGCGGCGAACGGTGTGGCGACTGAAGAGTCACCATTTGTTATTCGCTTCCGTAACCCGAAAGAGGGCACGGTTGTATTTGACGACCATGTTCGCGGACGTATCGAAATCGCCAACAGTGAGCTTGATGATCTGATCATTCGTCGTACTGATGGCAGCCCGACGTACAACTTCTGCGTGGTAGTTGATGACTGGGGATATGGGGGGATCACACAGGTAGTTCGTGGTGAAGATCATATCAACAATACCCCCTCGTCAGATCAATATCTATAGTGCTCTAGGTGCACCAGTGCCTGAGTTTGCGCACTGCGCAATGATCCTTGGTGATGACGGGGCTAAATTGTCCAAGCGTCACGGGGCAGTAAGTGTTATGCAGTACCGTGACGAAGGCTATTTGCCTCAGGCATTGCTCAATTATCTAGTACGCCTGGGCTGGTCTCATGGCGATCAGGAAATTTTCTCACTAGAAGAAATGACCAAGCTGTTCACTCTTGACTCGATCAGTAAGTCTGCGTCTGCATTTAATACAGACAAACTATTGTGGCTAAACAACCACTACATCAAGACAGCCGAACCTGAGTATGTTGCTAAGTATCTACAGTGGCATCTTGATCAGAAAGAAATTGATACAGCCAACGGCCCGGCGATTACTGACGTGATTGCTTTAGTGGGTGAACGTTGTAATACGCTGATTGAACTTGCAGAGCAGTCTCGCTACTTCTATCAGGATTTCAGCGAGTTTGAAGCTGGCGCAGCGAAGAAACACCTACGTCCTGTAGCAAAAGAAGCACTAGCCCTTGCGCTGTCAAAAGTTGAAACATTGGCAGAGTGGACGACAGAGAATCTTCACTGCGTGATCAAAGAAACGTGTGAGGAGCTTGAGCTAGGTATGGGTAAAGTAGGTATGCCATTACGAGTTGCTGTTACCGGCCAGGGCCAATCTCCGTCGGTAGATGCGGTAATGCAACTGGTAGGTAAAGAGCGTGTTGTGGCGCGAATTAATATGGCATTGGCTTTTATTGCTGAGCGCGAAGCAAACGCATAAGCCTATAGTCGAGATTGGTAAGCAAGCGAAAGATTGTTAACTTCCGCTTGCTGCTCTTACTTATCGAACATAATAAAAGTGTGACGTAGTTAGCATTAATGATTTGGGTGATTACATATTAGGCTTAACCTATTGACATGAATTCATTAAGTTTTTATTATGTCGTCACAATTTGGGGCTATAGCTCAGCTGGGAGAGCGCTTCGCTGGCAGCGAAGAGGTCTGCGGTTCGATCCCGCATAGCTCCACCAAATTTATGTGAATTTTCTTCTTATTGAGAAAGTTCGCAGACACGAAACCTCGCACTTATGCGGGGTTTTTTGTTATATGGCGTTTGGAAAAATCCAGATTGGTATAACAGGAGTAGCGCCATGGTATATGTCAAGTTTCTAGTAGAACTGTTGTGGAGAGGCTTGCTTCGATAAGCTGAGATTGGTGCGCTGTAGGTTATAAATTTTGCGGGCGATGTGGTTTGTTATTAAGAGAAAAATGGCGCTCCCTGCAGGATTCGAACCTGCGGCCTTCCCCTTAGGAGGGGGACGCTCTATCCAGCTGAGCTAAGGGAGCATTCAAGACTGAACTTGAAATACCATTATACCTAAAATATTACTGATTTTAAGTAATTAGTGTTAACGAGGAAGCTGCTTGGTCAGTAAATCACCAGGTTGGATACTACTAGCCAGATCTGCTTGCTCGACGGAAAGCTCTGTTGATTTCTCGTAAACGCGATCTACCGTTAGGGTTATGTCTGTCTGGACCATACGATTGCGTGGAATTCCCTGCTGATCGATAAAGCCAGCGCTATGCCAAAGTTTCAACTGATCACCCCCGCTTCACCCCCCCGTGAATACGGCCGATATTGATTTGAACCTTGTTGCCGTAAACATTCACGATTTCCGGTAAGCTGGTCCTACATGAAAGTGAGCTCTCAAGATCTAACATCATGTTGCGACTAACTCGCTGTATTGCCTGTCCGTAGCTAGATTGCCAGAAGCGGGCACTTTTAGTATCAACCTGGCTGGCTCGCGAGAAGGGCCATTCGGCGATTTCACGATAATTGTTCTGTACCAGTACTTCCCCCCCGTTTTGCCATCCATAATCTCGAGAGTGGCGGCAAATTGACGGTTTATCTGATCACTTTTCAATAACTTTTGGTCGAGGGTTGAAGTTAGGTCGGTAATTTGACCGTTGATAATATACTGCGCGTCATTATCATCAGCCAACATCATCATGGCGGATGGCTGTCCCGGATTGACAGGAACTCGCGTGGTACCCGAAACAACAAAGCTCTGTGATTTTCGCTCTATTTGGCGTTTTAGCATTGTTGAGAAATCATCACCGAGCTGGTAAATTCCACCCATCGCGGCGTGTTGTGGCGAGATAATCTTAAAGCCAGCCAGTAGCACCCCCTTTCTTGTATTGAACTTTGTGGCAACTATTTGCCGATGGGTAAACGTCGATTCGCGCCGTCAGGTAAAATTTGCCGCTTTTCTTGCGAGTTTGGATTACCATGACATGGCGCACTTCATTACCGCTAAACTGATATTCAGCACGTTCCGAAGACAGGTAAGGCCTAAGGCTAGGGAAGCTGGCAAGATCGGCTCCTGCATATCCCATCGCCTGATAAACGGCATCCTCCAGCGCATTAGTTCTGGCTGTATTTTCACTTTCAAGCAGTACGGCAGAACCGGTTACTTCTAGCCAGGCAGCGTTGAGCTGGAATGTGACAAGAAGACATAGGCTGCTTAGGGTGTTAAATAATTTTCTATTCATTGATTTCAACTTAGGTATGAAAATTGCTTACTCAGTGACTAGCTAAAGAAAAATTGCCGTTTCTTTAATTAGGTACGGAACATTTATGCAAAGAGTGTTCCTGATAGCACTTTTTGAAATGGCTAGGTATAAACGAGTAAAGTTTTTCTTTATATGAACGATAACAGGCTATAACTCTCTTTTCATCCGGAGCTGGCAAGAATGAAAAAATGGATAGTCCTGATACTGGCAGCGATGACTGTATCTTGCTCATACTCTCCGATATATAACGGTAAAGAACCCTATACGGGAAGTTCTTTCCTGTTAGCGGAAACGCCACGTCACACGATGGATTTCTTTATTGAAGGGCTAACCGAGCAGTTGGTGACATCGAATCAGTACCTGAGTGCAAAAACACCTCTTGCTGTGACATCATTTGTGGACTTGCAAGAAATGAATGAAACCAACTGGTTGGGTAATACCGTAACGGAAGGTTTCATGTATCAAATGCAGCAGCGTGGCTATACCGTTGTTGACTACAAAGCCACGGGGGCGATTAAAGTCACTGCTGACGGTGACTTTGCCATTAGCCGAAACTGGCGTGAGCTAGCTGGTGAACAGCCTGTTGATTATGTGCTGACAGGAACGATGCTGCGCCAGGGTGCTGGTGTACTTGTTAACGCTCGGATCATAGGTATGCGCTCTCGGGTTGTGATAGCTTCTGCGCAAGGTTTTCTGCCGGCTGATAGAATTGGACGTGACTTGGATACATTGAATAAAATGCGGGTCCAAAATGGTGTTATTATTCGCAATGAAGTGACTACTTTTGATCGTAATACCGTGGTCTTAAAACCTTAGGAGTTGTTATGCGTTACTGGTTTCTGCTAGTTTTTTTCGCGTTGGCGGGGTGTCAGCTTTAACAGAGATCCGTAATGAAGATCTGATCACCTCGGTAGGCTATGCATCCATCAGTGAGCAGAGAGGCCGCACGATTGAAGAGAAGCGTGTCCGTGCGATGCGTGCATCTAAAATTGATGCGTACCGCGAGTTGACGGAGCAGGTTTACGGAATGCGTATTAGTGCACGTGCCGGATTGGAAGATCAACAACTTGGTGTTGAAAATACCGATGGTGCAGTCGATGGGATTATTCGTGGTGCAGAGGTACTTCGAAGCTATCCGGTTGGCGATAGTTTCGTTACTGAGATGCAGTTGGATCTTCGTAAGATGGATCGAATGAAGCAGCACGGTGAAGTTTACCATGTGCCGACTAACCAAGAGACTATGTTTTAATAGCTAGTTTTAAGAGTAGATTTTGATTTTTAAGGCCAAAGGTTTTGAGAATAAATTTGAGAAACCGGTGTGCGCTACGCTTTGATATTAGTACCCAGCGAACGGATGTTTTGTGCAACCCCCTCACTGTTGTAGGTCATCTGTTGTTTGCCGCGGCTTTGTTGGAATAAGTTATTTAGCTTATGGAAGCTGAGCTGGGCACGCTGGAGTGCCTCCCCCATTGACATCATTGATTTCTTTACAGCGATTGACCGTCGCCTTAATTGAGTCAACTTTCTGTGCCAATTCAGGATTGTCTGTGAGCTGTTGTCGTTGGGTATGACTTGCAATCAGGTGATCCTGCTGTTGCACCTGATTGATCAGGGCGAGCTTATCGGTTGCAAGTCTGGCAATATCCGTTGCCTTGCGTTCGACGATGGCGGCTTTTTCTTGTTCAAGAAGACGGGAGAGAGAAACAAGTGTTGCTAATTGCAGCTCTAGTAACTGTTCAATAGTTTGGGCCATTTACTTCTCTCGTTATACATAGCAACGCGCTAATCTGAATATCAGATACCACGGAGTTCATCTTCAAATTTCATCATATTAGATGCCAGCTTGTCGGCATCGACAACGTAAGAGCCATTTGAAATAGCGTCTTTAATCGCCGCCACCTTGGCGCTGTCAAAGCTTGGTTCGGCTGCAAGCTGCTGATGGATCTGTCCGACCGCCTTGCCTTGCGAACTTAGCGAAACTGCATCTTTCTGGCCGCTTCCAACAGACGTAGCCTGTTGATTTTTTTGCAGCTCCTGATGTTGAGCCCCGATACGCTGCCATGATTGCTGCGTGTCGTGGTCATTGGATGACCTGAGCGTAGCTGATCAATACTTGCCATAAATAAAGCCTTTGAACAATTTACTAGAGACAGCCATTACTTCGGCAGGGTCTGTAATAACTTTAGCATTAAATTAAAAGTTTACAGTTACTTCACCAACGCCGGTAATAGTACCATCGACAATCCGTTTTGACTTGGTGTTTTGTACCCGGATTTGCTCCCCCCCGAGAGAGCCGTCAGAAAGTGCTGTCCCTTTGGTAACTATATTCAGTCCGCTGCGACCGGCCTTGATAAGGACAGAGTCATTGCGGCAAACGAGGCAGATATCACTGCCTTGAATAGCGTCGCCCATGTTAACATTCCGCTTTACTTTAGAGCCAATGATTTGTTGCGGATGTTCGAAAACCACACCACGTTGAAAACGGGGTTTCCACCATTTGCACGACAAGATCGGAGGAGGATAATACGACTCCTCGAGCCAGTGGCTTGGTGGCGACAACGCGGGGAAGAAGAAGTTGGATACGTACCGGTACATAGACTTGCCAGCTTTCCGAACGGCAACTTACCAGTACTGTAATATTTCCCGTTAAAGATTGTTTACCGGGAACGGAGCTCTCGAGGGGGGGGACAGGGGCATATCGTGAGTTTTAACCGAGAATCTAAATTTGCAGCCTTAACAGTCAGTTGGCCTTTTGGGGGGGGAGAATCGACAATTGTTTTGACGTATTCTTCAGCGGTATGCTGTACCATATTTAAGGTATTTTGAGGTGCCGCTGACACAAAAGTGCTAAAGAAAAATACCAGTAGGCCGAAAAAAATGGGTAAGAGTGTTAAATGTGTTCTTTGGGTCACGGTTTTTACTCTTTAATGCAAGGTCTAAGGGGCTACAATTAGCCTCAGCTCATCATATGTGATTTGCAATGAGAATTCTCATTAAACACGTATAGAAATAAAAACGCATAATATGGAGTCACCTTATGTCGGGGGGGATACTTGATTCAGTGAATCAGCGCACCCAGCTTGTCGGCCAAAACCGTTTGGAACTGTTAACCTTTCGGCTCAACCGACGTCAGCGCTATGGGATAAATGTATTTAAGGTCAAAGAGGTGCTTCAGTGCCCGAAACTGACAACGATGCCTAACCTGCACCCGCTAGTCAAAGGCATTGCTCATATTCGTGGCCAAACTATTTCTGTCATTGATATGAGCTTGGCAACGGGGTGGCCGCCCAATAGAGGATTTAGATAACTGTTTTGTGATCATTTCGGAATTTAACCGTTCGATTCAGGGTTTTCTAGTGTCATCTGTGGAGCGCATTATCAACATGAACTGGGAGTCAATCCTGCCGCCGCCAAAAGGTGCTGGTAAGGATAACTACCTGACAGCTGTAACTGAAATCGATAATGAACTGGTCGAGATCTTGGATGTTGAAAAAATCCTGGATGATATCTCCCCCGTTAATACCGATATTACAGGCACTGTACTTGAAGAATTGATTGATGAGCTCCCCTGCTCTTCGCCGTGTATTGGTTGCCGATGATTCCAGTGTAGCCCGTAAGCAGGTGCAACGTGCGATTGAAGCGATAGGCTGTGAATGCGTTCTGGTTAAAGACGGTAAGGAAGCGATCGACAAGCTAAGGGAAATGGCTAAAGAGTCTAGTATCTATGAGCAGCTTGCGTTGGTGATCTCAGATATTGAAATGCCGGAGATGGATGGTTATACCTTAACGGCAGAAATTCGTAATGATGCCAATTTAAAAGATTTACATGTTATCCTGCACACTTCATTGAGTGGTGTTTTTAACCAGGCAATGGTTGAGCGTGTAGGTGCCAATGCATTCATCCCTAAGTTTAACCCGGATGAGCTGGGGGCTGCGGTTAAGGCCGCCATGCCGGAATAACTTGATTAAAGAGTAGTAGATGACAGCCATAACAATTAAAGACCAGGAATACCGTGATTTTTGCCGTTTTTTAGAAGCGCAATGCGGTATTGTACTTGGCGACAGTAAGCAATACCTGGTTCGTAGCCGCCTGAGTCCATTGGTCAGCCGATTTTCGCTATCATCTCTTTCCGAGCTATTGCAAGTTGTGATCAGCGGCCGTAACCGAGAGCTACGTGTCGCAGCAGTTGATGCTATGACGACTAATGAGACGTTGTGGTTTCGTGATACCTATCCGTATGCGGTACTGGGTGAAAAAATCTTGCCGGAGCTTGCTGCCAATAAGCGCCCGATAAAGATTTGGTCATCGGCAAGTTCTTCCGGTCAGGAACCATATTCGATAGCGATGACAGTGCTGGAAACGCAGAATCGCCGTCCGGGAATGATCGCCGGTGGTGTTCAGATCACGGCGACAGACATATCGCAGACGATGCTAGATACTTGTCGTGCCGGTATTTATGACAACCTGGCTCTCAGTCGTGGGCTATCACCGGAGCGCGTCGTATTTTCTTTGAAAATAATGGCGACGGACGAATGAAGGTGAATGATAAAGTGAAGCGGATGGTGAATTTCCGTCCGCAGAACCTGAAAGACAGCTATGCACTATTGGGTAAATTCGATGTGATTTTTTGTCGTAACGTACTGATTTACTTTTCGCCGGAGATGAAGGCGAAAGTATTGAACCAGATGGCTGCCAGCCTGAATCCGGGCGGGTATTTGCTGCTAGGTGCGTCAGAGTCACTCACC